>ERZ808041.33-NODE-33-length-185321-cov-14.838845_pt1 | contig 185321 bp, 164 predicted proteins | sample MGYA00380192_ERZ808041 | MGnify/ENA primary metagenome ERZ808041 (study PRJEB31490, sample SAMN06133412) | mouse gut metagenome | isolation source: Z1_1 | host: mice | place: China: Chengdu | collected 2015-05 ...
CTTTCATAAATCATAATCAAAATGATGTCATAAGTAAAATGTTTTGGAGGAACATACACACTTTATTTTACACCCTCTATTCAGAAAATAGAAAGAATAGTAATACGCTTTTGGATATTGATGATATGAAAAGTGACAAATGGATTAAAAAGCTAATTGACAAATTGTCAATGTATAGTGAATACGAAGTTATTTAGAAGTGTAATGCTGAAAAAATGGAAGGACCAACTATGGATAAAAAAGAAGTAAAAAATTTTATAATTCAATATATAAGAGATGTAATTGGAATAGAATTGCCACAAGAAATAAAAGATTCTCAAAAAAGTTTGTTAGATCCTGAAGGTGGTATGCAATCCAGAGACTTGCTGATGTTAGTAATGAGCTTGCAGGAAAAATATAATGCAACATTTCAGGAAAACGTAATATTAGAAAATAGGTTGGATTTTATTGATAACATTGTAATGTGCGTGATATGTAAGTAAATAGAATCAAAATATGAAGGTATATAAAATTGAAAAAGTTAAAAATTGCCGTATTGGATAATGGTGTAGATGAAAAAATATTTGAATTATGTGGATTGTCCGATATAATTCAGCAGAATGAAGGAAGTGTCAGTGCTGATGTGGATTTATTTCTGCATGGGACAAATTGTGCTATTATCATAGGACTTAATTGTGCCAATGCAAGATTATACAGTTATAAGCTTCTTGACAATGATGGAAAAGGAAATGTGAAGGATTTGAAGTCAGCGTTTGATTGGTGCTTAATGAATAATATAAGGCTTGTTAATCTTAGTTTTGGAACTACGCATTTTAAGGATAAGAGGATAATTCGGCAGTTGGTAAATCAATATGCCAATCATGGACTTGTCATTGTGGCTGCAACAGCCAATAGTGGTTATACAGCCTTTCCTGCATCTGTTTCAAGTGTGATCGGAGTAGAAACTGGAGATACATTTAGTGTTGATGATGACAGTTTGCGAGACAGAGGCGTGGATTTTGAGGCTCCATCAGAACATAAATTTCAGCTTGCGGGAAACGATGTAACACTTCAAAAAAGCAACAGCTATGCTGCACCTTATGCAACGGCAATGGCAGGTCGTTTAATGGCAGAACAACCAGAGATAAACGTATGGCAGATAAAAGAGCAATTATACCAAAAGTTTGGAAAAAAGTGTGTGCAGTATATTCCAGACTGGATAGAGAAGGGATGGATTGCGGGAAAAAGTTTGAACAGCAAGGCAGAGGTTTATTTTGAAGCGGTAAAAAAGGAAGATCAGGCAGACACTGTTATTTTGTATGATGGAAATGAGCTTGATAGATACAGGGATAAGCACATTGTCTATCTTGGTAATGAAATGATAGATAAGCCAGATACGCCTTTTTTTTTCTGGAGCAGGAAAAATAGAGAAAAACAAATCGCATGTTCCAGATTAAAAAAAGAAAATATCAATATACCTGTCATAAGTGTAAAATTTGATAATGGGCAGGATGTAATATGGTGGCTGACGGGGTTGAGGGGATGCTTTGAAAGCGATGGGTATAATGCGTATACTGTTTCGACAGAACCAGAAAGCGTGTTATATGATTTAGAATATCTTCCTTTGGATGTCGATGAATGTGTTGAAAATAGAATATATGATTTTATGTACTGGCAGACGTATTATAATCAGTCGGATTTAATCATTTATGGAACAAGGGACAATGAACAAGGAAGTTTTTACGAGCAAACAGATATACTTATTGAGATAGGAAACAAGGGGAAAAAGACAGACATACAGGTTTATTGTGACGGAATAAGAAGAAAGCAGATATGTTTTGAGGTTATTGGAGAGCAGGAGATTAGAAAAGTTTATGATCATTTGATTGTATTCTTGACGGAGGATGAAAATGAGCAATAAGGTAGCAGTAAAGAAGCTGCTGACACTGTTAAAAGATTATAAAAAAATACTTGTTCTGATTATGTGCTACCTGCTCATATCGACAGGTTTGAATATGTGTATTCCTTTATTGAGTAGCAGCATTATGGACGATGGATTTATAGGAGGAGATCAGGAACTGCTTATAAAGCTGGTATTATGTTCTTTGCTTATTTATATAGTAATAGCAGTTATTGATATTGTAAAAGAAAAAAAGCGTGTTGATATAGCGGCAAATATACAATATTCCCTATCGGAGCAGGCATTTAAACATTTAATGAAAATAAAAACAGATTATTTCAGCAACAAAAATTATGCTGAAATATTGAATAACATAAATATGGATATTAGTAACATGACTTCTGTTGCAGATGATGGAGTATTTTTCGTTGTGACTCAGGCGTTCAGTATGGTAGGGGGAATTATCGGTCTTTTAATCTTGGATTATAGAATGACGATCATGGTACTTCTTTTCATCCCTGCAAAAGCGGTTATAATGAAATATTTCGCAAAAAAACGAAAAAAAATGATGGATGAGTTTATTGTAGAGAGTCAAAAATATGCCGGATGGTTCGGCGACACTGTGGGAGGGGTAAGAGAAGTAAAGCTCTTTGGAATATCGGAGAATAAGGGAAAAGAGTTTACCGATAAGCAGACTGCCGTCATCAGCAAACAAAAGAAGATGAATATGCTTACACAGTGGAATAGTATAACAGATAATGTCATGGTGCATTTGCTGACCAGCCTCATATATATTGTAGGAGCAAATCTGGTATTTGACATGCAGCTTTCTGTGGGAAGTGTATTTGCATTTATTACATATAGTGCGTATGTGACAGGTCCGATTTCGGCTATTTTGAACATTGGGTATCTTTTGTCCGGTATTATTCCTTCGACAAAGAGATATTATGAGTTTATGGAAATTGAGGAAGAAAACGAAAATGTGGCAGATAAGCTAGAACCATGTTATGGAAATATCGAATTGCACAATGTTTCTTTTGAGTATCAGGAAGGGAAAAAGGTGCTGTCTAATGTAAATATTGGTTTTCCAAAGGGAAGTAAAACCGTGCTGATTGGTCGGAATGGTTCGGGAAAAAGCACATTGATCAGTTTGTTACTCCAACTGTATAAGCCAACAAGTGGCAGTATAACATTGAGTGGTAAAGATATTTCTGAACTGCGATTGCAAGATTACAGAAATATGGTTTCTGTGGTAAGTCAGGACATCTATATGTTTAATACATCAATCCGGAATAATATCTGTATGTATAAGGAGATAGATGATAAGGCAATTCTGAATGCCTGTGAAGACAGTGGACTTGCTGATTTTATTTCGGAAGTATCTCTGGATTATGTGGTAGGACAGAATGGAGCAATGCTCTCTGGAGGGCAAAAACAGAAAATAGCATTGGCAAGAGCATTGGTACATAACAGTCCGATTATTATATTTGACGAGGCTACTTCAAATGCGGATGTGTATTCGGAACATCAGATCAATGGACTGCTCCATACGAGATTAAAGGAAAAGACAGTTATTATCATTACTCATAAGCAGGAGATACTTAGCGAGGCAGACCAGATTGTCATGCTAAAGAATGGGGCTGTTATTGGAAAGGGAAAATATGATGATTTAATCAATGAAAGTAGTGAGTTAAGAGATATTTTAGATATGGATAATTGATTGCTCCAAAATAAAAACAGAACAAACATAGAAAGCGAGTGGTAAGCCAGTCTTACCATTCGTTTTCTGGTTTTAAGGGAGAATCAGAAATTAACCTGGTGACGGTTGGAAAATGATGTGCGTTGGGTTGTTTTCTGGACTAGGACATCAAGCTGTCGGTTGCTATGATTTATATAGGAAAAGAGGTGAAATCATGGAAATCGACAGAAAAGATACCAACATACAGATTGGGAAGAGATTAAGAGAAGCAAGAACGAACATGAATAAGGACAAGGCAGAATTTGCCGCAGCGCTCGATGTGACGGAAGAGCATTACCGGAAGCTGGAAGCAGGGGCAACCGGGCTGTCTGCTGACAAGATACTGATTCTGTATCATACATATGGGATTGATCCGACATATCTGATTACCGGGATTAGCAGTAATGTGAAGGATTTTAACTTGGATTACTATGTAGCAAACAGTACCAAAGAGCAGCGCAATGAGTTTTTTGACCGTGTACTGGCATATTTGTCCAAATTGATTAAATAAGTTATGGAAGTTCCTGCTTCGCAGATAACGTGAGGAGGAATTATTATGTTAAAGATTGCAGTATGTGATGACAGCAGAACAGATGTGGAAATGTTGGAAAGCGCTTTTGACACACTGGACAGTTTTCCTATTGAATATGATGTGTATTTTGGAGCGGGGGAGCTGCTCCGTTATCAGGCGTTGCATCAGGAGGCTTACAATCTTTATATCTTTGACATTGAAATGCCGGGCATGAAGGGTCTTGAACTGGCAAAGGAGATCCGGAAGAGGGATGCCAAAGCATTGTTTGTGTTCCTGACGGGCTACAGCCAGTACGTCATGGATGTTTTTGACGTGATTACTTTTGATTATATCCCTAAGCCGATAACTTCGCAAAAGCTGGAGTCGGTTCTTTTGAAGGCTATGCAGTATCTTGGAATGATAAAGCAGGACTTCGTCTTTCAATTCCGAAAAAACCATTTCCGTGTAAGCTGTGACGATATTCTTTATTTTGAGAAAAAAGGTCGTCAGGCGGTTATTCATACCATTTCGCAGGAATACAGAACATACATGACAACAGAGGAAATATGGAAGCAGCTTGATGAGAAGGTATTTGCTCATATCCATGTGTCCTATATCGTCAATCTGGGACATATCCGCTCCATTGAAGGTGATGATGTGGTATTAGATAACGCTGAGAGGCTTTTGATTGCCCGTTCCCAGAAGCAGATTTTTAAGGAAAAGCACATGGAATTTGTAAAAAGGATGGTGTAAATGTGGAATTTATCATTCGATTTGTAATTGATCTGTTTGATTTGGGCATATTCTGGTATTATTTTCAATCCTTTAAGAAAATGAAACATGTGCCTAAGATAGTGTTTGCCATATATATTATCGTCATGGCGGCGTTATGGGCAACCATAAGCGGATTGGAAAAGCCGTACTTAAACCTGCTGACTTTGACGCTGATTCTGGTATTGACCTCTTTCTTTTTTGAGGCAAAGGCATGGTCGAGGGTGGCAAATATCATTATTTTTATTGGTGCCGGTATGATTTTTGAGCCTGTCGGTCTGCTCCTTCTGAAAGCCATGAATTATACTCCGGGGACAGACAGTATTTATAAATATTATTTTGTGGCGGCACTCTGCGACTTCATCCGGGGAAATGTGCTGTATCTTCTTTCAAAGCTGCTGTCAAAGAAAGGAATGCGGCTTTCAAGGATTCCGAAGGAGATTGTCGGTGTGATTATTATGGTCTTTGCCTTTGCAGTCTTAAACTGTTGCTTTATTATTGTGCTGTCCCTGGAATCCGGCAGCGTAAAAAGCCTTGTTATGTGTATTAGCGTCATTGTCTCTATTGTACTGACCTATTATTTCATGCTCTATATGATGGAGAGGTTTAATTATCTTGTGGAAAAGAAGCATGAGGATGAGCTGTACCGGGAAGAAATGTATTATAAGGAAATTTATTATTCCGAAGTGGAGAAACGCAATGAGGAGGTACAGAACTTAAGACATGATATGAAAAATAAGCTGTTCGGACTGCATTATCTGTTGGAAAAGGGGGATATGGAAACACTTTCGGAACAAATTGGATTATTCTGTGGGAAATTGGAGCAGATTGATGAGGGCAGTTATTGTGCAAATCCGGTTGTAGACTCTGTGTTGCGGATTAAGCTGGGAGGGGCAAAGGCAGAGGGAATAAAGGTTGAAACACATATCCGCATCCCGAAGAGGATGCAGCTTGAATATGGGGATATTGGCGTATTGTACGGAAACCTTCTGGACAATGCAATAGAAGCCTGCCAAAAGGTTCCGGTGGAGCAACGATTTATCCGGTTGGAAAATAAATATCTGTCAGGGAAACTGCTCCTTGTGATCGCCAACAGCAAGATCGGAGAGAAGAATGAGAATCTGACAACTACAAAACAGGACGATTACTATCACGGACGGGGGATTCAGAGTGTCCGCCGGGTGGTGGAGAAATACAATGGAACGGTCAGTTTTACGGATCAGGGAGAAGTATTTGAGGTGTCGGTCATGCTGTATGGCATTGAAGCAAGGCAGTAAACGACAAGTTTTTGGGGAGAATCAGACGAGGGTTCAATAAGAAAAGTCAGATATAGCAAAGTATTACACTTAACCCGCAATCCGTTACACTTTGCCGTTTTTGCATATAAGAAATGATATACTGTGCCCACAAAACAAAAGGAGGGCATTTTAACATGTCAAAGATAAAAAAAGTAATGAACAAGATCAGTAAAAGGGCGTTATCCGGGGTTGCGGCAATGGCGCTTATGGTAACGGCTGCGAATGTGAGCATGTGCTGCTGGTTTATTCTCGGACAGGACAAGCTGCCGGACAATGCGGCAAAGCTCCGCAGATTTTAGCGGGTGATGCTATGAAGGCGGGGGTTGAATTTGCGAGAAAAATAACTGAGGAACTTGTCAAAAGGGAAATTGTGCAGAGGGAAGATGCTGCTTTATATCAGTATGGAATAGAGAACGGCATTGCGATTGCAGGCAATCTTTTGGCGTCTGCCATATTTGGCATTGTGACGGGGAGACTGGGAAGTGTACTGGTCTTCCTGTTGTTTTATAGTACGCTCCGTAGCTTTGGCGGGGGTGTGCATTGCAAAAGCAAGGCGGGGTGCTTTTGTTTGTCTCTGCTGATTCTGTTGATACCGGCATATTCCGGGAAATGGGTAATGGCTGCGGTGTCAAAGCCTGCGTTGATTATGGCGGGCATTATTGCGGTTGTGATTATATTGGTTTTAAGTCCGGTAGAAAGTGTTAATAAACCGCTGGATGATGAGGAACGAAAATATTACCGGAGAATCAGCCAGTGCATTACAGCACTGCAGATCTGTGCGCTTGTGTTCCTGTTTACGATGGACAGAATGGATTATTTCTATGCCGGATACAGTAGCATTATACTGATTGCTGTATTTATGGTAATCGGTAAAATATCTGCAAAGCATTACATTTAACCTGCTTACCATTACAGCTTGCCTATATTTATAAGAATTTCTGATATAGTGATATCGTCAGAAAGGACAGGCTATGAGTAGTGGAGAAAATTTGTATGAAATGATAGCCGATAACATCAGAAGAGAACGGAAAAGGCTGAGTATTACACAGACGGAACTTGCAGAGCGGGCGGATGTGTCCGTTGATACTGTTAAAAGTGTCGAGAATGGAAGGAGGGCTATGAGCCTTGACACTTATCTGAGGATTGTGCAGGCTTTGGAGACAACTCCCCTTGCACTTATGAGCCGGGAACAGAGCAAACAGTATATAGAACGCTTTGTTTTTATGATAAATCGGTGTGACGAAAGAGAAATAGAGTTTGCGCTCCACATGGTGGAGCAGCTCTTAAAGGGGCAGGACAGCTATCTGAAGCAGTAGCAGTCTTACTCCTTTATTTTTGTCCTGCGATTTCACCCGCTAAATAAGTTATGATTTCTTCAATGGTAGGGCAGTCTCCCTCGCAGGGAATATCCGCCCAGAACCGCTGGATTTTCGGATCGCTGCTCTTTAAGGCACAGGAAACGGCAAGACCGAGATCGGTTCTTACTTTTTCAACGGGGATATTTTCTCTTTGTGCGATGGTTTCTAAATTTCTTTCAATCTCTTGTCTTTTCTCTTGATTCATGTTTCACATAATCCTTTTCGTGGTTTTTAACTTTATCATACAACATTATAATGACCTTGTGAGTATTTTCTATGCCTGTTCTTTTATTTTTTATCAATTCCGGTCTTTTATTGAAAAAAGTGTACAATGTTCCCGTCAAAATAGCGGGTTTAGTCACTCTGCCCGGCGGCGGATCTGCGGTAGAATGGTAGTAGCTTAAGCAAATACACAGGACGTCAGAAAGAGTAATCAATGCAGTATTATGACAAGAAGGCTGTAGGGGAGCGGATTAAGAAAATCAGGCTCCATACAGGCATGACACAATGCAAATTGGCGGAAAAGCTGGATTACACAAGTGAAAGACAACTTCAGAGGATTGAAAGCGGCGAAACCTCCTGCTCGGTGGATAAGCTGATGGAATTAGCACAGATCTTGAATGTCAGCACTGATTATATTTTATTTGGTATTGAATATAACAATAGGCATTTGATTGACAAAATTTTTGAGGGAAAGACAGAGGAGCAAGTGTTATATTTAATGACAATACTTGAAACGGCAGCTAATAATCTTAAGCTTATTATCAAATGAGATATATGTTGCTTTTTTGACGAAGGACCTTTTCTCTGATATGGTACATGCTTTTATCAGAAAGATTGTACGCTTCGGCGAAAACCGGATCGAGATACAGTATGCTTTTGAAGATGAACTAAAGGAACTTGTTGAATTAACGGAATACAGGAAGGGGGAGATTGCATGTATGGAGCAGGCAGTGTAGCAGCACAGAAAGAATATGTAATCTGCCTTTATATTTGGCTTTCCATAGAAGATGATGATGTATTCGGAAACTCTTATAAGATAGAAAGCGGAAGTATTACCACGCAAAAGGCATTGCTCCATGAATATATCAGAAATCATAAGGAATTTGAGGGTTGTACGGTCATAGAGAAGTGTGACGAAGGTTTTTAGGGAACGCATTTTGACAACAGACCGCAGTTTATGGAAATGATAGAGCTTGCAAAGCAGGGAAAAGTCGACTGCATTATTGTAAAGGATTTTTCAAGGTTTGGCAGGGATTATGTGGAGTTGGGGAATTATCTGGAGCAGTTATTCCCTTTTATGTTATGGGGGTATGTTTTATTTCCGTAAATGACAGTGCGGAACTTGCAGACGGAACAACCGGAGGACTGGATGTTGCTTTTAAGAACCTGATCTATGATTACTACAGTAGGGAAATGTCCAAAAAGCAGAAAATCGCCTGGAAACGGATGGCGGAGCAGGGACAGTATAATGAAACCTGTGCAGTCTATGGATACCGTAAGTCAAAGGAAGATAAGCATAAGCTGGAGGTTGAGCCGGAGAAAGCGGAGGTTGTCAGGGAGATTTTCAATATGAAGATAGTCGGTGTTGGCACAACGCATATAGCAAAGGTACTCAACGATAGGGGCATATTAGGTCCGTCAGAGCTGTACCGTTCTAGAGGGGACACAAGAAAATGGAACCGGAGCGGTGAAACATGTTACGGGACTGCCAGCAAGGTAGAAAGTATTATCTGAGACGAAAAATATACCGGAACAATGGTACTGTTAAAAACGAAGCTGGAGTCGATTGGCGGGAGGCAGGTCGGACGACCAAAAGAGGATTGGGTAAGAGTAGAGCATACCCATGAAGCGATTGTTTCCTATACCCAGTACATCAAAGCGGTTTCGTTGCTGAAACAGCAGAAGGCGGCAGAAAGCGGAAAACGAAAGAATATTTATTATTGTGGGTGTTGTGGCAGGGCATTATATAATGCGCATCATGGAACTGTATTCTGTAAGCAGAAGTCATTTAAAACAGATTCCAAGTGCAAGAGTGTTGCAATCCGTAAGCAGGAGGCGGATATGGCAGTGCTTGCAGCGGTTAAGAAAGAAGCACAACTTTTCTTGACCGGGATAAACTGTCAAGGTAGGTCATTAAGCGTAATGCTCTGTTATCCGTAAGCGAGAGGATTAACGCAACCATAAAATCCATAGAAACAGCACAAAAAAGTTGGATTGCCTTATATGACAAATATGCTGATGGAAAACTTGACAGAGAGTTCTTTGTCAATGAGAAGAAACAATATGATGCTGATATGGAGCGAATGGAACAGGAGCTTACTGCACTAAGACAGTCTCAGGAGGAAGAAAAAAGGGTACAGGACGGTTATGGCAGAAAAGAGTGTCAGGCTGTGGCATTTCTGGAAGATGAAGAACTGACCGAGGATATGAAAGAAAAACTGATTGAAAAGGTCATCGTCTATTCGGGGGACAGGATTGAGATCGTCTGGAAGTTTGAGGGACGTTTGAACAATTAAATTTAGATGCGGAGATTTTCGGCCTGTTTTGAAATGATAAGCCTTCAGAGTAGACCGGATTTTTATGAAATGGTACTGATAGTTGGATAAATCTGGTTTATCATTTTCTTCTGTCGAAATAGTGAATAAAAACTCGCTTTTTGGTGAGATGTAGTTAGATTGTGGACTTGAAAAGTGAGCTTTATAATATAGGAGAGGTGAATTAAGATGAACCAGTCAGTAAGTGTGTCAGTAAGTGCGTTAGGAAGTGTTGTTCGTGCAACAAGAAAGAGCAAAAATTTATCTCAAGAGGCATTAGCCGAGAAGCTTGGCGTCTGTAAAAGGACGATTATGGACATCGAAAAGAGTACAGGGAATCCCAAGTTTGAGCTTTTGTGTCTGTTAGTGAGGGAGTTGGATTTACCACTTTACGAAGTATTTTATCCAGAGGTGTCAGATAGTTTAGAAATGAAGAATGTTCTTATGAAGGAACTAAGTGGTTGTTCGGATTATGAGATGAAGGTTATTTTGTCAGTAGTTAAGAGTTTGCGAAGTACACTGAAAAGTGAATAAAATAGATGATTTGAAATGACCAATAGTAGATTTGAGTATTATAAAGGAGGGAATGTTAGGTGAGTAAAAAATTTTTATAGAAAGGGGATAGAAAGATATGATAATTATTGGTGTTTATCCTGATCAAATATATAGCAATCAGCACACACTTAAAGTATTAAAAAATGAACTATCAAATAAAATTCCTGAGAGTATAGTATTACATCTTCTGCCATTTCAAAAATCCTGTGGTGATGGCGGTTATGCAATTAGTGATTGGTATGAGGTAGAAGAAACTTTTGGCGATTGGTCGGACATTAAAGAGATTGCTAAAGGAAGAAGGTTAATGGTAGATGGTGTCTTTAACCATATTGGAATTAGGCATAAAAGGGTAAAAGATTTTTGTGAAAATCCAAGGCGTTATAAGGAATGGTTTTATATAAATTTGGAGAAAACTTTAAATTCTCCAAGAGGTCAAGAAGCGGATAGAAATATATGGACTGTAGAAGGAAATATGAAAATTCGGCAAACGCATATGGAACAGACTGTAGATATAAACCTAGAAAATTTAGAGGTACAAGAGGAGATTAATCAATATCTGGGATTTTTAAAAGAAAAAGGGATATGGGGCATACGTTTAGATGCAGTTGCGTATTATAAAAAAGGTGAGTTTATTAGACATAATGATGGAGCAGAAGCCCTTGCGAATAAAATAGCAGATATGGTAAAAAATAGTGGGTTTTATGCAGTTGCACAATTGGATTGTGATGAACAGGGAAGAGCATATTTTTCAGATTCTCAATATAGAGATGTTGCAATTTATGACTTTTCTTATTCTGCATATTTATGCGAAGCTATTATTTCAGAAAAAACAGATGTATTGAGTAGATATCTAATGCAGACAAGTTTAGAAAAACGGATATTAATTCGTGCTCCGAGAACGCATGATGGAATTTTATTAAAAAGCGGTAATCTTACAGAGGAATGTAAAATACAAGTTATTAATTTTGCGAATAAGCATGGAATTGCAGTTCGGAATGCAAATGGTAGTATATATGAGTTGAATTGTTCGTTGCCATATTTGTTTAACATTATTTATCCAAAAGATGTCCATAAGTTGGTAAGAATGACAATAGCTTTCACAGGAATACTGAACAGTATACCATATTATTATTTCCCATATATGGAAGGATATATTCCAGAGCAAAGGGTAAGTTGTGATTATATCCCGGAAAGATTCGATAAAAAAGATTTGCGAACAATAAACAGACTGCCAGTTCCAATTGAATTTGTTTATAATCATCCTGCCCAAAAAGAGCTCAAAAGTTTGCTGGATGTGCTCGCTGAAATACATTGTAATATAGAAAAAGAGATGGTGTGGGGGGAGGCAAAGTTTGAATCATTTGATTCATGTATCAAAGTTTCAGTAGCAAACGAAAAGATTATTGGTTACTTCAATTTTTCTTCTCGACAACAAAAAATAAATATGCATGTATTAAAAGATTATCATGTTGTGATTAAAAGTACAGTAGATGAGAACTTTGGAGCATATGATTTTATTATTTATATAAAAAACACACATTGAAAGGAAGGAAAAAAATGAATATTATAGGTTTGGATATCGGTGCTTCTTCAATTAAGGCAGGAATTATTTTAAAAGAGGATGGAATTTTTAGGAAAATATATGGAGAAGAAAAAATTATATTAGAAACAAATGAGTTTAGTGAACTAAAGGAAAAAGTTGTTTTATTATGCCAGAAGAAATTAGAAGAGGGAGCCGATGGATTTGTAGGAATTTCAACAGCTGGATCGGTTGATAATAATGGCGTAGTAGTAAGTGCAGGAAATTTTAAAAATTACTGTAATGTTTCTTGGCAGGAGTTGCTTGAGAAGGAATTGGGAAGTGTTACAGTAGCAACGGCAAATGATGGGCGTGCTTCAGCTTGGGGAGAATATATCGTTTGCAGTGAAAAAGCTGACACACATGTTCATGCTGTAGTTGGAACTGGAATTGGTGGAGGTGTTGTTCATAAAGGGGAGCTTTTAAAGGGAGACAGTGGACAGGCAGGATATATCGGGCATATAAAAGTGACACCAGAGGAGACACCTCTTTGTAGTTGCGGCAAAATGGGATGTGTAGAAAGTTTAGCTTCAGCAAAAGGAATGCTTTTGATATATAATAAAAAAGGTATAAGAAAGTGTGAATCTTTTGAAGAGTTACTTGCAAAAGTTGATAACGATAAAGAAGGGGTTTTAAAAGTATTAATCACAGGCGGTTATTGGTTGGGGGTTGCACTTGGAAATGTAATGAATATTTTGAATCCACAACGAATTACCATTGGTGGTGGTGTAGTACTTGCAACAAAACAGTGTGCTGAGCATCTTGGATTAGCAGAGAATCCATATCTTTCTGGTATAAAAGAAGGTGTTCATTATGCTACACACAGGAGGGTTGAGGCAACTGGAAATATTAGTTTTGGAATTCTGGGAAATAATGCGGGAATGATAGGGGCGGCGAACCTTGTTGCCAAGTCTGCAAAAATCATTTGATAAGTAGGTGAAAAAATGAAAAGCAGAAAAATGCTGGATGTATATTGCATAGTTATTATAGAAAGAAAGTACGGCATAATTTCTTTTAAACGATTAGATGACTTAGGAAAGTCGGTGGAGATAGTCCATGAGGAAGAATGGTACCCTGCTTCATATATTGAAGAGGATGGGGTACGATTGTTCGAGGAACTTTCTAGGAGAATTGAAAAAGCGGCGAAAAATATATGGAGATTGAAAAAGGTCCTTATATCTATGCCTGGAACAATACATAAACATTCTATTGTTTATTCTTCTTCTAGAATAGGTATACGAAAAAGTATTCGTGCAGGAGAATATCTTCAAAAAGAATTGAATGTTCAAGTAGAAATCATACATGATATGGATTGTATGTTAATTGGAGCTTTTAAAGATGTTTTATATACAAAGGAAATGTTTGAAAAAACTTTATGTTATATTTTGATGGACGAAGGAGTTGGTTCAGCTTTCATGATTAATGGAAAGATTCATCATGGTGCAGGGATAGCTGGTCATATCAGTAGGCTTGTTGTTGAAAAAAATGGTGCGTTTTTACAAGAACTAGCAGCACGAGGAACATTGGAATCTTTCGTTAGCCGTCCGTGGATTTCTAAAAGATGTGTTGAAAAATATATTGCATCTTTGAATATGAAAAAAAGAAATGCACAGGATACGACAGGAAGTTTTCGAAGATTCTTACATGCTATGGATGAAAAAAATTCTAAGGAACTAAGCTATGAGCATATTAATATTGGAATAAAAGAAAAAGACGAGATTGCTTTGGGGACAATTCAAGAGGCGGCACAATATATGGGACAAGCAATAAATTCTATAATTACAATATTACATCCACATGAGATTGTTCTGGCAGGGAATCTAATTGTAAAATTAGATGAATTTTATGAAAAAATTTTGAATGAAGCAGAAAATCTTTCTTGGCCAGCAGCATGGAATCATGTTAATTTTAGAAAAAGTACAGGATCAAGAGAAGAGCAGATGGCAGGGGCCATGTTACTTGCCGTATATGATGATATTGATGAGGTGGTGTGATGTCGATGGAAGTAGAAGATGAAATTTTATTTAAACTGAAGCAATCTAAAGGAGAATGGATGCACTTTCAGGAAGAATATCTAAAAAAAAACAGAGAATAAATATAGTATGTTGGAATATAGAAAATGCTGATTTATCTGGATATAGATTTATAAACTGTGATTTTTCCGCAATATTTTTGAGACAAGTAAACATGGATTTCTGCACGTTTTATAATTGTACATTTTCGGGTTGTGAATTTCACTATCTTAGTCTGGTAAAAGCACGTTTAAAAAAAATAGAATGTGAGGATATTAAGATTTCAGATGTTACAATGAGGAACAGCAGTTGTTCAGAAATCAATATATGTAACAGTAATATGGAGAAAGTTAGAATAGATGACTGTGGTTTTTCAAAAATGACAGTGGGAAGTACAAAGATAGATAATATGCGTTTTAAAGATTCCACATTCGTAGAGTTGAAAGGTTATGAGAATGAGATATTACAAGGAGAGATATCTGGTTTAACAGCAGAGAAAATATATTCGAGTCATATAGATGCGAAAGCAGTAATGTGTATAGACCTAAAAGTAGAGAATAGTATTATAGAACTCGGAAAGTTAAAAGAAAGCAAATTAGAAAACTCTTATTTTGATTGTTGTAAATTTGTTTCATTGCAATTTAAAGAAATTGAGATAGAACGAACTGATTTTTTTAATGGGTTTATAAAGGATATAGATTTAAGAGAATTTTCAATTGAAAAGATAGGGCTTTTGCATACAGTGTTGCTTGATTGTCAGTGGCCAGAGCAAAGATATAAAGTTTCCGCTTTGGGCAGATATAAAAGGGCACCACATCTTTTGCGGCAACCAGTTGAGGACATTACAGGAATTTCCCCTAAGTTGAGAAACGAAATTAAGACAGCACAACTGGTAGAAGAAACATATTTATCTAGTAAAGCTTGGTATAATAAAGCATGGTCTTGGTTCTGGGGAATTACAACCGAGTATGGAAGGAGTTTGGCTCGTTTGACGTTAGTATGTGGAAGTGTTATCCTTTTATTAATGGTAATGTTCTTTTTGTCCTATCCAATAGAGAATATTAAACAACACTTTGGTACATACTTAATAGAATCATGTAAATGTGTATTCTTAAGTTTTGTGGGAATATCCAGTATTGATGAGCAAATTCTAAATTATGCACAAAACATAATTCTGATAATGGATCGTGTATTTGGAGTTATATCCACTGGTTTATGGGTAGGAGTTGCGGCAAATAAGATAGGTTCTATAGATTGAGGAGATTGAACATGGATTGCAAAAAATATGATAAAATTGTTGATCAGTTGCGGAGTTTAGAGATGGATGAAATCGTTATTTCTCAAGGTGAAATATATGAAGATTATGTTTTAAAAAATTGTACAAGACATAATGTACATTCTATTAGCAAATTTGTAACAGCACTATGTGCAGGAATTGCAATAGAACAAGGGTATTTTAAGAACGGATTGGATGAGTTGATACTGGACTATTTTGAAGATATACAAATAAATAATAGTTTCAATATAAAGATTTTAAAAAAGGCACGGTTAAGGCACTTGTTAACATTGACACTTGGGCATGACCAAAGACTGTTAGATAGTGAGGAAATTAGGAGTTTAGGAAGTCGGAATTTAGCTGAATATGTATTAAATTATCCTATGAAGTACGATGCAGGAAATTATTTTATATATACTAGTGCACCGTTTTATCTTTTGTCTGTTATGATGAGTAAGGCAACTAGCCAAAGTTTATTGGAATTTGCAAACAAATATTTGTTTGCAAAATTAGAAATAACAGATGTGGATTGGAGAACAAGTAAAAATGGTTATAATTTAGGATGTACGGGGCTTGAAATTAGAGGGAAAGATTTGCATAAGCTGGGAAAATTAATGTTAGAAGATGGGAAATATCGTGGAAATGAAGTGATTTCTAAAGAATGGATAAAAGAAATGAGGAAAGTACAAGTGATGTCTCCGGCATATTATGACGAAAAAAGAGTACTTCCTAAATATGGATATGGATATGGTTTATGGATATGTAAAAATGGAATTTATTTTTGCGATGGTACTGACGGACAATACATTATTGTTGTACCAAAGAAGAAAATGATAGTTACAACAGTTGGTAAACAAAAGGATATGGTTCCCATAACTGAGGGAATTAGAAGCATACTTTTAGATTAAATGTGTATATTTCAATGTGTCATTGGTGAAAAAAGACAGTTATAAAATTAAGTAAGATCTTAAAACGTAAAAAAATAAAAATGAAATTCATTAAAAAGGGCACTGGTTTATAAGCAGAGCCTTTTTTAGTGAAAGAGAATAAATAAAAGGCTATAGATAATTAGTTAAATGAAATTGAAATTGAAAGGACAAATATAAATTTATGATTCTATTTTGTAGGAGTATTTGTGCAATTCCCTATTGTGGGATTTGATGATATAATAAAAGTAAAAAATAAAATTTTTTTAGTCCATACTTGACAGAAGAATTTGACAAATTATGGACGACTCTCAAGGAGAAGAATGTAAGTCAGTACAAATTGATTAAAGATTATGGAATAAACAAGGCAAAGTTGCAGAGACTTCGTAAGAACATGGTGGTAAAAACCATTATTATCAACCGTCTATGCGAAATACTAAATTGCAGGGTTGAGGACATTATGGAGTTTATTCCAGATAAGGATTCTGAATAAAGAGACTTTTCAAGCAGATGATGTTATGAAAAGTCTCTTTTATTTTGCCTGTGTTGTAATTATATCTCAAATCTGAATACGCTTTCGTGGTATATTTTTCTGTTGCTCTAATATTTTAAATGAAATTAAACGGCTTATGCATACCAGATTATGCCACCCTGCCTGCCAGTCTGTGTCGTAAAAAAAACAGGTGTTTTGTCCTATGATGATTACAGGCTTAAAAAAGCCATAACCATTGAAAACTGAATAGGACACGCATACACCTGATTTTATTTTCGCCTTTATCTGTCTCGGACAGGTAGGGGTGGCAGAATCCCGTTTCGTGCGAAGATGTACCTGCAATGGATGACATTGTTGCCTGTGAAGGTAAAGAGCAGAGGATTGTGCCTACTGGAGTAGCAGCCAGAGATAATGAGATAGAACAGCACCGGAATTTCAGCGATAAGCATTTTTCGGGAGTGGCTACCTGCGGATGCGGTCAGGGATGGGTTTGTTATCCATGATTGGGCAATGACCAAAGTGCAGTGAGGGACGAGCTATCCTAGTGTATGTTACCCGGCTGGGGGTGCTGTCAGGAGACAGCTTAGGAGAATGGTGGTTTTATACCGCTGTTCTCTGAAAAATAAGAGCTTATCTTTGATATGGCTCCATAGCACTCATGTAACTGCTTGAAAAGATAGATTATATAGAAGTTATCTTTTGAGATAGGTAAGCGGACAGATACGCTTGCTTATCTCAGAAGATAACAGCCGGCGTATCTTTCTGTAATAATCTAGGAAAGAGCAGGTATAAAAATATGTGCAAGATAAGAATGATGTCAGGAACAGCCGGAATCGAGCTGCCTGTAGCGGTTCTTTTTATGAACTCTAACAAGTCAGAGAGAAATATCCGTAAAAAGGTTGCAAAGACCAGAGAGAAATGTGCAAGGCATGGAGTTATCTTGGGGCATGATGTAATCATCAACAAAGGACCGGACAGAGACATTGACCGGGATGCAATCAATCTTCTGATTACCTTTCTGACAACCGGACAGTATGACACCGTTGCGCTGGACAAGTTGACGGATTTGACAGATGATGTGTCTGATCTGGAGGAGTTTATGAAGGATGCCTCCCGCATTGGCGTGGGTTTTTTGGAATTATCCACGATGGATTATTATATGTATCACGAGGAAAAGCCCGCCGCTGATAATGTCATACCGATTTGGGACGGAGGCATAGGCTGCTGATGAAAATAAGACGAGGAGATATACTATATGCGGATCTAGGCGGACAGTATCAGGGAAGTATGCAGGGCGGTATGCGTCTGGTGGTGGTTGTCAGCAATAACATGGCAAATAAGCACAGCACCGTGATTACGGTGGTTCCGCTGTCCACCAAAATCTTCAAAAAAAGAAATCTTCCCACGCATGTATTTGTGTCTGCTTACCGGGCGGAGGGGTTGGAGCAGCACAGCATCGCCCTCTGCGAGCAGGTAACAGCCCTTAACTATGACAGAATCATTGAGAACATAGGAAGAGTTGACGGGGAAACCCTTGCAAGGATCACCGAGGCGGTGCAGGTACAGGTGGGAGTATTTGAACAGTATAACAGATAAGCAATAAAAGGATAAGACGTATGGGAGACGGACGGACAGTCCGGCTCTTTACATATTTGTCCGGTATGGGCAGGATATGTCTTTCGTAAATTGTTCCGGCAGGAAAGATAAGTCATAGGACAATCTGAGGAAAGAATAAAATAGAAAAGAATGGTGTAAAGAGGAGAGCAGATGGAGTTATCAATAGAGGAATTAAAGCGTATGCAGTCCATGAATATTATGGATTTGAAACGGGAGGAGCTTGCAAACGCAGAGGATATTGTGATTGACACGAAAAGGTGCGTGGAAAGCCGCATAAAGTCTTATATTGAGCAGACGGGAAATCCCTTTGCACAGAATGTCGGGGAATATATTTTGCAGATTGGATTTGCGGAGGGAACAAATGACCTGATTGATGACCGTATGATTTTACTTACGAAAAGGAAGACACAGATCATGGTCTGAAAAACCGAAAGCTCTTTACATTCAAAGAAAATTATGTTAACCTAAAGGCAGGATTATTTCAGAGGGAATCCTGATTTTAGGTTACAATGCCTCGTAGGACGGGTTTTGCTAACAATCATAAATCAGGAGGAACGCAGATGAAAGCAAAAGAATTTTATAATGTAGCCATTTATCTCCGTTTGAGCCGTGATGATATGGATGGCGGCAAAGCAGAGAGCAATAGTATCAGTTCACAGAGAGATATGATTCGCTCCTATATCCGTAAACAGGACAACATGGAAATCTACGATATCTATGTGGATGACGGTTTTTCCGGAACGAATTTCGACAGACCGGAATTTAAGCGGATGATGCAGGATATAGAAGCAGGAAATGTGGACTGTGTTATTGTAAAGGACTTATCCAGATTAGGACGAGATTATATAGAAGCCGGGCGGTTAATTCAAAAGACCTTCCCGGCTTTTTCTGTGCGTTTTATTGCCCTGACAGACCATTTTGATTCCCTGACGGCAGACTATAACGAAACATCGCTGGTTGTTCCGGTAAAGAATTTTGTCAATGATTCGTATGCAAGGGATATATCCGGCAAGGTACGAAGCCATCAGAAGATCAAAAGGGAAAAAGGGGATTTCATTGGCGCTTTTGCGGTTTACGGATACAAAAAAAGCTATGATAACAGAAATCTTCTTGTGCCGGATGACTATGCGGCAGGCATTGTGCAGAAGATTTTTGCGTGGAAACTGGACGGATACAGCAATCTTGCTATTGCAGAAATGCTGGACAAAATGGGTATTCTTTCCCCGATGGAATACAAGAAAATGCAGGGTGAGAAATTCCAGACGGGATTTGTGACCGGAGTAAAAGCAAAATGGTCGGCAGTCGCAGTAAAGCGTATTTTGACAAACGAGTGCTATATTGGGACGTTAGTACAGGGAAAAGAAGAAAAGGTCAATTACAAGGTAAAGAAATCCGTCCGGAAGCCGGAGGAGGAATGGACGAAGGTGCAGGAGGCACACGAATCCATTATTGCAAAGGAAGATTTTTCAATCGTGCAGGATTTGCTGAAAATAGATACCCGTGCGGGAGCCGGAGAAAAAAAGGCGCATATTTATGCCGGATTATTGTTTTGCGGGGACTGTATGGAGCCGATGATACGCCGTGTGAACCATTATAAGGGAAAAGAAACTGTTTCTTTTATCTGTTCCACGAAAAACAAGGGCGGCTCCTGTACCAGACATACGATTTTAGAGGAAGATCTGAACCACCTTGTACTGACCGGGTTACAGCAGCAGGTATCGCTGTTTCTTGACAGAAGCAGGGTACTGGAAGCGGTGGAGCAGATGGAAGTGGATTTTGAGGAAGTGGCAGCCTTTGATAAGGAGATTGGGAGGCTGCACAGCGAACAGGACAAATATTTATCTCTCCGTGCCGGGCTGTATGAGGATTTGAAAAAGGAAATTATCACGGAGGAGGATTTTAAGAATTTCCGGGAAATTTATGAGCGGCGTTATCAGGAGCTGGAGCAGGCAATCCACAGTCAGGAAGAAACCATAAAGAAACTCTTTAAGTCGGGAGTGGCGGCAGGAATCAATCTGGAACGCATGAAAAAGGTTATGCAGATAACAGAGCTTGACCGCATGACGCTGCTTTCCTTTGTAAAACGGATTCTTGTGTACGAGGATAAGCGTGTCTATCTGGAAATGCGGTATAAAGAGCTGTTTTCAAAGGTAGTCATGCTGGCGGATTATGTGGAAACAAAAGAACGGTGCAGAGGGGAGGCGGTGTAAATGGCTAGAACCTCAAAAAAGCAGCAGGCAGATAGAACGTCTGCGGCTGCAAACAGAAAATCGTCAAAAATATATTCCGTCGGGATATATGCAAGGCTGTCGGTAGATACGGATGAAAGAAAAAGGGAATCCATTGAAACGCAGATAGAAATTGCAAAGGCATATATCGGACAGCAGGACGATATGGTTTTATTTGACTGCTATACGGATGTGGGAAAGACAGGCACAAATTTCAAAAGGGACGGCTTTGAGCGCATGATGCAGGACGTGAGGATGCGTAAGATTGACTGTATCATTGTAAAGGACCTGTCACGGTTTGGCAGGAACCATATTGAGGCGGGAAACTATATTGAGAAAATATTTCCGTTTATGGGCGTCCGTTTCATAGCGGTTACGGATCATTTTGACAGCATGGACAGCTCCGGTCAGAATGAGGCGTGGGGCATGAACCTGAAAAATCTTGTAAATGAAATGTATGCAAGAGATATTGCAGTCAAGGTAAAGTCCAGCAGGAAGGAAAAATGGGAGCAGGGAAGCTACACAGGCGGTGTGCCGCCCTATGGCTACCGGGCAGAGTGGATCGGCGATAAGAAGTGTCTTTTTATAGAAGAAACTACTTCGGATATTGTAAAGCAGATTTACGAAATGTTTCTTTCCGGTAAAAATATGAAGGAGATTGTCCGCTGGCTCTATGACAATCGGATTGTTAGACCGACAGAGTACCATAAAACGGGAAATATTTACTGTCAGGAAAAAGAAACACTCACACAATGGTCCAGAGGAACCGTAAAAATGATTCTGACAAATCCGGTTTATATGGGATGTCTTGTGCAGGGACGAACCTGCGGGAAAGATTATATGCTCCGTGACAGGCATGACATTGATTCCGAAGATTGGTCGGTAAAGGAACATACGCATGAGCCGATCATCAGCGAGGAACAGTTTTTTCAAGCTGCCGCAAGGTTTGAAAAATCATCGGTGTACTGCAATAAAGACGGATATTCCAAAACGGTTCCGGTGGAGGAAGATGTGTTTGCAGGCGTCCTGTTCTGCGGTGACTGCGGCTCTAAAATGGCAAGGGTTACTTCTGTAAAACAGTTCAGCTCCAAAGACAGGGTAAGGACATACAGCTATTATTGCCCGAAGTCAAACCGGATTGATAAGGAAAAATGTGTTGCGAAAAGCATTACCTTAAAAACCCTCCAGAATATTGTCAAGGAAGCAATCCGGCAGGAATTTGCCCTGTCCGCCATGCGTCCAAAGGAACTTGTGGAACAAAACAACCGGGAGGCGGAGCGGCAGAAAGAAGAATGGAACAGGCAGCTTCTTGAAATAGAAAGAGATGTAGAGAATACGAAGAAACAGGCAAGCGAGCTGTATCTGCAATACCGCATGGGAGAAATGGATGAAGAAGGCTTTAAGCAGCGGAAAGAAGAAAACAGTAAAAAAACTGCCGCTCTGCAAAGAAAAGCGGCATCCATTACGGAACAGTTGAAAGCTATAGATTATCAGACCGTTCAGAAAAACCATTTTCTCCGTACTCTGGTAAAGGGAAATGAGAAAACCGAGCTGACAGCAGAGACAATCCGTACTTTAATTGAAAGGATTGAAGTTTACCCGGATCACAGGATTAAGGTAGTCTTTGCTGTTAAGAGGAACGAGATACTGTTGGGAAGGGAGGGAATTTAACATGCAGAAGTTTCAGATTGCGGTGTATATGCGTCTTTCAAAGGAAGATGACAAGCGGAGAGAATCCGAAATACCCTCCGGACATACCTCTATGCCATGCGGCAATAAAGAGGAAAGCAACAGTATTATCATGCAGAGAATGTTGCTGCGCAGATATGTGGAAGAACATTTTACGGATTATGAACTTCATGAGTTTTGCGATGACGGTTATACGGGAACAAATTTTGAGCGTCCGGGTATGCAGGATATGCTGGAGCAGGTAAGGAATGGCGGTATTGACTGTATTATTGTAAAGGACTTTTCAAGGTTTGCAAGGGATTACATTGAGCTTGGTTCCTATCTGGAACAAATATTCCCGTTTTTAGACGTCAGGTTTATTTCCGTGAACGATAATTATGACAGCAAAGATTATCAGGGAAGCATAGCGGATATAGATGTAAATTTCAAAAATCTTCTCTATGATCTTTACAGTAAGGATTTATCCGGAAAGGTGCGATCCTCCCTTGCGGTGCGAAAGGAACAGGGGCAGTATATCAGCGGAAACAGCCCCTTCGGTTACGAAAAAGATCCAAAGGATAGGCACGCTCTGTTGATTGCTGAGGACGAAGCGGAGGTTGTCAGACAGATTTTTGCCTTAACTGTGGAGGGGTACACTTCCACGGGGATAGCCCGGCTGTTTAATGAAACTCACGTCAAAACGCCGATTGAATTTAAGATTGAAAAAGGCAAGACAAGCAGGATTCCGAAAGGCGACAGGTTTCTATGGAACAGCAGTACAATATGCCAGATACTCCGGAATGAAATCTATATCGGAAATATCGTACAGAAAAAATATGAAAAGGACTTTGTGGGCGGGAAAAACCATATCAAGCCCCGTGAGGAGTGGATGACCGGCTGCAACCACCATGAGCCGATCATAGATAAGGAATTGTTTGCTGAGGTGCAGAAAGGGCGGGGGAAGAAAAGAAATCCTCAACATAACCCTTCACATCCGCTGACCGGAAAACTGATATGCGGCTGCTGTAAGAAAAATCTCCGTTACCGCACATGCCTGAATCCATACTTTACTTGCCATAATCGTTATTCAAACACAATGGAGCATTGTGTGGATAAGGTCAATACTATGTTTTTGGAACAGTATGTTTTATTTATATTTCAAGATAAACTACAGGCAGATAGGGAGCTGGAAAAGCTCTTCGTGGAGGAGACGGACAGACGGACAGAAGAAATAAAAGAACTAAAAGAGAATAGAAGTTTATTGTTGTCGCAGATGGAAAAACTCAGACAGCAGAATTTCGAGCATTATCAGGAATATGCGTGTGGTAAGACGGAGCGTTTTCATTCGGATGAAAGTATGGTAAAATCAATAGAGAATGAATTGGCAGCCTTGAATGAGCGTATTCAGGAACTGGAAGAGGCACATTTTAAGAGGAAAGACAATGACGGCTTATATGCAGGCACGCCGTTCTCAGAGTTGTCGAAGGAAATGATTGACCGCTATATTGATAAAATCGTGGTTTATGACGAACAGCATATAGAAATTATCTGGAAGAAAACAGCAGGGGCATAGCCATAGCCGGATAATGTGCAGTTATTTAACAAGAAGAGGATATTTTTCTGCAATGATTTGACAGCAGGTATCTGATTTCAGCGGGAAAGCGGTAAAAACCTTGAAAAAAAGTTGAAAAATTTGCTTGCAACTACTTGACAGGAGAGGGGATTGACTACACGAATCCGGTGTTTCGCTATTCGGACGGAAGTACGCGCATTATGCGTATCTGGGATCAGAGCATACAGGGCGGAACGCCGCCCGAAGGGATTTTGTATGGGGCGGAGTACACCGAAGAGGAGATCAATCAGGCGCTTGCCGCAGAGAACCCATATGATGTCGTCCCTTCCCGAGATGAGGACGGTCACGGGACGTTTCTGGCAGGCGTCGCCTGCGGCGGCGAGGATGCGGCGAACGATTTTATCGGGGCGGCTCCGAATGCGAAAATTGCAGTGGTGAAGTTAAAAGGGGCGAAGCAATATCTGAGAGATTTTTTCTTCATACCTGATGGCGTCGCGGCGTATCAGGAGACGGATATCATGATGGCGGCGGCGTATCTGGATGCGTTGGCGCATGTGCTCAATATGCCGCTTGTGATGTGTATTGCGGTCGGAAACAGCATCGGAAGTCACGGAAAGGACGGCCCGCTGCAGGATGTTTTAAATTACTTCTGTACGAGAAGACGGCGATCGATCGTGACAGCGGCGGGGAACGAGGCGAATTCCAGACACCATTTTCAGGGGCGGATTTCCAGAGATATGGAGTACGAGGATGTGGAGGTAGACGTTGAGGAGGACATGGAAGGTTTCTTCATGGAATTGTGGGCGGATGTGCCCGAGCTGTACGCGGTTTCCGTGATTTCGCCCACGGGGGAGCAGCTTCCGAAAATCCCCGTGCGAACCGGAACGTCGGGAATCTTCCGGTTCGTATTCGAGGGAACGACAGTCACGGTGGACTACCGCATTGAGGCGAGGGAGACGGCGAGCCAACTGATTTATTTTCGTTTTCTCCGTCCCAGGAGAGGATTGTGGATCGTGCGGGTATATCCCGAAAATATTGTGACGGGGCTGTACAATATCTGGCTCCCTCTGCGGCAGCTCACCAACGGAAATGTATTTTTCCTGCGTTCCAATCCGGATACGACACTGACCTCGCCGGGAACGGCAGGGCAGGTAATCACGGCGGCGGGCTATCGGGCGGAAAACCGCAGTATCTACCCGGAATCCGGGAGGGGCTATCCCGTCTCCGGCGGTATCAAGCCGGATTTTGCCGCGCCGGCGGTGAATGTTTACGGGCCTGGGCTCAGACAGAATTACGTGACCTATACCGGAACGAGCGCGGCTGCGGCAATCACGACCGGAGCGGTGGCGCAGGTCATGCAGTGGGCGCTTGTGGAGCAAAACGAGCCGTTTCTGTCCAATGCCGGGATCAAGAATATGCTGATACGGGGAGCGGGGAAATCGAATGACAGAAGTTACCCCAACCGTGAGTGGGGCTATGGAACGCTCGACGTTTATCATTCATTTGAAATTTTGAGAGGATAACATTTTCAGAAAAAGAAAAGCATTGGGGGCTGCCGCCGTATCGAGAAGATCTCATACGTGCGACAGCCCTATGCTTCTTGTTGGTGTAGAACCTACATTACCAGGAACGTACAGGTGCCCGGTGCAAGTTCAAGGGTTCCGGCTGCCTGTTCTTCCGGTTTTAACTCAGGCAGGGCATTGTTTTCGCCCAATACCAGAGGCTGTCCGTTCAAGGTCATTACGGCTGCGCGAAGGTTGCCGTCTGCACCGGCTAATGTGTAGCGCCAGGCAGCCTTTGGAAGCTCCACGGTGGTGCTGTCTGTCAGAGAATTATTGATAATCAGATATACGATACCGTCTTTGCCGTCTTTGCGGGAATGGGCGAATATATGCGCTCCTTCACGGATTGGTTCCGCTGTATCGTAAACAGTTGTTCCCATCAGACGATTCCACAGTAGAACTGCAAAGTAGTTCGGGCGTGGATCGAATACCTCACGGGCAAGAAAACCATAGTCGGAGGAAGCTAAGGTGTTGTGGAAGATGACACCGTTGGTAAGGGAGGAAAATCCGCCCAATTCGTTTAATGTACGCAGTACGTCAAGATAAGTAGAAGCCCATGTGTCACCGCCGCCGCCTGCATCGCCGGATTCGGTTACCCACATTTCTGCCCCCGGAACATATTTATCGCGGAGCGGTATATAGGTACGACAGAAATTGAGTGCGGTGTTCAGATAAGGCTCGCTGGCAGCATCTTCTGCAGACCAGTGCGCATCTGGCATAACGGAGGCGAGACGTTCGGAAACACCGTTGTAGTAATGATAGCTGAATACATCGAGAGGCTCGGTCGTACCGTTAAGCAAATCATCACAGTTACAGGTATTTGACATAAGCTGTTCGATTCCACCGCCCTGTTTATCGGAGGAACCTTTGCCAAATGTAATATTGTCTCCGCCGGTGGTGCTTGGCCCTACGCAGATACAGTCCGGGTAATTTTTGCGGAGCCATGTGAAAAACAGATCCTGATCCCGGCGATAGTGAGCCGGAGTGTAACCCTTTGGAAATCCGGTTTCCTCCATCATATTTGGCTCGTTGGTAAATTCGGCAGCATTGATTGGAACACCGTACTCCTTACTGAGGGAGAACAATTTTTCGGCTTCAGACGGATGCCATGGTTCCTCCGCAGTGTGAAGACCGGGACAGTTGGCAACGGAAACGATCAGCTTTGCACCGATTGCTTTGACGAAGTCCAAAACGCCGATCCACTGCTCCTTCGTCAATACGTTCAAGTATCCCTCCGGAACTTTACCGCCTGTAGTGCCGTCAAAATCATAATAGGTCTTGGTTGCCCATGTGCCGGAGACGCGAACCCATACCGGTCCGAGTTCCTTTGCAAGCCCCCGAAGCTTCTCGTTGTATAAATCAATCGGAGCGTATACCTGCATCAGATCCTTGTACATTGCAGCAATGCCCTCGGAAGTCGGCTCAACATGAAACTCCTCTGTGCCGGCAATCTGCTCTGGAGTGTACGCTTTCCAGAAGGTACCGCCGGTAACTTCGGCGAATTCCACGTTGTAGGACATCATCATCGGATTGACCTCGCGCAGCGGCTTTAGGGTATCGGGAACCAGTTTTATAAATTGTGACATAATCGTATCTCCTTTCCGTGTGCCTGTTTATTGTAAAAGTTATGAAGCTTATGTTTTAATTATAGCTGGCATTGCGGGAAATGCACAGGTACTATTTTGTGGAATTTTTGGACAATTTCCAGTTTTTTGACGGTTGGTACGAAATGAAATATTCAGGAATGTGGTTTACTGTTCGGACAGATTAAGAAAGATGGAATCGATGATTTGACAGTTTCTTTTAAATTTCTTCATAGTTTTCTTGCACCTGTTTTTCAAAAATAGTAAAATAAAGATAAGTGATACAAAAGAGGATTGGTGACGATGAAGAGGAAGAGTATTCGGTTTGCAATTAATGAATTGGCAGTATTGCCCTTGATATGCCTTGGGCTTCTTATACTTGTGGTATCTATACCGGTGATCTACGGGGCGATCGGTTCGGAGACGGAAGATGGACTCAAGAACCTGTCGCATGCGCTGCTGGAAAAGTGCAACGTGTGGGAAAACGGGGATTATAGTCTGGAGAACGGCGTGATGTGTAAGGGTGGTGTTCCGTTGGGCGAGGACTATTATATTGTCGACAGTGTGAAAGATGTCTCGGGAATTGACGCGACGATTTTCTGGGGAGATACCAGGATGCTGACTACCGTGCGCACGGAGAATGGAGAGCGTGTGGTTGGGACAAAGGCTTCGGAGAAAGTCGTTCATAAGGTGCTTGAGGACGGGGAGGATTATTTTTCCGAAAGTGTTCTGGTAAACGATGTATCGTACTATGGCTATTATACTCCGATTAGAAACAGCGATGATTCTGTTGTGGGAATGGTGTTTGTAGGTAAGAGCAGAGAGCGGGTAGTGAACGCGATTTTTCATGTCGTGTTCAGGGTGCTCATTGTAGCGATGGTGGTGACGGCAGTGACGCTTTTGGTATCGCTTCAATACGCGGGGTGGATGATAAATTCTTTGAGTAAGACGAGAGAATTTCTGGGAAATGCGGCGCAGGGCAGACTGGAATGTCAGATCGATGGGGAGTTGATCGAGCGCCCGGATGAAATCGGCGATATGGCGCGGTCTGCGCAGGCGCTCCAGAAGTCGATGTTAAAGCTGATCGGAACAGATCCGCTCACCGGGCTTTACAACAGGCGCAACTGTACGGAAGCGCTGAACCATGCTATGCGTGAGTACTGCGAAAACGGAAAGACGTATATGGTCGTTATCGGGGATATTGACGACTTTAAACATTTGAATGATACCTATGGTCATCCCGCCGGAGATCAGGTGTTAAGAGAGTTGTCTGAAATTTTCCGATCCTATATGCGAAAGAAGGGCGTTGCCGCCCGCTGGGGAGGAGAGGAATTTCTGTTTATCTACAATGAGGAACAGGGCGCGCTGCAGGAGCTGGAGCACATGATGGAGAAAATACGTGATACGCAGATTTGTTACAAAGAGCAGAAGATCAATGTGACAATGACATTCGGCGCGGCAGTCTGCAAGGAGGGGGATACGACCGACAGTCTTATTAAGCGTGCGGACGACCGTCTCTATTTCGGGAAGGCAAACGGAAAGAACCAGATTGTCAGCGAATGATTGCTGCTGGATTAAAAGAGTTTTGGCACTAAGGGATGATGCCAAAACTCTTTTTCTATTTCTTGAAATATGGCAGCGGATGCCAATATAATAGAGACAGAAACAAGGAAGTGATTGGCCAGTCACACCCTATAAAAGAGAAGCTTATGAGGTGTGAAACTATGAAAGAAAAAGTACAGAAATTTGGACGTTTCTTAAGTGGAATGGTAATGCCGAATATCGGGGCGTTTATTGCCTGGGGACTTATTACTGCGCTGTTTATGGAGACCGGCTGGTGCCCGAATGAGAAATTCGCGCTGTTCATTACGCCGATGTCCCAGGTGATGCTGCCGCTTCTGATCGCCTATACTGGCGGTGAAGTGGTAGCCGGGAAGCGCGGCGGCGTCATCGGCGTGATCGCGACAATGGGCGTGATCGTAGCATCCGATACGCCAATGTTCATCGGCGCAATGATAGTGGGGCCTCTTTCCGCATGGATTTTAAAGAAATTCGATATGCTGACGGAAAACCATATCAAACCGGGATTTGAGATGTTAGTCAACAATTTTTCCATTGGAATCATCGGTGCAATTTTAGCGCTTCTTGCGATGATCGGCATTACGCCGTTGGTAAACGGGCTGAATGCGGTGATGAGTGCCTGTGTGGGATTTTTGGTGGATCACAGCCTTCTGCCGATGACAAGCGTCTTTATCGAGCCTGCAAAGGTATTGTTCTTAAACAATGCGATCAACCACGGAATCTTATCCCCGATGGGAATTCAGCAGGTGGAGGAGACAGGGAAATCCATTTTTTTCCTGCTCGAGGCGAATCCGGGACCGGGTCTTGGAATTCTGCTTGCCTACTGCTTCGCCGGAAAAGGAAATGCAAAAAGCTCGGCGCCGGGAGCAGTGATTATTCACTTTTTCGGCGGAATCCATGAGATATATTTTCCGTATATCCTGATGAATCCTTTGCTGCTTGTCGCAGCGATTGCGGGAGGAGCGACCGGAGTTCTTATTTTTGGCATGTTCGGAGCAGGCTTAACTTCGCCTGCATCACCGGGAAGTATCATCGCTTTATTGATGATGGCAGAACAGCACTCTTATCTGGGGCTGATGCTGGGTGTAATCGCTTCCGCGTCGGTTTCGTTCCTGATTGGAATACCGATTTTAAAATTTATGGGGAAGGACACGACCTTAGAAGAAGCGCGGCAGAAGAAGGACGCTATGAAGCGTGAGGCAAAAGGCGTGCAGCAGGAAAGTGTAAAAACGGCTGTGACCGGACAGAAGATAAATAAAATCGCATTTGCCTGTGACGCAGGTATGGGCTCGAGCGCCATGGGGGCCTCCGTGCTGAAAAAGAAAATTGCGGCGGCAGGGCTTTCCGGAATCGACGTCATCCATACACCGGTATCTTCGATACCATCCGATGTGCAGATTGTCGTGACGCATCAGGAACTGGGGGAGCGGGCGGCTCATAGCAATCCCAATGCGGAATTGATATTGATTACGAATTTCCTTGCAGCGCCGGAGTACGATACACTGCTTGAGAATTTAAAAGAAAGAAATCAGTAGGAGAAAACGAAAAAAATTGTTTCCATGTCAGGGAAATGCTATAATTTAAGCATAAGAGAAAAGGTCAAAATGAGAAGATTTTGACCTTTTCTTGGCTTTGATGAACATTCTGAAAATAGGACTGCATTTAAACGGGGAAGCATAATGAAATATATACGCAGAATCGGGAAGTATTATACTGGAATCATCATGAAAAACATAGGAATTTTCCTGTGCGTCGGTCTGCTGCTGGTACTTTTTGGAGAGCAGGGGTGGATGCCGGATGCGCATATCTCTGAGGTCACTATGCTGCTGTACCATGTGATTCTTCCGACTATGGTTGCATATGAGGGCGGAGCAAGGTTCGGGGGAACTTCCGGGGGAATTTTAGCGGTACTGGCATTGGCAGGCGTCCTAAGTGCAGATTCCGGAACGGGGCTGTTCGGAGCTATGGTGATCGGTCCTTTGGCGGGAGGTCTCTGGAGGCAGATCGGGAAGGTGTCGGAGAAGACAGATTTTCGGATGAAGATGCTGGTTAAGAATCTGTCGCTGGCGGTTTTCGGCAGTGTGCTCCTGGTTCTGACAAAGACGCTTTTTGTGCCGGTTTTGGAAGGAGCGCTTGGGATAGTCTATCAGGGAGTACATTTTCTGGTCGCGCATCATATGACCTTTGCGGCGAGTGTTTTGTTGGAACCGGCGAAGGTTTTTTTCTTAAATAATCTGATGAATCATGGAATTTTGGTGCCGCTTGGGATGAGTCAGGTGCAGGAGACGGGAAGTTCTATCCTGTATTTGATGGAGACGAACCCGGGCCCGGGGCTTGGGGTTCTGCTGGCGATGTATTTTCGAAATAAGGAGTATAAGAGTGAATATGTTTCCGCTATGCTGGCTGAGAGTGTCGGAGGGATTCACGAGGTGTATTTTCCGTTCGTGCTTTCCGATCTGCGGCTGCTACTGCCCCTGATACTGGGCGGAATGGCGGGGAATATCTGCTTTGAATTTCTGGACGCCGGGCTTAAGGGCGCGGTGTCGCCGGGCAGCTTTCTTGTCATTTTTCTGATGGCGGGAAAGGAAGGATTTTTCCCGGTGATGGCGGGGATGGCGGCATCCGCTGCCGTCTCTTTTGCGGGATGCTTTTTCCTTCTGGGATATGGAGGAGGAAAAGAACCGGAGAGAAAGCAGCGGGGAGAAGAAATGCAAAGAGAGACGACAGGGAGACTGGCAGATGAGATGCAGGCAGACGAGAGACTGGCAGATGAGGTGCAGGCAGACGGGATGCAGAAAGAACAGATGCTAAGGGATGAGAAGAAAATGCAGGAAAAGAAACGAATCGAACAGATTGCGTTTGTCTGTGACGGAGGGGTGGGATCGAGCGTGATGGGCTCGGCGCTCCTTCGCAGACTTTTGGCGCAGAGAGGAATTACGGGAGTAAAGGTGCAGGCTTTTGCGGCGGATCTGGTACCGCAGGAGGCAGAGGTTTTGGTCTGCCAGAAGGATTTTTACCGGATGCTGCCCGAAGATTTGCTTGCGAGGGAGATTTTTACAGTGGACAGTCTGGTGCAGCCGGAGGGATTTGCGCAGATTCTGGAACAGATTGAGCAGAGAAACGGGTAGGGGACGATGGATTTTACACCACGAATGAAACAGATTTTTCAGGTATTATTGAAGGAAGAAGAAGCGATTCCGGTCAAGACGCTGGCCCAAAAGGTGGGCGTGAGCAAGCGCACCGTACAGCGCGAGTTGGAATATATTGAATCGGCATTGAAGACTTATGAGATCAGATTTATGTCTAAGACGGGCGTCGGGGTCTGGTTAGAGGGGAGCGGGGAGGAGAAAGGCCGCCTGCTTATGGATATCGGCGAGGGCGACGATTATGACGTTTCTAACCGGGAGAACCGCAGAAAACGGCTGATTTTAGAGATATTAAAGGAAAAGGGCCTAAAAAAGCTCTTCTATTACAGCAGTCAGTTCGGGGTCAGCGAGGCGACGATCAGCGGGGATTTAGAGGCGGTTGAGGAATGGCTGAACCGCTACGGGCTCTTCGTGAACCGCAAGCCTGGGAGCGGCATCTCGGTGGAGGGGAGCGAGGATGATTACCGCAGGGCAATCCGCGCTTTTATCAATGAGAATATGGACACGCAGGCGGTGCGGGAGGCATATCAGGATGTAAACGGAAATGCCGCTTCCTATGAGAATCTGAAGAAGAGCAGCATCGGGCAGCTTTTGAATGATGATATCGTAAGGCGTGTCATGGACTGCATTACGGGCATGAACAATGCGAGGGTGCTGACATTGACGGAAAGCTCCTATACAGGGCTGATCATACATATCGCTATTGCAATCAACCGCATCTTAAAGAATGAGGTGATCGAACCGGATAAAAGCTGGCAGGAGGAAAGCGGGAAGGATGAGGACTACCAGCTTGCCGAGGCGATTGTCGCAGAGCTCGAGGAGGAATTTGAAGTAGAGATACCCAAGGTGGAAATCGGTTATATCTGCCTGCATATCAAGGGGGCGAAGCACGAAAAAATCCAGTGGGATGACAAAAAGATACCGCAGATGGAAAACGGCCAGATGCAGCAGCTTTTAAATGCCATGGTCGATGCGTTTGACCCGGGGAAGGCGTATCTGTTAAAGCAGGACGATGAATTTATCCAGGGGCTGTTAGCGCATATGCAGCCCACTTTGATCCGGCTGATGTACGGGATGCAGATTCAGAATCCTGTATTGGACGATATAAGAAACAATTATCCCGACATATACGCCCGGTGTGAAAAGATGGCGAAGGTGTTGGAAGAAGTCACAGGAAAGGAGGTTCCGGCGGAGGAAACCGGATATCTGACCGTGCACTTTGGAGCGGCGCTTGTCCGCTTAGAGGAACGGAAGGAGAAAATCCGCAAGGTGCAGGTGGGAGTCGTCTGTTCCAGCGGAATCGGCATTTCCCGTCTGATGTCCTCAAAGCTCGAGAAGCTTTTCCGCGACCGGGTTGTTATTACGACCTACGGGAAGAATGATATCACGCCCTTTGTTGCAAGCCGTGTGGACTTTTTTATCACAAGTATTTCACTGGAGCAGGCGCAAATCCCGGTCCTGGAAGTAAATCCCCTGTTAAATGAGGAGGATATCCAGAGAATCCGGCATATGGTATATAAGTATGAGCGGATGCCGGGGAAGCAGGAGGAAGCGGACGAATTTACCGTACAGCTTGAGGAGATTAATCTGGTGGCGGCACAGATTAATACAGTCATCAAATACATGGATTTCTTTAAGGTGGATAACCGGATTACATTCGAGGAGCTTTTGATCGCCGTCGGGGAGCGGATGTCGCCTTACTCGGATCGCAGAGAGATGATCCGGGAAGACATTCTGCGCCGGGAGCGGATCTCTACGCAGGTTTTCGCAGAGTTCGGCTTTGCGCTGCTTCACACCCGGACAAAGGGTGTGATACGTCCGGCTTTTTCGGTCTGTATGACCAGAGATCTGCAGGCTTTTTTGGATCCTTATTTTAAAGGGATTGCCGTAGTGTTTGTCATGCTCGTTCCGATGGACGACAAGATTTCCGTCAACAATGAGATTCTTGGACATATCAGCAGTATGCTGATTGAGGAGATAGAATTTATGGATGTGGTGGCGGGAGGAGATAAGGAGGAGATACGCAGCTATCTGTCCAAAAGCTTAAAAAAATATTTTAAAAAGTACTTGTGGGGTCTGTCGTGACCCCACTTTTTTTATGCAAATTTGGCACTATCGGATGACGCCAAAGTCCATTTTCTTTGAATTGAAAAAGTGATGTTTCCGCCCATATAATTAAGTCAGAAAGAAACAAAACCCGGGTGAAAAAAGTTCAAAGGAGGATGTGACCATGTTATTTAAGTCAAAGAAAAAAGAATTATTGTACCGTGAAAATATCCGAGTGGGATGCAAAGCGGATTCCAAGGAGCAGGTCATCCGGGAAGTCGGACAGATGTTAGTGGATGGCGGATATGTAGACGCACCTTACGTGGAGGCGATGCTGGAGAGAGAGCAATCCTTTTCTACCTTTATGGGAAACGGTCTGGCACTTCCCCATGGCGTTGAGGCGGCAAAGAAAGAAATCAAGGCGTCGGGAATTGCAGTTATGACATTCCCGGAGGGAATCGACTGGGGCGGCAATGAGGTAAAGGTCGTCATCGGAATCGCAGGAGTCGGAGAGGAGCATCTTGAGATTTTATCCGTCATTGCAGATAAGATGTTAGATGAAGCGGCTGCCGGGCGGCTTGCGGGAGGAGACGTGGAGACCGTATATCAGATTCTTGCGGGAAAGGAGTAAAGGCATGATTGTCACAGTTACAATGAATCCGGCGATTGACAAGACAATAGAGATTGACCGGCTTGTGGCGGGAGGTCTGAACCGGATTCGTAAAGTAGAGTACGATGCAGGCGGAAAAGGAATTAATGTTTCAAAGACGATCCGGGAACTTGGCGGAGAGAGTATCGCTACCGGATTCATAGGCGGAAACGCAGGAAATACCATTGCAACCGTATTGAAAGAGAAAGGAATCGCCTGTGATTTCGTAACGGTGGATGGGGAGACGCGAACCAACACGAAGGTTTTTGAGAATTCCGGAGCGGTAACAGAATTAAATGAACCGGGTCCGACGATAACGGCAGCGCAGATGGAGCAGTTATTGGAAAAGCTCTCCGGTTATGCGAAGGAGGATACTCTGTTTATCCTGGCGGGAAGCATACCAAACGGCGTGGACAAAGAAATCTATGCAAAAATTATCCGTCTCGTACACGAAAAGGGTGCAAAGGTGCTGCTGGATGCAGACGGAGAATTATTCCGCAATGCACTTCCGGCAGGACCGGATATTATCAAACCGAACCGCGTGGAACTGGAGGAATATGCGGGGTATGACTATCGGGCGACGAAGGAGGAACTGCTTAAGCTTGCGAGAAAGTTTGTAGCCCAGGGCATTGAGACGGTAGCCGTTTCCATGGGAAAGAGCGGCGCGATGTTCGTGCGGGGCGGTTATGAGGCGGAGTGTCCGGCACTTTCCGTAAAGGCGCATTCCACAGTCGGAGCGGGAGACGCCATGGTGGCGGCGTTAGCCTATGCGTGGAACAACAAATTAAACGATGACGACACGGTGCGTCTTGCGATTGCGACTTCCGCCGGAGCGGTGACGACGATAGGAACAAAGCCGCCGACCAGGGCATTAGTGGATGAGCTCATGACACAGGTCGTTATTGAAAAGTTATCATAAATAAGAAGAACAGGCCGACTGGCGCTGCGCCGGGCGCAGCAATCAAAGTGTATTTAGTTAAAAAAACAGGAAAAAGGAAGGGAAATCAGATATGAAAACGAAAGCAGTCAGAATGTATGGAACAAGAGATTTGAGATTAGAGGAATTTGAATTACCGGAGATTGGGGACGATGAAATTCTTGTAAAGGTCATGAGCGACAGTATCTGTATGTCTACCTACAAATTGGCGGAGCAGGGCAAGAAACACAAAAGAGCTCCGCAGAACATTGACACGAACCCGATCATCATCGGACATGAGTTTGCCGGCGTGATCGTCGAGGTCGGCGAGAAGTGGAAGGATCAGTTTAAGCCGGGGATGAAGTTTGCGCAGCAGCCCGCTTTAAATTATAAGGGCAGTCTTGCATCTCCGGGATATTCCTACGAATATTTCGGAGGAGCCTGCACCTACTGCGTGATTCCGCACGAGGTGATGGAGCTTGGATGCCTGATGCCATACGAGGGAGACAGCTTCTTTGAAGCTTCCTTAGGAGAGCCGATGAGCTGCATCATTGGCGGTTACCACGGGAATTACCACACGAACAAGAGAAACCATGATCTTGCAGGCGGCACGAAGGAGGGCGGCGACATTATCATCCTCGGCGGCTGCGGACCGATGGGACTCGGCGCAGTAAGTTACGGCATCCAGTTTGAGAATAAGCCGAAGAGAATCGTTGTCACCGACATTGACGACGCGAAGATTGCCCGCGCAAGAGAGGTGATTCCGGAGTCCTTCGCAGAGAAGAACGGGGTGGAACTTTTGTACGTGAACACGGCAAAGATGGCTGACCCGGTACAGGAGCTTAAGGACATTACCGGAGGAAAGGGCTATGATGATGTATTTGTCTATGTGCCGAACCGTCAGGTGGCGGAGCTTGGAGACAAGATTATGGCGTTTGACGGCTGCATGAATTTCTTTGCAGGCCCGACCGACAATCAGTTTAAGGCGGAAATCAACCTGTACAACGTGCATTATACCAGCGCGCATATTTTGGGAACCACCGGCGGCAATAATGACGACCTGATTGAGGCGAACGAGCTGGCGGCAAAGGGCAGAATTGAACCGGCGGTTATGGTAACTCATGTAGGGGGAATCGACAGCATCGCAGAGGCGACCTTAAATCTTCCGAACATTCCGGGCGGAAAGAAACTTACTTATACGCAGTTCGATATGCCGCTGACTGCAATCGAAGACTTTGAGGAACTTGGAAAGACAGATCCTCTATTCAAAAAGCTGGATGAGGCATGCAAGGAGAACAGGGGGCTTTGGAGTGCAAAAGCGGAGAAAATCTTATTTGAACATTTTGGTGTAGAGGCGTAGGAGGGGATAGTATGGTATCAGCAAAGGTTATAGTAAAAAATCCATCGGGTCTTCATGCAAGACCGGCGTCGATTCTGGCGCAGGCTGCCGGAAAATGCAAATCGGAAACGGTATTGTTGTACGGGGAGAAACGAATCCAGTTAAAGAGTATCTTAAATATTATGTCCGCTGCGATCAAATCGGGTTCTGAGGTGGAAATCCAGTGCAGCGGCGATTCGGAAGAGAAGGATATAAAGACACTTGTGGAACTGATTGAAAGTGGATTGGGTGAGTGATATGGAAGTAGTAAAGGTTGAGAAAACGGCTTCGAGAGGTATCGCTGTGGCTCCGGTATATTTATATCGGGAGCCGGATCTTGCACCTTCTTTGTACACGATCGACAAAGATCAGGTAGAGGAAGAGCAGAAGAAGTTTGTCGATGCAAGGAGCGCAGTGGTGGAAGAACTGGAGAAGCTTGCCGGAGAAAATGAAATATTTGCGGCGCACCTTGAAATGGCAAATGATTTCATGCTGCAGGACGGCGTGAACAACCGGATCGCGATCGAGCAGAAGAATGTGCAGATCGCAGTGAAGGAGACCGTCGAGGAGTTTGCGGGAATATTTGCAGCTATGGAAGACGCTTATATGCGGGAGCGCGGAGCGGATATCAGGGATATCGGGAAACGTCTGCTTGCAGGCTTAAAAGGGAAAAAGCTGCCGGATTTAGGAAGTCTTGATGCTCCTGTTATTGTGGCGGCAAGGGATTTGTACCCTTCTGACACGGTAAAGCTGAACCCGGAATTTGTAAAGGGAATTGTGACCGAGGAGGGCGGCGTGACAAGCCATGTCTCCATTATCGCAAAAAGTATGAACATACCGATACTTGTGGGGGTAAGCGGAATATCAGAAAAGCTTACAGATGGAGAGACGGTCTGCATGGATGCAGGGCAGGGGCTTCTGGTACTTGCGCCGGATGAAACCGCACTGTCGGAATATCAGCAGAAAAAGGAAGCCTATGAGAACGAACGCCGCCGTCTTATGGAACTGCGGAACACTCCGGCGGTGACAAAGGAAGGAAAGAGAATTTCTCTCTGCGCGAATGTCGGAAATGTGGAAGATATCAAAAATGCGCTGGAAATGAACATAGACGGCGTGGGCTTGTTCCGCAGTGAACTTTTATATATGGAAAACAGCCATTTCCCCACGGAGGAGGAACAGTTTGCGGTATATAAGGAGGCAGCGGAGTTATGCCCGAAAGAACTCACCATCCGCACGCTGGACATCGGAGGGGATAAGGAATTGCCGTACTTTGCATTTGAGAAGGAGGATAATCCGTTTCTGGGCTGGCGTGCAATCCGTATTTCTCTGGATATGAAAGAGATGTTCAAGGAGCAGCTTCGTGCAATTCTGCGGGCAAGCAGCTACGGACATGTACGGATTATGTTTCCGATGATGATCTCGCTGGAAGAACTGCGGGACGCCAAAGAGATCGTGGAAGAGTGTAAGAAGGAACTGACCGCCGGGGGAAAGAGTTTTGATGAGAATATCGAGCTTGGCATGATGATGGAGACGCCTGCGAGCGTGATTCTGGCGGACGCATTTGCAAAGGAAGCGGATTTCTTCAGCATCGGAACGAATGACCTGACCCAGTATCTTTTGGCGGTGGATCGTGGAAATAAGAAGATTGCGGACCGCTACAGTTATTTCCATCCGGCGGTGCTTTCCGCCATTGGGCATATTATTGAGGCGGGACACCGGGCGAGCATCAAGGTCGGTATGTGCGGAGAAATGGCGGGAGATTCCAAGGCGGTTTTAAAACTGTTGGAATTTGGTCTGGATGAATTTTCCATGTCGGCGGGGAATATCGACTATGTGCGGGAGCAGATTTTAAATTATTGAAATGTTTAAAAAATAAAAACAGATGCAACCAGCCTCTCTTTTTTGCGTCATACCTTATGAAAGAGAAAAATCTTTTGTAAGGAACACGCAAAAAGGGAGGTTTTTATTATGAAAAAAACAGAGATGACGGTTCGGATAACAGCGGGGATTCTTGCATGCCTGATGGCAGCAGGCCCGACCAGTTGTGGAGGGAGCGGGCTTTCGGCTTCCACGAAGGATCTGACGAAGCAGTATCGGGGAGACGGCGGAACGAATGAGCAGATACATACGGAAGGCGGCGGAAGAGAGGATAAGGGAAGCGGGCGGGAGACGGCGGGAGTTACGCCGGAATTTGCCGCATCCTATGCGGATTTCTCACTGGAACTGCTTCGCAACAGTAAGCGTCAGGGACAAACGGCAGGAAGCGATGCGTCGAATGCGGTGGTATCGCCGCTTTCCGTGCTGATGGCGCTTGAGATGACAAGGCAGGGAGCAAGAGGAGAGACGAGGAATGAGATGGATACAGTGCTCTATCCGGGAATTACGGCAGAGGAAGGAAAAGCTGCGCTGCTTACATTTTCAGATAATTTGCCGGACGAAGAGGGAGCGCGGATGCATCTTGCAAATTCCGTCTGGCTGAATACGGAGAATGATGTATTTACGCCGGATGAAGATTTTCTTAAGACGGAGGCGGAGGAATACGACGCGCAGATTTTCGGCGCGCCTTTTACGGAGCAGACTTGTACTGATTTAAATCGTTGGGTGGAACACGAAACGGACGGCATGATAACTGATATTTTAGATGAGATTCCAAAGGACGCCCTGATGTATCTTGTGAATGCAGTCGCATTTGAGGCGGATTGGGCGGCGGCGTATGAGGCAAATCAGGTGCACGATGCGACCTTTTACGGAGCGGACGGAAGCGAAGCGGCGGTGTCTATGATGTATGAGGAGATGTACAGTTATCTTTCGGGGGAGAATGTGCAGGGCTTTCGCAAACCATACAAAGACGGTTATTCCTTCGTGGCGCTGCTGCCGGATGAGGGGATTTCTTTGGAGGAATATCTCGCGGGACTGGACGGGGAAACATTTATGGAGACAATCACGCAGGAGAATGATACAATGGTAGAAACAGGGCTACCGAAGTTTGAGGTCAAGACAAAGCTGGAACTGTCGGAGACGCTTATGGATATGGGAATGCCACTCGCATTTGACGGCGACAGAGCGGATTTTACCGGAATGGGAAGCTGTGCGGACGGCTACAACATGTATATCAGCCGCGTGCTGCACCAGACGTATGTGAGGGTGGATGAGCTTGGCACGAAGGCGGGAGCCGCGACCGTCGTGGAGATGTGCGGGGAAAGTGCGATGCTCATGGAGGAGGAGCCCAAGAGGGTGATTCTGGATCGTCCGTTCCTGTATGCGATTGTCGAGAAGGAGAGCGGACTTCCGGTGTTTATCGGAACGGTGGAGAAGTTGTAGAGACGATGGAGAAGCTATAGTGACGATGGAGAAGCTATAGTGACGGTGGAGAAGTTGTCGGGATGGTGGAGAAGCTATAGTGACGGCAGAGGGTAAGACGGATGAAGCTTGGTGCGCAAATAGAGTCCGTACAGAAATGAGGAGCAGGATGGAAGACGAGAAGATTATCGAGTTGTATTGGGAGAGAAATCAGACGGCCATCGGTGAGACAGAGCGGAAGTATAAAAGATACTGCGGCAAGATCGCACACAATATCTTGCGGGACGCACAGGATACCGAGGAATGTTTAAACGACACATGGCTGCGCGCATGGAATTCCATGCCGACGGAGCGGCCGGGCATTCTATCTGCATTTCTCGGTGCAATCACGCGCAACCTCTCGCTGGATTGCTACCGCAGAAAACATTCTGCAAAGCGTGGAGGCGGTGTGATGCCGTACATCTACGATGAACTGCGCGAGTGTGCGGGCGGGGAAGAACCGTTCCATCAGGTGGCGCAGGGAGAACTTGTGGCCGCCATAAATCGTTTCCTTGCGGGGATGGAGCGGGAAAACCGTGTGATTTTTGTGCGCAGATATTGGTACATGGACGAGGTTAAGGAGATTGCAGAGCGGCTCGCGGTGAGTGAGAGCAAGATCAAATCCTCGCTGTTCCGTTCCAGAAAAAGACTGTATACATATCTGGAGCAGGAAGGCTTTCTGTAAGCGGAAATATAACGGAAGGCTGCTGCGTGACGAAGGGGAACGGCAGTGAGAGCTTGTTTTGTATATGGAAAAGGGAGACTGTCTGTGGCAGGCGGTTTTGTGAGAAAGGCAGGGAAATCGTATGAAAATAGATGAGTTGCTGGATGCGCTTGGAAAGATAGACCCGGTCTATATAGAAGAGGCGGAGAAAGCACGTTTTACGCGGAGCAGACGTGTGAAATACTGGGTTCCGGCGGCGGCATGCGCGGCGCTGCTTATATTGGGAGGAAGCTTTGGTTTGTGGCGGCTGGGCAATGGAGCAGCGGATATGGCAGAAAGTGCCGGGGAGGCAGCAGGCAAAACAGATATGGCGGAAAATGCAGAAGCGGCAGAAGCGGCAGCGTGTGAAGACGCGGCAGCGTCCGGCGTGGCGGAAAATGCGGAAGAAACTGCACTGCCAGGAGATGCGGGCGGAGCTGTGCCGGAAGAAAGTGTGGAGGGAACCGCGTCGGCAGGAAGTACGGACCAAGCTGCACCGGCAGAAAGCGCGGACGAAGCTGTATTGACAGAAAGCGCAGGAGAAAACGCAGCGGCGGAAAATGTGTGGAAGGTGAATGAGGTCGGGGAATTGCAGACGGCAGTTGCGTGCGGTGCAGAGTCACCGGCAAAAGTAGAATATTATACCGCAGAGGAACTGGAAGCCCATTATGGCATTTCCATCCTGCCAGAGCTGCTGCCGGAGGGCTATGCATTGGAAGGAACAGAAACATATACCGTAGGTTATGATGCAGATGGAAATGTCGTGGAGGATAACTGTACGTTGATTTACCGTGACAGCGAAACGGGAGGCGAACTTCGCATTTCTGCCAGAACGGTCGACCTGGGTGAGATGACTTCCTTTGCCGACACGAAGCTTGCAGCTTCTGTGATCGGCGGAACCGAAGTCACCGTCGGACATTACCGCACAGGAAGCAGCGGAAGCGGGGAGAGAGACGGCTATCTGGCAGTCTATGAGAAGGACGGCGTGACCGTGACGGTGGAGGGAACTGCTATGAAGGAAGCGGACTTTCGGATGGCGCTTGAAAGTTTGCTCAAGTGACGAATTTTGCTTGAGTGACGAAGTTTGCTTGAGCGACGAATTTGCGGTTGAAATGATATTTGGCGTATGCTATAATTGCGCAAAGCATATTTTTCTTAAATAAATCACAAGGATGGATTCCTTATCCAACACACATTTCTATACAGTGCTCCTCGTTATGTCACAGGATGCTGTAATTTCATATCAGAAAATTCATGCTTTTATTTCAAAGTCAAAAAGCAGGAGTTTTCGGTGAAGCGCTCCTGCACGCAGGAGGAAGTGAATATGGTACGGGATTCGGGATGGAAGAGCTATTTCTCGGATGATGCGCGTTATGCAGATGTAATCAATGCGCTCGGATGTGGCGGTGAGCAGGTGGTAGCGGCAGATGATCTGCGGGAGCTGGACACGCAGACAGGATTTGTAAAGGAATCGGGATTTGGCAGAGAAAGAATATTTGAGAAGAAGGGAAATACCCCAAAAAGGAAAATCATCAAAGTCCGTGATATGGTGCGAAAGGCGGCGTTTGGAACAAATTTCGCAATTATAGGGATTGAGAGCCAGGAAACAGTCGATTATTCCATGCCGCTTCGGAATATGTCTTACGATGTGGGAGAGTATGAGAAGCAGGCGGCGAGGATTCGTAAGCAGGTGCGCAAGCGTGCGGCCGGTTTAAGGACAGGTGAGTATTTATACGGATTCCGGGAGAACAGCCGGATGTATCCGGTTGTGACATTTATCCTGTATTCCGGTGTGAAGCCGTGGGATGGTCCGATCTCATTGCATGGGATGTTGGAGTTGCAGGGGATTCCGGAGAAGATGAGAAGTATGATACCCGATTATCGGATCAATCTCATTGAAATTCGAAAGCTGAACGATACGGACATATTTAAAACGGATGTAAAGCAGGTATTTGATTTTATCCGCTGCGCGGAGAATAAAAAGGCATTAACGCAGTTGGTGGAGAATGATACCTACTATCGGCATATGGAGGAAGATGCATTCAATGTGGTGGTGAATTACGCAAATGCAACGGAACTGGCAGCAGCAAAAGATTACTACAGAAAGGATGGTAAGGTGGATATGTGTACGGCGATAAGAGAGATGATGGCAGACAGCAGGGAAGAAGGAATTCGCACGGGACGCGAAGAAGGATTCGACGAGAAGGGCATTCAGGTATTTATCAATGCCGTAAACCGTGGGATGTCAGAGACGGATGCGAAAGCGATTGCAGAGATTAGCGACGAGCTTGTAGAAGTCGCGAGAAAAAGAATGAGCAGATAGCAGCGGAGGCTTTAAATCGTGATAGAAAGACGGTTTAAAGCCTCTTTCTTAATAATTTTATTTATTTTTATGGAAGTTTTCTTTCCCGTCCCGCACTTGATTTTGCCCGGGAGTTGTATTATGCTTTCTTCTGGCGGGCGCAGAAGAAAATGGCGCCGTCAGTGAAGGAGAACACAATGAAAATTACAGCAAAACAAATTACAACAACAGCCGTGCTTTTAGCGATCTGCATCGTGAGTCAGTTTTTCAAGAACACCAGTGTCTATATTACAGGGCCGGTCATCAATGCGTGCCTGATTCTGGCGGTACTTAGCGGAGGTATGGCTTGTGGGTTGATTTTGGCGGTGATTACGCCTGTGACGGCATTCTTTATTTCGGGCAGCCCCATCATGGCGGCAATTCCGGCGATCATTCCGTGCGTTATGCTCGGAAACGTACTTTTGGCGCTCGGTACCGGACTGATGTATAAGAAAGTAAAGGGGAACGGAGGACTGATTGCAGGCATGGCGGTCGGTTCCGTGGTGAAAGCGCTGTTTATGGGCGTTGTCATTTCCATGATTTTGATCCCGAATCTGATTCCGGCGGCGATGGAAGTGAAGATGGGCGTGTTTCAGACGACTTTTTCCGTGACACAGTTCATAACTGCGCTGATCGGAAGCGTGTATGCATTTATTCTCTGGATTCCGTTGAAGAAGGTCATGGGAGAGTAAGAGAATAGGAAGGAAAACAGGGAGGATTTACAATGGATAATCGGACTATGATGCAGTACTTTGAGTGGTATCTTCCGGACAACGGTCTACACTGGAAACGGCTTGCGGCGCAGGCGGCGGAGCTTAAGAAGGCGGGAATCAATATGGTCTGGCTGCCGCCGGCTTACAAAGGAGCTGCGGGAGGCAGCAGCGTCGGCTACGACGTGTACGATATGTACGATCTGGGGGAGTTCGACCAGAAGGGGAGCGTCAGAACCAAGTATGGCACAAGGGAGGAATACCTGAATGCGGTAGAAGAACTGCAGAAAAACGGAATCGAAGTGATCGCCGATGTCGTGTTAAACCATCGCATGGGAGCTGACGGGACGGAAGAAGTCACCGTGGTGGAGGAGCTTGGAACCGACCGCAATCAGGATGTTGGCGGGAAGCAGCAGATCCTCGCGTGGACGAAGCTGGATTTTCCGGGGAGAGCGGGAAAGTATTCCGCGTTCCGGTGGAACGCTTCGCATTTCAGCGGGACGGACTGGGATGAAGCGGCGAAGCGGAACGGAATCTTCCGATTTGACGGGAAGAACTGGAACAGGGAGACGGACACGGAGAACGGCAACTATGACTATCTGATGGGCGCCGATCTGGATACGGATCATCCCGAGGTCGTAGGAGAGACGCACGACTGGGGAAAATGGTATCTTGATACGGTACATATGGACGGATTTCGTCTGGATGCGGTCAAGCATATCGGCTTTGATTTTTACCGGGAATGGATGAAGGATATGCGTGCGTATGCGAAAGCGCCGGAGCACGGGGGCGGGGAGCTATTCATCGTCGGGGAGTACTGGGCGAAGGAAAATGCAAAGCTTCTGCATTATCTGGACGTGACGGAGCGGAATTTAAGCCTGTTTGATGTGCCGCTGCATTTCAAATTCCTTGCCGCTGCGACCTCCGACGGCAACTTCGATATGGCAAGGCTCTATGAAGACACGCTGACCGGAGCGGACCCGGAACACGCAGTTACGTTTGTGGATAATCATGACACACAGCCCGGACAGGCGCTCTATTCCTTTATTCCGGCGTGGTTTAAGCCGATCGCCTATGCGCTCATTCTGCTTCGGGCTGTAGGAACGCCGTGCGTATTCTATGGAGATTATTACGGCATACCGCACGATGGCGTCGCGCCTGTGGCGAAGCTTCCCGCGCTGCTCGCAGTCAGGGAGCGCTATGCATACGGGCAGGAGCATTTGTTCTTTGACGATCCGTCTCTGGTCGGCTTTACGCGGGAAGGCGATGAGGAGCATGCGGATTCCGGTATCGCGGTTCTGCTGACGGATAGCGTCGGCGGGAAAAAGCGGATGTATCTCGGAACGCAGCACGCTGGAAAAAGATTCGTGGATGCGCTGGGAGGAAAAAAGGAGATTGTCACGGTCCAAGCGGACGGCTTTGGCGAATTTACAGTGGATGGCGGTTCCGTGTCCGTGTGGGTGGCGGAGCGTGCGGGTGAATATCTGTACACGCATCTGCGGTAAGGCGGCGCAGGCATTATATGGCAATAACGCTGTTTTATGGACAGGCGATATGTCTATAACTCACAAATATGGAAAATATAAGCCCCCGGAATAATCTTGACACCGGAAATGAAAGTATTATAATTGGTTTCAAGAATTTTACATGTCGGGAAAGGAATGGTTGGAAAATGGATATCAAGTTTGTAAAAAGAGACGTATTAAAGGAAAAACCGGATCAGAAGAATCTGGGATTCGGCAAGTATATGACGGATTACATGTTCGTCATGGATTGGACGAAGGAGGAGGGCTGGAAGGACGCGAGAATCGTTCCGGAAGGACCGATCACACTGGAACCGGCATGTGTGACGCTGCATTATGCGCAGGAAACTTTCGAGGGTATGAAAGCATACCGCACGGCAGAAGGGAAGATTCAGTTGTTCCGCCCGGAAATGAACGCGAAGAGAATGATCAATTCCAACGCGAGACTTTGTATGCCGGAGTTTCCGGTCGAGATGTTCGTGGAGGCTGTCAAGGCGTTGGTGAAGGTCGAGGAGGATTGGGTTCCTTCAGAGCCGGAGACTTCCCTTTATATCCGTCCGTTCATGTTCGCAACAGAGTCGGCACTCGGCGTACACATGGCTTCCGCCTATAAGTTCATGATTATCTGCTGTCCGGTCGGCGCTTACTATGCGGAGGGCATCAATCCGGTCAAGATTCTCGTGGAGGATGAACTTGTACGTGCCGTGAAGGGCGGTACAGGCTTCACCAAATGCGGCGGCAACTATGCGGGCTCTATTTTAGGCCAGGTAAAGGCGGAGAAGATGGGATATTCCCAGGTACTCTGGTTAGACGGAGAGCACCGCAAATACGTCGAGGAGGTCGGCACCATGAATATTATGTTCAAGATCGCAGGCGAGATCTACACGGCTCCGATCGAGGGTACGGTACTTCCGGGTGTTACCAGAGATTCCATGATTCATTTGCTGAAAGACTGGGGCTATAAGGTAAACGAGACGAGATTATCCGTGGATGACCTGATGAAAGCGGGACATGACGGCACGCTTGAAGAGGTATTCGGAACAGGTACGGCGGCGGTCATCTCACCGGTCGGCGAGCTTCGTTACAGGGATGACGTCGTTACGATCAATGATTTTAAGATCGGTGAGCTGACGCAGAAGCTTTACGACACCTTAACGGGAATCCAGTGGGGCAAACTCCCGGATAAGTACGGCTGGACGATTCCGGTAGAATAAAATGGAGGCTGCATGGGATGACGAAGAAGGAAAAGGCAATCGAATTACACGACAGAGGATTTAACTGTGCACAGGCAGTTGCATGTGCCTTTGCGGAAGAAATCGGAGTGCCGGAGGAAGTGTTATTCTCTGCCAGCGAGGGCTTCGGGCTTGGCATGGGAGGCATGGGAGCGACCTGCGGCGCGGTATCCGGTGCAGTGATGCTCGCAGGCTTTCGGAATAGCTGCGGCGATCCTTCTCATCCTGCGACCAAGGCTTCGACTTATCAGCTCACCCGCGCCATCACGGGAGAGTTCGGGCAGAAGAACGGCACGCTTGTCTGCAGGGAGTTGAAAGGCGTTGATACAGGCAGGGTGCTTAGAAGCTGCCCGGATTGTATCATGGACGCGGTAGAGCTTGCGGAGAAGATATTGAATTTATAGGATAGGCAGGACAAACAGAGACCGATAAGGTCATCGGATGTCAGAATGCTTTATACGAGACTGTTATATTAAGGAAATTTCCTGATATAACAGTTTTTTTATGCGATAGGAAACCACGTCCCATCGCAGATAAATTGCCGTGCTTTGTGCTATCATACGAAGAAAACCGGGTTTCTATGCACATAGAATGGGGAAAATGCATAACAAACGAAAATAAAACGTCATGGAATTATATGGATTGCACAAAGAAAAGAGAAGGATTTTCAAGAAAGACAGAAGGATATTGTATGTTCTTTGAAGGCTTCCGTTGCTATAATGCATATTGTAACAAGGAGTTACGAATATATTAAGGGAGGTTTTTGAAACATGAAAAAGAAAGTAGTGAGTTTGATTCTTGCGGCGACAATGATCGCAACAATGGTAACAGGCTGCGGCGGCGGTTCAGATGAGCCGGCTGCAACGGACGGGGCGGCAACCACAGATGAAGCGGGAACTGCGGATGAAGCGACGCCGGCAACGGAGACAGGCGCGGCGGATGCGGCGGATGCAGCAGCGGATGCAGCAGGCGGAGATTACGCGGATAAAGTGGTCGGCGTATGTATCTATCAGTTCTCTGATAACTTTATGACATTGTTCCGTACAGAACTTGAGAATTATCTGATTGCGCAGGGCTTCTCCAAGGATAACATCAAGATCGTAGACGGCGCGAACGATCAGGCGACACAGACGGGACAGATCGACAACTTTATCGCAGAGGGCGTTGACGTACTGATTATCAACCCTGTAAACTCTTCCTCCGCCGAGACAATCACGGATAAGGTCGTAGCGGCAGAAATTCCTCTTGTATATATCAACCGCGAGCCGGATGCGTCTGAGGAGCAGAGATGGGCGGACAATAACTGGAACGTTACATACGTAGGATGTGATGCAAAGCAGTCCGGAACGATGCAGGGTGAATTGATTGCAGATCTTGGTCTTGAAACGGTTGACAAGAACGGCGACGGCAAGATTCAGTACATCATGGTAGAGGGCGACCCGGAGAATATTGATGCGCAGTATCGTACCGAATATTCCGTTAAGGCTCTTGAGGATGCAGGTTTTGAGGTAGAGTGTCTTACCGATCAGGTTGGAAACTGGCAGCAGGATCAGGCACAGCAGATCGTTGCAAACGCACTTGGACAGTACGGTGATGACATCGAGGTCGTATTCTGTAACAACGATGCAATGGCACTCGGCGCATTACAGGCAATCCAGTCTGCAGGACGTACTGTAAACGAGGATATCTACCTTGTAGGTGTAGATGCATTATCGGAGGCTCTTGAGGATGTAATTGCAGGAACCATGACAGGAACCGTATTTAACGACCATTTTTCACAGTCCCACAGCGCGGCAGACGCAGCTATCAGATTTGTGAACGGTGAGACAAACGAGTATTACATTGGCTGTGATTACGTTAAAGTAACAACTGAGAACGCACAGGAAGTCCTTGACATGGTAAAATAATTGTCCATGGGATGAGCAATTATTTCAGTAAGAAAAGGTGCGGGTGTTCCGAAACGGCACCCGCACCTTGTAATTCATGATAATAGAAGGTTCGCAAGGCGCACTTTCTATATATTTGCGGGAGCAAAGCCGCAAAGCGCGGTTAGGCTCTCCTGGAATTGACAGTACACAGTATGATCTGTATCAATATAGAGAATAAAAGGAGGAGAAACATGGCTGAGTACAAACTGGAGCTAAAGGGTGTCAGCAAATCCTTCCCCGGTGTCAAGGCGCTGGATAATGTACAGCTTTCCCTTCGCCCGGGAACCGTTCACGCGCTGATGGGAGAGAATGGTGCGGGAAAATCGACCCTGATGAAATGTCTCTTCGGCATTTATAAGATGGATGCGGGGGAAATTTATCTGGACGGTCAGAAGATTGAGGTGAATAATCCGGATGAGGCTATGAAGCACGGAATTGCAATGGTGCATCAGGAACTGCAGCCGGTTCCGGCGAGGAGTGTCGCGGAGAATCTTTATCTGGGAAGATTCCCGACAAAGGATATCGGACCGATCAAGCTGATCGATCACAAGAAGATGTATGAAGAGACCGAGAAATGGCTAAAGGAAGTGAAGATGGACTTTGATCCGAAGGCGCAGCTTGGAATGCTTTCCGTCGGACAGATGCAGTCCGTCGAGATTGCGAAGGCTGTCTCCCAGCAGGCGAAGGTGGTTATCTTCGACGAGCCGACTTCCTCACTCTCCGATAACGAGGTCGAGGCATTGTTCCGCATTATGAACGACCTTCGCGATAAGGGCGTTACAATGGTATATATTTCCCACAAGATGGATGAGATCAAGCGGATCGCGGATGATATTACGGTCATGCGTGACGGTACATATGTTGGAACATGGCCGGCGGCAGAACTAAGCACCGATCAGATTATTGCAAAGATGGTCGGACGTGAGCTGACGAATGTATATCCGGCGAGGGAAAGCACGCCCGGTGAGGTCGTTATGGAGATCAAAAATCTGTGTTCCATTCACTCCAAGTCTTTTCAGGATGTGAGCTTTACCCTGCGCAAGGGGGAGATCCTCGGATTCGGCGGTCTGGTAGGAGCGCAGAGAACCGAGCTGATGGAAGGCATATTCGGCATCCGCGGCGTTGCGTCGGGCGAGGTCTATATGCACGGCAGGAAAGTAAAAATCAAGCACCCGATTGATGCGATGAATGCGGGAATCGGATTGATCACTGAGGACCGGCGAGGAAACGGTATCTTCGGCTGCCTTTCCATCAAGGATAATGTCGGTGTTTCCATATACAACAAGTATCTGAAGGCAAAGTTGATACTGGATCATAAGAAGATCAACCGCATTGTAGATGAGAGCATCAAGAAGCTTTCCATCAAGACGCCGAGCATGAACGAGCACATTGCAAACCTTTCCGGCGGAAATCAGCAGAAGGTCATTATTTCCAGATGGCTGGCGAACGATCCGGATGTTCTGATTATGGATGAACCTACCCGCGGAATTGACGTCGGTGCAAAGCATGAGATATATGAGATTATGAATGAACTGGCAAGTCAGGGTAAGGCGATTATCATGATTTCATCGGAAATGTCAGAGCTTCTGGGCATGGCGGATCGGGTCTGCGTCATGTGTAACGGAAAACTTACCGGCGAGATCGACCAGCCGGAAGAGATGACACAGGCAAGAGTCATGAGTTACGCGACGAAATTCTGATGAGATAGGAGGAGACGAAAATGGGAAAGACAAACCAACAGAAAGTAAAGGATTTCTTGATTAACAACGGAGTTATCATTGTAATGTTCATTCTGGTCATCTACACCGGACTGACATCCAATAACTTCTTTACATCCAATAACCTGATGAACATATTGATGAACATGAGCTCCAGACTGGTGATCGCACTTGGTATTGCAGGCTGCGTTATCACCGCAGGCTGTGACCTCTCCGCAGGACGTATGATCGGTCTTGGTGCATGTATCTCGGGCGTATTGTTGCAGCGTATCGACTATTCCGGTAAGTTCTTTCCGGATATGGAACCGCTGAATGTTGTCGTGGTGGCATTGATCGCCATGCTGATCTGTGCGGCGTTCGGTACAGTGACAGGTTTCTTTATCGCGTATTTAAGCGTACCGCCGTTCATCGCGACACTGGCAATGATGGAGATCGTATATGGTCTTGGATTGATCTTTACCGGCGCGACACCGCTCGGCGGTTATGTGAAGGAGTACACCAACGTTGCAAACGGTAAATTCCTCGGCATCAATTATCTCATCTGGATCGCGATTATCGTAGCAGTCGTGACATGGTTCATTTTCAACATGACGCGTCATGGAAAGTATATGTATGCGATCGGCGGGAATCCGCAGGCGGCAGAGGTTGCGGGTGTTCCGGTAAAGAAGACGCTGATTTTAATCTACATGAAAGCGGCGGCTATGTATGGGCTTGCAGGCTATATGCTCGGTGCAAAGGCGGGCGGAGCATCGGTTCAGACCGGATACGGCTATGAGATGGAAGCAATCGCAGCATGTACGATCGGCGGTGTATCTGTAACCGGCGGACGTGGTAAGGTATCTTCGGCAATTATCGGTGTTGCGGTATTTGAACTTTTAAAGGTAGCGCTGCAGTACCTCGGCGTCGATGCAAACGCGCAGTATGTCGCGATCGGTATCGTAATCTTTATCGCGATTTCACTGGATATCAGAAAGTATATAGCAAAGAAATAAAGGATATATTATAATAGATAGCGGCTGGGGAAGACCAGCCGCTATTTTAAACTATGGAGGACTTTGTATGTCAGTTGAGATGATCTTAGAGCAGGCAGGAATACCGCTGCTGCTGTTTGTCATTTGCGTTTATTATGGCGTCCGGCTGCTTGTGCTTAAGGATGCGGAGGCAATCCAGGGAAAGAACAGGGGACCGTTAAAGAAGCCCGAGGAATATGCTGTGGGCGCGGGAAAGCTGTTGCTTTTTTTTGCGGGGGCGACACTTCTGATGGCGATTTTGTTATTTATAAATATTTATGCGGCGGTTGTACAGATCGCTGTCTGTACGATCATTCTTGGAGTGCTCTGGAAGCGCCTGAATGATAAATACGGTGCATAGGGTGTGATACATCGAATGGAAGGATAGAAAAATATGAGTTTATATTCCGTGTTACTGGTAGATGACGAGGAAGAAGTATGCTCTGTCATTATGAAGAAGCTGGACTGGGAGAGCATGGGCTTTCGTATTGCAGGCTATGCGAGAAATGGAGTCGAGGCGCTTGAGATGGCGGAAGAGCTGCAGATCGACGTCGTTATGACGGATATCAAGATGCCTTATATGGACGGGCTTACCCTGTGCCGGAAGTTAAAGGAGCAGTACCGCAAAATCAAGGTCATCATCTTTTCGGGATTCGACGACTTCGAATATGCTAGGGAGGCAATCAAGATCGAGGCGGAAGAGTATATCCTAAAGCCGATCAATGCGAATGAGATTCGGGAGGTATTCTCGCGCATCAAGGGAAATCTTGATAAAGAACTGGACGAGAAGCGCAATATCGACAAGCTCCGGGAGTATTATATGGAAAGCCTGCCGCTTTTGCAGGAGAATTTTCTTGTGTCGCTCATTGACGGGCGGATCCCGGGAGATGATGTTGATACTTATGCGAGAAATTGCAGGCTCGCGCTTAACGGTCCGTATTATGTGGCGACGGTGCTTCACATCAGTACGCCGGACCCGGGGGAGGATGCGCTAAACGATCCGTTCCTTCTGGCGGTATCGGTGAAGAAGCTGACGGAGGAGCAGCTTGCGGAAGGGGAGTACAACAGCAAGCTTGTGACCTACCTTGGGGACAGCATCGTAATCACTGAGCTTCCGGGCGAGGAGGCAATCACGCATTTTACCGATACGATGGATAAGATATGCAAGATGGCAAGGCGTGTCTGCAAGGCAAAGGTGACGGCGGGAATCGGTCATGTCTGCAAGAATCCGTGCGAGCTTCCGCTGTCTTATCAGGGGGCGAAGAACGCGGTTTCTTACCGCGTGCTCTACGGAAATACGCGTGCGATCAACATTGCGGAGATGGACCCGCAGGAAAATGCGGATATGCCGTGGGAGGAGCCGTATATACAAAGAATTCTAAAGAAAATCAAAATGGGCGAAGCAGAGCCGCTTAAGGAGGCAATCGCGGAATTTACAGCGGAGCTTTCCGGAAGCAAGATGTCCCTCCAGAAATATCAGATCTTGCTGATGGAGCTGATTACGGAGATGTTCCGCTTCGGCGCGAATAACCAGATAAATCTGGAGAAGATTTTCGGGGAGAATAATGACATTTACACGCAGGCGATGCAGTTGGAGTCTCCCGAGGCATTGCGGGAATGGCTGAATGAAAGCTGTATGAAGATGCAGATGGAGGTCATAAGCGAGCGGAGCGATACGACGAAATCCTTTGTGGCGCGTGCCATCGAGTACGTGAAGGAGCACTATGCGGATAAGGATCTCGGAATCGAGATGATCTGCGGCTACTTAAACGTGAGCGCCGCTTATTTTTCCACGGTCTTTAAGAAGGAGACGGGCAAGACCTTTATCAATTATCTGACAGACTACAGGATGGAAGCGGCGGTGGATATGCTTTTGCTGAAAAATGAAAAGACGTATATTATTGCGGAAAGCGTTGGATATTCTGATCCGAATTATTTCAGCTATGTGTTCAAGAAGCAGTATGGCATGTCGCCGTCGAAATATAAAGCAAGCAGATCGGGCAGCGCCGCGGAGGCAGAACTGCCGTTGGATAAGGCATGAAGACAAAGATAACAGAATGGAAAGAAATGTCAATTTTATATATTGCAAAGCACATGAAACCGCAGTCCATCCAGATGACGATTTCACTCTCGTTTACAATTGTCTCCGTCATCAGCATGGGTATTCTTGGCGTGTCCCTTTATAACCGCTTTGTCAATAAGATGCAGGATATGACGACGCAGAGTGCGGAACAGCTCTTAAATCAGACGGTAATCAATCTGGAGAGCTATCTGCGCAGTATGCGACGTATCTCGGATGCGATGTACTACACGGTCATCAAGGACAAGGATCTGGCAACGGATACCTTTGAGGAGGAGATGAACCTTTTGTACGAGGCGAACAAGGATAATCTGATCAGTATCGCATGTTATACGAATGACGGCAGACTTGTGGCGGCAACTCCGGTTGCCACGGAAAAGCCGGATTTAAATATCGTCGATCAGGAGTGGTTCACGGAGGCAGTCGGTCAGATGGAGAACGTTCATTTTTCCACGCCGCATGTGCAGAATCTTTTTGATGATCCGAGCTACCGCTATTATTGGGTCGTGTCCTTAAGTCAGGCGGTCGAACTGACGAACTCCGGTAATTCAACGCTCGGCGTACTGCTTGTAGATATGAATTACAGCAGTATCGAGCAGCTTCTGACAAAGGCGAATACGGACAATTCTTCCGAGTATGTCTATCTGATGGACGGCAACGGGGAGTTGATCTATCACCCGAAGCAGATGTTAATTTACACGGATCTTTATCAGGAAAATAATCTTGCGGCAGCGGAATATGAGGATGGCAGCAGGCAGGAGGAATTCTTAGGAGAGAAGCGTCTGGTGACGGTCAGGACGATCAGTTATACCGGGTGGAAAATCGTGAGCGTCGTGCCGATGAGTGCATTTGATATGGGAATATCCGGTATGAGGTTTTTCGTGATTCTGCTCGTCGCACTGTGTATGCTGATGATCATCCTGCTCAACCAGCTTGTGTCTGCGCGGATCGCAAAGCCTCTGCAGCGGCTCAATGCGTCTGTCCGCGACTGGGAGTCCGGCAATATGAACCCCGATATCTATGTGGGAGGTTCGCTTGAGGTGGAGCATCTGGGACGGACGCTGCGGTCTACGGTAGCGCAGATTCAGGAGTTGATGCATGATATCCTTGTGGAGCAGGAGGAGAAGCGCAAGAGCGAACTCGACGCTCTGCAATCACAGATCAATCCGCACTTTTTGTATAATACCTTAGACTCTATCGTCTGGATGATCGAGGGGGAGCACTATGAGGATGCGGTGTTTATGATCACACAGCTTGCAAGTCTGTTCCGTATCGCTTTAAGCCGTGGAAAGACGATTATCCGTATCGGGGACGAGATCATGCATGCAAGAAACTATATGAATATCCAGAAGGTACGCTACAAGAATATCTTCAGCGTAGATTTTTCGATCGATGAGACGATTCTCGATTGCTGTACCGTAAAGTTGGTGGTGCAGCCCCTTCTTGAAAATGCTATCTATTACGGAGTGGAGTGCATGGACGGCGACGGAGAAATTTCTGTCATCGGTTATCGCAGAGAAAATGATATATACATCGAAGTCAAAGACAACGGACTGGGTATGCCAAAGGAAACCGTCGACGCGCTGCTAAAGGAGAATAACCGCGTGCGTGGGAAGGGTTCCGGTGTAGGTCTGATCAATGTACATAACCGCATCCGCCTGCGTTTCGGAAAGCCCTATGGTCTGGAGATTGAGAGCTGCCCGGACGAGGGAACTACGGTGCGTATTCATCTGCCGGATATCACGTATTCCGCAGAGAATGTGGAGCTTTTCGAAGGAGGGAAACTAAAGGAGTTAAAGGAGGTAAAGCAGAATGAAGAAGAATAGGCTTTATTTTGGCATGATCATTGCGTTTCTGGTCGCAATCGTCGTATGGACCTCCTACCAGATGTGGAATGTGGGAAAAGAAGAGGAAGCGCACAAAGTTTCCGTGATTGTTGAAAACAGTGGTCTTGACCGATGGTCGCTGATGCGGCAGGGTCTGGAGCAGGCGGCGAGAGATTATAATATTGATTTGAACTATGTATCGACGTCGGGTTTTGATGGTGTATCGGCGGAACTGGACGTTGTGCGCAGGGAGATCGAAAATGGTGCAAAAGGCATCATCGTACAGATGGCGTCCGGCGGGAACACAGAGGACATTGCGGAAGTTGCGTTGAAGGCGTCCGTTGTTCTGATTGAGACGGATGTGACGCCGGAGGATTTGTATGTGGTCGTAGGACCGGATAACATCCGTATGGGAACGGCGCTTGCGAAAGCCGTGACAGAAGATTTCGGACCGGAGCTTTCGGACCGGAAGATCGGTATTCTTTCCGGAAATCAGAAACAGCTTGCAATGCAGCAGAGATTTTCCGGTGTGACGGACAGCTTGGCGGATGAGGGAGCGCAGGTCGCATGGTGCATCGAGGGAACGGCAGAGCAGGAGAAGGAGGCGTTTGGTGCCATGCTGCGGGAGACGCCTGTAGATATTTTGATCGTGCTTGGAAATGACGAACTGGAAATGGTCATGGACGAGTTTGCAGCCGGCGAACCGACAGACGGTAAGTGCGTGGTCTACGGAGTGGGAAGCTCGGAGAAAACAGTTTATTATCTGGATAAAGGATGGATTGATACACTCGTAGTTCCGAATGAATTTAATATGGGATATCAGAGTATGGAAGCCATCGCCGGACAGTTGATCTACCATACCGACGTGGTGGAAAAATGCGAGGTGGATTATCTTGTCGTGGACCGGACGAATCTGTATGATGAGGATATCCAGAAGATATTGTTTCCGATCGTGCAGTAGAAAGCAGGAAAGAAGCCGTTAGAAAGCAGAGAGAATTCGGATGCGAATCGGGAAAACAGTTGCGTGTAAGAAACACGGAGGAGAAGCATGGGAAAAATAAAGCGGATATGTGCGGCAGGGCTGGCGCTCGTACTGGCAGTGGGGATGCTCGCCGGCTGCGCCGGCACAGCGGGGCAGAGTGAGCCAAAGAGCATCAAGATCGGGGTCAGCGTGTACGACCAGTACGATACCTTCGTCTCGCAGTTGATGGCGGATTTTAATTCGTATGCATCCAGGCGGGAGGAAGAGACGGGTGTGGCGATCAATATCGAAATCTACAATGCGGCGGGCAGCCAGACGACGCAGAATGGGCAGGTGGAAGAGATGCTTGACGACGGCTGCGACGTGATCTGTGTCAATCTTGTAGACCGCACGGAACCGACGACCATCATTGATATGGCGGAGAAGAAAAATGTTCCCGTTATTTTTTTTAACCGGGAGCTGGTGGCGGAGGATTTAGAGCGGTGGGATCGGCTCTACTATGTGGGCGCAAAGGCATTTGAGTCGGGTGTCATGGAGGGAGAGATCGCTGCCGACGCTTTTAAGGAGCACCCTGAGGCTGACAAAAACGGGGACGGAATGATTCAGTACATTGTTCTGGAAGGGGAAGCGGGACATCAGGACGCCATCGTGCGCACGGAGTATGCCGTATCTACTATTGTAGAGAATGGCGTGGAGGTCGAGAAGCTTGGCTATGCGATTGCAAATTGGAACCGTGCACAGGCACAGACGAAGATGGCGCAGATGATGTCGGAGTACGAGACGGAAATTGAGCTTGTGATCGCGAACAATGACGATATGGCATTAGGAGCGATCGATGCGTTAAAGGCCTCTGAACTGGACAGGGAAAAATGGCCGGTGATCGTCGGAATCGACGGGACGGACGTCGGACTCGCGGCGGTCGCCGCGGGCGAGATGGCGGGCACGGTGTACAACGATAAGAAGGGACAGGCACACGCGATGCTGGATCTTGCCTATGAGCTTTCTGTCGGCGGTGATCTCACGGGGCTTGATCTGGAGGACGGGAAGTATATCAGACTGCCCTATGCGAAGGTGGGACCGGATGAGGTAGAGACATATATGGAATGAAATGCCGCCTGAAACATAAGCACCGATGCGCAGACGCTATGACTGCGCGGCATTCCAGTAGGTTTCACCGTTTTCAAGCATCGAACAGAAGGCTTCGTGCATGATCTCATGAAGTGGAGCGAAAGCGTCCGCCTGACCAAACTGTGCCGGGTAATCTCTTGTTACCAGAAGAATTTCGGCGGCGAGCTTTTCGGCAACGGTGGCGTCTTTGATGGGGATGAGACCGAAAAGCGTGGAGCGGTATGCTTTGCTCCCGACGCAGGATGCGATAAAGCTGTGGGCAAAATCCCGCCACTCTGCAATGAGCAGACCGTGTTCTGCAATGTCAGCCTGTGCTTCTGCCGTGAGCAGAAGCTGGTTCATATAGCCTTCCAGTTCTCTTGCGCTTCTGCGCTTCCCAAGGAAAGACACTCCGGCTGCTGCGGACGCTTTTATCATCATCCAGGCGTGCAGGAAGGCGTCGGTTGTCTTTCCGTTCTTATCTGTAATAAAACGTTTTTCACAGAGCACTCTGCGGCAGGCGTCTGCTGGAGCATAGAACTCTGTCTTTTCGATACTGTCTAAGGCGGCAAGGCGTTCTGCTACAGTCTCTATCTCATAATAATGGTCGGGCCAGTCTTTCAGATAATTCTTTTTCTCTGTTGAGGTGTCTTTTCGGAGCATTGTTATTCCCCTTTGGCTGTATTCTGTGTCAATTATAACACGCGGGAGGGGAGGACTTCAATTCTCAATCCATTCACGGATATCCGGGATCTTTGCAAGAACCGGAAGCAGCAGTACGCTGATCATGACGCCCACAACACCCTGTGCGATATTGAATGGGATTCCGGTTGCGGAAGAGGCAATTCCTGCGGAGAGGGAGGTCCGGTCAAATACTCCGCTGCTAAGGGCGGCAAGCGCGGCTTCGTAAGCGAAATAGCCGAACACCATGATTGCCTCCCCGATCACACCGCCGATGATGATGGCGGCATAACGGCTCTTATTGGATTTGCTTGCATGCGAGAGGCGGTGGAAGAGCAGTCCGGCGATTCCTCCGGTCAGAGCTTTGATGATCAGGGTAGCCGGAGCCCAGGAAGCATAGCCGGAAAAAATATCGGAAAACATAGAGCCGATTCCTGCGGCGAGCGCGCCGCCGACGGGGCCTAGCACCACGCCGCACAGAAGAACGAATCCGTCACCCAGATGGATGTAGCCGAATGTCGGGGTCGGAAACTTGATAATCATAGTTGCAATGCAGGTCATAGCGGTGAGAAGTGCTGCTGCTACGAGTTTCTTAATATTCTGGTTTGTCATAACTTCCTCCTAAATGTGTTATGTTTGTCTCTGTGGCAGAAAGATTGAAGCAAGTATAACATAGTATGGCTTGATGAAAATATCCAGTTTGATTAAAAAGGACCATACCAGTCCTGACGGCGTACGGATTTTTCTGTTGCCGGGAAAGAAAAGCCCTGTTAAACTATAGATATTGGCGAAAACGGAGGAGAAAGACAAAATGGAAAAGAAAATGCGTATCACATTATACATATTGTCGGTTTTGGCGATACTGGGATTGATCGTCGCGGCATATGCGGCGGCGAAAAGACAGGGGGCAGAAGCGGCATTTGCGCCGGAAAGTACGGAAGTCTTGTCGCAGGCGGATGCAGGGACAGGCGTCGAAGACGGCGAAGGGCAGGCGGAGGACAAAACGGGCGCAGCCGCCGAAGACGGAGAAGGACAGGCGGAGGACGGAACGGACGCAGATGGTGCGGACGGAAAAGAGCAAGCGGATGACGTGGCGGAAGCGGAAGACGGAGGGCTGCCACAGTCTGCCGCCGGAACAGATGCAGATACAGATGGTGAGGTGACGATTCTCTTTACCGGAGATGTCCTGTTTGCGAATGCATTCAAGGCGGGTTACGATGCAAAAGGAATCGAGGGGGTCGTTGAGAAGGAGCTGCTTGCGGAATTAAACGATGCGGATATATTGATGGTGAATAATGAATTTCCGTATTCCGACAGGGGAGTGCCGATGGAGAACAAGCAGTTTACGTTCCGGTGCAGTCCGTCCTATGTAAAGGCGTTAAACGAGATGGGGGTCGATGTGGTGTCCCTTGCGAACAACCACACGTTAGACTACGGAAAGGAAGCGTTGAGCGACACATTTACGGCACTTGACGGCGCAGGCATCCTTTACGGCGGAGCGGGAGAGAGTATTGAACGCGCCGAGGAGGTGCAGATCATAGAGGTGAACGGAAAGAAATACGGATTTCTTGCAGTCTCCCGTGTCATTCCGGTGGCGGACTGGAAGGTTGAGAATGCCGCGCCGGGCCTCTTCTCCTGCTATGACGATACGAGGCTGACGGAGCTTGTCGCAGAGGCGAAAAAGGAGTGCGATTTCCTCGCTGTTTACCCGCATTGGGGTGTGGAACATGCGGCGTACCCGGAAAGCTACCAGACGAAGATCGCCGAACACTGTATAGAGGCGGGCGCCGATCTGATCGTCGGTTCGCATACGCATTGTTTACAGGGAGTTTCCTACATTGACGGCAAGCCTGTGTTCTACAGCCTTGGGAACTTTGTGTTCGGGCAGAATATTGACCGATCCGCGATCCTAAAGGTGACGGTGGATGCGTCGGGAAATGTATCTTATCAGTTCCTTCCGACTTACGCTGCGGGCGGCGTGACTTACCTTGCCAAAGGGGAGCGGGCGGCGCAGATCTGTCAGTACCTTGACGGCATTTCGGATGCGTCGGTCGCAGCGGACGGCAGCGTGACGGAATAAGCCGGGCGTCAGCCCTACACATGATACCGCATCCGGTATTGATGCGGCGTTACCCCATACTTTTCTTTGAATGCATGAATCAGATGGCTGCAGTCGGAAAATCCTGTCTCCTGGCTGATGTAGCTTAGATCGAAGCTCGTGAATAAAAGCATATCCTCGACTTTGGAGAGACGCATCGATTCCATGTATTTCTTGCAGGACTGTCCATACACTTCCCTGAAATTCTTAGCGAAATACGAATAACTCATATTGCAGCGGGCGGCGAGATCAGCCGCCCGCAAGTCGTCTCCCAGGTGACGGTCGATGTACTCCGTGATACTGTAGATGGAGTCGTACCGGTCTGCGGGCGCATAGAGCGCATCGGTGTTAAAACCGTCCGCACGCCAGAAACGTAGTATGTAAGTTAAAAGTTCCTGAATCTTTGCGTGAAGAAGCGTCTGATAGCCGTACTGCTTTTGCTCCATCTCGGTGAGGCAGGTGTGAAACAGCGCGGCGACGGGAATCGCGTCCAATATGTCCGAGGAGAAGAAAATGCGTATGCCTCCGGCTTCCTTAGGGGAAGCGCCGCGTTCCTTTGCATCGTGCCGCATGGCGTTTGCAGCGGCAAAGAGCGAGGAGAAATTCACGGAAGTGCCGAACGAGGAACTCGATCTTGCCGCGAACGAGGCAGGGTCAAATTTCAGCACCTCATAGCGGCAGGGGGCGTCGGAAGTTGCATAGAGCGCATGTACCATCGAGGGGAGGAAGACGATCATATCTCCCTCGGACAAAACGTAGCTCTCGCTGTCTGCGGACGCGAGGAGGGAGCCCTCCGTGACATAGATAATTTCTACAAAATAGTGAAAGTGCGGCGGCACCGGGAGCGAGTGCATAAAGCTGCTGCAGGCAAAGCATTCACAGGGATTGTTCAACTTGTCCGAAAATTCAAAAAGCGGATGCATCGTGACCTCCAGAATAGATTTTTACAATTTTTTGATGAAAATATTATATCAGCGCTGCAGGGGAAATGCTATAGTCTTTGCAGAAAAAAGAAATGCTCTGCAAAAAGGAGGAGGAACAGCAATGGAATATATTTGTGGGATGACGTTTGCGCCGTTTGCGCCGGAGGGAAAGCTCTCCAGAAAAGAAACGAAAAGAAGCCTTATGGAGATGAAGGAGCGCACCGGAGCGAATTTTGTGATTTTTGTTCCGAACGGTCTGCAGCAGACGCCGCAGTCGGAGGAAATCTCCTTTTCGACGCGGGCGACGATGACGGATGAAGAATTGGCAGAAATCATTGCTTATGCAAAGGAGCTTGGGCTTCGGGTCGCGCTTAAGCCGACTGTAAACTGCGCCAACGGTACGTGGCGCGCGCACATAAATTTTTTTGACGAGGATGTGCCCTGCGAGCCGAAGTGGTGCAACTGGTTTGCTTCCTATACAAAGTTTCAGCTCCACTATGCGCAGATCGCGGAGGCGTGCGGCTGCGAGATGTTCATTGCCGGCTGTGAGATGGTGATGAGCGAGCGGCGCGAGGAAGAGTGGCGGAAATTGATCGCCGACATCCGCACCGTCTATCGCGGTATGGTTTCTTATAACACGGATAAATATCAGGAGCACAATGTGAAATGGTGGGATTGTGTGGATGTGATTTCCTCAAGCGGCTATTATCCGATCGACGATTTGGAGAGACAGTTCGATCGGATCGAGGCAGTCGTAAAAAAATATAATAAGCCATTTTTCTTCGCGGAAGCGGGCTGTATGTCCGTGACAGGTTCATCCCTTGTGCCGAATAACTGGGAAGTACAGGGGGAGGCGGCGCCAAAGGAGCAGTGCAATTGGTACGAGACAATGCTCGCGGCGTGCGGGAAGCGTCCGTGGGTAGAGGGAATCGCATTCTGGTCGTGGGGAGAGCATCTATACCCGGAGCGGACGGCGTGCTCACGCAGGGATTATGAAATATTCGGAAAGCCTGCGGAGAAAGCTGTGAAGCGCTATTATGACAAATGGCAGGCAGGGAGGTGAGCGCATGGCAGAGAAACAGAAACGATCGCCGGACTATCAGCAGATATTTTATGAGAACCGCAGCAGCAGCCTCAAGACGCTGGTTGCCATGTATCAGGGTAAATATGTAAAGCTTTTGCTTTCCGTACTTTTCTTTGTGATCAAGCATGCTCCGGTCTGGGTGATGCCGATTGTGACGGCGAACATTATCGACGTGATCTTAGCGGGCGGTGAGGACGCGCCGCGCCGCATCTTACTTTATGCGGTGGTGATGCTGGTAATCGTGGTGCAGAATGTGCCGACAAATTATATTCATACTTATTTTTATGCGAAAGCGATACGGCAGGTGGAGCGTGAATTAAGGAGCGCACTGGTGAGAAAGCTGCAGCAGCTTTCCATTGACTACCACCGGAAGACGGAGTCCGGGCGCATTCAGTCGAAGATCATGCGCGACGTCGAGCAGATCGAGACGCTCAGTGCGCAGATTTTCATCAATCTGCTCAGTATCGTCTTAAATGTAGTGATCGCAGGAACGGTCGTCGTGACGAACAGCAGGAGGGTGTTCCTTTTCTTTGCTGCGACGGTGCCGCTTGCGGTGCTTGTCATCGTTCACTTTCGCGGAAAGATACGTGACTATAACCGTGATTTCCGCAGGGAGATGGAGGAGACGAGCGTGCAGGTCATGGAGATGGTCGAAATGATTCCGGTCACGCGCGCGCATGCACTCGAGGCGAGAGAAGCTGAGAAGATGGAAGGACGCCTGGAGCAGATTGCAGACAAAGGCTTTAAGCTTGACATGATACAGACCTATTTCGGGTCGGTGAGCTGGATCGTATTTCAGGTGTTTCAGGTCATCTGCCTGATCTTTACCTCGTTCATGGCGCTGCGTGGAAATATTTCTGTTGGGGATGTGACAATGTATCAGTCGTATTTTTCCACGATTGTAAATGGAATCACGGGCATTGTGGGGCTTATCCCGATTATCGCCAAGGGACTTGAGTCGGTGGAGTCGGTCGGCGATATTTTGCTGTCGGAGGAAATCGAGGCGGGGCGAAGCGGAGGCGCGAGGATCGACGTCAAGGGCGATATCCGTTTCGAGCATGTCGCATTTCAGTATCCGGACGGCGACCAGCCGGTGTTTTCGGACGTGAACTTTGAAGTGAAGACGGGCGAGACGATCGCCTTTGTCGGAAGCTCAGGCGCGGGCAAGACGACGATCTTAAATCTGCTCATCGGCTTTGCACAGCCGACGGACGGTCGGATTCTGATTGACGGAACCGATATCCGGGAGCTGGATTTGAAGTATTACAGGGAAAGTCTTGCGGTCGTACCGCAGAACTCGATCCTATTCAGTGGGACGATCCGCGAAAACATTACTTACGGTCTTTCCGATATCGACGAACAGACGCTTGCGGAGGCGATTGATGCGTCGAATCTGAGAGAACTGGCAGAAAGTCTTCCTGAGGGAATCGATACAAGGATCAGCGAGCACGGCGGCAACCTGTCGGGCGGACAGCGGCAGCGCATCTCGATCGCGCGCGCGTTCGTGCGGAATCCCCGGATTCTGATTTTAGACGAAGCAACCTCGGCGCTCGATACAGTCTCTGAGCATCAGATCAAGGAGGCGACTGCGAACCTTGCGCGGACACGCACGACGCTGATCGTGGCGCACCGTTTGTCTACGATCCGTGACGCGGACAAAATCGCGGTCATTGATCACGGGGGACTGCAGGAATTCGGCGCATATGAGGAACTGATGGAGAGAAAAGGAGCGTTTTATCATCTGCAGGAAATGCAAAAATGACAGATGAAATTTAGCTAAAAAAAGTTTACAAACAACCTAAAAAAGTTTATAATCGAGATGAGATGGAAATGCTTTCTATTATAAGATTAGAAAAGCGTATCATTTGAGAAGTGGTGAATTAAGAGAAAATCAGATTCAGAAAAGGAGAACAGGCTATGAGTTACATGGACACTTACAAACAGTGGTGCACAGATCCGTATTTTGATGAGGATACAAAGGCAGAACTTCGCGCAATCGAGGGAAATACGGCGGAAATCGAGGATCGTTTCTACCGTCAGCTCGAGTTCGGCACAGGCGGACTCCGCGGTGTCATCGGTGCGGGAACCAACCGGATGAATATCTACACGGTGCGTCAGGCGACCCAGGGTCTTGCGAACTATATCATTTCACAGAACGGTCAGGACAAGGGAGTTGCGATCGCGCATGACTCCAGAATCATGTCCACGGAGTTTGCGGGTGAGGCGGCACTCTGCTTAAATGCCAACGGTATCAAGGCATACGTGTTCGACAGTCTGCGTCCGACGCCGGAGCTTTCTTTTGCAGTGAGAGAGCTTGGATGTATCTCAGGTATCGTCATCACGGCGAGCCACAATCCGAGAGAATATAACGGTTATAAGGTATATTGGGAGGACGGCGCACAGATTACGCCGCCGCACGATAAGAACATCCTTGCGGAAGTGGCGAAGGTGACTTCCTTCACACAGGTAAAGACGATGGAGAAGGATGCTGCAACGGCAGCGGGACTCTATCAGGTCATCGGCGAGGAGATTGACGACCGCTATATGGAAGAACTGAAAAAGCAGTCCATCCATCCCGAGATCATCAAGGAGATGGCGAAGGATATCAAGATTGTATACACACCGCTTCACGGAACAGGAAATCTTCCGGTGCGCCGTGTGTTAAAGGAGCTTGGCTTTGAGCAGGTCTATGTCGTGAAGGAGCAGGAGCTTCCCGACGGCAATTTCCCGACCGTAGCTTATCCGAATCCGGAATCGCCGAAGGCTTTTGAACTTGCATTAAAACTTGCAAAAGAGGTTGACGCTGACATCGTTCTTGCAACAGATCCCGATGCGGACCGTCTGGGCGTATATTGCAAGGATACGAAGACAGGCGAATATGTGACCTTCACCGGAAATATGTCCGGTATGCTGATTGCGGAATATATCTTGAGAGAGCGCACGGCAATGGGAACGATGCCGGAGAATCCGGCGCTTGTTGAGACGATCGTAACGACCGATATGGCGAAGGCGATCGCGGCAGCTTACAATGTGAAGCTGATCGAGGTGCTGACCGGATTTAAGTATATCGGCGAGCAGATCAAGTTCTTTGAGGAGCAGAATACCTACCACTATGTGTTCGGGCTTGAGGAGAGCTACGGATGTCTTGCAGGGACTTACGCCAGAGATAAGGACGCCTGCGTAGCGGTCATGATGCTCTGCGAGGTGGCTTCGTGGTGCAAGAAGCACGGCAAGACCCTGTGGGATGCGATGCTCGATATGTATGAGAAGTACGGCTATTACAGAGAAGGGCTTGAGACAAAGACCTTAAAGGGAATCGACGGCGCGGCGCAGATCGCACAGTTGATGAGCGATTCCCGCACGAACCCGCCGAAGGAACTTGGCGGTTTTCAGGTGCTTGCAGTCCGCGATTATAAGGAAGACACCAGAAAGGATATGACGACAGGCGAGGTGACAGCAATCGGGCTGCCGACGTCCAACGTGCTTTACTATGAGCTCTCGGACAATGCATGGTGCTGTGTGCGTCCGTCCGGCACGGAGCCGAAGATCAAGTACTATTTCGGCGTGAAGGGCGAGAGCCTCGAGGATGCTAAGAAGAAGCTCGCGGCGATCAAGGACGCGCTGCTCGGTTAGCGGGAGAAACTATCATAATATTGGAGGGAAAGACATGATTCATTATGACGGGAAGAAGCGTATCTTTAAGCTGGATACGCCGCATACAAGCTACATTATAGGCGTTGTCGATGAGGAGAACTTTATCGGGCATGTCTACTATGGACCGAAGATCAGCGATTCGGACGTTGGCGCGCTGATGCGCACGGGGGAGGCGCCATTTGTTCCATCGAAGAATAATCGTGACAGAAGTTCTTTTCTGGACACTTTTCCGATGGAATATCCGGGAAACGGCGTCGGCGACTACAGGGAGAGCGCGGTCGCGGTGCTCGATGCGAACGGCAATACGGCGGTGCAGCCGCTTTATGTGAAGCATGAAATCTACGCGGGGAAGCCGGGGATTCCCGGACTTCCTGCGACCTTTGCGGATGAGGGAGACTGCGAGACGCTGGAGATTACGGCGGAGGACGCCGTGCTTCGTCTGGAGGTAAAGCTTTATTACACGGCGTTTACGGATGTAGATATCATCACACGGAGCGTCCGTGTGACGAACCGCGCCAAAGAACCGATATTCTTAACGAAAGTCATGTCGGCGGCGCTTGATATGGATGCGGAGGATTACGAAATGCTGACGCTTCACGGTTCATGGGGGAGAGAGCGTCAGATCGAGCGCAGAAAGATCGGCTATGGCAGACAGAACGTCGCATCGGTCCGGGGCGAATCGTCCCATCAGGAGCACCCGTTCGTAGCGCTGGTGGAGAAGAACGCCGATCAGGAGCACGGGAGAGTGTACGGTTTTCATTTCATCTATTCCGGCAATTTTATCGGACAGGTCGAGAAGAGCCAGTTCGATTCCCTGCGGGTCGTCATGGGGATTCATCCGCAGGATTTCAGGTGGGAGTTGAAAGAAAATGAAACCTTCTGCGCGCCGGAAGTGGTACTGACCTGTTCGGACTGCGGGCTCGGCAGCATGACGCGCAGTCTGCACGATCTGTACAGAGAACATTTGATTCGAAGCCCGTACAAGGATAAGGAACGTCCGATCCTGATTAACAACTGGGAAGCGACCTACTTCGATTTTGATACGGAAAAGCTTCTTGCGATTGCGCGCGAGGCGAAGAAGGCGGGAATTGAGATGCTTGTCATGGACGACGGCTGGTTCGGCTGCCGCAATGACGACAACACGAGCCTTGGAGACTGGGACGTCAACGAGAAGAAGCTTGCCGGAGGATTGAAGCATCTTGTCGACGAGGTGAACGCCATCGGTCTCAAATTCGGTATCTGGTTCGAGCCGGAGATGATTTCACCGGAATCAAAGTTGTACCGCGCGCACCCGGATTGGGCGATCGCGCTGCCGGGGCGGACACCGTGTCGTTCGCGCAATCAGTATGTGCTTGATCTTTCACGCCAGGAGGTGAGGGACTATGTTTATGAGGCGGTCGCTTCTATCTTAAGGAGCACTAATATCGAATATGTGAAATGGGATATGAACCGTCAGCTTACCGATCTCGGAAGCGCCGTTCTTAAGGAGCGCGCGCAGGGAGAGCTTCTGCACCGCTATGTGCTTGCAGTCTACGAACTGCAGGAACGTCTGACACAGGAATTTCCGAACCTTCTGCTTGAGAACTGCTCCGGCGGAGGAGCGAGGTTCGACCCGGGAATGCTCTACTACAGCCCGCAGATCTGGTGCTCGGACGACACGGACGCAGTGGAACGCTTAAAGATTCAGGAAGGCACGGCGCTGATTTATCCGCTCTCAACAATCGGGGCGCATGTGTCCGATTGTCCGAATCATACGGTCGGACGTGTGACGCCGTTTGCGACCAGAGGAAACGTGGCGCTTGCCGGAACCTTCGGCTACGAGCTGGATATCACGAAGATACCGGAGGAGGATCGCGCGCAGATATCGGGTCAGGTCAGGCAGTACCACAAATATCATTCACTGATACGCAGCGGGGATTATTATCGGATCGCGTCCTATTCTAAGAATCATGCCTACGACTGTTATGCGGTCGTGGCGAAGGATAAGTCCGAGGCGTTGGTTACATTCGTGCAAGTGTTGAATCGTCCGAACTATCACAGCAGACGCATCCGCATGCAGGGACTTGCGTCGGAAAAGCGCTATATGCTTGAGGCGACCGGTGAGATTTATCACGGGGACACCTTGATGCATGCGGGAATCAATATCCCGAATATGTGGGGAGATTTCCAGTCCGTATTACTTCATTTTACCGAGGTAACAGACTGTAAAATATCAGATTAGAAGTGAGGAAGATGACATGGCAAAGGCGGTAAAACTCGCAGATATCGGGGAACGTCTCGGAGTCAGTACGGTCACGGTGTCAAAGGCGCTGTCCGGGCAAAAGGGAGTCAGCGAAGAACTGCGGGCGAGGATAAAGGAGCTGGCAGATGAGATGGGCTACAAACAGCCTTCTGCGCAGCGCAGGGAAAAGACGGGCAGAAGCTATAATATTGGCGTACTGATATCGGAGCGCTATCTCGACAAATATGATACCTTCTACTGGCAGATGTATCAGCAGGTGGCGACGAAAGCGGTGACAAAGGAATGCTTTACTCTGATGGAAGTCTTGAATGTACAGATGGAGCGTGAGTGCGAATTGCCGAAGATGGTGCAGGAGCAGAAAGCGGACGGCTATATTATCGTCGGGCGGCTCTATGAGCGTTATCTCACTTTTTTGAATGAGAAGGTGGACGCGCCGCTTGTATATCTGGATTTCTGTGACGAGAAGGCGGGAACGGATGCGGTGATCTCGGATAGTTACTACGGCGCATATAATCTGACAAATTATTTGTTCGATATGGGACACCGCCGGATTGCCTATGTGGGAACGATTCTCTCTACCGGGTCTATCACGGACCGCTATTTTGGCTATGTGAAGTCCCTGCTTGAGCATGGAATCGAGGTCAGGGATGATTGGGTGATCGAAGACCGTGATAAGGAGACGGGGGAAATTGATGTGGAACGTCTGATAAAGCTTCCCGAGGAGATGCCGTCTGCGTTTGTCTGTAACTGCGATCTGACTGCGGGCTATCTGATTAAGAAGCTGCAGGATGCAGGTTACCGCGTGCCGGGGGACGTCTCGGTGGCGGGATATGACAATTATCTTTTTCCGGGATTCTGCGACGTGGCGATTACCACATATGAGGTCGATATGAAGGAGATGGCGCGCCGGGCGATTCATACTTTGACGAAAAAGATTAACGGAGAGAACTATCGTCAGGGAATCTGTATCGTCGAAGGACATCTGGTCGTAAAGGACAGCGTCGGCAGAACCAGCGAAGGAAAGAATTAATAAGTAAAGATGCAATACGTAAAAAATGAATAATCAATAGAGCGAAGTTTGCCGGAATTGCAGTGGTGTGATTCCGGTACTTTTTTTGAATAAATTGATAAAATGCGTTGTGTTCTCAATGCCGACGGCGATGCCTACCTCATGAATGGTCAGAGAAGTAGAGCGGAGCAGATGCCTCGCGGCACGAATCCGGTTCTGATTGAGGTATTGGAGGGGAGGCTGACCGACACTTTTCGAGAAATCGTGACACAAGCGGTAGCGGCTGATCCCGAAGGTTGCTTCAAGCTCTGCAAGCGGATGCGGATTCTGGTAGGCAGTATCGAACAGTGCCTTCATCTGTGCAACATGTGTTGGAAGCACCGTATTTGGTTCCGGTGCAGCGCTCTGCCCAAGCGATGACAATACGAGATGAAGCATGGCGGAAATATGCAGGAGAGAGAGCGAGTCGTCTTTCGGCAGATAAGCAAGGAGAGAATCGATAAGCTGCCCGAGTACGCCGTCGAGTTCGCTGTGGCTGCGACAGAAAAAGCCGGATTCTCCACAGATAAACGGATCATAATCGGAAAGAAGATCGCCCGTCAGATAGAAGATATCATAAGTAAAAGGCGTGCGCGCGGTTGTGAAGCTGCATGCCGTGTTGCATGGGAGGAACAGGATATCGCCGGCGGACAGTATACACGGCGCTTTCGAATCGGAAGAAGAAACATCGCCGGAGGAAATCTGTGTTCCTTCTATATTAAGCGACCCTTCGCCGGATTTTACACAGCTAAGAATAGCATAGGGCAGGCGCGCCTGCGTGTATCTGACCGGAATGGTGTAGGTGATTTCCCCGCCAGCAGATATGCCGAGCAGATGCGAGGCGGCAGCGCTCTCCCGGAAGAAAAACATATCACTCGATACACTGCTTATAAAATCATTGTTTTTCCCGGATATACTGGAAAAAGAATAAGACTCATTCAAAATGGAAATGACGGTTTGTTTCTCCTGATTCATAATGCACGGTCCTCCTATAAAAATATTATAGCTACTTCCCTACTTAAAAACAACAGTTTATGCAAAGAAATAAGTAAAATTAATCTATCTGAAAGAAATAAAAATGCTAAAATAAGAGGAAATAAAAAAGAAGATATACATTATACACAAAAAGCAAACTTATATTTTAGCTAATATGTGGAAAGTGCGGAAAATTACAAGAATACTATATAAAAAACAAGAATAAATGATGATTAAAAAGTGAAATAATATATAATTAAATTAAGTTACAAAACAAGAGTAACCGAGATAAAAAAGGGAGGAAAATCAAATGAAATTGAAGAAGGTTTTAGCAGTAACCTTAGCAGCCGTAATGACGATGAGCATGGCGGCATGCGGCGACGATGCAGCGGCAGATAACGGTGCGGCAGCAGAGGGTGGCGGCGCGGCAGTTGACAATGGAGCGGCGGACGGCACAGAGGCGGCGGATGCAGGCGCAGCAAGCACTGGAGCGGCAGAGGGTGATTTGTCCTACGCGAATATTAAATTAGGCGAGGACTACACGGATCTGACAGCGACCATTACATTGTTCAACCACAGAACAGATATGGATAGCGCTGATTACGGCGGAAAGAACTGGGAGAGCTATCTTGCAGATTTCAACGCGGTATACCCGAACATCACAGTTGAGATCACGACCGATACCAACTACGCGGATGACGCTCTGACACATTTGCAGTCAGGCGACTACGAGACGATCATGATGATCCCGCAGGTAGATAAGGCAGACTTAAGCAATTACTTCATATCTTACGGTGATCTTGACACAATGAAAGAGCAGATCAATTATGCAACGACCTGGGAGTACGGCGGAGAGGTATACGGTGTACCTTCCACAGCGACAACACAGGGTATCGTTTACAATAAGAAGGTATTCGAGGAGGCAGGCGTTACCGAGCTTCCGAAGACACCGGAAGAGTTCCTTGCAGCATTACAGGCAATCAAGGATAACACGGACGCGATTCCTCTTTACACCAACTACGCAGCAGGCTGGACGATGGGCGCATGGGACGCGTACATCGGCAACAATGCAACAGGCGATACGACATACATGAACCAGAAACTTGTTCATACAAAGGATCCGTTCCAGAATTACGGAGATGACACACATGCGTACGCAGTATACAAGATCCTTTACGATGCGGTAGCACAGGGACTGATCGAGGATGATTACTCCACGACAGACTGGGAAGGCTGCAAGGGTATGATCAACAACGGTGAGATCGGCTGTATGGTACTTGGTTCCTGGGCTTACCCGCAGATGGAAGCAGGCGGACCGAACGCAGCGGATATCGGATATATGCCGTTCCCGATCACAGTAAACGGACAGCAGTACGCTTCTGCAGGCGCTGACTACTCCTATGCGATCAACGTAAATGCATCCGCAGACGAGCAGGCGGCAGCGATGGTATTCGTTAAGTGGATGACCGAGGAATCCGGTTTCTCCTACAACGAGGACGGACTTCCGGTAGCAAAGAGCATCACGGATACAAAGCTTGCATTTGAAGGTGTTACTTTCCTTGAGGATGAACCGTCCGTAGCAGGCGAAGAAGATCTCTTAAACGAGATGAACTCCGAATCTGAGCTTAACATTAACGCAGGCGGAAACGACAAGATCCAGAGAATCATTGAGCATGCTGCCAACGGCGACATGACATTTGATGAGGTTATGGCTGAGTGGAATGAGGCATGGTCCAACGCACAGGAATCTTGTGGAGTTGAAGTAACAGAATAAGCAAAAACAGCAGATGAGCCGGGGTTGGCAGTCATCCCCGGCTCGAACTGCCAAAGAGCGGTGCAGTGTGTTTTTAAAAGTGGAGGAAGTGTGAACATGGCGGAAACGGTTGCAGCAAAAAAAGAAAAAAAGCCATTTAATCTTGTGAAATGGGCAAAGAGCAGAAAAGGACAGCAGGTAATAATCTGCATAGCATTTATGGTAATTCCGCTGTTACTGCTGTTTACATTTACATATCTGCCGTTCGGCGAGATGGTAAAATTCAGTTTTTATAAAATGAAATATTCGACCCCGGTCGACAAGCGGGAGTTCGTAGGACTTAAGAATTATATCGACGTATTCCAGAGAGACGATTGCTTTGGAGCGCTGAAATTAAGCCTTTATTACATGGTCGGAGCAATCATACAGCTTGTGCTGGCACTGTATCTGGCGACGATTCTGAGCTTTAAGGTAAAGGGAGGCAATTTCTTTAAGGGACTGATGTTCTTTCCATACCTGATCAGCGGTATTGCAATCGGATTTATCTTTAAATTTTTCTACACCAGAGGATTCGTGTTCGATACGATCTTACAGTGGTGTGGATTCGAACTTGAAAATCTTCCATACTGGTTAAAGGATCAGTCCATCAATAACTGGTCTTTGGTGGCTACCTCCGTATGGCGGTACTTCGGACAGAACATGGTGCTCTTCATCGGCGCGATCATGTCCGTGGATGCGGAGCTTTACGAGGCGGCACAGCTTGATGGTGCAAATAAATTCGAGCAGTTTAAGCATATTATCCTGCCAAGTATCAAGACAATTGTAACTTTGAACGTGATTCTTTCCATCACAGGTTCCTTAAGCGCATTCGAGCAGCCGTTCGTTATCACAAGCGGCGCGAACGGAACCGGAACGTACTTCGTTATCATGAATGAAGTTGCGCACACGAGCCAGAAGGTCGGTCTTGCATCTGCGATGGCAATCGTGCTGCTGATGATTATCTTTGCATGTACGATCCTGCAGAAATTGTTCTTTAAATATGTATTCAGGGACGCCGAGAGCGAGGATGAATCCTACAAGGCAAAGAGAGCGAGAATGAAAGCGGAAAAAGAAGCAAAGCGTCTGGAAAAGAAAGGAGTGGCATAAACGATGGCAAAAGCAAGTACGGTTGCAGCGGCGGGAGCCGTTTCGCATAAAAGAAGAAAACATTATACGGTCGGCGGAATCATCTGGCTTATCGTGGAATACGCATCGTTGATCTTTTTCGGACTGTGTGCGGTCGTTCCCGTCATATCCTGTGTCATCACAGCGTTTAAGACCGAGGAAGAATACAAGGCTACAAGTGTTATGACGCTGCCGGAGAGCTGGCTCAACTTTAGCAACTTCGTTAAGGCATTCCAGTCGGCGGATATGGGACGGGCATTTTTAAACTCCGTGATTGTCATGGTGTGCGTGCTGTTAGTCTCCGTTCTTATCGGAACACAGCTTGCCTATGTGCTCAATCGTTTTAAATTCCCGGGAAACGGGCTGATCCGCAACCTGTTCATGTTCGCATCCCTGCTTCCGGCGGTCGCGATGCAGGTAACGGTATATCAGATCATGACAGGACTTCATTTTGTCAATCATTTGTACGGATATATTATCATGATGTGCGGAACGGACGTTATCTCGATTTACATTTTCATTCAGTTCATGGAGAATATTCCGGTATCGCTGGATGAGTCGGCAATCGTCGACGGAGCGTCCTACTTTACGATCTACTGGAAGATCATACTTCCGCTGTTAAAACCGGCGATTGTGACTTCCTGTATCTTAAAAGGTGTCGGCGTGTACAACGAGTATTATGCGGCGAACCTCTATTTGCAGAAAAAGGAACTGCGCACCATCGCGATCTCGCTCTACACTTTCGTAGGACCGATGGGAAGTCAGTACAACCTGATCTGTGCGGGCGTTATCATTTCCCTGCTTCCGGCGCTGATCGTATTCATTTTATGTCAGAAACAGATATACAGCGGCATTGCAGCAGGTGCTGTAAAAGGGTAAAATAGAATAAAAAAAGTAAAAAAGAAATCGGGAAGGAGAAGGATAGGATGGCAGACCAAAAAGCGGTGCAGGCACTTGCCGTAATGAGGGAAGAGGTAAAGCAGGAATTGCTTACAGACATTATCCCGTTTTGGAGGAAGCTTCGGGATGAGGAATATGGCGGCTATTACGGCTGGCTGTCGTATGATCTCGCACTGGACAAAAAGGCGGAAAAGGGATGTATATTGAACAGCCGTATCACGTGGTTTTTTGCGAACGTTTATACGGCATATAAGAAAGGGCTTTTCACCGATGCGGAGTGTAAGGCGGCAGGCTTTTTTGGCAGCGACCTTCTCGCGGAGGCAAAGCATGGCTATCAGTTTCTAAAGGAACACTGCCTTGACCGTGAATGCGGCGGTATCTACTGGTCGTTAAATTACGACGGAACGCCGCTCGATACGACAAAGCATACATACAATCAGGCGTTCTGCATCTATGCGCTGTCTTCCTATTACGAGGCGTCCGGCGATGAGGAAGCGCTTGCACTGGCGAGAGAACTGTTTCGTCTGATCGAGGAGAAGTGCACCGACGGGATCGGTTATCTCGAGGCGTTCACGAGAGAGTTCGCGCCGGAGTCGAACGAGAAGCTTTCCGAGAACGGCGTGCTTGCGGACAAGACGATGAATACGCTGCTTCATGTGTTCGAGGCGTACACGGAGCTTTACCGTGTCGCCGGGGACAAAGAGGTGGGAGAGCGGCTTCGCTGGATCATGGATGTGTTCGCGGATAAGGTATACAATCCTGCGAAGCGCAGACAGGAGGTATTCTTCGACGCGGAGTACAACACGATCTTAGACCTTCATTCCTACGGGCATGACATTGAGACGGCGTGGCTTATGGACCGCGGCGTGGAGGTGCTTGCAGATTCGGAATACGAAGAGAAGATGAGCCCGATTACACAGGCGTTGACATCGCACATTTACGAGACGGCATTTGACGGGAACTCTCTGGCAAATGAGTGTGACCGCGGCGTTGTCAACACACACCGTGTCTGGTGGGTGCAGGCGGAGACGGTCGTAGGATTTTTGAACGGCTATGAGAAGACCCCGGGGCACGACGAATATCTGAAAGCAGCGCTTGCGCAGTGGGCGTTCATCAAAGATTATGTGGTCGATGCGAGAAGCGGTTCGGAGTGGTTCTGGGAAGTGAACGAGGACGGAACCCCGATTGCTGACAGACCGATCGTGGAGCCGTGGAAATGTCCGTATCATAACGGGCGTATGTGCATCGAGGTTATGAGAAGAATCTCATAACCTCGACGAAGAATGGCAGAGCCATTCTTCCCGGAGGATGTGTAAAGATGCGTCCATAGGAACGCATCTTCCAAACTTCCAGACAAAGAATGAGCCATTCTTCCCGGAGGATGGAAAGCCATTCTTCCCGGATGGTGTTGTTTTAAAAGTATGAATATATTTCGAGGAGAGAGTATATGTTGCATGAAAAGTATTATTCAGAGAAGGAGAAGCAGGAGAAGCTGCTTTCCAGAAAGAATGTAAAATCGGATTTCTACAACGGCGTATTCGACCGTTACGAGTATCCGGTGCTGACGAGAGAGCATATTCCGCTGACCTGGCGGTATGACTTAAATCCTGAGACAAATCCTTATTTTATGGAGCGTCTCGGTATCAATGCTGTAATGAATTCCGGCGCGATCGAGCTGAACGGAAAGTATTATCTGGTGGCGCGCATCGAGGGGAACGACAGAAAGTCCTTCTTCGGTGTGGCGGAGAGTGATAACGGTGTGGACGGTTTTCGTTTCTGGGATTATCCGATTCTTCTCCCGGATACCTGCCCGGAGGAAACGAATGTTTATGATATGCGTCTGACAAAGCATGAGGACGGTTACATTTACGGCGTATTCTGCTCAGAGTCGAAGGACACGAGCGTGAACGATCTGTCTGCTGCGGTTGCGGCAGCAGGCATTGTCCGCACAAAAGATTTGAAGAACTGGGAGCGTCTGCCGAATCTGGTGACACTAAATTCCCCGCAGCAGAGAAACGTTGTGCTGCACCCGGAATTTGTAAATGGAAAGTACGCGTTCTACACAAGACCGATGGATGATTTCATCGAGACGGGAAGCGGCGGCGGTATCGGCTTCGGACTCTGCGACGACATCACGCATGCGGTGATCGACGAGGAGAAGATGACGAGCCTGCGCAAGTATCACACGATCACGGAGGCGAAGAACGGAGCGGGCGCGACGCCGATCAAGACCGAAAAGGGCTGGATTCACATTGCACACGGCGTGCGTAATACGGCGGCAGGACTCCGCTACGTCATTTATGCGTTCGCGACAGACTTAAACGATCCTTCGAAGGTAATTGCAGAGCCGTCGGGACTTCTGATCGGACCGAGAGGCGCAGAGCGTGTCGGCGACGTTGGCAACGTCGTGTTTACGAACGGCGCGATCGCGACGGAGAACGGTGAGGTATTTATCTACTACGCATCCTCCGATACGAGAATGCACGTGGCGACGACGACGATTGAGAGATTGATCGATTATGTATTTAATACTCCGCAGGATCCGGGACGTTCCGTGGAGTGTGTGGCGCAGCGGTGCGATCTGATTAAGAAGAATCTTGCATTTTTGGAGCAGGAGAAATAGAGTAAATTGCAGTCAAAGAAAGCCGCAGATGCGGCGGAAAGAGGTAGAGGATTATGAGCAAGTACAAAATGATTAGCCCGGCAGTGCCTAACGTGCCGTGGCAGGAGCGCCCGGAAGGAATCACGGATGCGCCGATCTGGAGATATAAGGAGAACCCGATCATCGGCAGAAATCCGGTAAAAGGGGTTGCAAGAATTTTTAACAGTGCGGTAATGCCGTATGAGGATGGATTCATCGGTGTGTTCCGCGGGGAGCAGACGAACGGTATTCCTTATATTTATCTTGGAAGAAGCGAGGATGCGATTCACTGGAATTTCGACGAGAACAAGATCGATTTCGTGGACGAGGACGGAAAACCGTTCATGCCGGTATACGCATACGATCCGCGTCTGGTGAAGGTAGAGGATACTTATTATATTATCTGGTGTCAGGATTTCTACGGCGCGGCGATCGGTATGGCGAAGACGACTGATTTTAAGACGTTTACGAGAATTGAGAACCCGTTCCTTCCGTTCAACCGCAACGCGGTACTTTTCCCGCGCAAGATCAACGGTAATTTCATGCTGCTGTCCCGCCCGTCCGACAGCGGACATACGCCGTTCGGCGATATTTTTGTGAGCGAGAGCCCGGACCTGACCTACTGGGGCAAGCACAGACACGTGATGGGCAAAGGCTCCGAGTGGTGGGAGTCCTTGAAGATCGGCGGCGGTGCAGCTCCGATTGAGACTTCGGAAGGCTGGCTTCTGTTCTATCACGGCGTGAGCGGAACATGCAACGGTTATGTGTATTCGATCGGCGGCGTTATCTTAGACACCTGCAACCCGTCCATCGTGAAATACCGCTGTGAGAATTTCCTTCTGACGCCGGAAGAGTGGTACGAGGAGCGAGGCTTTGTGCCGAACGTATGCTTCCCGTGTGCGACGATCCATGATTCCGAGTCCGGTAAGATCGCGATTTACTACGGCGCGGCTGACAGCTATGTAGGTCTTGCATTTACCGAGCTGGACGACATCATCGACTATATCAAGGATCACAGCGCTGTGACGGCGACCGATACGGAGATCGGAAGAAGATAAGGATCATTATTTTGGCATAGAGACGCATTTTGTTTGTCTATGTATATAAAATTCATTGCAGTTTGGAGGCTGCCGCAATTTTAGGAATCAGGGAAAACGCGCGTGGCGTGTTCGGATGTCCGGTTTGCGGCAGCCTTGCTGCATATGGAGGGAGTTTTTTATGTTTATATCACCGGAGAATAAGAATTTGCAATACAGCGGACGCATCGATTTCGACGATCAGTCTGCGCCAGTGCTGATCTACGCGGCAAGCTGGGTGAAAATGATTTTTACGGGTACTTCGGTTTCCGTTACCCTTGCCAATCATCATGCCTATTGGACAAATGAGATGGGATATCTGCTTGACGGGGAGCAGGGGCGCATCCGCCTTCGCGACGACGATGCGAAGGAGACATATACGCTGGCAGAGAATCTTGCAGATACCCGCCATGAACTTCTTTTCTTTAAGAGAATGGATGCGTGCCATACCGTCACTTTTTACGGCTTTACGGTGGACGACGGCGCCAGGCTTTTTATGCCGGAGCCAAAGCCGAACCGCCGGATCGAGGTGTTCGGCGACAGTGTGTCCTGCGGCGAGGTGTCGGAGGCGCTTGATTATGTGGGGAAAGAGGACCCCGTGCATGACGGGCAGTATTCCAACAGTTGGTATTCCTATGCGTGGATGACGGCGCGAAGGCTTAACGCAGAGCTTCATGATACCTCGCAGGGCGGCATCGCGCTTCTCGATCACACGGGCTGGTTCGCAGCTCCCGAATACAAGGGCGTGGAATCATGCTATGACAAGATGGAGTACAATCCCGATCTGGGTCAGGCGAAGCAGTGGGATTTTTCCCGCTATACGCCGCATGTCGTGATCGTTGCGATCGGGCAGAATGACAATCACCCCAAGGATTATATGGCGGAGGATTACGACGGGGCGCAGGGAAAGAACTGGCGGGAACATTACCGGAGGTTCATTGAACGGCTGATGGAGCTTTACCCCAGGGCACAGATTATCCTTACGACGACGATTCTGCAGCATGATGCGAATTGGGATAAGGCGATCGATGAGGTGCGTGCCAGGATCGGCAGCGAGCGGGTGCATCATTTTCTGTATCACAGAAACGGTGCGGGAACGCCGGGACATATCCGCATTCCCGAGGCGGAGGAGATGGCAGAGGAGCTTACGGCATATATCCGCGGGCTTGGTGATGATATCTGGGCGGACGCTTAAAGCAGGACCGGGTCAAAGTTTCGGTCATGGCGGCGTGTGGCAATGATATTTGGAGAGATGCCTAAAGCAGGACTGCGCACCGGATGCGCGGTCTGCAAGATGGATAGATATATAAAGTGGGGAGAACGAACATGGAATATCAGATTGACAGAGAAAAAGGAATTGTAAATGTAGGAAATCTTGAGCGTCTTAAGAAGGTCTTCGCGCGCGCAGAGCGCGGCGAACGTATGACGCTCGGGTTTTTGGGCGGCTCGATCACGCAGGGAAGTCTTTCTTCCACGCCGCAGACCTGCTATGCGTATCTTGTTTATCAGTGGTGGTGCGAGAAGTTCCCGCAGGCAGAGTTTACTTATCTGAATGCGGGAATCGGCGGAACGACGTCGCAGTTCGGCGTGGCGCGGGCAGGGACGGATCTGCTTGCAGGAAAACCGGATTTTGTAATTATTGAATTTTCCGTCAACGACGAGAGCACGGAGCATTTTATGGAGACTTACGAGGGTCTGGTGCGCAGGGTATATGGAGCGGATTTCTCTCCGGCGGTGCTTCTCGTGCACAATGTCTATTATCATAACGGCGGGAATGCTCAGTTGATGCACGGGCGCATCGGAAGACATTACGGGCTTCCGGCAGTTAGTATGCAGAGTTCGATTTTTCCCGAGGTGGTGAGCGGCAGGATTGAGAATCGAGCGATTACGCCGGACGATCTGCACCCGAACGATGCGGGGCACGCGCTGGTGGCGTCGGTGATTACCTGTTTTCTGGAGAAGGTGCGTGCCGGAGAGCTTGATGCGTGTGCGGACGGCGGAATAGCGGACGATCCGGCGGGAGAAGCGGTGCAGGCGGAGGACGATCCGGCGGGAGCGTCGGTGCAGGCGGCGGACACTATGGCAGTAGATACGGGTGCGCTTCCCGCGCCGCTCACGGCGAACGCCTACGAGCGCTCCGTACGTTACCGCAATTCATATGCGCCGGATATGGCGGGAACGGAACAGCCGAAGCTTTCCGGCTTTGCGGAGGATGCGTCGCCGCAGAAGGATATCACGGATTGCTTTAAATACGGTTGGACGGCATCGCATGTCGGAGATGCGATTACATTTCAGGTGGAGGGAAGCTGTATTGCGGTGCAGTACCGGAAATCGGTGAAGCTTCCGGCTCCGGTCGCGGAGGTCATCGTGGACGGCGATACGGAGCATACGTTCCGGCTGGATGCGAACTTTGACGAGACGTGGGGCGATAAATTAGAGCTTGATACGGTTATGGAACACGGCGCGGCGGGGCGGCATGAGGTTACGATCCGCCTCACCGAGACGCATGAGGAGGACGCTGTACCGTTCTATCTGGTATCGGTGATCGGCTCATAATATAGGAGAAGTATATATATGAGAGCAAAGCGAAAGATTAAGTATACATTGATTCGTGCATTTCTGATTCCGGTAGCGCTGATCGTGCTTTTGGGGGTACTGTCTTATCAGAAGGCGGCAAAGAGCGTGACGCAGCAGTACGAAAGCTCCGCGGAGGCGACCGTGGGGGCAGTCGGCAATTACTGCGATCTGCTCTGCAATACGGTCGAGGTGAAGATGAATGAGCTGGTCACGAATGACGCGGTAAATTCTTACTACGGGCGTTATGTGGGAAAGACGGACAGCGATGCGATGCAGACCTTCCGGGAGGTACAGTCTGCATTCGCGACGGCAAAGGGAACCTGCCGCTATATTTACGGGTATTATGTGGCAGCCGAAAAGGGAGGTACTTTTTCCTCCGAATCCTACTCGCTGGGGAACGATGCGTACGCCGGGCTGACGGAAAGCGGCGAGACGGAAAAGCTTGCGGCTACCGGCAGTGCGTGGACGGGATATCACAGGTATTTCGACGAGGCGCTGCAGATTGATGAGAGTAAGTACGGGCTTTCCTGTATGCGCAGGCTGGTGAAGGGCAACGGCTATGTCTGCATGGATATCTCCATGGATAAGATTACGGAAATGCTGGGCGATGCGGCGGGAACGCCGGAAGCTTATGCGATTCTTCTCGCGCCGGACGGAAGGGAGATCGTCATGCAAGCGGGCGAGCTGCTTACGGCGGAGCAGATTCCGTTCTCCGCGGGTGAACTGCTAAAAGCGGCGGAAGGCAATGCGCAGGCGGCAGAAGACGGCAAAGCAGAGGGCGCAGACGGAGTGGGTGATGCGCAGAACACAAGCTCCTACGTGCAGATTGCAGGCGGGCGATACCTTTTTATCTGCAGTGCGGTCGGCAAGACGGGGCTTACGGTGTGCAGTCTGATTCCCGAAAGTGCGATTTTAGAGTCGGCGCAGGGAATTGGTGCAATGACAGTTGTAATTGTTATTGCGGCATGCATCATTGCTCTTGCAGTCGGCAGTTTTCTGGCGGCGCGTATCAGCGGAGAGGTCAACCGGATGGTGCGCACGATGCAGCTTGCGGCGGACGGGGATTTCACGGTTTCGGTCGCATCGAAGCGCAGAGACGAATTTCAGGTAATGGCGTCCCGCACCTCCGAGATGTTCGTAAGCATCCGGACGGCGCTGGGGCAGGTCGTTGCGTTCGGAGATGAAGTCCGAAACACGGCGGAACGGCTTGCCGAGGCGAACGCAGGGGTGGCGGAATCAATGCAGGATATCAATACGGCGATGGACGAGGTCGCAAAGGGCATCGGGCAGCAGTCGGAGGATTCAGAGACGAGCTATCAACAGATGGTGCAGTTTTCGGGAACGTTAAAGGAACTTACCGAGGAGACAGGGCAGGTACAGCAGATTTCCGGCGGTATCATGGAGGAAATCGCAGCCGGAAGCAAGGAAGTGTCCGAGCTTACGGAGAAGTCCGGGGAGGCGGGAAGAAGTACGGAGGTGCTTCTTTCCAATATCGAGGAGGTACAGCATAAGTCGGAGAATATCGGAGGCATTGTCGATGCGATACAGGAAATCGCATCGCAGACGAATCTTCTTTCTCTGAACGCTTCCGTCGAGGCGGCGAGAGCGGGAGAAGCAGGAAAAGGCTTTGCGGTGGTGGCGGAGGAAATCCGCAGGCTTTCCGAACAGTCCGTGGAGTCGGCGGCGAAGATTCAGAGCCTTGTCGATAGCATTCAGGAATCGGTGAGGAACACGACTGTATGCGCAAAGCAGACCAGAGAAGTACTGGATGAGCAGAATGCGTCCGTTGACAATACGATCGGGATCTTTGAGAAGATTGCTTCCGGCGTGACCGGGATGGCGGATACACTCAAAAAAGTGATTGAAAAAATGTCCGAAATGTTGGAAGATAATGAAAGAGTTCTGACCGCGGTGCAGAGTATGGCTGCGGTATCGGAAGAGGAGGCTGCGAGCGCGCAGGAGATCACGGCGACGGTCAATACGCAGCTTGCCGCGGCGCAGAATATGGCGGAGCAGGCGAGACAGCTTTGTGAGGCGACGGAGCAGCTTGGCGAACTTCTTGGGAAGTTTAGGGTGTAGGATGAAGTAAATAAATAGTGTGGAGGAAATCATATGTTTCGAGAAGATTTTGTATGGGGCGTGGCGAGCAGCGCCTATCAGGTAGAGGGAACCGATTCCGCGGACGGCAGAGGAAAAACGGTCTGGGATATGTTCACCGAGGACGGAAGAGTGTATGAGAACCAGAATGCATACACAAGCTGCGACCATATGCATCATTACAAAGAGGATATTGCGCTGATGAAGCATCTTGGAATCCACGCGTACCGTTTCTCACTGAACTGGGCGCGGATTCTGCCGGAGGGCACGGGAAGGGTCAATGAGCAGGCAATCGAAATGTACCGCGACATGATCCTTACAATGAAGGAGAACGGGATCACGCCGTATATTACGCTGTTCCACTGGGAGTTTCCGCTTGCGCTCTACGAGCAGGGCGGCTGGATGAACCCGAAGGTCGTGGATTGGTTCGGAGAGTATGCAAAGGTGGTTGCGGAACGTTTTTCCGATCTGTGCGAGTATTTTATCACGATCAACGAGCCGCAGTGCGTCGTGGGACTGGGACATTTAAGCGGGGTACATGCGCCGGGCGTGAAGCTTTCCGTTAAGGAGACATTTCTTGTGGCGCATCACCTTCTGATGGCGCACGGGCAGGCGGTCATCAATCTGCGGAAATATGCATGCCGAAAGATCAAGGTTGGTTATGCGCCGACAGGCGGCGTGGCGTACCCGTACACGGACAGTCCGGCGGATATTGAGGCGGCGAAGAAGGTATATTTTGGATTTTACAATCCGATCGGCAACTGGACGTGGAATGTGTCGTGGTTCTCTGACCCGGTGTTCTTAGGACATTATCCTGCGGAGGGTCTGGAGAAATTTGCGGAATATCTGCCCGAAATAAAGGAAGAAGACATGAAGCTGATCTATCAGCCACTCGATTTCATGGGGCAGAATATTTATAACGGGTATTATGTGCGCGCGGGTGAAAACGGGGAGCCTGAGTTTGTGAGCCGTGCGCCGGGATTTCCGAAGACGGGGGCAGACTGGCCGGTGACGCCGGAGGCATTTTATTACGGTATCAAGTTTTTGACGGAGCGTTATCCGCTGCCGCTTTACATCACCGAAAACGGCATGTCCTGCCACGATATCGTAAGCAGCGACGGGAGGGTGCACGATCCGAACCGTATTACGTTTCTGGATTCCTATATCGGGGCTATGCAGCGCGCATATGACGAGGGAGCGAATGTGGCGGGCTATTTTCTGTGGACGTTTCTTGACAACTTCGAGTGGGCGGACGGCTACAGACAGCGGTTTGGCATTGTTCATGTAGATTTTACGAGCCAGAGGCGCATCGTGAAGGATTCGGCGTACTGGTACAAAAATATTATCAAGACAAACGGAAAGGCATTATCTATGAATCAGATAACGAAAGAAATCTTATTTTTAAATCCGGTCTGCACCCACAATATCTGGGGCGGAACAAAACTGAGAGAGGAATTCGGTTATCCCATCGAGGGGGACGATATCGGCGAATGCTGGGGCATTTCCGCGCATCCGAACGGAGACGGAACCATTCGAAACGGCGTTTATGCGGGGATGAAGCTCTCGGCAGTGTGGGAGGAGCACCCGGAAGTATTCGGCAATCTGGACTATGACAGGTTTCCGCTCCTTACGAAGATCATCGATGCGCGGGACGATCTGAGCATTCAGGTACACCCGGAGGATGCGTATGCGAAGGAACATGAAAACGGCTCCTTCGGCAAGACCGAGTGCTGGTATATCATGGATGCGCCGGAAAATGCGACGCTTGTAATCGGTCATAACGCAAAGACGAGGGAAGAACTTTCCGATATGATCCGCGGCGGGCGCTGGAGCGATTTCATCCGAGAGATTCCGGTGAAGAAGGGTGATTTTATCCAGATCGATCCGGGTACGGTGCACGCGATCAAGGGCGGCATCTTAATTTTAGAGACGCAGCAGAACAGCGATATCACCTACCGTGTCTACGATTATGACAGGCTTCAGAACGGCAGGCCGAGAGAGCTTCATGTGGAGAAGAGCATTGACGTCATTACCGTACCGGCGAAGTCGGTGGAGGATTCTGTAAAGTCGGTGCAGGGGCTTCCAGAGAATCAGTTAAATGAGCTGTATTCCTGCAGCTACTACGATATCTTCAAATTGGACGTTGCAGGAGAAGCGTCGTTTGAACAGAAATATCCGTTTATGCTGATGTCGGTGATAGAGGGAAGCGGTATCGTGAACGGACAGCCGGTGAAGAAGGGCGATCACTTTATCCTGCCATGCGGTTTCGGGGAGGCAGAGCTTACCGGAGAGATGAGCGTGATCGCATCGACTGTGCCTGCGTAATCGGCGGAATATGCCGGAAAATGAAAAATAGTCTTTAGCTTGTCAAAAAGATTTGCTATAATCAGACCATAGAGAATACAAAGTGGAAAGAGGAAGCATATGGATCAGGAAGAGAGACGACAGAGAAGACAAAAGGATACGAAGAATGCGACGATTATTTTTGTCGCATTCTTGTTGATTGTACTGCTGCTCGTGGCAGGCACCGTGTTTGTTGTCGGCAAGTACGTGATAGGGGACGAGCAGGGGGAGCCCAGGGAGACGGAGTCCGGGACACAGGCGACAGAGACGGCGCCTGTGCCTGTGACGGAGATTTCCGAGGCGCCGGTCGTCCCGGCGGTGGATCCGACGATACAGCAGGCGGCGGAGATTGTGACGGGCATGACGCTGGAGGACAAGATTGCGCAGATGTTCGTCATCACCCCGGACGCTTTGACGGGCTACAACGGTGTGACGGCGGCGGGAGACACGACGAAGACGGCGTATCAGGAACGCCCGGTCGGAGGCATTATTTACATGTCTGATAATCTGACCGACAGGGAGCAGACGGCGGCAATGCTTGACAATATGCAGGCGATTGCCAGGGAGCGTACAGGGCTTCCGCTGTTTTTGTGCGTGGATGAGGAGGGCGGCAGCGTCGCGCGGATCGCGTCTACCCCTGCATTTGAGATAGAAAATGTAGGAGATATGAGTGCGGTCGGCGAGAGCGGCGATCCAGGGAACGCATATAATGCCGGCAATACAATCGGGATGTATCTTGCAGAGCTGGGCTTTAATGTAGATTTTGCCCCGGTGGCGGATGTGCTGACGAATGCGGATAACACGGCGATCGGCGACCGCTCGTTCGGTTCGGACGCGCAGACGGTCGCTTCGATGGTGACGGCGGAGTTAGACGGGCTTTCCGCGGCGGGCATCTATGGAACGGTGAAGCATTTTCCGGGACATGGCGGTACGACGGGGGATTCCCACGACGGAGCAGTGACGACGGAGCGGACGCTTGAGGAGCTTATGGCGGAGGAACTTGTGCCATTCCAGAGCGCGGTCGATGCCGGGGTTACGTTTGTGATGGTCGGACATATTTCCGTGCCGAATGTGACGGGCGACAACACGCCGTCCTCTTTGTCTGAGATGATGATTACCGATGTGCTGCGCACGCAGATGGGATATGACGGCATCGTCATTACGGATGCCATGAATATGAAAGCAATTACCGGTCACTACAATTCCGATAAAGCTGCGGTACTCGCGGTGACGGCGGGAGCAGATGTCATTCTGATGCCGGCGGATTATACATCGGCATACAACGGACTGCTTAAGGCAGTGCAGGACGGCACGATCACGGAAGAACGGATTGATGAATCCGTCAACCGGATCGTACGTGCCAAGCTTTTGATGGAACAGCAGTAAGGCTATTCACATTGGAACTGCGCCAGCTTTTCGTTCAACTGGTTGCTGTAGAGAACGATTTCCTCGGATAAGGACATCAGGTTGTTCGTGATGTCCGCCTGACGGCTGGTCGTTTCCGTAACTTCATAAGTAGATGCAGAGGTTTCCTCTACTCCGGCGGACAGATCGTTCATGGAGGAGAGGATTTTCTCTTTCTGGGAAACCATCGCATTGTTTTTCTGTTCGACTTCGTGCACAAGCTGATGGAGCGCATCCACATCTTCGTAAATATCGTGGAAGGAGCGCGATGTTTCTTCAACGTGCGTCTGCTGCGTCGTCATGGCGGTATTCACATCGTCAACGGCGCGTACCGTATCGGAAATCTTATTCTGCATGGTCTGGATGATCTCGCGTATATCGGCGGTCGCATTCTGGGACTGCTCGGCGAGATTACGGATCTCATCGGCGACTACGGCGAAGCCGCGCCCGGCGTCCCCGGCTCTCGCTGCCTCGATCGATGCGTTTAAGGCAAGCAGGTTGGTCTGGTCGGAAATTGAGTTAATCAGACCGATGATATCCTCAATTTCGTGTGAACTTGTATCTACATTGTGAATGCTGGTATTAATCTCTTCTGTGGCGCGGATGCTCTCGTTGGCGCTGTTCACCAGATCATTTACCGTGCTAAGACCGCTGTTCGACCGCTCCTTTAAGGTGCTGCAGGAGGTTTCCATCGTGTTCACCAGAGTAGAAACGGCTTCAATGTGTTCGGAGAGGTCGTTCGTCTTTTCTACAACGTCGTTTGTCGAAGCTGCCTGTTCTTCGGAGACAGCGGCTACCTGCTCCATCGTCTCTGAAATATTTGACGAGGAGAGATTCAACTTTTCAAAGGATTCTTTAAGTTCTGTATTTCGTGTAAGGAGCTTGCCGAGCGTCTGTTTGGTATCCCCCAGTATCGTAGAGAAATCAAGTATCATGCGGTTGTAGGAATCGCCGATGACGTCCAGCTCGTCCATTTTCTGTGTGTCGTTGTGCTTTAGCGCGACGGAGTTGGTGAGGTTTCCGCTTCCGGCAAGGTACATAACGTCCTTGATGCGGTAGAGCCGCCGTACAATCCAGGCTGTCATCTGCCAGGCGACAAGAACGCTGATTAAGATGACAAGCAGCGTGATGACGGCGAGGACGATAATACTGTGTGTTGTTACATCGTTGTGCTCGTCGCTGCTGATAAGGCTCACCATCCGCCAGTTCGTCCGCGGAACGCAGCATGCTTTGTAGAAATATGTACCGCCGTTGATGTCGATGCTGCCCTGCATGTCGTCCGTCTTCCCTGCAATGTCAAGGAGCACAGGGTTGTCCGTTTTCGTGTGGACACGGCTCATGTCCATGTGGTCGGAGAGAAGCACGCCGTCGGGCGAAAGCAGCAGGGAATAGCCGGTCGAACTGAATTCGCGCTCGCAGAAATACTGGGAAATATCGCCGAAATTGATATTCATGCCGATAACGCCGAGGATATTTCCTTTGTCGTCGCAGACAGTGCGATATTCGGACAGTGTGATCAGACCCGTGAGCTTATCCTCGTAAGGACCGACCCAGACGGATTCGTTTTCCTTGGCGAGCTCATAGTACTCATCCTCGATGACGGAGGTCATGCCAAGGCTTTTGTAATCGACGGAGGGTACGGAGAGATTGTCTCCCGCCTCGGAGCGGAATACCGTTCCTGTGATGACGTCGTTCGCGCCCTTAAGACCGCTCAGGAGTCCCAGCGTATTGGTGAAATCCCCGGTCTTTAATTCGCGCTGGATGATTCCCGTCATGCTCATGGTAGTCATGCGGTATTCGATGCCCCAGAAATAATTGTCCAGAGACTGCAGCGCCGTCTGGAAGCCGTTTTCCAGGTCGGTCTGGATGACCGAATTTCCATAGTCACTGATGTTTTTGGTTGCAGCGAAGCTGCTGGCAAGCTGGCCGAACAGAATCAAAGGAATCAGAATCCCAAGTAGCATTCTTTTGATGGAGCGTCCGCTTGTTGTGTGAGAATTGATCGTAGTTTCCATGATTTTTCCTCTTTTCATAATAAATATTCTAACTATAGTATAAAAAGAGAATTCGCAAAATAAAATTGATATAATGAGTATTTTTTGTCAAATATTGTCGGATTTCCGGGATGAAAAAGCCCTGCGGCAAAAGTCTGCCGCAGGGTAGCAAATATCAATATTTACAGCGGAGACATTAAGATCTTACCGGTTCCGCGGAAAACATTGACAAGACCTTCGCCGGATACAGCGGAGCCGAGCAGACTCTTGCTCGAACGCTCTACCGTGAACTGAAGCGAATTGCTCCATGCGATCGCCATGTTGCCGTCGATTTTGATCTCGTCGTTCTCGACCTCGAATACGATCAGCTCCTCCATCGGGACGGGGCTTTCTAAGACCGCAAGACCGCTTCCGCTTAAGCAGAGATTGAAAAGTCCCTCGCCGCCGAGCGCTGCGGAGGAGAGATTGCTTCTTGCAACGACATTCTGCTTAATTCTGCCGTCGCAGGCAAGGAATAAGCCGTCCTCTAAGACAAGACCGCCCCACTCCTCGACGTTTATTAAGAGGATGTGCTTGTAGGTCGGCTCTAACATCAGAAGACCGTAGCCGTTGTACTCCGGCTTTGCGACAGATTCTTTCGTTACCTTCGCGGAGATGGCTTTACCGAGGAAATCGCCCACGCCTTTCACGCCGGAGCCCATCTGGATATTGCCGCCGATCCACTGCATAGCGCCCGCCTGTAAGATCCACGGTGTGCCGTTCAACTCGATCAAGACCTGACGCTGGCGCAGATTCATCTCGGACGCATAGTAAGCGGCGATCGCCGTCTGCGGCGTCACGCTTAAGTCGCGCTGGTACTCGAATACCTTTACGTTGCCCGAAGCAGCGATCTGCTTCATGTTCGGGTTGTCAAATAAGTTTTTGCATCGAAACATTTTCATACCTTCCTTTGTGTGTATTTGGATGCCGCGGATTCCCTGCGGCGCAGAGAAGCGGACAAGCCGGAAACCTTATATTTTCAGTATATAAAAGGGACGGCGAAAACGCAATTTGAATCTGACTTAATAATGTAAATTTTTGAATTATATTTTCATGAAAATGGAAGTACAACAAAAATTGTACCAATTTTGCTAAAAAATATCTAAAGATTTATGAGAGGCTTTATGTTAAGATACAGTCATCACAACGAAGAAACGAAATCTGACTGATTGTTATGGAGGGACGCGACGCATGAGAGAAGTAATCAATTTTAACACGAAGTGGGCATTTACCAAGGAGGCATCGGAAGTACCGAAGGAGATGCCTAAGAAGTGGTACTGGGTAACGCTTCCGCATTGCTGGAATGAGATCGACGGGCAGGACGGCGGCAACGACTATTACCGCGGCACCTGCTATTATGCGAAGGAGCTCGCCAGGAGAGATCTGCCGGAGGCAGACCGCTATTATCTGGAACTTCGCGGAGCGAATTCTTCCGCGGACGTTTATGTCAACGGAAAGAAGCTTGCGCACCATGACGGCGGTTATTCGACCTGGCGTGTGGATATGACGGAGAGTCTTGCGGAAGAGAACCTGATCGTCGTTGCGGTGGACAACAGCGCAAATGACACGGTATATCCGCAGAATGCAGACTTTACGTTCTACGGCGGAATCTACCGCAACGTCAATATTATCGCAGTGAGCGAGTCGCATTTCGATCTGGACTATTACGGCGGACCGGGCATCCGCGTGACGCCGGAGATCAAGGATTCCGATGCGAAGGTGGAGATCGAGGTCTACCTTACAAATGCAAAGGCAGGGCAGACGCTTGTATATACGATCCTTGACGCCGAGGGAAATGCCGTAGGCGAAGTAAAGAGCGGTGCAGAAGCTACGAAGGCAGTGATGGAGATTCCTTCCGTACATCTGTGGAATGGTAGAAAGGATCCGTACCTCTATACGGCAGAGGTTTCCCTTGTGGACGGAGAGAATGTACTTGATGCGGTTTCCACGCGTTTTGGCTGCCGTACCTTTGAAATCGATCCGGAGCGTGGATTTATCTTAAACGGCAAGGATTACCCGCTGCGCGGCGTATCACGCCATCAGGACAGATGGGGCAGAGGAAATGCACTTCTGCCGGAGCACCACAGAGAGGATATAGAGCTGATCTGTGAGCTTGGCGCTACGACGATCCGTCTCGCTCACTACCAGCACGACCAGTATTTTTATGATCTGTGTGACGAGAAAGGGCTTGTGATCTGGGCTGAGATCCCGTATATTTCTTCTCATATGCCGGGCGGCAGAGAGAATACGATTTCCCAGATGAAGGAGCTTGTAGTACAGAATTATAATCATCCGAGCATTGTAGTATGGGGATTGTCCAACGAGATTACGATGACAGGAAGCTCTACGCCGGATCTGTTGGAGAACCATAATATCTTAAACGACATGGTACACGAAATGGACAAGACCAGATTGACCACAATGGCAGTCGTGTCCATGTGCGATATCCATGATCCGTATATTCAGATCCCCGATACTGTATCTTACAACCATTACTTCGGCTGGTACGGCGGAGATACCTCGATGAACGGTCCATGGTTCGACAACTTCCACAAGGAGTTCCCGAATATCCCGATCGGCGTCAGCGAGTATGGCTGCGAGGCGCTGAACTGGCATACTTCCGACCCCAAGCAGGGCGACTACACCGAGGAATATCAGGCATATTACCATGAGGAGCTCATTAAGCAGCTCTACACCAGACCGTATCTGTGGGCGACTCACGTATGGAATATGTTCGATTTCGGCGCGGATGCGAGAAATGAGGGCGGCGAGAACGGACAGAACCACAAGGGACTTGTAACCTTCGACCGCAAATATAAGAAAGATTCCTTCTATGCATACAAGGCATGGCTGTCCGACGATCCGTTCGTTCATCTCTGCGGCAAACGCTATGTGGATCGTGTGGAAGATACGACAAAGGTTACGGTATACTCGAATCTCCCGGAGGTCGAGCTGTTTGCAAACGGCAAGAGCCTTGGCAAGAAGACGGCGGAGAATCATTTCTTCTACTTTGATGTGCCGAATGCAGGAGAGACAACGCTTGTTGCCGTGGCAGGAGAGTGCAGGGATGAGAGTCATATCCGCAAGGTGGATACATTCAATGAAGAGTACCGCATGAAAGAGAAGGGCGCGATCTTAAACTGGTTCGACATTACGATGCCTGAGGGGTACTACTCTCTCAACGATAAGCTTTCGGATATCATGAAGTCCGAAGACGGAAAGAATCTCTTCATGGGCCTGATGGCTAAGATGATGGGTGATCCGGCGAATAAGGAAAATGACGGAAATCCTGCAGGAGCGGCGATGGCGAATCCCAAGATGATTGAGATGATGGGAGGATTTACAATCGTTCGTCTTATGGGTCTGCTCGGCGCGGCAGGTTCGAAGACAGAAGTGACAAAAGAGCAGCTTCTTGAACTGAATGCGCAGCTTAATCAGATTAAGAGAGTCGATTGCTAAAGAGATAAGCTTCCGGTTTGTTCGATACGGAAAGACGGGAAGATAACGGGCACGCCCGGATGTGCAGACTGCATATCCGGGCGTGCTTTTTTCGCGCTTATGCGCCGCCCTTTCGCCTGGATTAATGCGGGTTCGATCTTTGCCGCGGATATGCGTTAGGAGTCGGCTGCCCGGTAGGCGCGCGGGGAAATTCCCGTCTCGCGGCGGAAGAGGCGGGTAAAATAATGGATATCGGGAATACCGGACGAGGCTGCGACATCCTGTATGGAGAGTGTAGTGCTCTTTAACAGTTTCCTGGCGTATGCAATCCGGTTTTTGTTTACATAATCCGTAAGCGTCATGCCGACCTCCTTTTTGAACAGGGAGGAAAGGTAGCTTGTGTTTAGGAACAGCTCTTTGGCAAAACGGCTGAGGCTAAGGTCGCCTGCCAGAGAAGCGTCCACGGTAACAAGAATCTGACGGATCGGTTCGGAGTAAGAAGCCATGTTGTGCTTTTCCACGAGATTGCAGTAGCTTCGGATCATGTAGGGAACAATCTCATCGATTTCATCCGCGGAGTCGCAGAGTTCGATCATGCGCGCGTAGTTGCCGGATACTGCGTCAATGTAAAAAGGATGCACACCCGCTTCATAGGCGGTGCGGCGCAGCAGGGTATTGCAGGTAATCACCAGATTCTTGCGGTTGCGCAGCGCGTCTATGGTGCGGGGAGCCAGGCGGAATATGCTCATGCTTTCCGCGAGAGACAGAGCTTTTTTGGCGTTTCCGTGAGAGACGGCGGCAAGCAGATCGTCCTCGATGTGGTAGCGGTCTTCTAAGAGATGCATACCGAGCACGGGATCTTCCGGAACCCGGAACTGATGCTTTTTCAGGAACGTTTCCTGCTTTTCGAAATCTTTGAGGTCTAGATACTCGCTGGCAGGAGAAGGAACGGAAAAAGCAGCCGCGTACAGATGGCGCAGGAGTGTAAGTAACGTGTTCTTATCCGTCAGGAGCGGGAGCGAATAGTAGTAGTTTTGAAGCTGCGAAAAAAGCTCTTCCGGGATGTGCAGAGCGCCTATCAAACGATATATGTCGGAATCGTCAAATGATTTTGACAGGTACGGTCCGACAAAGAGAAATTTTTTCTCGTCCGGAAATTGAAAAAAGGAGTAGCTGCACTCATAATAATCCGTAATATGGTAGATCGTATGCTTTTGAGGCTTTATGCCGGACGGCGCAGGTTCGTTCATTTTTAAAATGCCGTTCCGCAGACCGAGATCGAGCGAGGAAAGCGCGATCGTGGTGTCCGTGGTAATGATACAGTTCATGTGAAGATCGGACAGGTAGTCTGTTACAAAGGCGAACGCCGGGTGTTCCATGTCTGTTTCCTCCGTGAATCAAGAAATTCTGTTGTTATCATCTGAGGTTGGGTTTCTGATTCTATTTTGGCACAATTTTTCGTTATATGCAATATGGAACAAAAATTGTGCCTCTATGTCCCTTTAAAGCAACGGATTGCCAAACACTTATTTTTATGATAATTTTATAGGAAAGTCTGGAAAACAGCGGCGCGGAGGCACCGCCGGGCGGATAAGGATGGGCTATGAAATGAAGATTACAGTGTATGAGGTAAGACCTGACGAGAAGGGATATCTATGTCAGGCGGCAGAGCAGTATGGGGTGGAACTTAAGCTTGTGCGCGGGACGATGACACAGGAGAATATCAGTGAGGCAGATGGTGCGGACGGGATTGCGATTCTCGGGGAGACGAAGCTTGGCGCAAATCTGGTAGAAGAGGTCGCGAGACGGGGAATCCGCGTTGTGGCAACGCGTACGATCGGGTATGACCATATTGACTTAAATGCAGCGAAGAGCAACGGCGTACATATCTGTAACGGGTACTATGACCCGGACGGAGTGGCAGAATATACGGTGATGCTGATGCTTATGGCGCTGCGGAATTATAAGCAGGCGCTTTTTCGGGCAAATGCCAACGATTATTCCCTGGGCGGTCTGATGGGGAAGGAACTGCGGAATCTGACGGTCGGTATCGTGGGTACGGGGAAAATCGGTCAGAAGGTGGCGCAGAAGCTTAACGGCTTCGGCTGTGAACTGTTGGCTTACAGCAGGCGGCAGAACGCGGATACTTCGACAGGAATCCGCTATTGTACGCTTGAGGAGTTATATGCGAAGAGCGATATCATTTCCCTGCATGTTCCGCTTTCCAATCAGACGCGCTACATGATCGACCGCGCCGCCATCGGGCAGATGAAGGACGGTGTGATTCTGATCAACTGCGCGCGCGGCGAGCTGATGTGCGTGGAGGATATTATCTGGGGCATTGAGACGATGAAGATCGGGGCGCTCGGGCTGGATGTGATTGAGGATGAAGAGGGAATCTATCACAGAGACCGCCGCTCGGATATCATAAAGAACCGGAATATGGCGTATATCCGCCAGTTCCCGAACGTGACGATGACGCAGCACATGGCGTTCTACACAAAAGAAGCGGTGAAAAGTATGGCGGAAAGCGGTATCGTGAATATTGTAAGATGTTTAGAGGGGGTGGAGAATCCCAATATGATCTGCTAGAGCGGAAAAAAAGGCTGCTGCACTTGCGATGTTTTATCGCCTGTGCAACAGCCTCTTTTCAAATCCATGTTTACAATATCTTAATCTAACAAATAAAACAAGTCTATTTTAAAGAAAAAGGTACATGAAACGAGTGATTTAAAACGGTAATGCTACCGCCTGCAGTAATTATCTTACTACAGTTACGTTTGTTGCCTGAGGTCCCTTGGATCCCTCTACAACGTCGAACTCTACGGAAGCGCCTTCCTCGAGGGATTTGAATCCTTCCATATTGAGTCCTGAGTAGTGTACGAATACGTCGTTGCCTGATTCGTCAGAGATGAATCCGTAACCCTTTTGGTTGTTGAACCATTTTACTGTACCTTTCATCAAAAAGTACCTCCAAAAAATAATACTAACTGTAATATACAGCTATTAGTACAATAGCATAAGAACTTATAAAAGTAAAGCATTAATTAAAGTTCTTCAAAACTTATCTCGTGGTTTAAAAGAAAGCGCTTGACCAGAGCATCCCATTCCTGTTCCAGACTCTTGTCCACGGAAAAAATGCGGTAGGAAATCCCGGTCGTGAGCAGCAGCTTTCCGTATTGGAATTTGAGATTGATGAACATTCCGGTGATGTCTTCCGGCGTGAAGGCGCTGTGCGTCCGTTGAAGCGTGCGCGAGAGATTCTCCGGGGATAACAGAAATACAAACTTAAAATAAGAAGGAGTCCGTTTCCCTTTGATGAGGTCAAAACACTGCGCGCGTACCTGACCAAAGGGCAGAAAAGAAAGCCCCGTAAGCCCAAGTTCGTCCAGTTCCTCTGAGGAGTAGAAATCATTATTCAGTTCTCCTTCAAGATTCCATGTGATCCCTGTCTGTATCGACGCTTCCTTGAGCAGAAAATGATCGAACGTATCCGTGCAGAGCAGTTTGTGCATAAAATCTTTGATGCTCGATATGTCAAGTGCAATCATAGTTTTATCTCCGATCGGTAAAGTGTTTCTGCAATTATAGCATTATTATAATTTTTTTGCGAGTCCTTTCAGATAGGCAAGGGCAAGCTTCTGATCTTCCGGGGAAAGTGTATTAAAGAGGGAAAGACATTCCGCCTGATTTTTTGTCAACCCATTCTGACTTTTGTCGGGTTCAAAGAAATCAGTAACCGATATACCGAAGCCTTTGCAGAGCTTCTGTAAAGTGGAAAGTGTGGGCATATTCTGCTTGTTCATCATGGTATTCAGAGTAGAATAGGCGATTCCGGAAGCTTTCGACAGCTGATAGTAGGACCAGTTCCGCTCTCTGCAAAGATCGTCAATTCGCTCCAGTGGGTTAAATTGTTCCATAAAAATCTCCATGTACATGGTCTTATGATATCAGATGTATGGAAGGTGCTTTGAAGTGATATCTGAACAAATCATAGCGAATAAAAAATTTTTTTCATAGATAATATAATGCGTTGCAAATATATCGGAAAAACGTCATATCCTGTAGATACAGCCAATACAATACTCGTAGTCAATATAACGGAAATACGTTGTAATTATAATGACAAAATGATATAATGATTCATTATAACAGATGAAAAGGCGGGGGAGAGGATATGGGAAATACGTTCTTTTACAGGCAGGTGAAGGATGACAGTACAAAGATCACCTGGAAGGACATTTTATCGGAGTGCCGCAAAAAGCATACAAGGCAGGATCTGGAGTATGCTCTGTCGGCGGGAACGGTAATGAACCGGGTGGCTGAGGCGGATATGCTGGGCAAGTGGCAGAAGCCTTGGATATTTTATCCGATGCTAAAGGGCGGGCTGCTGTTAGTCGTGCTGACATATGCCGCGCTGTTTGTACCTATATTTGCGATAGGGTCGTATAATGACGGATCGCTGTATCTTACAACAATCCTTCCGCCGATCGTGATACCGTTCATTTTGATGATTTTTATCTGGGAACTCAATATCCCGAAAAACATCAGTGTCTATGAACTTCTGATCGGTTTTCTGGCGGGCGGGATTCTTTCTTTTGCGGTGGTGTCGGTGATGTTTCTGTTCGTAGGTGACGGACCTGGGATATTTGCAGCTTCTTTCGCTGCATTTCGGGAGGAACCTGCGAAGCTTGCGGCAGCGGAATGGGTGGAATGGAAGACTACGGTTCCACAATGCCGGGTGGTGCGACGGAAAACGGTGCGTCATCCGCAGTGGAAGATTATGACGGGGTCACAGAGGCGGTCGATATGGGAGAAGTCGTTGGGTTCTCACCGACGGTGGGCTGGCTGGTGTGCGTGGAGAGTCCCGCACGGGGAACGGATTACCGTATCCGGGCAGGCTATAATTTCATCGGCAGAGCGGAGCATATGGATATCTGCGTGCGCGGCAGCCGGAAAATCCGCCGTGAGAAGCATACGGTATAGAAACCGGAGAAAATTGCGATATCTTTGCATGCTTTTTGATTGAAACTGATATCCCCAAATGCTACAATACTAGCAGGAATTTTTCATAGTACGAGAAATTTTTCTTCGACCTTGAGAAATAATTAAATGCAGAGATAATCCTATGATTTTTATTGGATTCGGCTTAGAAGGTGACGTAGTGTCCGCTATCTTGTGCGTAATTGTTAGATGGAGTCAAGGAGAAAGGAGAAACTGTTCATGGCAAAGAAAAAGAGCGTATCTTCAAAGACACACACCCAAAAGCAGCTTAATGATTATGCAAATCAGAATAATCCTAACAACAAAGCTTATAAAGCTAAAATAGCAAACGATAAGAAGATGAAGAAAACGTCGTCTAGGAATGAAGCTATTCGCAGTGCAAAACAACAAGCTAAGTTTGAAGCTGAACATGGGGTTCTTTATCCACTTGATTGGATGTGCTATAGCAACCCTTATGATTTTGACTAATCATTACTTAAAGAGACTGTTTCAAGTTTTGTGTAAACTCAAAATCTGCTATAAGATAGGTGAATGGTTATTTAAGGGACGGATGCCGAATTTCGGGCTCCGTCCCTTATTCTGTATTGCGCAGGCTATTCCTATGCGGTCAATAAAATCTGATGAAACTTTTTTGTTATATGTTCCTGTCGGAAAGCCGCTTGTTTGAATGAAGTTTTCTATAGCGGAACAATTAGGTATATACGTTTTTATGATGTATGCTAAGTGCTTGATGTTTTTGAGTTCGCAGGAGGTTCATATCAAAAACAGGGTAAATGTGGAAAATTTTTAGCTATTGTAAAAATTTACGATAGTGATAAAATAGTTATTGACTTGCAGTCAATAATAGCAAATGAAGGAGGTATATTGAAAATTGGCTAGACCTGTAAAAAAAACGCCGGATGAATGGAGAAAAGAAATTTTGAATGCTGCACAGAATCTATTTGCTTCCAAAGGGTATGAGGAAACCGCAATTTCCGATATTATGGACATGGCAGGCGGAGCGAAAGGAATGTTTTACCGCTTTTTTCAAAGCAAAGAAGATGTTATGCACGCATTAGGAAATCAAATGTTTTTTGAGAATAATCCTTTTGAGGCAATCAAGGAGCGGAATGACCTGAATGGATTACAAAAAATTAAGTCACTGCTGGTATTGAATCAATCGGATGCAGAGCGTAATCAGCTGAATATGCAGGCAATTCCTATTCTAAAAGATCGGCATATTTTAGCCGTAGCAGTGGAAGAAAATAGGCGTATATTAACTCCTTTATGGTTGGAATTGTTGGAAGAAGGAAAAAATGATGGTTCAATCAAAACGGAATATACAAAAGAACTTTCCGAACTTTTGCCACTGATTAACTTTTGGCTGATGCCAGTGGTATTTCCTGCAACGGAGGAAGAGATACATCATAAATACCGTTGTGTAATGGATGTCTTAGATTATATGGGACTGCCGATTTTTGATGATGAAGCTGTATCATTTACGGAAAAATTTATTGCTGATATTTCAGAAAAAGGAGGAAATGAGCTATGACACAAAAATTATTTACAAAGAATTTTGTACTTCTTATCTTAGGACAGTTAACATCATTGTTTGGAAATTTCATCTTGAAGCTCGCATTGTCTATGTATGTACTGGAAGTAACTGGTTCAGCCGCTATATTTGCGGGGATATTATCTATTGCCACAATCCCGACTATTGTTCTTTCGCCATTAGGAGGTATTCTTGCAGACAGGGCAGACAGACGGAGTATTATGGTTGCACTGGATGGATTAACAGGTATGTCGGTTTTATGTGCGACACTTCTTTTGTCTGAAAGTAATGCCCTGACTGTAATTAGTGTATTGCTTGTTATACTTTCTGTTTTGGGGGCATTTGAAACGCCTACGGTACAGGCGTGTATTCCGACTATGCTACAAGGCGATAACATAATGAAAGGAAATGCTGTTGTAAATCAAGTGGCTTCCTTGTCTTATTTAGTGGCTCCAATGTTGGGTGGTGTACTGTATGCAGTATTCGGTTTAAAGCCTGTTATGTATGCAAGTGTTGTCTGCTTTTTTATTACAGCGCTGTTTGAATGTTTTATAAAATTAAGTTACAGGCGTTCGGAGAGTAAAGGCGGTATACTGTCAGTTGTCAAACAGGACTTCCTGTCAAGTATGCGATATATTTCAAAAGAACAGACGAACATTGCAAAAATGCTGCTCTTGATCGCATTTTCAAGGTTTTTTGTAATGGGTATTACCATAGTTGGACTTCCCTTTATTGTGCGTACCGTTCTTGGATTAAATGCACAGTATTATGGGGCAGCGGAAAGTTCGTTAGCGATTGCCACAATTTTGGGAAGTGTTGCTGCAGGACTTCTTGCAGAGAAATTGAAAATACATAGATTAGCTATCCTGCTTGCTTCTATAGGAGTTTTTATTATTCCTGCGGGAATTATTTTCCTGTATCCGGCTGATTCCATTATAAAATATGTTATCACCCTTGTATCTTTTTGCGGTATGCAGATTGCAATTAGCATTTTTTCTATTTTCGCAGTTTCCCTTATACAGCAGAAGACACCTAATCATCTGATTGGAAAAGTAATGGCTTATACATCTGCGGTTACATTGTGCGTTCAACCCATAGGACAGATCGTGTACGGTTTCCTGTTTGATAGATTTAGCAATAAGATTTATTTATGTTTAATACCGACTGGCGTAATCGTATGTGCTGTTGGGATGTCTGCAATGGGATTTTTTAAAAAGATGGAAAAAGAACAACAGAAGGTTTCAGCATGATGCAGGAAAAGGGATAAAGGTGACCGGATATGATACGGAAAATACTGGCAGATGGTTTGTCGTGATAGAGGAAAGAGTCAATATCTTACAGCGGGGGAATTTCGAAGATGCGAAAGAGAAATTGACAGAAATAGCAGCGTTTCTCGGCGAACAGTTAGTCAAATATATGGGGGAAAGTGGGAACATTTTGTGAAAGGTGATTTAAAAAAATGATAAGAAAACATGAAAAACCGTCTAATAAAATTTTTTATTGAAAAAAATTACAAAATTGGGACTAAAGTACATTGTAGTTTTAAAAAATATGGTATATAATGACAACGCTAGGAACTTACGAATGTATCGAGGCGGATAGAAAATGAGAAAAATAAAATATGTTATCGTATACTTTTTGGGAATTACAATCTTACTTGCAGTTGGTGTATTTACGGGCGTCCGCTATGAACAGTACCAGCAGGCAAAGAGGGAGCAGTCGGAAGAGCATGTTGATGTCATAGCAGTTGTGAATATGGATGAGGGAATTGCGCAGGGAGATGAGAGAATCAATTATGCCAGCCAGCTTATGCAGATGCCAGGGGATAATTATGTGACGGCAGGTCTGAATGAGGCAAAGACCGGAATCGGCAACGGTACATATGCTGCATATATCGTTATTCCGGAGAATTTTTCAGAGTCGGTAGCGTCTGTGGAGGGAAATCCGCAGAAGATCCTTCTGGAATATGCGTTCAATCAGAGATTGGACGCCGAGACGAAGGAGCAGGCGGTAAATGATGTGGATGCGTTTGAGACTACGTTAAACACCAATGTTGCCTACATGTACATCGACGCGATCATGGCATCATTTCATGATGTGCAGGACGATGCGTCGGCGATCTTAAAGAGTGATGCCGCAGAATTGACACAGCTTGAGAATGTCAATGCTGCAGAGCTGATTATTCCTATGGAGCAGCCGACGCTGCAGCAGGTGGAGAATACCATTATTCCGGTCAATTTAGAGCCGTATCTTTCGGAAAACACGACGCTTTTGGATAATATGCTTCAGGAGTTTGACAATTCGGTCAGGCAGGGAATGGACGAGTTCACCACAGTGCAGACCGGGCATCAGAGTGTGGCGCAGGCGACGGAGACATTTTTTTCTACTTATGGAATTGTACTTGCGGATACCGCCGTCAAGAATTCGGAAATTGCGGCAGACGGCAAAGTGAATCTGGAAGAGGCCATTGCACTTTTTAATGAGGATGTGGAAGAAGACATTCCGGAAATGGAGAATGAACTTGCGGCATTGATCGAGGTTCAGCGTGCAGCAGATGAAATCGCCGCGAATACACAGCATCAGACAGCGGTTGCCCGGCTTGAGGAGAAACATGACGGAGAACTGAATGAGATCCAACGGGAATGGGAGACGGCTTATGATGCATGGTGCAGTTATACAAAGCTTGCTTCCGCAGAGCAGGGATCAGAGCTTCGCGGCGTGTGGCAGGGAGAGCTGGATGATAAGTTGTCAGACCTCATAATACTAGCTTATTGTCAGGGAGCTGCGGAGACATTGGAAGCGGTGGAACAGGGCGTCGCGGCGCTTCCTGGTATCGGAGGCGGCGGAGACGGCGGAAATACCGGAGACGGTGGAGACGCCGGGGATGGTGGAAATATTGGAGGCGGCGGAGACACTGGAGACAGCGAAAATACCGGAGACACCGGAGATAGCGGAAATACCGGGGACAGTGGAAATACCGGAGATGTCGGAGATAGTGGAAATACCGGGGACACCGGAAATACCGGAGATGTTGGAGATAGTGGAAATACCGGGGACGGCGGAAATACCGGAAATAGCGGAGATGTCGGAGACAACGGAAATACCGGAGATAATGGAAATACTGGAGACAATGGAAGTACCGGGGATACAGGAAATACTGGTACAGGCAGTCAGCCGGACGGCGGTCAGGGAACAGGGGAAGTTTTGTACACGGCTGCGCAGATTCAGGGGCTCTGCAATGAAATTCGGCAAAATACGGAAATGAAAGCGGAAGATTATCTGACAAATCAGGGAGATAATGCGGCGATTGTATTGTCGGAGGAGGCATTGGAGAATTTCTCGATCGATCTGGAGAATGCGGTGGATGAAGAGGGAAATCCGATCGTTCCGCCAACGCTGGGTGGCGGTGAGCCGGATGCAGGTAAGCAGGGAGCGAAGGAAGGAATAAGATCAGCAGATACGGCGGATCCTGGAACGCACACGAGGGATGGGAACGGAGCGGGTACCGGGGATGAAACAGATTCGACGGAGGGAGAGGATGCTCCGTCAGGTATCGTTCTTGAAACGGCAGCGGATTCGGATGCACAGGCAGTGGCGAATACAGCGGAAGGATTTGCGGCGATGTTTGCCCTCGAGGAAGATCGTCAGGCGATTTCCGATATAATGCAGGATGATTTTGTGGAGAAGTTTACCACAGAGGGTGAAAAGCAGATGATGAGGCTTTCAGATTCCGAGGAGGGCATGAGTGATGCAATGAAAGAATATGAGCTGAGTCTGCAGACTTACGATCCGTTTCAGTATTTCGAGCCGAACAATATGACGACGTATCTTAGCGATATTGGTACAAATGCATCTGACATGCTGATGGATGTAGAGGAAAATAATCTCGAATATACGAAGTTTGCAGATGATGTTTACATAAAAGCAACGGAGGATGTCGGACTGATGCAGGAGGCATACTTCGATGCGGGAGAGGAGACTGCCGGCAATGTGGAGTCCTGTATCGGAGCGCTTCAGGTATCCAGAAGCGAGGCAAATGGTGAGAATTCGGATATGCTTGAAAGCTTCTCCGCGCTGCTTCCGTACACGAGAGTCGGAAGCCAGGCGAATCCGGAAGCGTATGAGCATATTGTAAATCCGGTAGTTTCCGCAGAAAACGGAAGCAAGACCACATGGCAGAAGAACCAGGAGGAGACGGGCAAGATACCGATGGCAGATATTATTGCGTTCATCATTCTTGTGGGAATCGCTGTGTGCATATTTGTAATGATTTCCGGCGCGGCACACAGATTGCGGGAAAATCACGAAACAGAAGAAACCGTATAGAACGTATAGGAGGATAATAATTTAATCCAACCGGATTAATTTATTAAATAAAAAGCAAAGAAAAAAGGAGGAAACTAAAATGGCAGGATCATCATTGGCAATGACCTACGAGGATATGGAGGCGGAACTGCAGCGGTTATCGCAGCTTGCAGATGACTTTGAGTCTACAACAGGTTCCATGACTACGAGTGTAACAACATTGTGTGACAACTGGACATCTGCATCTACAGAGTCCTATCGCGAGGATTATCTGAAATTGACTACGAATTTCAGCCATACGCTTGAGATTGTAAGAAGCCTGATTCAGGAAACGCATGCATACATTTCAGATATGCAGGCGACCGACAACGCACACAGCACCAACAGAGTGCAGTAGACATCAACCAAAAGGGGCACTGGAGATTTTCCAGTGTCCGTTCTTGGATAGAGGCATTGATGAAGACAGGCATTTTTCTGGTAAAACGAACCGAACCGACGTCCGGCATTGTGGGCTGTCGGGAACATGGAGGAACAGAATGGAACAGAATGCAGCAGGCAGCGCAGCCGGAACGGAAGGACAGCAGGAAGAGCAGGGCGGTCTTGTATTGGACGGTGAGTCGTGGAAAAATAAGGACTCAACTACATATACTTCTGTTTTGGATCTGTATAGCGCAGCAGATTTATTTTCGGTGGAGCGGACAAGATCATACGAGCAAAAATATTTGGAAGAACAGGAACTGCAGCAGGAATTGCAGGAATATATTTTTTCCGGGAAAATGCCGGAAAATGACGGAGAAGAAGAGGCTTTGATCGAATATTTATTTTCGGACGGAGTATCGTTGTCCAAGGTCAAGGATTACAGCACACAAAAAGAAAGCTATACGCTATGCCTTATTTTGGCGGCAGTGCTGGCAACGCTTGTGTTTGGAATTGCTATGGCACGCTACAGCAGAAAACGGAGAAAAAGGAGAGAGAGCTTTGCAGTTGAAATTAACATGGAGAATATCGGAACAGAATAGGGAATTTGATCTTCTTGTATCAGATGAGCAGAAGATTGCGGAGACATTGGTAGTTTTGAAGGAAAAGGGGCTGGTACAGGAGGAAACGGCGGATGTGGTACAGTACGTAAGATCGCTTCGGACTAACCGTCAGATTCCGGTCCTGTTGACATATAAAGAAGGAAATATTTACGCGGGAGATATTTTACAGATAGAGACAGAGGAAGAGGAGGAATGAGACTATGCCATGGAATGAGAGTGCTGCGGCAGCGGCGAGGGCGGCAGCAGCGGCGAGAGCGCAAAAAATTGCCTTAATCCAGCAGAGAATCCTGATAAAGAATCAGGAGCTTATGAAGGTCAATCGGCAGATTGCTTCCCTTTCGTCGGAGCATGGGAGCCTGGGAGCGAAGCTTTCGGACTGGTGCACACAGAAAGCGGCTTACAATGGGAATGAGGCGGTATCGGAGGTCGTGATACTGAACATTTTTGAAGGAATATGCGCGGATACGCTGAAAGAGGAAGTGTCGTCCTGCGTGGAGGAAATGGATAAGACCTACAGCGGCATGACGTCCTTGAATACACAGGTAAATGTACAGATCGGCAGGCTGCAGGAGCGTGTCAGCATCATCGGGCAGGAACTGCGCGACCTTCAGTTAGAATTGAGCAGTCTTTAAGAGTCCTGAAGGAGGAAAAAGAATGGCGGAAAATGTGAATTTGCGGGAACAGGAATACAATGAGGTAACGTCGGAATTGCAGAAATTTCACACGGAACAGATAGAAGCAATCACGGATATATTGGGAAAACTCAAGACACTTGCGACGAGTGCGGATGGGCTGTCTGCGGATAAAACTTCGGCGAAGATTTCAGATGTGGCGGAGACGGTAACGTCGGATGTCCTGGCGTTGATGGATCGGGCATTTGATGACAGTGAGGCAGGGGTCAGCGACATGATAACCGCGATTCTGGTGACAGACACAGCGTGCGGATAAGCTGTGTGGGATCGGAAAAGAAGATGAGGCGGATATGCCGGAAATAGAAGAAGGAGAAAATCATGGCAAATATCAGTATAGACCATCAGAATGTGGAGCAGACAGCGGCATCTCTTGCCGCCAGAGCAAAATCGGAAGTTATAAATGCGGGAACGGCTTCATGTGAGAAAATACTCGGAATATTAGACGTTTCCTCGGGAGAATTTGCGAATTCCCTGCGGGAGGAAATCGGAAAAGAGAAGGCCGTAGTGGAGAAGGCAGGAAATCTGCTGGTTGCGCTAGCGGACTATATTCAGAAGGCGTCAAGTGATTTTGCAGAGGCGGATCAGAGACATCAGCAAGCGCGTGTAAATGAATAACAGATGGAGGAACTATCGATATGTCAAGTAAAGCAAGAACAAATCTCACCCACGACTGCGCCTTTGACGCCGCAGATTTACAGGAATTATTGAGCGAAGGCACGAAGCTCCTTACCGCGGCTATTGATCTAAGCCGCGACATGGAAACCTCCATGGCGAACATCGCATCCATCTACGCCGAAATCGACGGCAGGGACAAAGACGGCGGGCTAGGCGACGCCCTGAGCCGCTTACAGGGAACGCTTGTCAAAGAACAGTACAGCGAAACAATCAGCCACTTACAGACCATTATCGGAAAGCTCCAGAGCGACATCCCCGAGTACGACAGCCGCCTTGCAGGACAGATGGACAGCCTCGGCGAAATACTCGGCACGGTCGAAAAGCGGATCGCAGATCTGCACGGGCTACTCACAAGCGGAGATATCAGCTTAAGCTATGCCGACTTTACCGCCCGCTTAAACGACATCAAGACCTCGTGGGAAGACACCACAGAGGAACTTGCCGCGCGCCTTGCAGAGATCGAAGCCGAAATGCTTGGCGTTGCAGCCGCGGCAGTGGCATACAGCAAAGACCCGGTCAACCTTAGCACCGGAAACTTTATCTACGACCATGAAGACCTTGCCGTCCGCGGGGAGATACCGCTTTCTTTTCATCGCTACTACAATTCCAAAGACCACACTAGAGGAAGCCTCGGACGCTGTTTCTTGCATAACTACGAGATCAGACTCACTGCCAAAGAAGACGGAACTGTCACAGTGCGGATGCAGGACGGGCAGAAAAAGACCTTCCATCGGCAGAAGGACGGGACATATCTGTGCAGGAACGCGGCGTTGGAGACGCTGGTAGAGGTGGAAGCAGAGACGGCAAGTGAAAGCGACATGACATCAAGCAGAACACAGAATCACTATCTTCTTCGTTCTGTAAACGGCGACACCCTCCGCTTTGACCATACCGGGAATCTTCTCCGCAGACAGGACACGAACGGGCGAGGTATCACCTTTTCCTATGACAATGACGGACGGCTTGCAAAAGCTCAGACCGACAACGGTGCATACCTCATCTATGCCTACGATGCGAAGGGTTACCTCGCTGCCGTCACCGACCACGCGGACAGAATCGTAAGTCTCACTTATGATAAACACAAAATTCACACCGTCACCATACCCTCCGGCGCAGTCTACACCTACGAATACGGCAAAAACGGCAGGATTACGGAGATAACGAATCCACGCGGCATCACGACGGTAGAAAACACCTACGACGACAGTTACCGCGTCGTCCACCAGAGTTTCCCGGATGGTGGGGAAATGCACTATGAATACGACGATGAAGCCCGCACCGTCACCCTGACTGAGCGAAACGGCAGCCGCGTCATCCATGTGCACGACACCCAGTACCGCAACACAAAGACCATCTACGAAGACGGCACGAGCGAGGAATATACCTACAACGACAAGAACCTCTGCACGGCAAAAACAGACCGTAACGGAAACACAAGAAAAATGGTGTATGACAACCGAGGCAACCTTACCCAGACCGTGGATGAAGCGGGGCGGAAGATCAACCTCACCTACGATGCCGACAACCACCTCACCAACATCAGCATCAACGGAAAAGAACGTTTAAAGAACCGTTACGACAAAAACGGAAACCTCCTTGCGACCGAGAACGCAGAGGGAAGCCGTATGACTATCACCTACGGTACAGATGGACGCCCGCAGGCAATCAAGGCGGCGGACGGAGCAACAACCACGCTCACCTACGACAACCATGGCAACATTACTGCAATCACAGACACCGCGGGCGCGCAGACCGCCTACACTTACGACGATTTAAATCGTGTCAGGGAGACAACGGACGCAAACGGTAACGCCACAAGCTACGCCTACGACGAAGCAGACCGTATCACATCCGTCACTAATGCCGCGGGCAGCACAAGAACCTACACTTACAACGAAAGCGGCAAGCTCACGGCACTTACCGACTACGACGGTTACGAAATCAAGGCTGATTACAACAACTTGAACCGTATTGAGACGCTCACCGACAAAGAAGGAAACGAGACGCGCTACACCTACGACCGCATGTGGAACGTGGCGTCCGAGATTACGCCGGGCGGTGTGGTACGCCGCTATATCTACAATAAAGACAATCGTTTAAGCAGCATCGTGTTGCCACAGGACGGCTCAGTCACATACACCTACGATCCGAACGGAAACCGGACAGGAATCACAGACGCGGAGGGAAACCATACGGCGTTTACTTATGATACCGCAAACCGCCTCACGGAGGTCACAGAACCGGACGGTGCAAAGACGCGCTATACCTACGATGAGGACGGGAACTTAGCAGCAATCACAGACGCCCTTGGGCACACATGGCACTATACTTACGACCTTATGGGAAGGCGCACGAGCGAAACAGACCCGTTAGGGAACACTACCAGCGTCTGTTACAATGCCATGGGAAAAATAGAGCGTGTCTGCTATCCGAACGGAAGCAGTATGACTTACACCTATGAGGCAGGAGGAAAACTTACCGCCATTACCCGCCCGGACGGAACAGGAGAGCGCTATGCCTACGACCCGAACGGAAATCTCGTCAAGCGAGAGAACAATCTCGGTGAAGCGATATGCATGGAATACGACTGCTTGAACCGCGTCATATCAGTCACAAACCCGATGGGAGGCGTGCGCCGTTATGCGTATGATGCGGTCGGGCATGTCACAGCACTTACCGACGAAAACGGTAATACTACAACTTACACCTACAGCCCGAACGGGAATCTTACGAATGTAATTGATGCGCTTGGAAATGAGACATGCTATACTTATGACTGTAGTGGAAAACTCATCAAGGTGGAAAGAACAGGTTTGTCGAGAGGAGTGGCAGAGGAAGGAAGAACAGACGGTGAGAATCTTGCGGGGATGCAGACCGGGACAAATCCCGCAGAAGCATGGAACGGAAGTTCAGACAGCAACGCAGGAGGACAACCTACAGCGGAACTTATTCAGACCACCACTTACACATGGAATCCATCCGGCGGTCTTGCGACCATGACAGACCCGCTCGGCAACACGGAATACTATACTTATGACAAGAACGGGCGCATGACGGAAAAGACCGACCGCGACGGTTACAAGACAGCATTCACCTACGACCACGCAGGAAAAGTGACCGACATCCTGTATGCAGATGGAAGAAGCGTGAAACTCTCCTATAACGCACTGCACCAGTTAGAGCAGGTAAAAGACTGGCTCGGAAGTACGGACATCACACTCGATGCGCTCGGCAGACCGCTTTCGGTCACAGACGCATACGGGCAGACGGTAGGTTATGAATGGGGAAGCATGGGCGAGAGAAAAGCCCTCACCTACCCGGACGGCACACGTGCGTCTTACGAATACGATGAAACGATGCGCTTATCAAAGTTTCATACCCCGACAAATGAAATCAGTTATGCATACGACAAAGCGGGAAGACTCTGCGAAAAGCAGCTCCCAGGCAGCGTCATGACACAGTATGCCTACAACAGCCTTGGACGTATTGCGCAGATTTCCCACGAAGGAGAGAATGTTCATGAGCGGTATATCTACCACTACGATGTGGCAGGGAACAAGGTCGGGGCGGACAAAATGCGTGGTGGTAGTGCAGCATGGAAGGAGCGCATTTCCTGCAATGAAAAAAGCATTGTCAACGTTAACACACTTGACAGCGGAAGTTACTGTTATACTTATGATGCCCTAAACCGCCTTGTAGGAGTTGAAAAGGACGGAAATATACAGAGAGAATATAGCTACGATGCGTTCGGAAACCGGACGAAGAAGGTGGATTATACCATTCCGGCAATGGTTGGTGGAGATGAGTTCGGCGTTGAAACAACACTCTATCGATACAACAACGTAAACCAGCTCATTACAGAGCAGTTGTATATAAACCGGGCGGCAGACCTACAGACGGAACATCCTTGGACGGCAGGACTATGCCCCAGAACAGCGGAAAAGACTTACCGTTATGACAGACGCGGAAACCTGACCGCAGTAAATCGGGGAGAAGAGTTGTTAAAGCAATTTACTTTCGATCCTGCAAACCGGATGAGCAAGTCGGAAGGAAAAGTGGAGGGCATTTGGAAACAGGCATCATACCAGTATAACGGACTCGGGCAGAGAGTGGGACAGGAAATCTGGAATGGTGTGCAGAACCCAGAGCAGAGCATCCGATATACGCTCGATCTTACAAAACAGTACCATAACCTTCTGCGCCTTGGAAATGCGCAGAATGGAAAAGACCAGACCTTCTACTGGGATGGAAACGTTGTCAGTATGCAGGAAGATGGAGAGGAAAATTTTTACTTGCAGGATGACCTTGGAAGTCCAATGAAACTGCTCAATGCAGAGGGAGGAATAAGGGAGAGCTATGCCTTTGATGAATTTGGTGTGTCGCTTGTGGAATGGAATGGATTTATACAAAGCCCCTACAATGATGATAGCATAGTTCCAAAGGCTATTCACGAGTTATATGAGCGCCTACAGCCTTTCGGATTCACTGGATATCAGACGGATGTGGTAGGAGGACTCTACTTCGCTCAAGCGAGAAGGTATGACGTAAGTGTCGGAAGATTTATCAGTGAAGATAAAGTTAAAGGGTTTGCAGATGCACCATTTACGTTAAACCCGTACGGTTACTGTTGGAATAAGCCGATGGAATTGGTGGATTTGAATGGTTTGGTGCCGACGGCAGGAGTGACGGCGGCAGTGGGTCAGGAACTGAACGGGCAGACACATCCGAACGGACCAACGGCAGGGGTGACAAGCGCAATCGGCGATGTTTTCAGAGTAAGCGAAAAATCGGTTATGGAGGATAGCCAAAAGCCTCAAGCCGATGCAAATGGATTGACATGGGAGGATGTAGAGACTTTTTGGAATAAGTATATATATGGGGAAAAAGTTGTAGTATCATCGGAGCAAGAAATGAATACAGGAGTTTTAGGATATTATAGTGGTAGGATTGAAGAATCTAACACATCCGGGAGTGATATATACACAGGTCAGGTGCTTATAAAGACATCTTCTATTAATGAAAATTCTATAAGTACACAATATTCTTTGAATTTACCTGCTGTGCCCTTAGAAAAAGGGATGAGTATAGGATTTCCCAGGAGTATAAGCGTGGGATATGGAACAAATGGAATAAATATCAGCGTATCACAAGGAAATGATTTTGGGTATTTTAAGTATGCAAGAAATTATAGTTTGAATTTTAATTTAAAAGAGATTGTTTCATTCCAAGCATCACAGCAAATCGCATGGAGGGATAATAGTTTTGGGGCTGGTGTAAGAATTCCTGTTTCATATTTACAAAATTTAGAAATATTTGATTATTTTACTGAACAGGAGGGAGAGAAAACCATATATAGAGAGAATGCACTATATATGAAAATGGGAGTGGTATATGCAGTCGGGATAGCGGCATATTGCATTTATGGAGTGTATAGTGGAAGTATGGATATAGAAAGTGCAAAACAGTATTTTGAAAGTTATATGCAATCTATACATATGCAATGTAATAATTAAGAATAAACTTTGGGAGTCATAAAATGAATTGAATGTTGTAGTGTAGCAATGTATTTTATGAATTACATGACATAATTTGGAGGCAATATATGAATGGAAACAAGAGGCAAAAGAAGAATGTGTTGAGGAAAAGTAGATGTTCTAAAATCTTAATAGCAGTGCTGATCGTCGTAGGGCTTTGTTTTGCAAAAAAATTTACGGAATTTTCCATAGCAGAGTATGAGGGAAATAACGAATATGACCATTTTTTGCATATTGAAATAGTCGACAAAGGATATGACGATCCAGGAGAGGCATTAGAAGCGGCAGGTCGTGAGTATACGCCGAATGAGAGTTTTTGTGAAATGGAAACGGATGGATATTTGATTCTGTTTTTTCAGGACGGAAACCGGATTGTGGGAGAAGAAATGCGAAAGCGGGGTGGCAAATATTATTATATAGGTTATATAAACGTTACATTTGACCATGAGCAGCAAGAGGACAAGGGATATGAATTGACGGTGAAAGCGGATGTGGAGCAGATGGTAAATACGCATAAGGATTTTCTTGATTTAGATAAAAAATATGGGGCATTGCCCGTCTGGGGTGTTACTAAAAGTGAAAAGATATATGAAACGCAGATTGACGGATTGAAAATTGACAGAGTGGAGAAGTTTGAATATTTAGGAAAGAATTATTATTTATGGTATATACGAGATTTTAGTGAGGATATGAAAAAACTGGGAATAGAACTTACATATTAAAATAGGCTGTTTGCGTAAAGCGTGTAGAAAAGTAAGGAAATGTATGCGAATGAAACGATAGGGGGAAAATATGAGTATTTGTATGATGCACAAAATTGATTGATCGGGGCCAGACGAAATCAGGAAAAACTTCGTACATATACATATGACGCATTTGGAAACAGAGTAGAAAAAATCGCTTTTGAAAAAGAATCAGAAATGCGCACGTATTATAAGTATAATGCCAGAAATCAGTTACTGTATGAGAAAACAGGAGAATCCGAAAGGTCATATCAGTATGATAACAGAGGAAATATGTGCGCAGTGAGGGATTCTGACAGTTTGAGTCAAGTTTATGAATTTGATGCTACAAACAGGATGAATAGTGTAGAAAGCATGATGTATGGGATGAACAAGAAGGTGGTATATGGTTACAATGCAATGGGACAGCGAATCTCTCAGGATATATACCAGTCGGAGAAAGAGGAAAGTCTGATGCCTGTGCAGCAGATGAGATATGCTGTAGATCTGACAAGAACATATAATAATCTGCTTACATGCGAAGAACAGATAAATCAAAAAACGCAGAAGTTTTTCTGGAATGGAAACGTAGCAGTATTGCAGGAAAAGGGAAAAAACAATTACTATTTGCAGGATGATTTAGGAAGTCCGGTAAGAGTGATGGATGCGGAAGGAAAGAGCCTTGTTGCGTATGCCTATGATGAATTTGGACTTAGGAAAGGAGAGACAGAAGAAGAAAATTCATTCTCGCAGCCATTCGGTTTTACCGGCTATCAAACGGATGATGTAAGTAATTTGTGTTATGCGCAGGCAAGAAGATATGATGCAATAAACGGACGATTCGTAAGCGAAGATCCCATTCGATACGGAGATAATTGGTATACATATGTATCTAACAATCCACAAAACAGAATAGACCCATTAGGCTTGATGAGCGATGAGCCGGAGACAGAGAGAAGTTCAGATGGTCATTTTGCATCAGATTGGATGGATTATTTAGGAATGTTGAATCAATATTGTAATCCGCTCTATTTACGATGGGCAAAGGAAACGCGGGAAGGAAAATGGGATGATTTTTTTGCAGCCGTCGATTTCGAAAAAGGAAGTGACGGAAATTATCACGTCAATACAAATAAATATACGCAGTATACAGATGCGTACAGACCATTTCTGGAAGAGATTTCACCGGGATTGGCAAGTTATCTGGCGTTTGGATGTTGGCAGCAGTTAGGAGGATATAATACATTTTATGACATGGTATTTGATTTGTTTTGCAGTATGGATGCAGATAAACATTCCTTTGAAGTGACAGATGCACAGGGAAATACAGAGACATATACCATATGGATGTGGAAAGGGGAATATTTGAATCTTGGGGCAGGCGGAGAATGCGGTCTATATACCGGATCGCACTGGTGGAAAGCGGCAGCGGTGGATGATGCTGTTCCAATGACGCTTTATATTGATTACGGAGACGGAACAAGAAGTCAGTGGGCGGATTGGACATGGTGGATTACCAGTTTCAATCCATATAAACAGGATGTGGAGGTAAACGATATTACGATAACAGGAACGATTGATTTTAGCTATGTTTCTGATGAGGTGTGGGAAGCATTTGAGGAAAAGTATAATAAGAACGGTTCACCGTTTAGTTTTTATGATGATAGTAGAATTGTAACATATACATGGTAACTAGGAGGAAAGATTATGAAAGTAAAACGGTATTTTGTAAGTATTTTATTGATTACAGTGCTGAATATATGCGCATGTGGAAGAATGGGCACAATGTCTTTTATGAATGGGGGAGGGCAGAAAATTGCAGATGAAACTTTTAAAGCGTTGATTGAAGCGGTTGAGGCAGAAGACAGTGAGACAATAAAAGGGATGTTTGCCGAGGATGCACTTTCACAAATAGACGATATTGACTCTGAGATGAATGCGTTTATAGATTTCTATCAGGGAAATATGGAGAGTTGGGACGACTGGGGAGGGGCATCGCTTATGACTTCCTCTGGTGGTGGAAAGGGTTATTATCAGCAGATTGAAGGATATTATAAGATAACTACATCAGAAGAAAAGTATCGTATGATTTTTCTTTTGAATCAGTCTGCACCAGAGAAATCCCATGAGGGAATTTATGAGATAGGGATTATAAAAGAAGATATCTATGATGAAAAGAGACAGGAGTTCGGTTCAGACGTTCCGGGACTTTATATTGTGGAATAAAAGTACACATGGTAAAGGGGAGCAAATATTATGAAGGCAAAACCATATTTTGTAAGTATTTTATTGATTATTGTGTTGAATATATGTGCATGTGGAAAAATGGGAAATGTATCTCTTATGAATGGAGGTGATGAAAAAATTGCAGAAGCAACTTTAGAAGAATTTATCGAGGCGGTTGAAGCAGATGATAGAGAGGCAATAAAAGGGATGTTTGCTGAGGATGCATTGGCGCAGATTGATGATATTGATTCTGAGATTGATACATTTATCCAGTTTTATCATGGAACAGTGCAAAATTGGGATAATACTTCTATTTCTACTCAAGTGCGTTCTTCTGGCGAGGAGGGATATTATCAAAGAATCAGTTGTAAATATAAGATAGAAACCACAGAAGAAAGGTATCAGATCAGGTTTACAAAGAATGTGTCAGCACCTACGCAAGAACAGGAAGGAATATATAAAGTTGGAATTATTACGCAGGAATGCTTTGAAGAAAAACATGAGGAGTTCGGTTCAGTTGTTCCCGGGCTATATATTGTGGAATGAGGGCAACATGGAAAAGGGAGCAATATCATGAAAATAAGACGATATCTTGTAAGTATTTTATTAATTATATCGTTGAGCATATGTGCATATGGAAGGATGGGAAACGTATTTTTTATAAGTGGTGGCTCTGATGTAATCGCAGATAAAACGTTTGAGATATTAATAGATGCGATTGAGAACGAGGATAAAGAGACTATTAAGGAATTATTTGCGGAGGATGCATTAGCTCAGATAGAGGATATTGATTCTGAGATAGAAGAATTTATTAAGTTTTATGAAGGGACAATGGAGAATTGGAATGATCTTGGAACATCTGCTAGTATGAGGTCGTCGGGAGATGAGGGATATTATCAGCGATTGGAGGGATGCTATAAGATTACTACAACAGAAGAAGTATATCGTATGATTTTTCTTTTGAATCAGTCTGCACCAGAGAAATCCCATGAAGGAATTTATGAGATAGGGATTATAAAAGAAGATATCTATGATGAAAAGAGACAGGAGTTTGGTTCAGATGTTCCGGGACTCTATATTGTGGAATAAGAGTACCGTGGGTGAAAAAGAGTGGAAAAGCAATAAATCAGTCAATAGGTGCAATTCCTGCATATGTCTTATATGGATTATAGATTGAAATCAGAAATTTTTCTGTGCAATATTGGGAGAAAAATGATGAGAGAAAACAGAAAATTATTAGTACTTTTCGTTGCTTGCATTGCGTTACTTATGCTATCTTTTGGGGATAAGCAGCAGAACAATCCTCAGGTGACATATGAAATCACAGTCAATCCGGATACCTATACGGATTTAAGTCAGGTATCGACAGAAGGATTGGAATATTATGATTCCATGGAAGAAGCGATAAAGAATGCGAATCCCAAAATGCTTGAAGGATATGAGTGCGCAAGAGAGCCGGATACGATTGTAAAAGTATTTGAGTCGGATACGGAAGCACTTATGTTTTATATTTCATATGAAAATTCTCGAAAAGGTGTCAGTAATATTGCAAAATTCGAAAAAAGGGTGGTAAATGGAAAAGAGCAATACGGCTTTACGTCGATGTCTCCTTCTGAAATTACAAAGTGGGGAATTTATGAGAAGAATCCGAAAAAGTATGTGCGTTTTAGTATCGATGCTAGTATATTAACAAATATGCTGGGTTTTCGAATAGGGGATGGGGATGAGCGTTTTATATGGGGATTCACACAGCTTCCGGAAATACAAAACCTTGAGATTGAAACTCAGAAGCCGGATGAAGTAATAAAATATCAAGAGTTTGGAAACGATTGGTATTTCTGGTACTACACAGATTTGCAGAGCGATAAGACGGCGGATGAATTAAATATCGAGTTTGTGGAGTAGCTACGGGAACATATGAAGAAATATTTATTCATTTATAGGAATTACAAGAATGAAAGAAAACCGAAGTACATTAAGTAAAGGATATGTTGCAAAGATGTTTGTTTGTGTGAGTTTGCTTTTGTTTGGAGGAGTGACTTTGATAGGCAGGATTACAGCAAATGAGCGCGGAGAAAAGTATCAGGGCATAGAGCTTACACAAATACATTGTGAAATTCCAAGGACATATTGGCATCCGGAAAAAGATGGTTTGTATGCGGCGGATCATATGTTCTGCATTTACGAAGAGAATCTGGAGTATGCTGTATATGGATGTGAATTAGACAAACTCGGCGAAAATGAGGATCTTTATGGGTTGATAAAAAATAAGGATGTGCTGGACGAGCTGTTAAATGCCAGGTCTGAGGAAAGTGTTAGAAATGGAATTTATACCAGTATTGGTATGCTGAATAATGTGACGGAACAATATAAAATAGAGAAACCATCTTATACGGCATATTCTTTTTCTTCTTTAGAACGAATAAACGATGAGGAATATCAAGTATACATAATTTATTTTGTACAAAATGATGTCAAATTTTTGCAAATTTTATTGGAAAGGGCACCGGGGAGTTTGACCGCAGAAGATAAAAAGCAAATGTTATTATATACATATTTGCATTGACGACATACAGGCAAATTAATTATTTTAATAATGGAGTAGATTTAGAAAAATGGTAATAAATTTGAATAGCAATGAATTATGCGCGTTGTCACTTATCACATGGCAAGGACCTTTTCCGTTATTTAAAGGTGTGCAAGGTATTATCCCGGATGGGGTAAGAAATTCCGTTAAATGGAAGTCGAAAATAGGATTGCAAAAATTGGCGAAAGATATACAGATGAGGTTAGAAATAGAAGGAATTTGGGGAACAGCAGTATTTGAAAATAGTATGATTACTATCATATTTTATGAACAGGCTGTAAGTGTGATGTGTGGAAAAAAATATATCGCCAATTTTTACAAAGCAGAGGAGGGGCTGTCATCCATTACCTTTTGCGAGGAAAGAGATATGTATGAAATTCAGGATTATAAACAAGAATCCCAATGGCTGATTGCACTATGTGATAATTGCAATAAGCTACATGTCGATGAAGAAATGGAGCTGGTTATCAGTACGCGAGATAGTAATGGGAAAAAAATATATAATACATACAACATTCAAGAGGAGAGATTGAAAGCCGCAGATATTTTAAAGTTGCTTGAAAGAGAAACGAGGAGAGTAAATTAGTTAATCGGCAAGGATTTTACAAGAGGATTACTTCGTGGAGATGCAACTCCAGTAAGTGCTTCATGCGGGATAACATTAGGGTATATAGTGGATTTTTACAAAGTTCAGATAATGAAGATGGTATAGTACCGAACACACTTCAACAGCAACTTGAGCATCTACAGCCCTTTGGTTTTACCCGCTACCAGACAGATGTGGCAGGAGGACTGTACTTTGCACAGGCCAGAAGATACGATGCCGCTACTGGAAGATTTATTATTGAGGGTAAAATAAAAGGATTTGCAGATGCGTCATTCACGCTGAATTTGTACAGCTATTGTTGGAACAAGCCGATGGAACGGGCGGATTTGAATGGTTTGGCGCCGACGTCAGGAGCGACTGCGGCAATGGGTGAGGAACTGAACGGGCAGACACATCCGATTGGACCAACGGCAGGGGTAACAAGCGCAATCGGCGATGCTTTAAGTGGAAGAGACGAATACAACGGAAATACTTTTTGTGACAATGAAGGAGCAGACATATCGGATTTTTTGGAAGTAATAGGGAATGGGGTTTCGTTAAATTCTGCTGTCAATGATTCGACGGAAATATTATTTGATTTATCAATGTGCAAAAAACAATATAATCGTAGTACTTTGTGGAAAGAACTTAAGAATGCTGAGAAATATAAAGCTGTTAATCAGAGTCTTGGAAATTTTAGAAGAGCAACGCGGGCACAGATTAAGGCTGCAGATGAGGAACTAGAGGCATTAGGGAAGAGTATTGGGGAGATAGGTAAAGTATCGGGAGTTCTAAATGTTGTAGGCGTAGGGATAGATGTTGGAATAGGGGTTACTGAAAATGTGGAGAATGATGCGCCTGCTTCAAGGATAGCGAGCGATGTGTTGGTAGACGTTGGCGTTTCTCGATTAGAAATTGGCGCAACAACAGGAATCTCAACTGTAGTATCAACGGTTGTAGCGGGATTTGTATCGGGAACTAGTGTACCAGGAATAGGCAATTTGGTGGGGCAGTAATAGGATTGATAATAGGACTTGGTTTAATGTATTTTATCGATGTGAAAGAATATGAAGGAGGACAAACAGGCAGGGATATAATAAGAGATACAATATATGAATGGCTCATGGGAGAGGAGAAATGAAATTGTATGAGAAAAGAGGGCATGATGATAGGAGCGGGAATTATAATGATACAAGTTGTACATAGCGGTCTAAAAATATGTTTTTGTGAAAACTTGTTCTTAAAAGAAAATATGATAAACGCGGCTGCTCCTTTTTTTGTTTTGATGTGTATATGTACGATATATATCAATATTCGTGGTCTTTATAAAACTCGGATGAATTTGCAGAATGGCATAATGTGTTGTTTGTTGGCAGGTTCAATCGGAACTGTTGAAAGTGTGGCGTCAGGCAATTTTTTTCTGTATGCGTTAGGAGGAATTTTGGGATTTGTGACAGGAATTTTAGCTTCAAACTACATTCTGTCTGAACGTACAGAAAAAGCTAAGAAAGTGTCTAATGGCATATATCTGACGATAGGACTTGTAATAGGACCATGGGGCGCGAGATATTTTCTGAAGGCGCTTGGACAGGATCGGGCGGAGAAATTGGTGCTGTGTTTGATAATTGTATTAGAAATATTTTTTATGATGCTTGGGGTGGGATTATTGCGAATTGAATTATCAAAAAGAAATCATTGTCAGAATAAAGGATAGTGAAGAAATTCAAGAGGCGTTAAGGCAGGGGGTGATTGAAGCGGGGACAGAAAAAATATTGGCCTAATATACTTTTTAGAAGTGGAACGAACTGGTATGCTTACTGTGCAAGTAATTCGATTTGTTTCGTGGATGGAACAGGATTAGAAAGTTATGTATTCTATACTACAGGAGAGAACTCGGATTTTACAGAACAGGCGGAGTGGAAGAAAGAGCAATTAAAAATGCAAGGGGAGGATGTAGTAATGATACCTGTTGCTACCGTAGAAGATTTTGTGAATGGTTGGGATGCAATGGGGGAAAAAGATGGAGAAAGTGTAAATATTAATTATGTAGAGATATATACACATGCTAATCGAACGACATTAATTTTTTTGAATGGAAGTAGTACAGAAGCAATTAATATAAAGGGAACCAATAGTCAAGGAGGTACGATTCCCAAGGTGGAAGATTTGGAAGAAAAACCTATTGATGAATTAAATATTTATGGGTGTAACGCAGGAAATTACTTAATTTATTTTTATGAGGGAAATAATATAGCTGCAGAATTTTCAAAAAAACACAAGGTTTTTTCAGATGGATAGAAAAATCGTAGGGATAATCCTTTAAATGTAACGGATGGATTCGGCAGATCACTTTCGGCCACAGACCCATACGGGCAGACAGCAGGCTATGAACAGAGAAGTATGATGCCTTTGGACAATTCCTAAGCACTTATGGTATAATTATCATATCGTCAGACATTACCAGCGCCCAAGCGCACACCGGCTGCCCACAGCGAATGCCATAGGCGCAGGAAGACAGGAGTTTACTATGGATAAAATCAAAAGACCACAATCCTTAAAAAAGAAAATTCTATTATTCATGATACTGTGTTGGGGTGTTCCGATTGCAGTATTTTTTACGTTTACGACATTTTCCTACCGCAACGGTATCGTCGAGAAAGCGGAAGGGCTGATGGTGGACGAGCTTGAGAATGTAGCGGCATTTGCGTCCATCCGCGTTGAGGATGCGATCGCGCTGTGCCAGAAACCGTCCTACGAGAAGACGTGGGAAAACGCATGGAAGAAGTATCATGCGGGGAAGTATTCCAAAAACGAATATTTGCAGGAGGTAAATTCCAGTCTTACGGGCAAGTTCTATCTGGACAAGCGGTTCAGCCTGTATGCCTACTACTGCTACGGCGACGAGGAACCGGAGTGCTTCCGCTCGCGGATCGGTGTTCCTTATAAGAGTTATGTCTCAGAGATTCAGCCGCACATTCAGAACCTCATAGAATCGGATTCTTCTTATGCGTGTGTGCTCGTGGTAGATAACCGGATTTTCATTGTGCGCAATCTCTACACGACGATGGATTATGAAAGGTACGGCACACTTGTAGTTGAATTGAACAGGGATAAGCTGTTTGCCGATGTGCCGCCGGATATGCGCGAGAATATGGTCGTTTGCTTTAACGACAGCGAGGGGCTGCTCAACTTTATGAACGAGGAGGAAGCGCAGACGGACGGACGGGGCGCGCTTTTAGAGCAGCTTCTTGCAGTTTATGACGGTAGCAGTGACGGCAAACTTGACCGGATTGAGAACAGCGCCTACAACGGTTATCTCTATCAGAACAGACAGGATAATTATCATATCGGAGTCATACTTTTCGCCAAAAGGAGTGAACTGTATTCGAGCCTGTATGAGTTCTATATGATTATTTTTATTATGTTGCTGCTGTTTGTGCCGCTGTTCTGTTATGGTATCCATTTCTTCAGCAGGCACATTCAAGAGCCGATTGGAAATATGCTCCGTGCGTCCGGGCGGATGGAGGCGGGAGAAATCGGTATCACGGTGGAGGGCGAGATGCCCAATGAAGAATTTCTTCATATGAAAGAGAGCTTCGACCGTATGTCCGCGCAGGTGAAGTATCTGTTCGATTATGTGTACGATGAGAAGCTGGCGCGCAAGGATGCGCAGATTCAGGCGCTTCAGGCACAGATCAACCCGCATTTTCTGAATAACACGTTAGAGATGATGAACTGGCAGGCGAGGATGTCGGGGGATATGATCGTGTCCAAGATGATCGAATCGCTCGGGACAGTGCTCGATTACCGGATAAACCGCGCAAATGTAAAGGAAATCCATCTGGCGGAAGAACTGCAGTGCATTGACGCGTATTTCTACATTATGACGATGCGCTTTGGACAGAGACTTTCGATTGAGCGGGAGATCGACGACGAGCTGCTCTACATTATGGTGCCGCCGCTGATTCTGCAGCCGATCGTGGAAAACGCGATTGTTCACGGCGTGGAGGCGGTCGCGAACGGAGCGATTCATCTTAAGGTATATCATGACGAGCGGAATGTCTATTTTGAGGTGCGGAATACAGGAAAGCAGATGACGGAACAGGACAAGCAGCGCATTCAGGCGATTCTTGCAGGAGACGAAGACCAGATACCGAAGAATACAGGAAGGCATACGTCCATCGGTATTTCAAATGTGAACCGCAGAATCCGTCTGGTATATGGGGAAGAATACGGACTTTCTATCGTGCAGGGGGAGGATTGTGTGACAGTTTCCACAATTACAATACCTTATCAGACAGCGGAAGAGGAAAAATCGTTAAAAGAACGGAATGCAGTGGAAAAAGAATTGAGGAACATGGCAAGATTGAACAAATAATGTCAACTCGGTCTAATGCCTTTTGTGAGTTCTGCTCTTATAATATGAGTATAGTAAATGATAAACATTTACGAGAAGCAGAAAACAAGGAGGATATGACTATGAAGAAAAAAGTATTGTCAGTTCTGTTAATCGGAACGATGACAGCATCTGTGCTGGCGGGGTGTGGAAATGATTCCGGCGAAGCGGCGAATGCGGGGGAGAATGCAAACGCTACAGCGGATGCGGCGGATGCAACAGGAACAACAGAGGCAGGTGGGGATACTGCTGAGGCGGCGACAGGCAATCCGGTTACCTTAAAGACGGTGTCTATGTTCGGAGGAACAGACCCGAACAAGGAAGCATACGAGGCAATCAATGCAGAGGTAATGGAGCAGTATAGCTACATAACCATCGAAGACAATTCACAGACATCTGATGAGGAGTGGAAGGCAGCAGTCAACGCAGACTTCTCTGTTGGAAATGAGCCGGATGTTATCCAGTTCTTCACAGACGCAACAGCGGACAGCATCATTGCAACCGATAAGCTGGTATCGATCGAGGAGATTCGCGCGGAGTACCCGGAGTATGCGGCAGACACACTTGATTCCGCACTGGCAGCTGCAGCGAACACCGACGGCGTACAGAGAGCTGTTCCGACAACAGGTTACTGGGAAGGCTTATTCTGCAACAAGGATCTGTTCGATCAGTACGGACTTGAGCTTCCGACTGACTGGGAATCCTTAGAGACAGCAATCACAACATTTAAAGAGAACGACATCATTCCGATTGCATGTTCCTTAAACAACGTACCGCATTACTGGATCGAGTTCTTAATGCTGTATTCAGCAGGCGAAGAGGAGTATACCTCCATACCTGAGACTGCACCGGAAGGCTGGATCAAGGGACTTGAGATGTTTAAGACTTTAAGAGATATGGGTGCATTCCCGATGGATACCGATTCGGTTGACGATGCGTACACAGGCCAGTTATTCCGTGACAAGAAGGCAGCAATGCAGCTTGACGGTTCATGGTATGCAGGAAACATTGAAGATACGGAGAATACGGTTGTAATCGCATTCCCGGGTGTTCCGGAGCAGAAGGCAGAGCCGAATTCCCTTGTAGGCGGTATCTCTTCCGGTTTCTACATTACAAGAAAAGCATGGGAAGATCCTGACAAGAGAGACGCAGCAGTGAAGTTCGTTATGGCACATACCTGTCAGGCAGGCGTTCAGAGATATTGGGAGGCTACAGGCGCCGTATCTCAGGCAGCAGTAGAGGTAACTCCGGTAGAGGGAGCAACACCGTTCGCAGAGTCCATCGCAGCATACACGAGCAGCGCAAGCGCAATCGTAGCTCCGACAGATTCCAGAATCGGTGACGCATACAAGACACTTGTATCAGAAATCGTAAAAGTATCGACAGGCTCTATGACTGCGGAAGACGCAATCAATGAGGCACTGGCACTCGTACAGTAATACGGGAACAAAAACGGAGGGGCTATGCCCAAAAGTCTGGCCCCTTCGTTTTTTATACCCTGAATTCGCAGTAAATTTTGTGAAAAAAGAAAGGTGGAAGAAAGATGTTATATAAGAAAAAATGGCCATTATTCCTGTTTTTAGTACCGGGTCTCCTGTTTTTGTTGATCTTTCTTTACATACCGTTTGTTGAAAATATTAAGAACAGTTTTTATGATATGGCGTCGGTGGTAGCGATGCCAGGACAGGAATTTAAGTTTATTGGATTCGATAATTACAAGAGACTATTGACGGACCCGGATGTGAGATCAGCATTAGTAAATACTTTAAAGATGATGGTGCTGACTGTTATCTTTGAGGTTGGAATCGCATTTGTCCTTGCAGTCATGGTATCGCAGGTCAAGAAGCTCCAGCAACTGTTTCGTACCGTTTACTTTTTCCCGGTAGTTATCTCGGCAACAGCGATCGGTTTGTTATTTAAATTGTTCTATAACTATAACGGCGGTATGTTAAATCAGATTTTGGAGCATTTCGGTCAGGAACCGGTACTCTGGCTCGGACCGGACTTAGCGTTTATCATGATCTGTATTCCGACATTGTGGAGTTACATCGGATTCTATTTTGTAATTCTGCTCACGGGGCTTGCCGATATTCCTGATGATATATATGAGGCGGCGTCGATCGACGGCTGCAGCAAGTTCAAACAGGTATTTTACATTACGCTTCCCAGCTTGAAGCCAGTATTTTTTACATCCGTAACGCTGGCGGTCACCGGTGCGTTAAAGGTATTCGATCTTCCGTGGGTGCTGGCGCCGAACGGAGCGCCGCAAGGTCTGACGCATTTCCTCGGAACATATATGTACCAGACGGCATACGGCCTGAACAATTATGATTATGCATCCACACAGGCGCTGTTGATCGTTGTATTGGGAGTCGTTGTATCGAAAGGCGTGGGAGCGCTGACAGCGGATAAAGAAGAAAAAGCGGAACTGAAAGCGAAAAAGGCAAGAGAAAAAGCGGCGAAAACGATGAAGAAGGAGGCGGCATAGATGGATACAGCAGTATACATGGAGAAGCCATATAAGAAAAAAAGAAAAATAAGCATTGGCATGGCAGTGATTTATATCATCCTGATTTTCTGGGCGGTGCTTACCATTTTCCCGTTTGTATGGGTGGTTCTCAATTCCTTTAAGTCGTCCGCGGAGGTATTACGTTCGTCCTTCTCACTTCCGCAGGAATTCACATGGATGAATTACGAGAATGCGTTTGGAAAGCTGAACGTGCTGAACGCATATAAGAATAGCTTTATCATATCGGGCTGCGTAACGCTTGGGGTCATGTTTTTATCAGCTCTGATGTCCTTTGGTCTGACGCGTTATCACTTCAAAGGAAAGGAAGCGATCCGAAGCCTGATCGTGGCAAGCCTGATGTTCCCGGCATTTGCGACGATTATCCCGGTGTACAAGATGATTATCCAGTGGGGAATGCTCGGCAAGCCGATTGCGGTAATTCTTCCGCAGATCGCAGGAAATTTAAGTTTTGCGACGATTGTAATGACAGGATTTATGCAGAGTATTCCGATTGAGATGGAGGAAGCTGCTTACATGGAGGGAGCAAATGTATTTCAGGTATTTGGCAAGATCATTGTTCCGCTCTGCCGCTCCTCTCTCGCTACAGTAGCGATTTTCAGTTTCCTGTGGTCGTACAACGATCTGTTCGTGCAGAAGATCATGATCGCCGGACATAAGCAATATTATCCGGTCTGTACGCTGCTTGAGGAGATCAGTTCCCAGTATGGAACGGACTTCGGACTCATGGCGGCGTCGGTTACGATCATCGTCATTCCGGTCATGCTTGTGTATATCGTGCTCCAGAAAAACATTATCAAGGGATTGACAGCCGGCGCAGTGAAGGGATAAAATTTCTTTAAGGCATTACGCGGGGCGGTTGGTGAGAAGACAGATTACCATGCCGCCTGGTGTATGGCTTAGAGGGGGGTGACATTATGTACAAGGTCATGCTTGTAGATGATGAGCCGATTATCGTGGAGGGCTTATCGCGGAGCATCGCATGGGAGAAGTGGAATTGCAGGATCGTGGCGACAGCACATGACGGACTTGAGGGGAAGAATCTGATTGAGAAGGAACAGCCGGATATCGTGTTTATGGATATCTGTATGCCGGAGATGGATGGTCTGGCGATGATTGCCGCAATCAATTCGCAGTTTCCCAATCTGGAAGTCTGCGTGCTGACGGGATACCGTGACTTTGAATATGCGAAGGAGGCGATCCGGCTCGGCGTCACGCGCTTTCTGTTAAAGCCTTCGAACATGGATGAACTGGAAGAAGCGATCGGAACGATGTGCGCCAACCTGAAAAAGAAGGGAATTACCGGAGAGGAAAGCAGCGAGGCTGCTCTGGAAGAAAATGAAAGCGGCGCAAAGAAGGAGAGCGCATCGAGCAGCTTTATCGTGAAGAATGCGCTTGCCTACATTGAAGAGAATTATACGCAGAAGCTGACGTTGGGCGAGGTCGCAGAGAAGACCTATGTGAGTCAGTGGCATCTTAGCAAGCTTTTGAACCGCCACATGGAGCAGAGCTTCTCCGATATTCTGAACCATGTGCGTATTGAGCACGCGAAGGAGCTTTTAAAAGATCCTTCACTGCGCATCGGGGATATTTCTGAACAGGTCGGATTTCTTGATCTGGCACATTTTTCCCGCGTATTCAAAAAGCAGGAAGGCGTATCTGCAAACGAGTACCGCAATCAGGTGCTTGGAAAATAAATCACAAGTAGATAATCAAAAATAGGAATTTATTTCTGCCACCAGATGAAAACTGGTGGCAGTTTTTATGGTGTCAACATATACTGCTTGTGTTTTATTTAAGCAGCAAGCGAGTCAACGTGCTTGTAATCCTTAGAACGTGTAAAGGCACATTTGTCAAAGCATTGAAAAAGATTGAGGAGCATGGAGATGGCAGAAAAAAATCCAAACGGATATTAAAGTTTTAAGTGTCAGCCGACGGATTCTTCCGGTATTGCTGAGGGGACATTTTACAGATTTTTTGAAAGGTCTGTGAAAAGTAGCTGCTGGAGGAAAAGCCGGTTGTGCTGGCAATCTCTTCGATACTGTGATTGGTGGTTTTCAGGAGATCCTTTGCAACGGAAATACGAACCTCTGTCAGGTATGAAATGGGAGACTTTCCATACAACTCGGAAAATTTGTGGCTTAAATAGTATTTGGTCAGGTTGCAGTTATCGGCAAGAGAACTGAGCGTAATTTTGTCAGGATAATTTGCTTCAATATAACATTTTGCCTTATGGCATTCACGGCTGCTGTTCTGCATATCTACAAGTTCATAGGAGACATGATCCTTACGGCAGATCAATTGAATCAGAATTGCCAGATAGTGCTGGCAGATTTCTGCGTACCCCTGTTTTTTACCATGCATCTCATGATGAATGTTCTCAAAGCACTGGTGAATGACAGGGGAGGCGGCGGAGGGATTGATAACGCTATATTCAATAGACCTGTCCGTGTTGATTTTGAGTCCTTCCACACCCAACACATAGTAGTCCAACGGGTCGGAGGGGTTGGAAATCTCTGTGTGTTGTACACGGGCGCCGATCAATACCAGCGTATTGGCGGAAACGGGGATTTGTTCGTTCTCAATCTGGATATATCCGACGCCGCCTTTTATATAGAATATTTCTGTAAAATAGTGGCTGTGCAGGAAGCTTGTCCAGTCATTTTCGTATTTGGAAGAGGAGATGTATAAAAGTCTGGAAGGAATTTCAGGCAGGGTGTCCAATTCTAAATTTAATTTCCGGTTACTCAAAAAACAGCACCTCCTTTTTGGTAAATCGGTACAAAAATTTCCCGTGTTTTAAAATATATCTAAGATAAGTATACGAAAAAATAACGAGTTTGACAAGAATTTATATATAAAAGCAAGATATATAAAAACAAAAGCAAGATATGGGTAAAAAAGAAGCCGAAAAATAGATATAATAACGAATGTAAGGAAGAAAACGAAAGTTTTCTTCAACAAAATAACGAAAATGTTGTGGGAGGTAGAAAAATGAAAAAGAAGCTTGTAAGTGTAATTCTAAGTGTAACAATGGCTGCTTCTCTTTTAGCGGGGTGTGGGGCAGACAACGGCAGCAGTAACGGCGACAGCAACGGGAATAGCGCAGACAACGTAGAAAGTACACCGCAGACAGAGGCGGCAGAAGCAGAAGCGCCGACGGATGGCGCCGCAGAGGGTGCAACTATCAGCGTAGCGGCCATCGAGACGGCATATGGTTCTGAAATGTGGCAGGAAGTAGCGGATGCATTTACCGCGGAGACCGGTATTACCGTTGAACTTACGACAGATAAGAATCTGGAGGATGTGATCGGACCATCTATGCAGGGCGGTGAGTACCCGGATGTGATTCATCTGGCTACCGGTCGTGAGGCAGGTCTGACAGAGCAGTTTATCAAAGGCAACATGATTGCGGATATTACGGATGTTTTGTCTATGACGATTCCGGGTGAGACGGCTATTGTATCAGACAAGATTGCCGGCGGTTTCACAGAGACGTCTCTGACAAATCCTTATAATGACGGTAAGACTTATCTGGCGCCGATGTTCTATTCTCCCTGCGGATTATTCTATAATGCAGGATTGCTGGAGGAGAAAGGCTGGGAAGTTCCTACGACCTGGGATGAGATGTGGGAGTTAGGCGATAAGGCAAAAGAGGAAGGTATCTACTTATTTACATATCCGACCACAGGATACTTTGACGCGTTCTTCTATGCATTGATGTATTCCGTAGGCGGAACGGAGTTCTTTGAGAAGGCAACTCATTACGAGGAGGGAATCTGGGAGACTCCTGAAGCACAGACATGCTTTGATATCATTACGAAATTAGCATCCTACACCAATCCGATCACACCGGCACAGGCAAATGATCAGGACTTTACACAGAATCAGCAGCTGGTACTTGACAACAAGGCTATCTTCATGCCAAACGGTACATGGATTGTCGGCGAGATGGCTGAGGCTCCGCGTGCAGACGGCTTTAAGTGGGGGATGACAGCTCTTCCTGCGGTAAAGGACGGCGGAGATAGCTACAGTTATACATGGTTTGAGCAGGCATGGATTCCATCCGGAGCAGAGCATCAGGAGGAAGCAAAGCAGTTTATCGCATTCCTTTACAGCGATGTGGCTTGCGAGATTTTTGCAAAACATGGTGCAATTCAGCCGGTACTTGGCATTGCAGACAAGTTAGAGGGCGACAACGTGATGTTCTATTCTATTTATGACAATGGAGCAAAGGCAGCTATGGGTAACTTCGCAGCATTTGAAGCAATCCCTGGCGTTGAGGTTCGTACCGTATTCCTCGATCCGGTGAACTCTCTGGTTTCAGGAGATATGACTGAGGAGCAGTGGATTGAGAGTGTAATTTCCGCAAGCGATCAGATGCGTGAAAATTTAAAATAATAACATCCTTAAGAAATATGATAAAGAATCAAAGGACGGCGGGCAGAATACTTGCCCGCCGTTTTTAAACACAGGCTTGGAATCAATCACAGCGTGTGACCCCATGTTTAGGAAAGGAGAAGGGCATGAAAAGTTCCAGAAGACGTAACGGATTTTTGCTTGTATGTATTGCGCCGGCGGTCATTTTATTCGTCATCTTTATGATTGTGCCTACGATGAATGTATTTCGCATGTCATTGTATGAAAAAGGCGCATATTCACCGGACGAAACATTTGTCGGACTGAAAAATTTTCAAGTATTATTCAATGACAGTAATTTCATTCGTGCCATGCAGAATACGATTTTGCTGATTGTTGTAGTGACAATTATAACCTTCGCATTTGCATTGATTTTTGCAGGTATTCTGACGAGGGAAAAGATAAAAGGACAGAATTTCTTCCGGGTCGTTTTTTATATTCCGAATATATTATCAATCGTAGTTATTGCAGGTATTTTTTCTGCAATCTATAAACCGGAAAACGGTATGTTAAACAGCATCATCGGATTATTCCGTGATATGAAAGACCCGATTCTGTGGAAGGGCGAGTCTTTAGTAATGGTCAGCCTTATTATTGCGATGGTATGGCAGGCGATAGGTTACTATATGGTCATGTATATGGCGTCTATGGCAAGCGTGCCGGAAAGTCTTTATGAAAGTGCAAACTTAGACGGCGCAGGCAGGGTCACACAGTTCTTCCAGATCACGATACCACTGATTTGGACGAATATCCGCACCACATTGACATTCTTTATTATTTCAACAATAAATATGGCGTTTCTTTTTGTAAAAGCAATGACTTCCGGCGGACCAAACGGTGCATCCGAGGTGGCATTGAGCTATATGTACGGACAGAAGGATGCGGGGTTATATGGTTACAGTATGGCAATCGGGGTTGTGATCTTTCTGTTCTCCTTTGCGCTTTCTGCATTGGTAAATAAGGTTACGGATCGTGAACCGCTGGAATTTTAGGAGGGACGGATATGAGTGAAAATAAGCATACGGATTCGGTCAACCGTTTGTACAAATTTTTTATCTATTTTGTTTTGATTCTGCTTACAATCACGATTCTTGTGCCGGTCGCGTGGGTATTTCTGGCGTCTGTCAAGCAGAACAGTGAGTTTTATGGGAATCCGTGGACGCTGCCGGCAGGATTTTACTGGCAGAACTTTATAGACGCATGGAATACGGCACAGATGGGTGACTACATGTTAAATTCCGTGCTGGTTACAGCATTGTCGCTCCTGTTGTTGTTAATCGTGGCATTGCCGGCATCCTATTGTCTCTCGCGATTCAAATTTAAGGGTAGCAAATTTTTGAATACGGCATTTATGGCAGGTCTGTTTATCAATGTAAACTATATTGTAGTACCGATATTTTTGATGCTAAGAGACGGGGATGCATGGTTAAAAAAGGTGTTTGGAAATGGGTTTCTGCTGAATAATCTGGTTGTGCTTGCGGTTGTCTATGCAGCGACTGCACTGCCATTTACCATTTACCTGTTATCGGGATATTTTTCAACGTTGGCACACGATTATGAGGAGGCAGCTTATATTGACGGGGCAGGTTACAGTACAACCATGTGGAAGATTATTTTCCCAATGGCAAAGCCGTCGATCATCACCATAATTTTATTTAACTTTCTCTCCTTCTGGAATGAATACATTATTTCCATGACGTTGATGAGTTCCGCAAAAGGACCGAAGACGCTGCCGGTAGGATTATTGAACCTGATGCAGGCACAGCAGTCCGCGGCACAGTACGGCATTATGTATGCGGGTCTTGTAATTGTAATGCTTCCGACCTTAATTTTATATATCTGCGTACAGAACAAGCTGACACAGGGAATGACGGTTGGCGGCTTAAAGGGTTGAGTTGCAAAAGGAAAGGAGAAAGACGATGGAATTTTGGAAAGAAAACGCAAAATTAAGGCTGATTTTAATTGCGATTCTGTTTATTGCAGGAATCGCTGCTACGATTGCCGGATGGCGTCTTACCGGTCAGATGATGGGACTGGGAATCATGATTGTGGGTGTAATCTGTTTATTGGGGGCATTGTGGATTTACAATAAGCCCTTTGAGAGACCGCATAAAAAGAAAGTATAAAAGGAGCAGAACATGAGTGAGTTAGAAAACAGAAAAACAGGACGGGTTACAATTCCGACAAATCTGGATGTGGTTCCTGAGACCATTGAAATTCTAAAGCGCTGGGGTGCAGACGCAATCCGTGACTGCGATGGAACGGAATTTCCGGAGGAGTTGACCAGAGTTGGAGCAAAAATATATTCTACCTATTACACCACCCGCAAGGACAACGCATGGGCAAAGGCGAATCCGGATGAGGTACAGCAATGTTATATCATGACCGGATTTTATACGGCGACGGAAAAGGAGTTGTCTATTCCGCTGATGAAGGGGATATCCGACGAGCTGATGGAGGTAAACACCAGAGACGACGTCAAGCGCTGGTGGGAGGTCGTGGACCGTTCCGCGGGGGAGGTCGTGCCGGCGGAGCAGTGGGAGTACGATGCGAAGGCCGGCTGTGTTGTGATTGAGGACGCAAAGGCATTTCATGAATATACGGTCAGCTTTCTGGCTTATTTAATCTGGGATCCGGTGCACATGTACAATGCTGTGACAAACGACTGGAAGGATTTTGAGCATCAGATTACTTTTGATGTGAGACAGCCGAAGACGCATCAGTATTCTATGGAACGGCTGCGCAGGTTCTGCGAAGAACATCCCTATGTGAATGTGATTCGCTATACTACATTTTTCCATCAGTTTACCCTGCTCTTTGATGAGTTAAAACGCGAGAAATATGTGGACTGGTATGGTTATTCCGCATCCGTAAGCCCATATATTCTGGAGCAGTTTGAAAAAGAGGCGGGATATAAGTTCAGACCGGAATATATTATCGATCAGGGTTATTACAACAACCAGTATCGCGTGCCAGGCAAAGAGTACAAGGATTTTCAGGCATTTCAGCGACGTGAAGTGGCAAAGCTCGCAAAAGAGATGGTGGACATTACGCATGAATGCGGAAAGGAAGCCATGATGTTTCTGGGCGACCACTGGATCGGAACGGAGCCGTTTATGCCGGAGTTTGCGACCATCGGACTGGATGCAGTGGTGGGAAGTGTGGGAAACGGAAGCACACTGCGGCTGATTTCTGATATTTCCGGTGTGAAATACACCGAGGGAAGATTTTTGCCATACTTTTTTCCGGACACTTTCCACGAGGGCGGAAATCCGGTAAAGGAAGCAAAAGAAAACTGGATAACAGCGAGAAGGGCAATTTTGCGCAACCCGATTGACCGCATCGGCTATGGCGGTTATTTGAAGCTGGCACTTGATTTCCCGGAGTTTATCGAGTATGTGGAAGGCGTATGCAATGAGTTTCGCGAGCTATATGAAAATGCGAAGGGAACGACGCCCCATTCGGTAAAGACGGTCGCGGTGCTTAACAGCTGGGGAAAAATAAGAAGCTGGGGATGTCATATGGTACACCATGCGCTGTATCAGAAGCAAAATTACAGCTATGCCGGAGTGATTGAGACATTGAGCGGCGCACCCTTTGACGTGCGGTTTATTTCCTTTGATGATATTTTAGAGGATGCAAACGTGCTTAACGATGTGGACGTGATTCTCAATATCGGAGACGGAGACACTGCGCATACAGGTGGCGCTGTCTGGGAGAATCCTAAAGTTTCTGCAGCCATCCGGTCATTTGTCTATCATGGAGGCGGTATCATCGGCGTCGGCGAACCATCCGGACATCAGTATCAGGGTCATTATCTGCAGCTGGCAAATGTGCTCGGAGTGGAAAAGGAAACGGGATTTACGTTGAATTATGACAAATATAACTGGGAAGAACACCCGGAGCACTTTATTCTTGCAGACACCACAAAACCGGTTGATTTCGGGGAAGGAAAGAAGAATATCTATGCATATGAGGGCGCACAGATTTTAGTACAACGGGAAAAAGAAGTGCAGATGGCGGTAAACGAATTCGGAAGCGGGCGTGCAGTATATATCAGCGGGCTTCCCTACAGCTTCGAAAACAGCAGAATTCTGTACCGGAGTATTCTCTGGAGCGCGCATGGAGAAGAAGAACTAAAGCGCTGGTTCAGTTCAAATTATAATGTGGAAGTGCACGCATATGTCAAGAACGGAAAGTACTGCGTTGTAAACAATACTTATGAACCGCAGAGCACAGTTGTTTACCGCGGCGACGGAAGCAGCTTTGAACTGCAGCTTATGGAAAATGAAATCAGATGGTACAGCATTTGACAGGAAAGGGATAAAAAATGAGAAAACCAGTGCTAATCATCATGGCTGCCGGTATGGGCAGCCGCTATGGCGGATTAAAGCAGATTGATGCTATGGACGAACAGGGACATATTATCATGGATTTTTCTATTTTTGATGCGAAAAAGGCGGGCTTTGAAAAGGTAGTTTTTATCATCAAAAAAGAGGACGAAGAGGATTTTAAGGAAGCAATCGGGAACCGCATCGAAAAGGTGATAGACGTCGCCTATGCATATCAGGATCTGCATAATCTTCCGGACGGCTACGAAGTTCCGGATGGAAGGATGAAGCCTTGGGGAACCGCGCATGCAGTGTTGAGCTGTAAGGGTATGATTGACGGTCCGTTTGCAGTCATTAATGCGGACGATTATTACGGCGCAGACGCGTTTCAGAAAATTTATGAGTATCTGTCCACGCATGAGGACGATGAAATCTACCGTTATACAATGGTGGGTTACCGACTGATAAACACGTTGACGGAAAACGGTCATGTAGCGCGGGGAATCTGTGAAGTAAACGAAAAAGGAGAGCTTATACGTGTCACGGAACGGACACAGATTGTAAAAAGGGGCGATGGCGGCGCTTATACGGAAGATGATGGCGTAAACTGGACTGCATTGCCGGGGGATACGATTGTATCCATGAATATGTGGGGATTTACGGCTGGATTTTTAAAGGAAATAGAAGATAGTTTTGCGGCATTTTTAGAGGAAGGTATCAAGAAAAATCCGCTGAAATGTGAATATTTTCTGCCGACGGTCGTGAGCAGCCTGCTGGACAAAAAGAAGGCGGGTGTAGCTGTTTTGACTTCAAAAGATAAATGGTATGGTGTAACTTACAAGGAGGATAAGCCGATAGTCGTCGATGCAATCAGGAGATTCAAAAGCGAGGGTTTATATCCAGAGAATTTATGGGGGAATGAATAGTGGGTGCTGTATTGGAAGAGCAGAAAAGAGAAGCAATTGAGAATTTCTGTTTTGAGGGTGTCTGTCAAAACGATGTTCTCTGGGGCAACGGGCACATCAATGATACATATCGGCTGACCTTTGATATTGGAGATAAAAAACAAAAACGCTACATTTTACAGCGGATGAACCGGAGTATTTTTTTAAAACCGGCGGAAGTGATGGAGAATATCATGGGTGTAACTTCCTATCTGCGAAAAAAAATTATTGAAAATGGAGGAGATCCGGAGCGTGAGACTTTAAATGTGATTCCTGCAAAGAACAAAAAGGCATATTACGTGGATTCACAGGGAGAATATTGGAGAGCGTATACTTTCATTGAACATGCAACCTGTTTTGACCAGGTGGAAAAACCGGAAGATTTCTACGAGAGCGCGGTTGCCTTTGGTAATTTTCAGAGGTTGCTTGCCGATTATCCGGTTGAGAAGCTGCATGAGACAATTCCCGGCTTTCATGACACGAAAGCCAGATTTGAGGTGTTTAAAAAGGCGGTGGAGGTGGATGTATGCAAGCGGGCTTCATCCGTAAAACAGGAAATTGATTTTGTACTTGCAAGGGAGGATGTCGCAGATTACTTTGGCGATTTGATTGCAAAAAATGAGGTGCCGTTTCGGGTAACGCACAACGACACCAAATTGAATAACATCATGATTGATAATGAAACGCGCAAAGGAATCTGTGTCATTGACTTAGATACGGTCATGCCGGGACTGGCAATGAATGATTTTGGCGATTCCATCCGTTTTGGAGCAAGTACGGGACTTGAGGATGAGCCGGATCTTGACAAAGTATGGTGTGATATGAATCTGTTTGAGCTCTACACGAAGGGATTCATAGAAGGCTGCGGCGGAAAGTTGACAAAACAGGAGATTGCATTGCTGCCGATGGGTGCGAAGGTCATGACCTTTGAATGCGGAATGCGGTTTTTGACAGATTATCTGCAGGGAGATACCTATTTTAAGATTCACAGACCACAGCAGAATCTGGACCGCTGCCGGACACAGTTTAAACTGGTATGGGATATGGAGGCAAAGTGGAAGACGATGCAGGAAATTGTAAAGAAGTATCAGGGCTGACCGTGTATAAGACGGTGGTGCCGCTTTTTCTGGAGAGCGGCGCACCCGATTATCATTCAGATAAGCCAATAGCCGATGTACCCGCTTGCAATGGCAAAAAGCGCCCCGGCGATGACGTCGCGCGGTTCATGCACGCCGCCGACGACGCGGATGACGCCGAGCGCGGCGCCGATGACAAAAAGTGCGACGCCTATGCCCGGATGTAAATAGAACGCTGTCATAGCGATAATGAACACGGAAAAGACATGGCGGCTGGGAAAGGATTTGCCGGAAGTATCCTTTTCGATTGCAGGAGGCAGATCGAACCGCTCGTAGGGTCTTTGTGCATTAAAGATTCTGCGGAAGACCGTGACAATAAGGAAGGTGACGGCAGGAACGATGACGGCGCGCAGAAGAAACGGGTCGCGCCGGGAAAAGAGAAGGAGAAGCAGCGACGGATAGAGCACGAATACAAATCCGGTCAACAGGCGGTTCAAAAAGCGTGTCAACCGGATTCTGCGCGGGTGATTGCGGATGATATTCGTAATTTTGATATATTCGTTTTTGGTCATTGTTATTTTCCTTCAAGCTGTGGTAAAATCAAGCTGTTCATATACGTTTACTGCATGTGCCGCTGTGCGGTTTCCGCTCCGGCGACTGCAAGCAGCGCGCCGATGAAAACGCAGAAATCCGAGATGTTAAAGATGATATTGCGAAGTCTTTTCGGACCGATATTGATGTGGAAATAGTCCACAACATGTCCCTTTGTGTAACGGTCGTACAGGTTGCTTAAGCCCCCGCCGAGCAGCAGGGCAACGCCTGTCTTTTCGAGCGGACGCCCCGATGTGCGCATCAGAAAATAGGAGAAAACGCCGACAATGACAAGCGCGGCGGAGTGCAGCAGGCGCATCAGCTTCGGACGTTTCTCGAGCAGATTTAAGGCGGCGCCGTCGTTATAATATTTTTCGAGGATGATTCTGCCGCCGAGGCGAGGGTGGCGCACCTTTCGCGCATATTTTCTATCAACAAAATATTTGATGAGAAGATCTGTAATAAACACTACGCATGTAATAAGAAGATAAACCATAAAAATCCTTTCGTACATTTTTCTTTTTATTATACCCTTACTTTGCCCAAATGAAAAGAAATTTGCCTTTTTTTATCCTTATTTGTGCATCTATCAATTAACTATTGAAACAAAACATAAGTGCTGATAAAGTGAAAACATAAGAAAGAAATACAGGGAGGTTTGTGATATGAATATTATCAAAGCAAAAGATTATCAGGACATGAGCAGGAAAGCGGCAAACATTATTTCGGCGCAGATCATTATGAAGCCGGACTGCGTGCTCGGACTTGCGACAGGCTCTACGCCGATCGGTACTTACAAGCAGCTTATTGACTGGTACAATAAGGGCGACTTGGATTTCTCGAAGGTATCGACGGTAAATCTCGACGAGTACCGAGGACTGAAGCATACCGATTCGCAGAGCTATTACTATTTCATGCATGAGAATCTGTTCTCGCATGTGAATATCCGAAAGGAAGCTACCTTCGTTCCGGACGGAACCAATCCGGACGCCGGGGCAGCATGCGCTGAGCATGAGAGTGTGATCCGCGAGCTTGGCGGAATTGATTTGCAGCTTCTGGGACTCGGAAACAACGGCCACATCGGTTTTAACGAGCCGGGCGCAGCGTTTGAGAAAGAGACGCACTGCGTAGATCTGACGGAAAGTACAATCAAGGCGAACGCGCGGTTTTTCGATTCGATCGAGGAGGTGCCGACACAGGCTTACACGATGGGAATCCGTACAATTATGCATGCGAAGAAGATTCTTGTCGTCGTAAACGGCGCTGGAAAAGCGGACATTGTAGCGCGGGCGTTCTGGGGTCCGGTGACACCGGAAGTTCCGGCGTCGATTCTGCAGATGCATCCGGATGTTACGGTAGTCTGTGATGAGGAAGCGCTCTCGATGGCGCCGCAGCATTGACGGAAAAGGAAATCATGGAGATAGGAGAATTGACATGACGATTAAAAATGCGCTTGTATTTACGGTGGATGAGGGATTTGTAAAAAAGGACGTTTTCATTGAGAACGGATATTTCACGGATAAGGAAGCTTGCGGGAATGCGGCGGACGCGTGTGCCGGGGAGCCGGTGATTGACGCGGCGGGAGATTATCTGATCCCGGGACTTGTGGACATCCATTTCCACGGCTGTGCAGGCTACGATTTCTCGGACGGAACGAAAGAGGCGCTTGCGGCAATCGGATCATATGAACTGAAGAACGGAATCACTTCGATCTGTCCGGCGTCGATGACGCTTCCTGAGGAGACACTTGCGGCAGTCTGCGAGAATGCGCATGCATATGCGGAGAATTTCAAAAAGGAACACGCGGATGCATCATGCGTTGGTGACAGCTCGGAAAAAAGAAAAACAGGAGCAAGGCTCTGCGGCATCCATCTGGAAGGACCGTTTATTTCCATGGAGAAAAAGGGCGCGCAGAACCCGGCGTATATCAGGAAACCGGATGCCGCGATGTTCGCGCGTCTCCAGAAAGCGGCGAACGGTCTGGTGCGCCTTATCACGATCGCACCGGAGACGGAGGGAGCAGAGGCGTTCATACGGGAGCTTTCCGGTCAGGTTCATATTTCGATTGGACATACCTGCTGTGACTATGATACGGCGCGGGCGGCGTTTGCGCTTGGTGCGGATCATGTGACACATTTTTATAATGCCATGCCGCCGTTTTCCCATCGTGCACCGGGAGTATTCGGTGCGGCGTTTGATGCAAAGCATGTAATGCCGGAGCTGATCTGCGACGGCATTCATATTGATCCGTCGGCAGTGCGTGTCGTGTTCTCGCTCTTCGGAAAAGAGAGGATGATTTTAATCAGCGACAGCATGATGGCGACGGGCATGGAGGACGGCACATATGCGCTCGGCGGACTTCCGGTCACTGTACATGGAAATCTGGCGACATTAGAGGACGGTACGATCGCCGGTTCCGCGACGAACCTTATGGACTGCATGCGCACGGCGGTGTCTATGGGAATACCGCTTGAGACGGCGGTGCGCTGTGCGTCCTACAACCCGGCGAAAGCGATCGGAGTAGAAGATGTGTGCGGAAGCATCGGAGCGGGAAAATACGGAGACTGCGTATTGCTTTCGAAGGAGGATTTGTCCACGAGGGCGGTCATTCTCGGCGGAGAGATCGTGGATCGTGCGTAAATGAGAACAAAAGTGCGCATCGCACACTCACGCGTTCCAATTTTTCTACCCGCGCAGCTTTTGTTCCGCGCGCGAAGCTGCGCATCTGTGCATGCAGTGCTTTTATGCAATAGGACGTAATTTCCTATTGCATAAAAAGGTAGCCGGTCAGGAAATTTCCTGACGGCTGCCTTTTTGTTCCAGTGCTTATTGTTATATTGTCTATTTGTATTCAAAATTCGGAATCGCTTCCCAGCGATGGCGCATGACATGCGCCGAGAGCTTGGGCTTTCTGTCCCTCGTAAAGAGTCCCTTCTTATTGCCGTCGGCGCGCATCGGTCCCTGGATCGTTCCGAAATCGGCGAAATTCCACATCTGTTCCCCGATGATAAAGGAACGGGCGTCGAACGCCTTTCCGTAGGCGAGCAGGAAATCCGCCTGATATTCCTCCGAGAACATTTCCGGCACGGTGGCGTGCATGCCGGCAACGGTGTCGGCGCCGTATTCCGTGAACATCAGAGGCTTTCCGATTTCCTCCCAAAAATCAAGTTCCATATTGAGCGCATACATTGCGGCGTCCAGATCACCGGAGAGGTTGTACCAGCCGTAGTAGCGGTTTAAGCATACAACGTCCATCGTGCGTGTGGTGATATCTCTCGTATAGTCGTTCTGACAGCACACAAGAGTCACAGGACGGTTCTGCGGATCACATTGGTGCGCCAGTTCATAAAGCGTGTGCCAGTAATGGTAGGCGGATTCCGGGAAATGTTCGGTGTCCGGCTCGTTTCCTAAGGACCACATGACGATGCACGGATGATTCTTGTCGCGGTCGATCATGTCGCGGAGAACGTCCTTGTGGTGGGAATGAATGTCAAACGTCTGATAGGGATCGACGGAGCCGCCCGCATTGATGCCGACTGCCGGAGTCTCATCGATGACGATAATGCCTTCGCGGTCGCACAGATCGTAGATCTCCTCGGCATAAGGATAGTGGCTTGTGCGGAAGGAATTTGCATGCAGCCAGTGGATGAGTCCCATGTCTTTTACGTCAAGACACAGATCGAGCCCTCTTCCGTGAACGAAGAAATCTTCGTGCTTGCCGAAGCCTTTGAAATAAAAAGGCTTTCCGTTAATCAGGAATTGTGTGCCGCGCACTTCAACCGTGCGGATGCCGAAGGTCTGCTCGTAGTAATCGCATCCGAAGGAGATACACGCCCTGTAGAGATAAGGTGTGCCCGGGTATGGCTCCCAGAGCTTTGCATCGGCAATCGCAATGCTTCCTTTTGCCCCGCCTGCGGAAGCGACGACTTCACCTGAAGCGTCATGGATCTCTAACCGGATACAAACGTCCCTGTCGTCCGCGGAAGCGGAGGTGAAGACTTCATAATCCAGCGTCCCTGTCGTGCCGTCCGAAGCGATTCCCGGTATCAGTGTAATATCCCGGATATAGGTCCGGGGCGTGGTGTAGATGCGCACCGGACGGTTGATTCCCGCATAATTGAAGAAGTCGAAGTTCGGCAGGTTGATCGCTTCCTGATAGTCCTTGCCCGCTTCCACACTTGGAATCCCGGCGTTGTCGGAGCCGAAAAAGGCGGTTCCCTTTTCATTGCCGACCGGAAGTGTGGAACGGTTGACGCGGTTGTCGACTAAGACGGTGAGAAGCCCTGTCTCCCCTGCGGCTAGATACGGCGTAAGCTCAATTTCGAACGGCAGATAACCGCCCTTGTGCGAGCCGATTTCGTCACCGTTCAGATAGATCACGGCGCTGTTTGCGACAGCGTCGAAGCGGAGCACACTGCGTTCGCCGGAAAAAATCGCGGGAAGTGTGACCTCGCGCTGATAGACGGAAAGTCCGGCATATCTGCGGTAGGCAGGGTCTTCCTTCTGGTCATTATAGGATGCGGGAACCGCAATCCATTCAAAGTCATCCTCTAAAATCATTCCGGGTGTGAAATCCGACTCCTGCCTCAGAAGACGGAACTTCCAGAGATCGTTCAAACAGATGATATTTCTTGCCTTGTTGGTCTGTGGATAAAGCATGGGAAATCCTCCTCTTCTTTAGATGCGCGCGTGTCACGGCGCATCTGTGATGAGTTTATCCTAGCATAAGAGCGGGGGTACTGCCATGTCATTTTTCCGCTGAAACCTATCAATTTTTTTGAAGTTTCCGAACAGATATGAAAATTATATGAAATGTGCAAGATTGTACATTTTCCTTTTTTCGGGAGCAGGATAGAATGAAGGTATCTGTGAAAGATATTTCGTATTTTGAGGGAGGGAAAATTTCTATGGAAGAGAAAAAGGATAAGCTTGCCGGATATCCGGAAATTTCAAATGAGGAGATCGATGCGGCGCTTCGTTTCTCCTGCGGACAGGTGGAGCGCAATCTGCCGCGGTTTACCGAACGTTTTCAAAACGCATACAGCGTGAACAATTTCTATGAGCCGATTGATAATACAGACTGGACGAACGGTTTCTGGACGGGAGAAATCTGGCTTTCCTACGAGTATTGCATGGATATGGCAGAGAAGAAGGGGGCGGACGGGAAGGTGGCGCTCTTAAAGCGGGCGGAAGCGTTCAAAGCGGCGGCGTCGGTTCAGGTGGAATCATTCTACAACCGTATTAAAAATAAAATCGAGGTCGACCATCACGACATGGGATTTCTCTATACGCCGTCGTGTGTGGCGGCTTATAAGCTGACAGGGAATAAAAAGGCGAGGGAGGCTGCCCTTCTGGCTGCGGATCAGCTCATCACACGTTATCATCCCGTCGGCGAATTTATTCAGGCGTGGGGACCGATGGATGCCCCGGAAAATTACCGTCTGATTATCGACTGCCTGCTGAACCTTCCGCTTCTCTACTGGGCGACAGAGGAGACGGGAGACGGAAAATACCGCGAGATTGCGGAGCGGCATATTCATACGGCGGTGGCAAATGTGATCCGGGAAGATGACTCCACCTGGCATACCTTTTTCTTCGATATGAAGACCGGAGCGCCGGATCACGGGGCGACCTGTCAGGGTTACCGCGACGGCTCGGCATGGGCGAGAGGACAGGCGTGGGGCGTCTATGGTATGGCGTGCGCTTACCGCTACACGGGACGCGAGGATTATATTGAGAAATTTCGTCGTGTTACGGAGTATTATCTGAACCACCTGCCAAAAGATCTGATTCCGTACTGGGATCTTGAGTTTACGGACGGCGACGAGCAGCCGAGGGATTCTTCCTCCGCTGCCATTGCGGCGTGCGGACTGCTTGAGATGAGCAAATATTTAAAACAGGAGGAGGCGGCTTATTATACGAGGCTTGCAAGGAAGATGGTAAAAGCCCTCTACGATCACTATGCAGTGCGGGATGAGGCAGAGTCCAACGGACTCGTGCTGCACGCGACATATTCCAATCATTCGCCGTACAATACCTGTAATCACTACGGCGTCGACGAGTGCAACATCTGGGGCGATTACTTTTACATGGAAGCGCTGACAAGACTTCGCAAGGACTGGAACCAGTACTGGTAAGAGACGTGGCGCGTAAGCGGCGCCGAAACGGTATCGGCAGAAGCAAAAAGTGCATGGGAGGAAGAAGCATGACAAAACAGGAATTTTTACAGCGGGGATACGAGTGGCATTTTTTGGATGACGCAAAGGCGGTCGCGGACTATTGCTGGGAAAATTATGAAAAAGAGGCGAAAGAAGTGATTGCCTATGCCGACAAATTCTGTCAGCATGAATTTCTTTTCAATACGGAACACGATCTGGAGCAGCTTGACGATCCGGTGTGCTACGGCGATAAAATACAGTGGGACTACAATCCCGGCGGCGACCCGGAATATGTCTGGCAGTTCAACCGTCACAGATATTTTATTACGCTGGGGCAGGCGTATCAGCTCACCGGGGATGAAAAATATGCAAAGTGCTATGCAGATATGCTAAAGGACTGGATTCTCACAAATCCGCTGACGGAGGAGAATAAAAAAACGACATGGCGCATCCTGGAAGCGGGATTCCGCGGGGAGTACTGGACGAAAGCTTTTTATTATTTTAAGGACAGCCCTGCGGTCACGGATGAGCTCGTGACTCTGTTTGGGGAATGCCTGCATGTGCATGCGCGCTATCTGATTTCCATGCACTCACCGTACCGCCTGATCAGCAACTGGGGCGTGATCGAGAATCATGGGCTCTTTGAGATTGCGCTGACACTGCCAAAGAGCGAGACGACAAAAGAGTATGTCCGCATAGCTGTCGACCATCTGGAAAAACTGGCGCGCATGGCAGTGATGCCGGACGGCGTGGAGTGGGAGCAGTCGCCGATGTACCACAATGAGGTGCTTAAATGCTATCTGGATGTGGTCTGTCTTGCAGAGAAGAACGGTATGGAATTGCCGGAAACGATAAAGGACTGCGTGAAGCGTATGTCATATGCAAATCTCATCTGGCAGAAGCCCGACCATCACGAGTTCATGATGGGTGACAGTGATGACTTTGATATCAGCCCCGCGTTATGCCGTGCGGCATATTGGCTGGCGGACGGCGTTCTAAAGCATGGGGCGTATGACAAGCCGGATTTCGAGTCGGCGTGGGAACTTGGCGCAGAGGGAATACGTGCGTTTGAAATGCTTCCGGTATGCGAGCCGGAATTTACTTCGGCGGCACTTGCCGATACCGGAAATTACTATTTCCGTTCCGACTGGGGCAGGAACGCGAATCTGATGCATCTGCACTGCGGCACGATCGGAGCGGGACACGGTCATTCCGATCAGCTCCACATTGACCTTGTGGCAAACGGCGAGGATGTCCTGATGGACGGCGGCAGATATACCTATGTTTTCGGGGAAAAGCGCTGTGAATACAAGGATCCTACGATGCACAACACGATCACGGTAGACGGAAAGCTGTTTACGGTCTGCAAGGATTCATGGGAGTGCAGCAGGCTGTCCGCCCCGGTCAAGCAGCAGTTCGTGACAAAAGAGCGCTTCGAGTTCGTGCAGGCGGGGCATCTGGGCTATCTGCCGGAGGGTGTCTTCGTGAACCGCAAAATTGTCTATCTGCGCCCGGATGTCTATATTGTGATGGACGAGTGTTATGCAACGGGCAGACATACCTATGAAAGTTATTTTCATTTTAACAATGAGGGGAGTGTGACGCTTGACGGTTCTGCAGTGCATTATGACGGGAAAAGTGCCGATGCGGCGCTTACCTTCTTAAGTGGAGTGGAACTGTCTAAAAAGACGACGCATCTGTCGAGACGCTACAATCATGAGGAAGAAAATGAGACAGTGACCGCGGTATGGGGCGGCGAGGGTTTTACGTCATGCCTGATCGTCATCCACGCGGGAGCCAGGGGGGAGCTTCCCACACTGCATTGTGAGAAAATCCCGGTATCTTCCGCCCTAAAAGGGACGGTCTATCCCGATGCGATGGCAGAAGCGGTCAAGCTTACGCTGGATCAAAAAGAATATGTGGTGATCTTCTGCCATCAGGAAGTCAATTCGCCGACAGACCTTGTGGAAGCTGACGGATGTCTTGGCTTTGGAAATGTGATTGTCTTTGACAAGGAAGAGACGACGGAGGTCGGTCATACGCTTCACTGGTAGGAGTTTTATTTTTGCATATACTCCGTAGGCGGCACGCCGACGACCTTCTTGAATACCTTGCTGAAGTAGAACGCACTGACAAAGCCCAGCATTTCCGCGACCTCGTAGACCTTATATTCCCCGCTGGCGAGCAGCTTGCGCGCCTCATCGATCTTGCACTGCGTCACATAGTCGTTGTAGCCGATGTCGTTGTACTTCTTAAAGAGCTGGCTTAAGTAATTCGGGCTGATCGCAAAGACTGCAGCGACTTCGTTTAAGGAGAGGCGTTCCGTCACGTGCTCCTCGATGTAGTGCTTTACCTGCGAGACGATCGGCTTGCGGGATTCCTTCCTGCGTTCGCGGAAAATTTCGCACAGGCTGTCGCGGAAATAGGTCAGATAGTCGATGACCTGTTCTGTCGTTGTCATCTTATAGAGCGTGCGGTAATTGTCCGGTCTGTCCCGGAAAATACCGGATACGATCTCTTCGCCGCCGGGAAGAAGCGAAATCGATAAATATAAGATATTGCTTGCACAGTCAAGCGCCTGCAGGTGATGCCCCGGGTGCGCGGCGAACAGGTCGATGATTTCGGTCAGCGTATCGAAAAGCTTATCCGCGTCGAATTCCTCGTAGGCTTGTGCCAGATCATCCTTGAAAATGGCGAAATTGAAGGACTTTTTGTAGTCCTCCGTCTTCTGGCAGTCATCAAAAAATGCCGTCGGGCAGGAGACGGACACGTTGGAAAAGGCGTCGCGCGCATACTGATAAGAATCTGTGATGGCGAGCGGATCGGTGACCCAGATGCCGACGCCCGCGTGCAGGGAAACATTGAAGTAATTATGCAGTTGACTTCCTACATCCGTGATTGCACTGTGCAGGCTTTCGCGGAAGGAATCGCCCGCATCATCGGCAAAACAGAAGATGAGCGCGAAATGATGAAGATCGAGCACCATGTCATAGCAGGACAGATACTTGGAAAAAAGCTCTCTGCTCATTTGGAAGGAACTGTGAAACAGATTTATCTGCTTTTCATCGGAGAGCGGTTCTGTGCTGTCGTTTACGATCTCGCAGTAGCAGCAGACATAGCCTGCGGAAGAAAAATCGATCTTAAGTTCCCGGCACTGCAGCAGAAATTGTTCGCGGTTCTCGAAAAGATTGTGCAGCAGGCTGATGAAGAACTTGTCGTGGTAGGAGTAGAGCGTCAGCCGCTCTTCGGGCACCTTTTTTGCGGATGACTTTTCAAGCCGTGGGAGGATGCGCTCGATCGAAGTGCGCAGGACATCCGGGGTCAGGTCAAGCTTTACCAGATAATCGGAGACGCGGCAGGTAAGCGCTTCCCTTGCCATCTCAAAATCCTCGTAGCTTGTCAAAATGATGAAAGCGGGGGCCTGATCGCCGAAACGCTCGTTTACGGTACGGCAGAGCTCAAGCCCGGACATGATCGGCATTTTGATATCGGTAATCACGATGTCCGGCATATCATTTTCTATGAGGGAAAGCGCAGCCTGACCGTTGGAGGCAATTCCTGAGATCTCGATCTGCATGGATTCCCATGGAAGCATGGACTTGATTCCGACCTGTACAAGCGGTTCATCATCAACAATCAATAATTTATACATTGGAAGCATTCTCCTTTTGGCGCGGAATCAGAATGGACATGGTCGTGTACTCTCCCAATTTGCTTGTGATGGTGATGCCGTAGGAAGAGCCGAATTCATATTGAAGACGTTTGTGTACATTACTGATGCCGATTTCTTTGAAAAAGTCGGATGTATTCACCGATTCATCATTTAAAATTCTGGTTATCTTTTCTTCTGACATACCGACTCCGGTGTCGGTAATGTCAATGCGCAGATCATTTTCACCTGCCGGGTAAAGGTGGAGCGTGATCTCCCCGGAGGTCCCGGTCGGCTCGATGCCGTGAAAAATCGCGTTTTCCACAAGCGGCTGCAGCGTGAACTTGATGATCTGGCAGCCTAAGAGTGTATCGTCGTCCACAGTGACCGTCATGTGGATCGTGCCGCCGTAGCGGTATTGCTGGATCGTAAAGTAATCCTGTACGAGCGCAAGTTCTTCGCGCAGCGGGATCAGCAGCTTGGTTCCCTTGGCAATGCTCTTTAACAGGCGGGAAAGAGCGGTCGTCATTTCCATGATTCCGGTCGCCCCCTGGATGGTAGCCATCCATTTGATGGAGTTTAACGTATTATACAGGAAATGCGGGTTGATCTGGCTCTGCAGTAGCTTGTATTCAAGATCGCGTTTCTGCTTCTCGTCCGCTAAGGTCGTCTGGATCATGCGGTCTACATTCTCGGCAAGATCGTTGACGCCTTTTCCGATGTCGCCGAATTCGTGCGCCCATTCAATCGAGGTGTCCCTGGAAAAGTCGCCCTCGGAAATGCGGATCAGACGCCGTTTGATCTGCGCGACAGGCAGATTGATCGTGCGGTCAAGAAGCCTGTTTAGGAGAATACCGGACGCCAGAAGCAGAAGGAAAATCAGCATGAGCAGTAAAAGAAAGCCCGGCTGGTTCGGATACATTTGCTCGGGGGAGATGAGCTGGCTGACATAGCAGCCGGAGTGCTTTAGTTCTTCTGTCACGACTACATATTCCGTGCCGCCCGAATCACGGATGTGGCTCACGGAAGCGTTCGTGCTTTCCACAGTATAGGCGCTTGGGGAAAGGCGCGTGTAGTCGCAGTCCGCTTCCGTAAAGGTTCCGTCCGTATACAGATAGGTGTGTTCTCCCAGCGTGAGATAGAGCAGACCGCCGTCCCCGCTGTAGGTGTTTGACAGTGCATCGGCGAACAGATCGTCGCTTACTTCTATAAATATGTAGCCGCCCAGGCTCGAACTGAACTTGTAGGTGATCGGCTTGAGCAACGGCGTGATGGTCTTGGTTCTGCCGGGATAGAAGACGTCCGGCAGAAAGCCGATATTGTAGTCCTCATAATCGGGAGCAAGCAATTCCTCGTAGAAGGTCTGTTCCGGCAGGGAGTGCGCAATATTGACCGTGCTCGAATAGTTTGCCGCAACTACCTGAATGTAGCGTTCCGCAAGGTTCGTGATGACAACGCGGTGGAGATAGGACGAGGAGGTGTTGGTCTGACAGTATTCCGCGAGCGCCTCATATGCTTCGATGCGCTTTCTGGTGGAAGCGTTGTCACTGGACTCTACGAAAGCGTTGATCTTGCTGTTGGTCTGGCAGTAGCGCACCAGCTCGTCGATATTATTCAGTTCATTGTCGATATAATCGGATAAGAACAGAAGCTCCGTGTCCGTGGTCTGTATCAGGCTGCGCTTCAAAAAACGATGATAGGTGTAGTAACAGGCGAACGAGATGACAGCCCCCATTAAAATAGAAAAGGACAGCGTAATCAGAAGAAGCTGCTGCCTTATCGTGCGGTCGTGCTTTTTATGACACATTGTTTTCCTCAATACACATTTTTTCATATTTATAAGTATAGCAGATATCGAAATGATAGTAAATGATGCAAAAGGCCAGTGGGAATGAAAAATATTAAGAATTATATGCAAAATATGAATATTCTGTAAAGAAAGATAAAATTTTGTAAGAACAAGAAATGGCATAAATTAAGTGAAAATGTCCATTCCGAAAAGGCGCGGAATGCAATAAAATGGACTTACAACAGAGAAACGCAAGTGAATCTGAAAGGAAAACAAGGAGGAAAATCCTGCACAGCTTGCTGGGCGTTGCTCCATGCAGTGGCAGTCGCATTTTCCTTCGGAAAACAAGGAGGATATGGGGAATGAAAAAGAAACTTGTAAGTATGTTAATGGTTGCTGCAATGATGACCACGATGGTAGCAGGCTGTGGGGACAGCGGTGCTAACGCAGACAGCGGCGATGGCAATACGCCGGCGGACAGCGGCACAGACAGTGCGGCAGCAGCGACAGAGGCAGCTCCGGCAGATGATGCGGCGGCAGAAGGCGGGGAGGCAGTTACCTTAAAATGGGCGATCTGGGATCAGGAGACGACGACCTACTGGCAGGCATTGGCAGACGCCTACATGGTCGCAAATCCGAATGTCACGATCGAGATGGTAGACCTTGGTTCAGCAGACTATATGACGGTTCTTGCGACGGAGTTATCCGGTGAAGGATCTGATTTCGATGTTGTTACGATCAAGGATGTACCGGGATATGCAACACTTGTTCAGAAGAATGCAATTCTTCCGCTGGATGATTACATTTCCGCAGACGGTGTAGACCTTACGCAGTATGCGGGCGTAACCGATCAGGTAACGGTAGACGGCAAGCTGTATGAGCTTCCGTTCCGTAACGATTTCTGGGTACTGTTCTACAATAAGGATATATTCGATGCGGCAGGCGTTGATTATCCGACCAATGATATGACATGGGAAGAGTACGATGCGCTGGCAAGACAGGTGACAGATACGACCTTCGGCTCCCAGGTATACGGCGCGCACTATCATACATGGAGATCCACGATCGGTCTTATGGGCGTTCTTGACGGACAGCATACCATCTTAGACGGCGACTATTCCTTTATGAAGGATTACTACGATATGGTACTTGCAGAGGAAGCGGACGGCGTGTGCAGAAGCTACTCCGATCTGACAACAGAGGGATTACATTATTCCGCAGCATTCACGACCGGTGATACGGCTATGCTGAATATGGGTTCCTGGTTTATTTCTACCATGATCAACAACCTTGCAAGCGGCGAGTATGACAGCAGCTTATGCGGTAACTGGGGTATCGTGAAGTACCCGCACGCTGAGGGCGTAGAGGCTGGTTCTACCTTAGGTACGATTACAGGTCTTGCTGTAACGGCGGCAACAGACACACCGGACGAGGCATGGAATTTTGTAAAATGGGTAAGCGGCACAGAAGGCGCACAGGTAATGGCTGACACAGGAAACTTCCCGGCGATCATGACAGACGAGGCTATGGAGACGATCACAGGTCTTGAGGGCTTCCCGGCAGACGACAACTCCAAGGCAGCGCTTGAGGTATCCAACCTTTATCTTGAGGTACCATATGCAGAGAACGTATCTGAGATCAACTCTATCTTAGACACCTATCATGCAATGATCATGAACGGCGAGTGCACCGTTGACGAAGGAATTGAGAGCATGAACAGCGAGATCGGCGCAATTCTCGGTCAGTAAGATACACAGAAATATAGAAATACAGGTCGGGGACCAGACACCTCTGGTCTCCGATTTTTAGAAAATGGGGAAGGAGAGAAGCCGTAGGCTTTTTCGTATAAAGTTATGGAAAAAATAACCGCAGCAAATGTAGATACATACCAGAACGAGCTGGATGCGCTTATCGTAAAGATAAGAACAGAGGCGGACGAAAAGCAGAAGAAAAAGGATCTGAACCGTATTGATCTGCTCCAGAGAAAAATCAGTGCATTCCGAACAGGCAGTAAGGTCAGCCGATCGACGAAGCGAGACCTTGTAGCGTACTCCTTCATCGCACCGAACTTTATCGGTTTTGCCGTATTTACACTGATTCCGATCGTGTTCGCATTTTTGCTCGCATTTATGACATGGGATGGTTCCAATCCGATCGAGTGGGCGGGACTTGGCAATTTTTCAAAGCTTGCATCGGACACACATTTCATTGCAGCGCTCAAGAATACGATTATCTATTGTATCGGAACGGTTCCGCTTACGATGATTATGTCGTTGGCGCTTGCAATCATTTTAAATCAGAAGGTAATCGGGCGTGGAATTTTCCGTACCCTGTCCTTCTTCCCGTATGTAGCGTCTCTGGTGGCGATCACTTCCGTGTGGAAGATGCTGTTCCACCCGTCCAAGGGACCGATCAACAATATGCTGCTGACCGTGTTCGGCGTTGCACAGGAGAATTTGCCGCAATGGTTTTCCGGCGGTCTGGTCATGGTTTCAATGATCCTGTTCTCCGTCTGGAAATACATGGGCTACTACATGGTTATCTATCTGGCCGGTTTACAGGGAATCTCGGGAGAGCTTTATGAGGCGGCAAGCCTTGACGGAGCAAATACCTGGCAGAAGTTTCTCTATGTGACATGGCCGCAGTTAGCCTCCACCACATTCTTTGTTATCGTTATGCTGACAATCAACTGCTTTAAGGTGTACGACGTTGCAATCATGCTTGCCGGCGGTGGAAAGGGCGAATTGACATTGAATTCTACCGTTCTTGTTTACTACATTTACGAAAAGGCATTCGTGGAGTGGAAGCTTGGTTACTCCAGCGCGATTGCAATGGTACTGTTCGCACTGGTACTGGTGGTAACGCTTATCCAGTTCCGTGGACAGAAGAAATATGCGGCGTAAAGTTGTGGTATGACAGGAAGGAGGATATATATGAAATCGGCACATAAAAAAGCGGTTTTCTCAAAAGTAATCATATATGTAATTTTAATTATTATAGCGCTTGCAATGCTTGTTCCGTTCTTGTGGATGCTTTCCGCTTCCATCAAGAGTGACCGCGAGGTTTTCCAGTATCCTTTCGTATGGATTCCGGAAGTCCCGAAGTGGAGCAATTATTCAGAAATCTGGACGAAGATTCCGTTTGGAAAATTCATTCAGAACACAGTGTTCTTAACACTTGTCGTAACCTGTCTGCAGCTTCTGACAAGCTCTTTTGCGGCATATGCGTTCGGCAAGCTGAAGTTCAAGTACAAGAACGCGCTGTTCATGGCGTATCTTTCCACGATAGCGATGCCGTGGCAGGTATACATGGTTCCGCAGTTCATCATGATGCGTAAGATGGGCTTAAATGATAAGCTGCTTGCAATCATCTGCTTGCAGGCGTTCTCAGCATTCGGCGTATTTATGATGAAGCAGTTCTACGAGGGCATCCCGGACGAACTGTGCGAGGCAGCCAGAATCGATGGCATGAGCGAGTACAAGATTTATGCAAACATCATGCTCCCGCTCTCCAAACCGGCGCTCTCGACACTGACGATCTTCACATTTGTAACAACATGGAACGACTACCTTGGACCATTGATCTACTTAAAATCGCAGGAGAAAAAGACCATCCAGTTAGGTCTTAAAATGTTCATCGGACAGTACTCCTCAGATTACGGTCTGATTATGGCAGGATCGGTAATTTCCCTGATTCCGGTACTTATCGTATTCCTGATTTTACAGAGATACTTTGTAGAAGGTGTTGCTTCTACAGGATTGAAGGGATAGGATAATAGTGGAATGATTATGAAAGGGCTGTAAAAAACGCCTACCTAAAAGAAAAATCGCCCAGACCGTGAGGCCTGAGCGATTTTTTATTAATTTATTTAATCCACTGCTTTCGGGGGGGGGGGCATAGCCGCGGTTTTTATATTCTCTTTTGACGTATCGTCATGGAACAGTATCTGTTTATTTGCCGAATTTCTCTTTGTTCAGCTTTGTAAAGTGGTCGATGGAACTTAAGATGCAGCAGAATGCGATAGCAATGTTTATTATAAAGACACACGAGCATATTCCGGTATATTTAAACGGAATGATCGAGGGAATGACCAATCCGGTCAACGCAATGCTTGGCGTGCCGCTCGGATTTATCCTTGGTATGCAGCGCGTCATTCAGACGGCGGAGACAGGACTTGGAGCACTTGCAATGTCTGCACAGGAATCCGATTCTGAACCGAGAGAGGCAGCGATGATCTCTTTGATTCCGACTATCGTTACAATTTTTGTATCCATCGTTGTTACGACCTACATTGCGTCCTACGGTGTTACAAAAGGAATCATTGAATTTCCGTCAGACTCCGTAACAAGATTAAAGGAATTCTTTATGACCGCATCGGATGTAACCGGCGTATTCGGGCTGATCGTATTGTGTCTGTTTACATTGCTTTCCGGACTTACGACCCTGCTTGGCTCATACTATTTCCTGACAGTATTGTTCAACAACAAGGAGAATACGAATATTGCTATTTATCTGGCTTTGATTTTCACAGCGGGAACACTTGCCGTATTCGGATTTAATATTGTATTTGACGCGGTAGACTTATTACTGTTTGTTGTGGGAGGTATTAACGTAACAGCGCTTGCCGTATTTGCAGTAAAGAAATGGAAAGAATATAAATTATAAAATTGTGTATGTAAACGAAACATTATTTATGGAGGTAACGAGATATTATGGGGAAAACAATATTTCATAACGCACAGGTCGTAACGATGGACGACAACAAGAAGTCTGCGGAAGCAATCCTTGTGGAGGAAGGCAGAATTGTAAAGGTAGGCTCCGATGAAGAAATACTTGCATTGAAAGATGGAGATACCGAGGTGAGAGATTTGGGCGGAAAGACATTGATGCCCGGATTTATCGACCCGCATTCCCATCTGACTGCAGTTGCATACAATCTGCTGATGGTGAATGCAAATCCGTCCCCGACCGGAAACTGTGATACGAAGGAAGCGCTTCTTGCAGAGTTTAAAAAAGGTTTTGAAGAGGGTGATTTTAGCAACGGCGAGTGGCTGATGGGTGCGGGGTATGACCCGTCTGTATTCCCGGATGGAAAGCATATCACAAGATTGGATCTGGACAGCATTTCCACAGAAATTCCGATCAGCTGTACCCATGCATCCGGACATTGCTGTGTTTTGAACACCAAGGCATTACAGGCTTTAGGATATTGGGGAGAGTATGAAGTGCCGGAAGGCGGAACGGTAGAGTGCTTCCCGAACGGCGAACCGAACGGACTTATCACAGAGAATGCATATTTGCATCCGAGCGTGCAGGCAAAGATGAAGATACCGGCATTCGAGAAGGTACTTGGCGCGCTTGGGCAGGCATGCAGTCTGTATTCTTCCTTTGGAATTACCTCCTGTCAGGATGGACGCGTGACCAAGAATGAATATCAGCTTCTTAAGGCGGCTGGACAGGCGGGCAGCATCAATATCGATGTGTATGGGCTGGTTGCTCCGCAGGCAGCAGACGAGCTTCTTGTCAAGGGACAGAAGGCGGGTCCTTATGAGAATCACGTAAGAATGGGCGCATACAAAGTATTCCTTGACGGATCTCCGCAGGCGAAGACCGCATGGCTGTCCAAACCATACCATGTGGCTCCGGAAGGAAAAGATGCGGATTACCGTGGATTCCCGATCTTTAAGGATGAGGATGTAGTCGCAATGGCAAAGATCTGTCTTTTAAATAAGTGGCAGCTAAATGTACACTGCAACGGCGACGCTGCATGTGAGCAGCTGATCCGCTGCTATACACAGGCGATTGAGGAGACAGGCGTCCATGAGGATCTGAGACCGGTTATGGTACATGCGCAGACCGTAAGAGAAGACCAGTTAGATAGAATGAAGGAAATCGGCATGATTGCTACGTTCTTCTTAGATCATGTATATTATTGGGGCGACTGGCATTATGAATCTGTGCTCGGACCGGAGAGAGCAGAGAGAATCAGTCCGCTTCGTTCCGCGATCAACCGTGGCATGAATTTTACCATGCATCAGGACTCACCGGTTGTAAATCCGAATGCTTTGTTTGCGGTACATAATGCAGTGAACCGTATCACAAAGAACGGAAGACTTCTCGGCGCGGATCAGAGACTTACCGTAGAGGAAGCGCTTCGCGGCGTTACCATCAACGGCGCTTACCAGATATTTGAGGAAGATCAGAAGGGAAGCATCACAGAGGGCAAGCTCGCAGATCTTGTCATTCTCGGAAGCAATCCTTTGACGACTCCTTCCTATAAGATCAAGGACATCGAAGTATTAGAAACGATCAAAGAAGGACGGACAATTTATACTGCCTAATTCTTCCTGCAAGAAATAAATAGAGTGTTAAGGCTAAAGAAGCCTTAAAGAAAAAGCCCTTGCCGCATAAAATTGGCAGGGCTTTTCTTTCCTTATCGTGCATTGTATTATTCGACTATCCTTCAAATATCCTTCAAATATCATTGGAATAACATTCGTATATATTCCAATGCTATCCTGGCATGTTCCGTTCCCTTTGCCGCGGTAAGTACCGGAGCATTCAAATCAAGCTCCATAAGCAGCGGACAGCCGGAAACGTCAAGCCCGTATGCGTGGGAAACTCCGTCGGCATCATCGGCAAAGAGCAGATACGGTGTGAGCTGTTCGTAGAGTTCTGCGGGCAGCAGTTCTGATAGGTCATAGAAAGCGTCCTTCGCAGCGTAGTAGGTGAGAAATTCTTCGTCCGCGATCATTACGTCGATGGTGTGTCCCGCAATCGCGGTCGTAAAGGACATCTGGCTCTCGTAGTCCGGGGAGGACGGCGTGATCGTGAGCGAAGCGTCGACATAAACGGACGATTCGCCGTCGTCCGGGCAGAGCGTCTTAAGAATCGAAGAGGCGAGCGCCGCGCGCTCCTCTTCCGTGGCGGGCTGATTGATCAGGTACAGCGAGAAGTCCGGTTCGGTGTCCGCAGAAAGACTCTTTACGACAAAGAGAATCAAAAGTATTGCAAGCGGTATGCCGATGATCGGAAGCTTGTAGTAATCCCAGATATATTGCAGCCGTTTCTTTGGATTCAAAAATATTACCTCCTAAAGTATCAAATAAGATATGGCAGAAAAAGCTCCACAATGATATTATTATAAAACAAAGCGGATCTTCCTGCAATGAAAAGAGCGGGCGGCATCAAGAAGAGGGGAGAGGACAGATGAATTTTGGAAATTTGTTCAGCATGGATAATCCGGTGTGGAAATATCTTGGAAGAGTGTGGGATGCGATCTGGCTGACGTTGCTCTGGATCGTATTTTCGCTGCCGATTGTGACGATCGGGGCGTCCACGACAGCGCTTTTGTATGTGGCGCAGAAAATTGTAAAGGATGAAGAGGGAACTGTGATAAAACAGTTCTGGGAAGCGTTTAAATCGAACTTTAAACAGGCGACGATCATCTGGCTGATTCTTGCGGCAGCCGGCGTCATTCTTGGTGTGAATCTGTGGTTTTATTATCAGGTGAACACTTCTTTTGCGAAGATGTTCATGGTCGTTCTGATTATTTTTACATACGTTTATCTGATGGTGGCGCACTATATTTTTGCAGTGCTTGCACGGTTCGATAATTCGGTGAAGAATCTGTTCGCGCTTGCGTTTCTGCTTGCAATGAAGAATTTTGGCTGGACGCTTCTGATGATTACAGTCACGGTCTGCATTCTGGCAATCGGTATTTTCGTGTTCGCGGGACTTTTGATTGCAGGCGCGGGCGCGGCGGCGCTGATCGATTCATGGATGTTCGGGCATATTTTCGACCAGTATATTGCGGAGCATCATTTGGAATAACTTCTGGACATTTTATGCATATCATAGTATAGTAATCACGTTGAACCTTGAAAAGTGAATGATGTTTCTATATTCAGATACGCAGTTTTTCTGTGCCATGCACCATAAATTTCCTTAAGCGCCATGCACCTGCCGAGCGGGCAGGTTAACGAGGAGAAAGGTGATCGAAAATTCGGCGGATGCCTTTCCGTACCCTTCCAGTGCGAGACAAACCGGCAAATATGCGGGTAACTGCAAAACAAATACGGTTTTGATGGAAGTGTGAAAAGATTGAATAAATGCAAAAATAGAATAGAAATGAGGAAGATTTATGTGTGGAATTATTGGTTATACAGGAAGTGAGGATGTAAGGGAAGTCCTTTTGGATGCGTTGGAACTGCTGGAATACAGAGGGTATGACAGTGCGGGAATCGCAGTGCGGGATAAGGAGAGCGGGAACACACAGGTTTTCAAATGTGCCGGAAGAGTAAGTGATTTGCGGGCAATCTGTGCGACGGAAAAGGTTCTCTGCGGCTGCGGAATCGGTCATACGAGATGGGCGACGCACGGCGGCGTCAATGACAGCAACGCACATCCGCATCAGGTCGGGAAAGTGACGCTTGTACACAACGGAATCATCGAGAATTACAGAGAATTGATTACAGATTATGATCTTGCAGGCGATTTGAAATCGGAGACGGACAGCGAGGTCGTAGCGGCGCTTTTGAACCGCTTTTATGAGGGCGACCCGGCGGAAGCGATCAAAAAGACGGTCGCAAAGCTTAAGGGAACGTTCGCGCTGGTGATTCTGTTCGCAGATCAGGGAGATACCATTTTTTCGACCCGCAATGTCAGCCCGATCGTGGCGACGAGCTGCAAAGAAGGCGCAATGCTGGCAAGTGATCTGACGGCGCTCTGCCGTTTCACGAACCGCTATTTTGTTGTGCCGGAATATCACATTTTAACGCTTGCGGCGGACGAACTGACGCTTAAGGATTTTGACGGACAGGAGGTAGAACCGGAGTACCTGACGGCTGACTGGGAGCTTAACAGCGCCGGAAAGGGTGGTTATCCGTTCTATATGGAAAAAGAGATCATGGAACAGCCGGAGGCAATCGAGAATACGATTGCGAACCGCGTTAAGAGCGGTATGCCGGATTTCTCGCTGGACGGAGTGCCGGATTCTCTGTTTACAGACTGCGAGCGCATCAGTATCATTGCGTGCGGAACGGCAATGCATGCAGGACTGGTCGCGCAGGCGCTTGTGAAGTCGATCCTCCATATGCATATTGAGGTGGAGATGGCGTCGGAGTTCATGTATTCCGATCCTGTCATCGATGAAAAGACGCTTGTCATAGCGGTTTCCCAGTCGGGAGAGACGATCGACACTTTAGAAGCGGTAAAATACGCAAAGCGCCGCGGGGCGAAGTGCCTGTCGGTCATCAATGTCAAGGGGTCATCCATCGCGCGTGAGAGCGATTATGTGCTTTACACGAATGCGGGACCGGAGATTGCAGTGGCAAGTACGAAAGCATATACGACGCAGCTTGCGGTATTTTATCTGATCGTTGCGCGGATGGCGCACAGCAGAGGCGTGTTTACGACTGAGGAGACGCAGAGTTTCATCCGTGAACTTCAGCGGACGCCTGAGGTCATGAAGAAGGTGTTGGAGAGACGCAGGGACATCCATGTGGTCGCAAAGAAGGTGCTTGCCGCAAAGGATCTGTTCATGATCGGGCGCGGATTAGACCATTCCATTCTGCTTGAAGGGTCGCTCAAGTTAAAAGAGGTGTCCTACATTCATTCGGAAGCATACGCGTCCGGAGAACTCAAGCACGGACCGATTGCGCTGATTACGCAGGATACGCCGGTCGTTGCGGCAGTGACGCAGGAAAAACTGATGTCCAAGGAGCTTTCGAATATTAAGGAAGTGAAGTCCAGAGGGGCGGACGTCGTTATTTTCATGAAGGAGAGTATTGCGGAGAACATTGAGGGCGAATACGAAGTCTTTAAACTGCCGGATATGCAGGATGAATTTATGGTGATGCCGGCTTCGGTCGCGTTGCAGCTTCTGGCGTATTATGTGTCCTCTGACAAGGGCTATGACGTAGATAAGCCAAGAAATCTTGCGAAGGTCGTTACAGTGGAATAGAAGTCCGGCGCAAACGACGCGGATGATACGATTGCGCGCAGCACGAAAATCAGACAAAATGAATTAAAATTGGAACAAGAGCGGTTCATGGCGCAGATAAAACTGCGTATCTGAGGGTAGAAACGGAGAAGAGCAAATGAGATACGAGAGCTATGTTTTTGATTTGTATGGGACGCTTGTGGATATCCGGACGGATGAAGAGCGGGAAGAATTGTGGGACAAGCTGGCGCTTTTCTACGGATATTATGATGCGCATTATACACCGGAGGAATTAAAGCGGCGGTATGGCGAGCTGGTGTCGGGCAGTGAGGCGAGGCTTAAGGAACGGCTGGATGGCGAAGCAGCGGCAGGCAATGAGACGGAAGGCAGGGCGTGTTCGGGCGGTGAAACGGAAGCAGTGGACGGCGCGGTTCACAGGAAAGACGACGTGCACGAGTCACACCCGGAAATAAAGATCGAGCAGGTATTTGCCGCGCTTTTCCAGGAAAAGGGCGTGAATGCGGACGAGACGTTAGCCGTTCACGCGGGACAGTTCTTCCGCATTTTATCTACGGAATATGTGCGGCTGTATGACGGAGTTGTCAAGGTGCTTAAGACGCTTCGGGCTGCGGGAAGCAAAGTATATCTTCTGTCCAACGCGCAGCGCATTTTTACAGAGTATGAGATGCACACATTAGGGATTGCGGACTATTTCGACGATATACTGATTTCTTCGGAGTACGGTGTGAAGAAGCCGGACGGACGTTTTTTTAAGGCGCTTATCGATAAGCATCAGATTGATGTTTCACGTGCGGTCATGATTGGAAACGATGCGGTGAGCGACATTCTGGGTGCGCGGAGAGCAGGGCTTTTTACCTGTTACATACATTCCAATATTTCCCCGGAGCTTCCGGTGGAGGAGACGCGGAATGAAGCGGGCGAAATCGTGGAAGTTCCGGTCATGCCGGAGGCGGATCATGTGCTTCCCCAGATGGATATGGAGGCGCTTCTTAAAATATTATAAAAGTCAGATGACTGACTGCAATGAAAAGGATTTGTGCGCAATGGCAGTCCGGCTTTTTTGCCGGGCTGTTTTCTGTGTGCTTTGGGGCAGGGAGATATGGAAACATTTCATGGGAACGGCATACAATGTACGGAAAGAGTCTATGAGGTTTTTCATGCCAGAAATCAGACACACACAGAACGATAATGTGGATCAGGGGGATCTGCGTTTACAGGTCATTGAGCGCGGAACAAGTACACCGATTGACGACGCAACGATTTCAATATCTTATTCGGGAGACCCGGAGAGCACGGTAGAGGAGGTGACTACAGATAATTCTGGAATGTCCGAAGAGGTTACGCTTGATGCGCCTCCGCTTGAATACTCTATGCAGCCGTCCGAGACACAACCTTACGCCGAGTACACTATTCAGGTTACTGCAAAAGGATATCGGCCAATCAATATTTCCGGGATCGAATTGTTCTCGGGGCAGTTGTCATTGCAGGAAGTCAGGATGGACCCGGAGGAGAGGACCGAAAATCTGACGGATAATATCGTCATACCGGCGCACACCCTGTTCGCGGAATATCCGCCGAAAATTGCGGAATCCGAGATCAAACCGGTGACGGAGACAGGGGAGATTGTACTAAGCCGGGTCGTTATACCGGAATATGTGGTGGTACATGACGGAGCGCCCAGCGACCCGACCGCAAGAGATTATTATATCCGCTACCGCGATTATATCAAGAACGTAGCGTCCAGTGAAATTTATGCGACATGGCCGGACGCGACGATTCGCGCCAACGTGCTCGCAATCATGTCGTTTACTTTGAACCGTGTATATACAGAATGGTACCGGAATAAGGGCTACAGTTTTACGATCACATCGTCAACGGCATACGACCAGAAATTCATGTACGGGCGCAATGTGTATCAGAGCATTTCAAATGTCGTAGATGAGATGTTCCAGAATTACTTATCCAGACCGAATGTCAGACAGCCGATCTTAACGCAGTACTGCGACGGGCAGCGTGTGACCTGCACCAACTGGCTGAGTCAGTGGGGCAGTAAATACCTCGGCGACCAGAACTACGAGGCGATTGAGATCCTTCGATACTACTATGGAAATAATATGTTTATCAATACGGCGGAAGAGATATCGGGTATCCCGGCGTCATGGCCGCGCGTGGATCTGTCGGTCGGGTCTACCGGCGAGAAGGTGCGCCAGGTTCAGGAGCAGCTTGCGCGTATATCACGTTCCTATCCGGCGATTCCAACGATAACGCCGGACGGTATTTATGGATCTGCGACCAGAGAGGCAGTGGAGGCGTTCCAGAGAGTGTTCGGGCTTCCGGTCACCGGGGTCATCGACTATCAGACATGGTATCGGATTTCGGAGATTTATGTGGCAGTCACAAGAATGGCAGAGCTGGTTTAGAGGTTGGTTTTTTCCCCCGTTTGTGATAAAATTGCTTATATGTTCACAAACCGGGGGAGGGACAATGAGTAATTATCGAATGGTGATACAGTATGACGGTACGCGTTACCGCGGCTGGCAGATTTTAGGCGACTCGGACGTCACGATCCAGGGAAAGCTTGCGGCGGTGATCTCCCAGATGACCGGGGAAGAGGTCTCGGTGATCGGTTCAGGCAGAACGGATGCAGGCGTACATGCCATAGGGCAGGTCGCCAATTTTCATTTACAGGGGAACTTTGATGAGCGTGAGCTGCTTGCCGGTTTGAACCGGTATCTGCCGGAGGATATCGCTGTGAGCAGCATGGAGCTTGTGGACGACCGTTTTCACAGCCGCTATCAGGCGGTGCGAAAGACCTACCGTTATCGGATCCATACGGGCGAGATACCGGAGGTGTTCGAGCGGAAATATGTCTACGATTACCGCATGCCTCTTGACGCCGGACGGATGAGGGAGGCGGCGGGGCTGCTCTGCGGCACGCATGATTTCAAATCCTTCTGCGGCAACCGCAGGATGAAGAAGTCCACGGTGCGCACGATCTATGAGATCCGTATCGAGGAACTGCCGGGCGAGCTGCAGCTTTTTTTCACTGGGGATGGATTTTTACAGAATATGGTGCGGATTCTGACCGGGACGCTGATCGAGATCGGGGACGGCAGACGAAAGCCGCGGGACATTGAAAAGATACTGGAGGCAAAGGACAGGGAAGCGGCGGGCTATACGGCTCCTGCCTGCGGACTGGCGCTGCTCCATGTAGAATATTAGGTAGAATATGGAAAAATGGTTTGTAATACAAAAGGGCGCGGATTTTAACGCGATTGCAGCGCGTTTTCACATCAGCCCTGTGACAGCCCGTCTCATAAGAAATCGTGAAATCACGGACGAGGCTGCGATTGAGAAATATTTAAACGGAACGCTGGACGATCTCTACGACCCGCATCTGCTCCTGGACGCGGAGCATCTTGTCGCGATTCTGGCGGATAAGATCGCGCATGAGAAATCCATCCGCATTATCGGAGATTATGACATCGACGGCGTGATGTCGACCTACATATTATATCAGGGAATCACACGCTGCGGCGGCGTGGTGACGACAAAGATTCCCGACCGGATGCGGGACGGTTACGGCATCAATATGCATCTGATTGACGAGGCGTATGGGGAGCAGGTCGATACGATCATTACCTGCGACAACGGAATCGCGGCGATCGAGGAGATTGCGCACGCGAAGGAACTTAATATGACGGTGCTCGTGACAGACCATCACGAGATTCCTTATATTGAGGAGGACGGCAGAAGGCAGTATGTAAGGAGCGAGGCGGATGCCATCGTAAATCCCAGGCAGCCGGACTGTCCCTACCCTTATAAGGGGCTTTGCGGCGCAACGGTCGCATGGAAGGTCATACAGCTTCTCTATGAGCGCTTTCATGTCCCGGCAGAGGAAGCGAATGATTTCCTTGAAAATGTCGCGTTTGCTACGGTGGGCGACGTGATGGATCTGACGGACGAGAACCGGATTCTGGTGCGGGAAGGACTGAAACGCCTGCACCGGACGAAAAATCCCGGAATGCGCGCGCTTATTTTAAAAAATAAGCTTGCTCCGGAGCAGATTACCGCGTACCATATCGGATTTGTGCTCGGTCCCTGTGTCAATGCGAGCGGCAGGCTCGAGACGGCAAGAATCGCACTGAACCTTTTCCTGCAAAAAAATGAACTTGACGCGGGGATAATCGCAGAAGAACTTGTAGAGCTGAACAAACAGCGAAAGGATATGACGGCGGATGGAGTGGAGGAGGCGAAGCGTGCGGTGGAGGAGGGCCAGGCGGGAGAAAAGGTGCTTGTTATCTATCTGCCCAAGGTTCACGAGAGCCTTGCGGGGATTATAGCGGGCAGAATCCGGGAACTTTATCACAGACCGGTCTTCGTTCTGACGAACGGGGAGGAGGGCGTCAAAGGCTCGGGGCGTTCCATCGAGACATATTCGATGTACGACGAACTTTGCAAATGCCGCGAATGTTTTTTGAAATTCGGCGGTCATCCGATGGCGGCAGGGCTGACGCTCGCGGAGGACGTCGCAGTTTTCCGTGAGAAAATTAATGCATGTTGCGAATTGACAGAAGATGATTTTATCCCTAAGATAAAGATAGACATTGCAATGCCGGCGGCGTATCCGACGATTACCATGGTGAGGGAGCTTGCGCTGCTCGAACCGTTCGGAAAAGGAAACGGCAAGCCGCAGTTTGCGGATAAGAATCTATCCGTTGTCCGCGCTTATGTTGTCGGGAAGAATCAGAATGTTTTAAAGCTGAACCTTAAGACGGAGCGCGGGGAGCCGGTCGCGGCGGTTTATTTCGGGGACGTCCTGGCGTGGAAGATGTACTATGGTGCAAAGTTCGGCGCGGACGAGGTGGACGCCGCGTTTTCGGGCAGGGCGAACCGGATTCGGATGTCGGCGGTATATTATCCTGAGATTAACGATTACCAGGGGATGGAGAGCGTGCAGCTTATCATCCGCAATTATCAATAAATGGAGCTGGAGGGTTTGGTATGTTTGGTGGGAAGAGAGAAAAAACGCTGGAAGCGGAGCTTGCCGAGGCGAAGAAGACAAATGAGAGAAAACGGGAGCTGCTTTCCGATATTGCAGGACAGAGGGATAATGTCACAGAGCAGTTTGCCCGTATGACAGCGGCCAGAGCGCAGATCGAGAAGGATATCGACGGTTTGAAGGAACAGATGCAGCAGGTGCATGAGCTGGCGGAAAATAGTTCGTGGACTGCGGGAGAGATTTGCAGCGCGGTCATAGGGCTGAATAACGATATCGGCGCTTTTGAGGCGAATCACTCCGTGTTTGTGGATCAGGTGAGGAACCAGAATGAGAAGGTCGTGGAGATCGTAGAGAAAAATAAGCATTTTACCACGCCGATGAAATGTATTACGGAGACTCCGGCGGCGCTTCGCGAGAGCCAGACGGCGCTTAAAGAGCGGGCGCATCGGATGGAGAATTTGTCGAAGGATATGAGTGTCCTCGCTTTAAATGCCGCAATCGAGGCCGGAAGAATGGGAGAGAGCGGCAGCCGCTTTGTAGCGGCGGCGGAGGAAGTGCGCGCTTATTCCGATATTTACGAGAGGGAAGCGCGCGAATTGAAGGAGCAGCTAAAGAGCGCGGATGAGCGGATCGCAGAGCTTGAGGAGCAGGCGCATCATTTGTCGGAGCTTTTGAAGGAAAACAATATTTCCATGGGAAAGCTGTATAAGGATTCCTCACAGAACATGGCGGCATATGAAGAGCAGCAGATTGTATTAAAGGAGCTGATACCGGAAGCGATGGTCGGCAGAGCCGACGCGCTGCGCCAGGCGGAGGAGGAAAATGCGGGTACACAGGAGCGTATGCTCGGACAGGTGGAAGAAATTGCCGAGGAGCTTGGCGAGTTAAAAGGCGGTGCGGATGAACTCGAAGAAATCTGCAAGCGCATGCAGAAGTCGGCGGATGCAGGGAAGCAGGAATAAGGGGGATGCAGGAATGACAAAAGAAGAACAATTCAGTTTTTTATCAGCGGATGGCAAGACAAAGATTCACGCCGTGAAGTGGATGCCTGATAACGGGGGGTACAAGGCGATTTTACAGATCACGCACGGTATGATTGAGTATATTGAGCGCTATAAGCCGTTTGCGGAGTACTTAAACGAGCAGGGGTATCTTGTGGTCGGTCACGATCATTTAGGACACGGCGCGTCTATTCAGTCGGAGGATGACTGGGGATTTTTTGCGGAGAAGAACCCGAGCGATACGGTCGTGGCGGATATGCACAAGCTCCGTGAGACGGTGCAGAAGGAGAATCCGGGCGTGCCTTATTTTATGATGGGACACAGCATGGGCTCCTACATGCTGCGGAAATATCTGTGCCTGCATCCAGAGGGTGTTGCGGGGGCTGTCATTATGGGAACCGGGAGCGTGCCGGACGGGACAATGAAGCTTGGAATTTTTCTGTGCAAAACGCTTGCGAAGCTTCGTGGATCGCATTACAGAAGTAAATTTGTACAGTCGCTTTCCTACAGTAAGCCTTATAAGAGGTTTGACTGCTACGGAAAGGATTATGCCAACAGCTGGCTGTCGAAGAACGTCGAGAATGTGAAGGCATATTATGCCGACCCGCGCTGTACCTTCCTCTTTACGGTAAACGGTTATCAGGGGCTGATGGAAGCGGTGCTTTTTGACAATCAGATAGAAAACGTGCAGAAGGTGCCGAAAGACCTTCCGATGTTCTTTGTCTCCGGAGCTGACGATCCGGTCGGCGATCTGGGAGAGGGCGTAAAGCGGGTCTACGCGCTGTATCGGAAGGCGGGACTTTTGGATATTACTTACAAGCTTTATGAGAATGACCGCCATGAGATATTAAATGAGACAGACAGGGATCAGGTCGCTTCGGATATTGCGGCGTGGCTGAATGTCCGCGTAAAGGAGTAGGGAAGCGGAAATTTCTGGAACTGAAATCTTAAAAATGTATTAAATGCGCCCGTGAAGCGGCCTCGTGGGTTGTTTTTGCAGATGGTTCGTAGTAAAATAATGACTTGTTTCAAGAAGAGATGAGACAAGGAGGAAAATCCTCTGCTCACCAGGGGTTCGCATTTTCCTTCGGAAAACAGGGAGGATTAAATTGAAAAAGACAATGAAGAAACGAATCAGTCTGCTTATGGCAGCGGCAGTGCTTACGGCATCGCCTGTGACGGCAGCGGCAGCGCAGCCGGATACGGGAGTACAGACCGATGCGGGAACACAGAGTGATATAAACGCAGGACAGAATACAGGAGCACAGAGCGGCGAGGATGCGGGAGCGCAGGGCGCTTCGAATGCGGAAGCACCCGACGGTACGGCTTCAGGAGTATCAGGCGGTACGGATGCAGGAGCGCAAGGCGGTACGGACGCGGGCACGCAGGGCGGTGTGGACGCAGGAACACAGACCGATGCGGGAACGCCGACACAGAATGTGCAGGGCGACGTTATCGTGGACAATACGAATCAGAACAGCCAGGGGACGGCGGATAATCAGACCGGACAGACAGGCGGCGCATCGGCGTCCGTGCAGGGAAGCGTGACGGTGGAAGGAACCGGCGATAAGGTAGAGATCAAGGCGAACGATAAGCCGTATCTGGCGCTCGGCGCAGATCTTACGGACGAACAGAGAAATACGGTGCTTTCTTTCATGGGGATCGATCCGGCGAACCTGTCGAATTATGACGTCGTATATGTTACGAACACGGAGGAGCATCAGTATCTTGATTCCTATATCGATTCGTCGCAGATCGGAAGCAGATCGCTTTCTTCGGTCGTGATCATCGAGCGCGAGAAGGGAAGCGGAATCAATATTTCCACGAACAATATCACGTACTGCACGGTCGGCATGTACAAGAACGCGCTGGCGACGGCGGGCGTTACGGACGCGGATATTATTATTGCAGGACCGACCGGGATCTCCGGCACGGCGGCGCTTGTCGGAATCTTTAAGGCTTATCAGGAGATGACAGGGGAGACGATTGACGCGCAGATCATCGACGCGGCGCTCAACGAGCTTGTAATTACCGGACAGCTTGAGGAGACGATCGAGGGGCTTACCGACGAGGAGGTCGAGGAATTTATCGCTTACATCAAGTCGGTCATCGCGCAGAATGATTTAAAGGACGAGGCGAGCATCAATGAGGCAATTGACGATGCATGTGAGAAATATCAGGTCACACTGTCCGACTCGGAGCGCCAGCAGATCGTAGATCTTCTGCTCAAGATTACGTCGCTCGGCATTGATCTGAATGGTCTGGTGGATTACGCGGAATCCATCTACCATTCCTATCGCGACGGCGGCGGAAGCGGAGTGCTGTCCTCGATCGGTTCGTTTTTTACAAATGTATTTACTGCAATCTCAGACTTTTTTAAGGGATTGTTTTCTTAAGTAACGGCAGTGTGGAGAGACAGAAAGACTCTTCACACTGCTTTACGCCATATGTGGAGTTGGAGGATGTTATGATAGACAGAAAGAGAAGATTGGATTGTGCGAACGGAGTCACCAAAGCGGACCTTGTGTTGAAGCATGGCAGGATACTCAATGTGTTTACGGAGGAAATCATCGAGGCGGACGTGGCAGTCTGCGGGGATATGATTGTAGGCGTGGGTTCTTATGAGGGAATACGCGAGGTCGATTGTACCGGAAAATATCTGGTGCCGGGCTTTCTGGACGCGCATATGCACATAGAGTCCAGTATGGTCACACCGGGAGAACTTGCCAAGGTACTTGTGCAGGCGGGGACGACGACGATCATCGCAGATCCGCATGAAATCGTAAATGTGTGCGGTACGAGGGGGATGGATTATTTCTTAAGGTGCGCAAATCAGGCGCTGATCGATATTTTCTTTATGGTTCCGTCGTCTGTGCCTGCGACGGATGTAGAGACGAATGGCTGCGGTCAGTTTCTTGCTTCCGACATGATGAAATATGTGGATCATGCGCGTGTTCTGGGACTTGGCGAGACGATGCGGTTTACGGAGTGCGCCATGGGAGAGCGCAGGATGGCGGACAAGCTGGAACTTTTTTCGAAGAAGCACATTGACGGACATGCGCCCGGCATCACCGGGAAAATGGCGCAGGCATACCGTCTGGCAGGAGTTGAGAACGATCATGAATGCGCGAGTCCGAAGGAAGTGCTTGATAAGCTGCGCGCCGGATTTCACATTTATATCAGGGAAGGCAGCGGAGCGAAGAATTTGGAGACATTGCTCGGCACGCTTTTAGATGCTGAGGTGGCGCTCGATCAGTGCGCGTTCTGTACGGACGATAAGCATATCGAGGAGATCCAGAAAGAAGGACATATCAGCACTTGCATTCGTAAGGCGATCGCGCTCGGCGTTCCGGTAGCGAAAGCGTATAAGCTGGGAAGCTATCAGACGGCAATGTTCTATGGATTGAAGAATTACGGAGCGATTGGCGCGGGTTATCATGCCGACATCGTATTTATGGATGATTTAAAGGAAGTACGCCCGACCGCAGTCATGAAAGCGGGCAGGATTTTAAGTGAGATTGATTATAAGAGGAGATATGAGGCGGAGGTGCCTGGGGAACTGCTTCATACGGTGCATGTCGGAAATGTCACAAAGGAGCGCATACAGCTTGCATGTGACGGGAAGACGGACGTGATACGGATGAATCCTCATCAGATCGTGACCACGCATCTTCTCGAAGAAGTGCCGGTGGAGAACGGATATTTTGTTCCGAACGAAGTGTACAATAAGATCTGTGTCGTGGAGCGTCACGGAAAGACCGGGGAAATCGGTGTGGCGCCGCTGAAAGGCTTTGGCGTAAAAGGCGGCGCGGTAGCGACGTCTGTAGCGCACGATTCTCATAATCTGATCGTGGCGGGAGATAATGATGATGATATCCTGCTTGCCATCAAAGCAGTGGCAGAGCAGCAGGGCGGTTATGCAATCGTGGCGGGCGGCAGGGTCGTCGACGTGCTGCCGCTGCCGATTGCGGGTCTGATGAGCGATGCACGGTATGAGGAAGCGACCGCGAAGATGGCGGCGATGCTCACGGAGACGAGGGAACTTGGCATTTCCGAGGATGTCGATCCGTTTATCACGCTTTCCTTTATGGCGCTTACGGTCATTCCCGAAATCCGTGTGACGGAGCGGGGGATTTACCTTTTCGATGAATAGGATTCCGCCTTTTGACGGTGTAAATAGAATGATGGATGAATAAGAGTTTGTATGGAGGGTTTTATGCAGGAAAAGATTCAGATTGTCAGCGACGGTTCCTTAGATCTCGCAAAGGAGCTTACCGACAGCAAAGATATCATCGTTGTACCGTTTTATGTATCGTTTGACGGTGAGACTTACCGGAAGGAAGGAGAGGAATTGGACGTCCGGGAGTTCTACCGGCAGATGGTAGATCACCCGGATGTATTTCCAAAGACTTCGATGCCATCGGTGGACGACTATTACAGGGTCTTTCTGCCGCCTGCGAAGGAAGGAACGCCTGTCATCTGTATCTGTATCACGACGAAGTTCAGCGGTTCGATGCAGTCGGCGAACACGGCGCGCGATATGATTCTCGAGGAGTGTCCTGATGCGAGGATTACCGTGATCGACGCGACGGTCAACACGGTACTGCAGGGGCTGTATGTGCTTGAGGCGTGCAGGCTGCGCGATATGGGGTGGGAGTATGACCGTATTGTGGAGCGCATTTTGGCGATCCGCGAGAGCGGCAGAATCTTTTTTACCATCGGAAACATCGATTATCTAAAACACGGCGGACGCATCGGAAAGCTTGCCGGACTCGCCGCGGGAGCGCTTAAAATCAAACCGCTCATCACCTTAAAAGAGGGGGAGATCTTTAATTCCGGCATCACGAGGAGCCGTCACAAGTCTATGGAGAAGGTCGTACAGATGCTAAAGGATTATCTGGACGAGCGGAAGGCGAAGACGGGGGAGTATAGCTTCGCGATCGGATTTGGGTATGATTATGAGGAAGCCTGCCAGTTCCGCGATATGTTAAAGGATCTGGTGCGCGAGAGGCTCGGTATCGACGAGATAGGGATATACCAGATCGGAGCTACGATCGGCGTGCATACGGGACCTTACCCGATCGGCGTCGGTATTATTAAGCGTGCGGACTGGGAAGAGTAAGCTTTGACAGCCAGATAAAGAAAATGTGAGAAAAACGAGTTAACAAGAGAAAAACGACAATACTATGTGAGGAAATGTTATGTTAAATACGACAGAGCTGTATTACTTTAGTCCTACCGGAGGAACGAAAAAAGCAGGAGAAATTTTTTGTCAAGGAATTTCGGAAAATGTTAAAATTATCGATCTGGGATTAAAGGACAGAGCGGCGGAGAAACCGGAAAGCGAACTGGTTGTTGTTGCAGCGCCTGTTTTCGGTGGCAGGATCCCGGCCATTGTAGCGGAAAAGCTGGGTAAATTGGATGGAAATGGAAAATGGGCAGTTACGCTGGCGGTATATGGAAACCGGGCTTATGAAGATGCTCTTTTGGAATTAAATAATGTCATTGAGCAAAGAGGATTTAAGGTGGTGGCATCGGCAGCCCTGGTTGCGCAGCACTCTATAGTGGAGGAAGTAGGAAAGGGAAGGCCCGATGAGCAGGACAGAAGGTCGATACTGGGTTTTGCCGGGAAGGTATTGGATAAGATGGAGAAGAGCGCAGAAAGCCCGGTAAAGGTTCCCGGAAATTACCCGTATAAAGATGGAATGAGTACACCGGCGGCACCGGTTTCCCTGTCATCCTGTAAGCAATGCGAAAGATGCGCATCTGTGTGTCCGACAGGAGCAATTTTACAGGAAAACGGTACGTTTGTAACAAGTTCGGAAAAATGCATTTTATGTATGGCTTGTGTCAAAGCCTGCCCGGAGCATGTCCGTATTCTTCCGCCGCCTTTACAGGAAACGATGGAACAAAAGTTAGGCGCATTAAAATCCGTCCGCAGAGAGAACGAGTATTTCCTATAGGCAGTCAATGTGTTTGGACATATGAAAGAAAGATGACGAAAAATAATAAAATCAAGTAATTGACATAGAATGGGAAAGTTTTTGTATGATTGTGCCCACCGAACAAGAAAGTGAAGTGTTCGGTGGGATTTTTTTTGAAATAATAATGTTGACAAAACTATATTATATAATGTATAGTATTGATAAAGAAATAATATTATAAAAAATAAATGATATAATTTCATAACGAAAGGGGCGCGGAGTATGGTGTTTAATACGGGTGCCGCTCTGTTGGATGCGATTGTTCTGGCGGTTGTTTCCAAGGAAGAGCAAGGCACATACGGCTATAAGATCACGCAGGACGTCAGAAGGGCGATCGAGGTGTCGGAGTCAACGCTCTATCCGGTTCTGCGCAGGCTGCAGAAGGACGGATGTCTGATCGTCTACGACAGGGAATGCGGCGGGCGAAACAGGAGGTACTATAAGATCACGGAAGACGGGAGCAGGAAACTCGCAGAGTACCGCAGAGAATGGGTTGACTATTCTTCGAAAATATCACAATTATTTTCCGAGGAGGGAGTTTGAAGATGGGAAAGGAAGAATTTTTAAGACAGTTGGAGGCGCTTTTGTCCGGGATTTCGGAGGAAGAGCGAAAAGAGGCGCTTGCATATTACCGGAGTTATTTTGAGGATGCGGGAGAGCCGAACGAGGCGTCGATCATCGCGGAGTTAGAGTCCCCGCAGAAGGTCGCGGAGAGTATTTTAAAGGATATGGGGATTGATGGGAGCGGTTATAATGCGTTTGCCAACCGCGACGAGGAATATTATAAGAATGTGAACCAGACGATCCAAAACCTGAATGGAGCGCAGAGTGCAAAGAAAAATGATGCAGGGATGACAGGGCTGACGGTGGCGCTTATTGCAATTACTTCACCGATCTGGCTTACGCTTCTTCTTGTGATCTTAAGTGTACTGCTTGCAGTTGTCGCGTCGCTGTTTGGCGTGGCGGTAGCGGTTGTAGCAGTGATGGCGTCATTGATCTTTGTGGGCTTCGTACTTATCGGAGTCGGAGTCGGTTTTCTGTTTGGCGGAGCGCCGGCAGTCGGTATCGGGCTTGCGGGCTGCGGTCTGATTGTTCTGGCACTCGGGATTCTTGCAGTGCTGTTGGTGATCTGGGTGTTCGGCGGATTCCTGCCATGGGCGTTTAAAGGAATCTGGCAGCTTTGTAAGAAACCGTTTGACAAGAGAAAGGAGCGTGTTGCGGCATGAAGAAATTCACGAAAATAAGCTTGATTATAGCGGCGATACTCGGAGGGGTCGGACTCCTGTTCTGCGGGATTGCCACCCTCATGGGCGGAAACGAAATGATCCGCCAGATGGCGCACGACGGAGAACTAAGTTACGGAAACTGGCATATCGGACCTTACGGTGTATATTATAACGATTTTGACTGGGATGATGACTGGTACGACAATGATTATGTGGACGTAGGCGATATTGATGTGGGAGATATTGATGTGGGAGATGTAGGCGATATTGATGTAGGAGATGTAGGCGGTAGTGGTTCGGGCACGGTTCAGAACAGCTATACCTTCGACGCGGCGGAGATAAAGAATCTCAAACTGGATGTGAACGCGGCGGTCGTGGATTTTAGGGAGGGAACGGACGATAAGAACATTGTAGTCGAGCTTTACCGTATCCATGAGAACTATTATGACAACGAGGTAAAGAGCGGCACGCTGACCGTCGAATACGATACGGGGCATCACTACCGCACGAGCAATCACGCGAAGATTGTTATTGAGATTCCGAAAGGAATGCAGTTTGATACGGTAGAGTTTAATATCGGCGCCACGGACGCCGGAATCGAAGGTCTTAGCTGTAGAGATTTGACGCTATATGTAGGTGCGGGTGATCTTACGACAACAGGATTTACAGTGACAGGCTTAATGACAGTGAGCCTTGGAGCGGGCAATCTGGATATCGGCGGCGGCACTTACGGGGATGTGAACTTAGACTGCGGCGTAGGCGAGCTTTCCATGGCGGGAGTCGTGGACGGAAATCTTACAGCGGATTGCGGTATCGGCGAGATAGAGCTTGAACTTCTTGAAAAGAGCGAGAAGGATTACAATTATAAGATTAGCTGCGGTATGGGCGAGGTGGATGTAAACGGCGTATCCTACTCTAACATCAGCGGAAGCTATCAGGCGACGAATGAAGGTGCGGTCGGAACGATTGATCTGGACTGCGGCATGGGAAGCATCGACGTGGAAATCAGGAAATAGGCTTAGATGCTTTCGTAACAGAGAGGAAATCGGGATGGAGAACAAAGTCGGAACGGAGAACAAAGTGGGGATGGAGAACAATGTTGGAATGGAGAACAATGTTGGAATGGAGGACAAAGTCGGAACCGGAAAAATGACAGCGGGAATTGCCATGGCGCTTGGGATTCTGATCGTGTCGAACGTTGCGGCACAACAGGCGGCGACGGTGCTTGGTATGCTCCCCATCCCGTTTCTCGGTGCGGCGGCACAGGGAATCATCTATGTACTGTTTGCTTATTATCTGATAAAGCTTCTGATTACCGAATTTTTCAAGGACAGTTTGTGCGATTACAATATCCCGCGTTTCGGACTGGACTTAAAATGGCTGCTTGCGGCATTTCTGCTGCCGCTCGCGGTCACTGGAATTTATCTATGTCTGCCGGGACAATTTGTCGGAAGCGATATGGCGATGTGGGAGACGATAGAAACGGTGATCGAGGCGGTCCTTTTTTACGGGATTGGCGCAGGAATTGTGGAAGAGCTTGTCTTCCGCGGTGTGATTCTCCATCTGCTTGATGCGCGTTTCGGCAGGGAAATCGCAATTTTCGCTCCCTCGGTGCTGTTTGGCCTTTTACATATTATCGGAGGGGGACTGGGTATTTTTGACGCCGTTCTGGTACTGATCGCAGGAACGGTGGTCGGCGTCATGTTCTCGCTCATAGCTTTGGAAGGGAAATCCATCTGGAACAGTGCGGCGGTCCATGCCGTGTGGAACACCATTATGATTGGGGGAATTCTCGGCATCGGGGAGAAGGCAAGCCCTTATCAGATCTGCTCCTATGTCCTCTCTTCGCGGCACTTTGCAGTTACCGGAGGGGAATTCGGCGTGGAGTCCTCGGTCATTGCGGTAATTGGATATTTCATTCTCTGCGGCGTCGCGTATGCGGGAATACGACGCAAAACTGAAACTCAAAACTGAAGCGATTACCGCACATTTTTATTTCATAAAATATGACATAAAAAAAGAAGAAATGAGCATTTTGCATTTCTTCTTTTTTTCATACAATGAAAAAAATGGATATATCAATGTTTATGAAATCAGCCGTTTCCGAAATGAGCAGAACGGGCGCGGAAAAGGCGGAAAGGATGTATATATGCTTACATGGAAAATAATGGATGCTTCGGGAAAAACGAAGTTTGTTGCACACGGGGAAAAGGAGGTCGGTCTTGTATGTACGATGGAATACAGGGAGGGCGACTTCATTATTTTGGAACATTCGGAGGAGAGCGCGTATCTGTGGGTGCAGGTAGATGAATGCCTTGGAAGTTCGCTCGTCTATCTGACGGGGTATCTGATCTATCACATTCCGTTCGGGGAGGGGCATATCAGCTATCCGCCCAATGCGTTCGCGGGTGACAGGCACTATCTGTTCGCGCGGTATGCGACAGCGGAGGAGATCGCGCAGTACCGGAATCTTGCGGTGAACGTCAACGATCAGCACGGCGACACGGGCTGTTATCCGCATGCAACGGCAAATGTAGAGACACGCGGGGAGGCGGTCTTTGCGGCGCGCAATGCGATCGACGGCATTGTAGAAAATCATTCCCACGGAGAGTGGCCGTATGCGTCGTGGGGTATCAACCGCAGGGAGGACGCCTGTTTCACGCTCGAGTTCGGAAGGGAAGTAGAAGCGGATAAAATCGTCATTTACGAGCGCGCCGATTTTCCGCACGACAACTGGTGGAAGGAGCTTACCGTACAGTTTTCGGATGAGACGAGTATGGTATGCAGGCTCAAAAAGACGGATGCGGGGCAGGAAATCACGTTTCCGAAAAAGCGGCTGACGTGGCTTCGGCTTGAGCGGCTCATCAAGTCGGACGAGCCCTCGCCGTTCCCGGCGCTGACACAGATACAGGTGTTTGGAAGGGACGTCCCGGCGGAAAAAAGAGAAGCAGAATGACAAAAAAGAGAATTTGTCCGGGAAAAGGATAATCAGGGAAAAGACGGGTTGACGGAAAGTAAGAATCGTTTATTTCGCAAAAAGGAACATTAGAGACTATGGAAAAGTATTTGGAGAAGTTTGGAAATCCGCCCGCGGAATTTCGCGGAAGGCCGTTCTGGGCGTGGAACTGCAGGCTGAATCGGGAAGAACTGTTACAACAGATTTCCTGCTTTAAAGAAATGGGTATGGGCGGAGCGACGTTGCACTGCCGCACGGGACTTGCAACCGAGTATCTCGGCGAGGAATTTTTTGAGACGATGGAAGCGGTGGCGGCGGAACTGAAACGTGAGGGAATGCTCACGGGACTTTACGACGAGGATCGCTGGCCGTCCGGCTTTGCGGGCGGAAAAGTCACAGAGACAGATACCTACCGTAAGCGTTTTCTGGTTTTTTCTCCGTGGAGGAAAGCAGAGCACGAAAAGCGGATGCAGGGCGTTACGGGAGATAAGAGCTTTTGGGAGCGCTCGGCGGGCTGCGGTACGCTCTTGGCCCGCTACGAGGTCAGGCTTTCTGGCGGTTATCTTGCGTCCTACCGCAGACTCGCAGAAGGGGAGACGGCGGCGGACGGGCAGGAATGGTACGCTTATTTGGAGCTTGCCGCGCCGAATCCGAAATTTAACGGAAAAACATATGTAGACACACTAAATAAAAAGGCGTTAGAGCAGTTCCTTGCCGTGACACATGAAGCATATGCGAAGCATTTCGGCGCGGAATTTGGGAAGTCGGTTCCTTCGATTTTTTCGGATGAGCCGCAGTTTACGTTCAAGCAGTTCTTCGGAACAGCGGAGGAACAGCGGGAACTTCTGATTCCGTATACGGATGATTTTGAAGAGACATTCCTCGCGGAGTACGGGGAGAGTTTTCTGGCGCATTTGCCGGAGGTGTTCTGGGAATTGCCGGACGGGGAGGCATCCGCCATTCGCTACGAATATCACGAACATGTGACGGAGCGCTTCGTGGAGGCGTTTTCGGATACGATCGGCGCGTGGTGCAGGGAACATGATCTTGCATTTACCGGACACATGATGGAGGAACCGACGCTCTATTCGCAGACGAGCTGTACGGGCGAGACAATGCGAAATTACCGGGGATTTACGATACCGGGCATCGACATCCTGTGCGATAAGAGGGAATACACGACGGCGAAGCAGGCGCAGAGCGCCACGCAGCAGATGGGAAAAAACCAGATGATGTGCGAAATCTACGGCGTTACGAACTGGGATTTTGACTTTCGCGGGCACAAGTCGGAGGGAGATTACCTTGCCGCGCTCGGCGTGACGGAGCGGGTGCATCATCTGGCATGGACGAGCATGGCGGGCGAATCCAAGCGGGATTACCCGGCATCCATCTTCTATCAGTCGCCGTGGTACCGTGAGTACAGCCAATTGGAGACCTATTATGCGAGACTGAATACGGTGCTGCGCAGCGGGGAGCCTGTGGTGCGCATCGGTGTGATCCACCCGGTCGAGAGCTATTGGACGGTCTACGGGCCGGAAGCGCAGACGGCGGACGTCAGAGAAAAACTGGAAAAGCAGTTCAGGGAAGTTACGGAATGGCTGCTGTTTTCGCTGTTGGATTTTCATTATATTTCCGAGGGTCTGCTGGAATCGCTGGATGGAGAACCTTCACTTGTAAAAGGTAATGCCTGGACAGAGGAAAGCATATCCGGTGCGGAAGACAACCCTCAATTTGCAGTGGGAGCGATGCGCTACGACTGCATTATTGTACCGGGATGTCTGACACTGCGCGGGCATACGATAAAGCGTCTGGAAGAGTTTCTTTCTGCCGGAGGAAGGGTGATTTTTCTCGGGGATGTGCCGAAGCTTGTTGCGGGCAGGAAAGATGTGCGTCCGGCGGCTTTGGCGGAGCGCGCCGTGCGGCTTCCGTTCGACAGAAACCGGCTTCTGGCCAAACTCGAAGATTATCGTCTGCTCGATCTTAAAAATGCGAACGGCGTGCGCGCGGACCGCTATGTTTATCAGATGCGCCGCACGGATGAGGAGACGTTGCTTTTTCTTGCCAATGCAAAGAAAATTGAAAAGCCGGATATTCCGGCGCGCTGGGACGGTACGCTGACGCTGCACGGCATCTATCGGGTGGCAAAGATGGACGCGCTGACCGGAAAGAAGACGGCGCTTGCCGCAGAATATCGGGATGGCAATACCTGTCTTCCGGTAGGGCTTTACGAGTATGACAGCCTGCTGCTGCGGCTGCGTGAAGCAGAGACGGCTGTGGGGACAGAGACGGATTTGGAGACAGAGACAAAGCGGCAATGCGTATCCGCAGCAGCAGGCGCGGATGGAGCACAGAGGAGAACTGCTGCGGATTCTGGAATTGCACAGGCGGGCAGCAGAGAGAGACGACGTGAACTGACCGCTATCCTGCACGAGGTCACAGATTATTCGATGGAAGAAGAAAATGTCCTCATGCTCGATCAGGCGGAGTATGCCCTCGACAAAGAGGCGTATCAGTCCGCGGAGGAATTGCTTCGCATCGACAAAGCGCTCCGCGAGCGTGTTTCCTATCCGCTGCGCACGGGAATCTCGGTACAGCCGTGGGCGAGGGTGCAGGAAGCATTGAAGAGGGCAGGCAGCGTGCGGCAGGCGGAGAGCACCGTGGGGCAGGAATGCGGCGTGAAGCAGTCAAAAAATGTCATGGAGCGGAAAACGGCGCGGCACACGCTCCGGCTTCGCTTTACGGTGGAATCCGTTGCAGATATTTCCGACTGTAAGCTGGTGTTAGAGGAACTTTCACAGGCGCGTGTATTCTGGGATGGAGCAGAAAAAGCTACGGCACAGTGCGGCTTTTTTGTAGACCATCATATTCCGTGCATGAAGCTTGGTGTGGTAACAGTGGGGGAACATGTTCTTGAGGTGGAAATTCCGTTTACGCCGGAGACGAGAATAGAATGGTTGTATCTGACGGGAAACTTCGGTGCGAAGGTATTTGGAAACCGCGCGGTCTTAACATCCGCGCCGGAATGTGTTGCTTATGGAAGCCTGACGGAGTATGGATTCCCGTTCTATGGAGGAAATTTTACATATCAGCATGAAATCGAAGTGAAAGAGGATGGGGATTACGAGATTGAGATAACGAAATTCCGTGCCCCGCTGCTAAAAATCTGCGTGGACGGTGCGTTCGTGGGAAGAATTATGTTTTCTCCGTACCGATGCGTCCTCGGACACCTTGCGGCAGGAAAACACTGCATCGATATCACGGCATTCGGCAGCCGCATCAATACTTTCGGGCAGATTCACAACAACGACGATGCGTTCGGCTATTACGGACCGGATTCGTGGCGTACCGAAGGAGCGTCCTATTCCTATGAATATCAGCTCTGGAAAACGGGAATTCTGTCCGCGCCGAAGGTCTGGCGGATTACCGGGGAGGCATAACGGCGGCAGCCGCAAATGCGCAGATACGGAATGGTTATTCCTGCTTGGCATATTGTCTGCGGTATTCGCGCGGCGTCATGTGAAAATGCTTTTTGAAAGTCCGGTTAAAATAGGAGAGATTCTCGAAGCCGACCTCCGCCGCAATATCAAGAATCTGGGATTCCGAGGAGACGAGCAGCCGCTGCGCCATTGTCAGGCGGTAATCATTTAAGTAATCGATAAAGGAAGTTCCCATTGTGTTTTTGAAGTATTTCATGAAGTGGGACTGGCTCAGTTCCACTTCTCCTGCGACGTCTGCGATGGTGATTTTATCCATATAGTGATTCTCGATGTACTTTAGGATCAGTTTCATTTTCTCAAGCGACTTGTAATCCTTTTTCGGCGGTTCTTTCAGACGGCATTTGCCCACCAGAATGAAAAAGAGCATAAAAAGCTGGCTCTTGATATAGAACTGGTAACCCGCCGGATTGGTGCGGCTGATTTCGTCGTTCGCGTCGATGCAGGCGGCGATCTCGGAGTAGTGAGGCGTGTCCGGCGTGTACAAAAGCGGCACGGACAGAGCGCCGGAGAGCAGCGGAGCAAGCAGCTCGGTGTAGCTGGTATCGGTTTTCTTGGAAATCAGGATCCCCGGATGGAAAATGATATTTTCGTATTCCATACGATCCTGCTCGTGCTGTTCGATCGAGTGAAGCTGCCCCGGAATAATGAGCGCGATCGTCCCTGCGGTCACGGTGTAGGATTTGAAATCGACCGTGATCGTACCGATGCCCTTCTTGATATAGATCAGCTCCATTTCATCATGCCAGTGCAGCGGTACGTTCGGGAAGTCGAGCGGAATCGAACAGGGGTAAGTGATATAGGGGAATAAGGGATTCCCGTGCAGAACTTTTTCCTGATAATTTTCGTATTCTAATATATTCATGATAGGATTGTACCTCACGCGCCTGCAACCTTGAGAAATCAAGGAAAACAGGCGCTGTTTATCAATGTTCTTCCAGCCAGCGGACCGCGCAATGCGCCAGGCAGGCGGAACCGATGGGACAGACGTCCTCGTTGAACTGAACCTTTGGATTGTGTGCGGGGGCATCGCCCCGCTCATCCATATATCCTGCCGAAAGATACATGAATACGCTGGGAACTCTCGCTGCAATAGTTGCAAAGTCCTCAGAAGCACTGGCTGACGTGTCGGGAACAGGAGTCAGACCGGGAATCGGCAGTTCTTCCATATAACCTACGATCTCGTTCGTCATAGCAGAATCACATACCAGCGGAGGCACTTCAGAAATCATCTCGATCTCTGCCGTTCCCGCAAATACCTCCGCGGTCCTGTGAACAACCTCCTTCAGCCGCCGGACCAGTTTCTCGCGGCTGGCACTGTCATTGGTGCGTAAGGTTCCCTGTAGGATGGCGGTATCGGGGATTATGTTGGGCGCTGACCCTGCCGAAAAATTGCCGATGGTCAGCACACAGGCTTTGCCGGGATCCGCTTCCCGGGCAATCAGCGATTCCAGGGCAAGGTAAATATGGACGCCGATATTGATCGGATCGATGGAACTGTGCGGATATGCGCCGTGGGCGCCCCGCCCGTGGATTGTGATTCGAAAACCATCCACAGAGTACATCATGGTTCCGCCGCTGTTGTACATGAACAAGCCCACAGGCATCCTTCCGGAGCCGACATGATAGGCAAGGGCAGCATCCACACCTTCCAGTATCCCATTCGCCATCATATCCTTCGCACCTTCAAAGGTTTCTTCCGCAGGCTGGAACATAAATCGAACCCTGCCGGACAGCATGGATTCATTTTCTTTTAGCATCTTTGCCGCTGTCAGCAGCATGGCAGCATGGAAATCGTGACCGCAGGCATGAGCCTCCGTGCCGGTTGGGCAGGCAAAACTTTCGCCGCTTTCTTCCGGCATGGGCAGCGCATCCATATCCGCCCTAAGCAGGATTGTCTTTCCTCCCTTCTGCCCCAACTCTGCAGTTACGCCATGCCCGCAGGGATGTGGTTCTAATCCATACTCTTTTAACTGTTCCATAACGTAGGTCTGTGCTTTTGGCATGTGAAGACCCACTTCCGCGTTGGTATGCAGCCAGCGGCGGTGGGAGACCGTTTCCTCACGCAGTGCCAGTGCCCGTTTATAGAAATCCATAATCGTACCTCCATGATTTGCTGTGAAAAAATTGCTTGTGATAGGATTGTACCACTTTTGCGACCAATATTACAAGAAAAACCTGTGCGCAGCACATATAATAGTCTCATAAAGCAAATGACATACATGTTGCAGCTAAATTGGGGAACGATGAAAGCATTGGCGCGGGGCGCCGAAAGGATGGAGGTCAATCATGAATTTACAGGAAATCGTAAACAAGAGATGCGGTAAGAATATCGCACAGTGTACCAATGAGGAAATCTATTACGCACTGCTTGAGATGACAAAGGGCATGGCGAAGGAGAAAGAGAGCAATGCCGGAAAGCGCAAACTGTACTATATCTCCGCAGAGTTCTTAATCGGTAAGCTTTTATCCAACAATCTGATCAATCTTGGCATTTATGAGGAAGTGAAGAAGCTTCTGGCGGAAAACGGCAAGAGCCTTGCAGAGATTGAAGAGGTAGAGCCGGAGCCGTCTTTGGGAAACGGCGGACTCGGACGTCTGGCAGCGTGCTTCGTGGATTCGATCGCAAGCCTTGGCTTAAACGGCGACGGCGTCGGACTCAATTATCACTACGGTCTGTTCAAACAGGTATTTGAGAACAATTTACAGCGCGAGACTCCGAATCCGTGGATCGAGAAGGAGAGCTGGCTGACAAAGACGGATGTGACCTATCCGATCCAGTTCGGCGGATTTACATTACAGTCCAGATTGTATGATATCGACGTGATCGGTTATGAGAACCGAACAACAAAGCTTCATTTATTTGATGTTGAGACGGTGGACGAGAGTCTGGTCGGAGACGGCATCGACTTTGATAAGGAAAATATTGCAAAGAACCTTACGTTGTTCTTATACCCGGATGATTCCGATGATAAGGGACGCATCCTTCGTGTATACCAGCAGTATTTCATGGTGAGCAACGCAGCGCGCCTGATTATCGACGAGACGCTTGCAAGAGGCGGCGATCTGCACAAGCTGCATGAGTACGCAGCAATCCAGATCAATGACACGCACCCGAGTATGGTCATCCCGGAGATGATCCGTCTGCTCATGGAGCGCGGCATCTTAATGGACGAGGCGATCGACATCGTATCTAAGACCTGTGCATATACGAACCACACGATTCTTGCAGAGGCGCTTGAGAAATGGCCGATTCATTTCCTTGAGAAAGCCGTACCGCAGTTACTGCCGATCATTTACGAACTGAACAGCCGCATCGTGCGCAAGTATGATGACAAGTCCGTTGCAATCATTGACGACGAGAAGCGCGTACACATGGCGCACATGGATATTCACTACGGCTACAGTGTAAACGGTGTTGCATACCTGCACACGGAGATTTTAAAGAACTCCGAGTTGAATAACTTCTACAAGATTTATCCGGAGAAGTTCAACAATAAGACGAACGGTATCACATTCCGCCGCTGGCTGCTGCACTGCAACCACGAGTTGTCCGAGCTGATCGAGTCCTTGATCGGACCGGGCTTTAAGAAGGATGCGAAGGAACTGGAGAAGCTTGGCGCATTTGTAAACGACGAAGCAGTACTTAACAAGCTTCTGGCGGTAAAGGGTACGAGAAAAACAGAACTTAAGAATTATCTGGAAAAGACGCAGGGCATCACTTTGGATGACAATTCCATCTACGATATTCAGGTCAAGCGCCTGCATGAGTACAAGAGACAGCAGATGAACGCGCTCTATGTGATTCATAAATATTTCGAGATCAAAGCGGGCAAGAAGCCGTCCCGTCCGATCACGGTAATTTTCGGTGCGAAGGCTGCTCCGGCTTATGTGATCGCAAAGGATATCATTCATCTGATTCTCTGCCTGTCCGAGTTGATCGCAAAGGATCCGGAGGTTGCTCCGTACTTAAAGGTCGTTATGGTGGAGAACTACAATGTCACACTTGCGGAGAAGTTAATCCCGGCAGCGGACATCCACGAGCAGATTTCCCTTGCTTCCAAGGAGGCTTCCGGTACTTCCAACATGAAGTTTATGTTAAACGGTGCGGTGGCAATCGGAACAATGGACGGTGCGAACGTTGAGATGCATCAGTTCGTGGGAGACGACAATATCTACATTTTCGGTGAGTCCTCCGAGGCAGTTATCGAGCATTACGACAAGGCCGATTATGTGTCAAAGACTTACTATGACAACGATGCAGATATCAAGCGCGCGATTGATTTCATCGTGAGCGACGAGATGCTTGCAGTCGGATGTAAAGAGAACTTAGAGCGTCTCTACAACGAGCTTTTGAATAAGGATTGGTTCATGACTCTTCCGGATTTCAAGGATTATGTGGCAACCAAGGAGCGCATTTACGCAGATTACGAGGACCGCATGGCATGGGCGAAGAAAATGCTCGTCAATATCAGCAAAGCAGGATTTTTCTCCTCAGACCGTACGATTGCACAGTACAATGAGGATATCTGGCACTTATAAAATAATTTGCTTCTAAATGATTATAGTTCTATACGCAAAGGAGGATGCCAAAAGGCATCCTCCTTTGCGTAACAGTATACCGTAAAAAATAGAGGTAACTCTGTGATAGATTTACCGCTGTTTGGTTTCTTGCAATTATTTAGTTTTGAAATAGGCAAACTGGAATTTGCAAACTTACTATAGTAAATATCCTATTGCTATAAAAATATAGCTATATAGAAAATCTTTATTTAATCTTAAATACATTACACCACTAAGAACAGAAAATATCATAGTAGAGATTCCGTTCCATATTTCAAGTCCTACTCCTCTTGATACGAAATGAAACGCTCCCCATGTCATAGCCAATATAATACCGCCAAATGGAAAATCACTTTCTCTATTTCTTCGTACATCAAATGCCTTTTGCCCATATATGATAATCAATAGGACAATTCCAACTTCCACAATATAATACAGATATTGTGAAATGAATTGAAAAACACTTTTGCCATGAAGCTCTCCGATAATCTTTAAGGTATGCCAATCTATAAATGTCATTATCTTGCATAAAATCAGGCAGCTTGCAGCCACAACCCAATTCTTTGTTGAAATATTTGTTTTTTCTTTCTTTTGAGGAAAGCCATAATGTTTCCGATTATAAAATATGATAAAATAAAGATACAATGTCCATATAATAACCATAATCCAATGATGTACGCTTCGCTGATTGGCGGTATAATCCCATATATTCATCCGCATAATCAACATCTCAATGACAAATAGGGCAACGTATTCTAATAAAAATGCAGCAAATAAAAGTAAACTTACGCCTAAATATTTTCTCCATTTCACATTGTTATCCAATATCAGCACCTCCTGCTTATATGAGCAATTTTAATCTTGCAATGACACCATTTTCTGTGCGCCATTCTGTTTATTAACTTTTTAAGTGGTAAAACTTAGAATAGTAATAATTATCAGTCTGCTATGAAATCTTATATTCTTTATCATTATCCCATCTTCCTCCCATAAATTCCGATTTGTCGGTATCAACAACATCGAAATCATATCACACAACTAACTGGATCACAATGGTATATCATGCGTCTTTGATTTCTCCTTTCTCGACCACAATCCCTTTCGGAAACGTTCTTTTATCATCGAGACTGTGATATACTGGTAATGAGATAGAAGTAGCAGGGGCTGTCACGGGGAATGAACCGGTAGTAAATAAAACGTGGAAGGGAGTAAACAGAAGGTCATGAATTATATTGATATGCATTGTGATACATTGGCGGAGGCGCTGGTTCGAAAAAGCAGCACGGCGGAGCGTTTGGAGGGAACGATGGTTGACGCGGCGCGGTTAAAGGAGAGCGGAGCTTTTGCTCAGTTTTTTGCCATGTTTCTGCCGCAGCGGAATGAGCCGGGCTGGTTTGGCTGTCAAAAGATGCCGGAGGCGGAAGAACTGATGGAAAAGATGTATAGGGTGTTCCAAAATACAATGCAGGCGTGCAGCAGTTATCTCGCGCCCGCGCATAACTTTGCAGAATTGGAGCACAACCGTACGGCGGGGAAAATTTCCGCTTTTTTGACCATTGAAAACGGTGACCCGGTACGTGGGAAAATGGAGAATCTGAAGCGGTTTTACGATATGGGAGTGCGGCTTATCACGCTGACCTGGAATGATGCAAATTGTTTCGGCTATCCGCACTCCGAACAGGCGGAGGAGATGAAGCAGGGGCTTACGGACTTTGGAAAAGAAGCTGTTTCCTATATGCAGGAGCTTGGAATCCTTGTGGATGTCTCCCATCTGTCGGACGGCGGCTTTTATGATGTTGCAGAACGCGCGAGGAGGGCGGCAAAACCGTTTGTGGCATCGCACTCGAACTGTCGCGCCCTAAGTCCTGCCACGCGGAATCTGACGGATGAAATGATCCGTATTCTGGCGGATTGCGGCGGCGTGGCAGGAATTAATTTTGCACCGGAGTTTCTCAATGCGGATGCGATGGATCAGTTCAGCCGTGTGGAGCGGATGTGCGATCATGTATTGCATTTTATGGATAAGGGCGGTGTGGAATGTGTCGGAATCGGCACGGATTTTGACGGAATCAGCGGGGAGTTTGAGATTTCGGACTGCACGAAGATGGAACTTCTTTTCGATGCGCTGCACAGAAGAGGACTGTCGGATGATGCTCTTGAAAAAATTGCTTATGGAAATGTGGCAAGGGTCATTCGCGATGCGATGTAGAGAAACCTTGCAGATTTGGGGAACGAATGATGTATGACGATGAAAAATATGCGGAATTTGTAATACTTGTCACGGGATGAAATATCGTATATACTTTTTTGGGTGATATAGTTTGTCGTGTGCCAAAAAAGACAAAGAAGCAGAACGGAGTCAGAATGAAGAACAAGAAAAGAATTATAACGCTTACAGCGGCGACAGCTCTCTCGATAGCTGTGCTTTCCGGATGTAATGATGAACGTCTTGAGGAAGAGCTTTCTTACCGTGAGCTTGGTATAACGAATATACAGGAGGGCGATTACGAGGAAGCGATCGCGGCATTTGACAGTGCATTGTCCCGAAGCAACGGGAAAATCGGTGCGACGGAAATTGATATCTGCTACTATAAGGCGGCGGCACTGTATGCGAACGGGGATACTAAGGGAGCGCAGGAGACTTATGACGCACTGCTTGCGTACGATAAGAAGGATGCGAACGCTTATTATCTGCGCGGCTGCCTGCGCCTTAAGAGCGGAGATGTACAAGGGGCGAAGGATGATTTTGCGAACGCAGTGACTTACAATGCTTCCGATTTTGAATTGTATATCAATATTTACCGGAATCTTGCAGCTTATAATTTGCAAGCGGAAGGGGAAGAGTACTTAAATAAAGCGTTTTCCATTAAGGGAAATGATGCAAAAAGCCTTGCAGGGCGCGGGGAAATTTATTATCTGCTGGGGGAGAATGAAAATGCGCTCACGGAACTTAAGGCGGCGATCGACGCGGGGAGTGTCGATGCAAATCTGACGATCGCCAGGGTGTATGAGGCGATGGGAGACAGTGCTTCGGCAGAGGAATACTATAAGGCATACGTGGATTCCGGCGCGGCGGATGCGGCAGCGATGTGCGCGCTCGCGGAGCTTGCGATGGCGAAGCAGGATTATGCGGCGGCGCTTTCCTATGTGAATCAGGGACTTGCGATGGATGAAGTGCCGAATCGCAGGGCACTGATGCAGGATCAGGTGATCTGTCTCGAATATACGGGAGATTTTGACGGTGCATGGAATGTTATGGAGGAGTATATGTCGCTGTACCCGGATGATATGGAAGCGCTGCGGGAGTATATATTTTTAAAGAACAGATACAATGTCGATGCGCAGGCTTCGGAGGAGATTCAGGCGGAAGTCGTTTTGCCCACTGAGGAAGCGCAGGCGACGGAAAGCGGCGAGTAAGAGAAAGGGAGATTCATGGCTGAGACAATCGAGATAGAACAGATTCAAGAGAGGGTGATTCTGGTCGGAGTGAGCGGGCAGGAGTCGGACGCCGCGAATTGTGGTCTGCGGGATTTCACGGAAGATTCCGTTTTAGAATTAGCAGAGCTGGTAAAGACGGCGGGAGCGGTCGTTGTGGGAACGATGATCCAGAAGCGGGAACTGGTTCACCCGGGCACTTATGTGGGTACCGGAAAGGTCGCGGAGCTTGCGGCGATGGTGAGAGAGCTGGAAGCGACCGGGATTGTGTGCGACGACGAGCTTTCCCCAGCGCAGCTTAAGAATCTGGAGGCTGCGCTTGACACGAAGGTCATGGACCGGACGTTAATCATCCTTGATATTTTTGCGGCGCGCGCGACCACGAGCGAGGGAAAGATACAGGTCGAACTGGCGCAGTTGAAATACCGTCTGAGCCGTCTTGCGGGTCTGGGACGCTCCATGTCGCGTCTCGGCGGCGGTATCGGAACAAGAGGGCCGGGTGAGAAGAAGCTCGAAATGGACAGGCGTCTGATCAAGAACCGTATCGCGCAGCTTAACCGGGAGCTAAAAGAAGTGCGGCAGCACCGTGAGATCACCCGTGCAAGACGTGTGCGGGAGCAGATTCCGGTTGCGGCGATTGTAGGGTATACGAACGCGGGGAAGTCGACGCTTTTGAACCGGCTGACCGATGCGGGCGTTCTGGAAGAAGACAAGCTTTTTGCTACGCTTGATCCGACGACCCGCGCGCTTGCGCTTTCGGGCAGACAGGAAATTTTGCTGACCGATACGGTCGGTTTTATTCGAAAACTGCCGCACCATCTGATCGAGGCGTTCCGCAGCACGCTCGAGGAGGCGAAGTACGCGGACTATATTCTTCATGTGGTGGACGCGTCCAATCCGCAGTGTGAGCAGCAGATGCATATCGTATATGATACGCTTTATCAGCTTGACATCAAGGACAAGACGATCATTACGCTTTTTAACAAGCAGGACGCGGTCACAGACCCCGAACCGCTGCGTGATTTTAAAGCGGATTATACGCTTGCAATCTCGGCGCGTGAGGGAACGGGATTGGAAGAATTAAAGAAGCTTCTCGCCAGACTGCTCAGGGAAAATAAGGTGCTCGTGGAGCGCACGGTGGCTTACGCGGACGCGGGAATCCTGCAGCAGATCCGAAGCAAAGGGGAGCTTTTGCAGGAGGAGTACCGGCCGGAGGGCATCTATATCAGAGCGTATGTGCCCATGGAATTGTATGGAAAACTCGGATGAAATATGGTAAAATGTCGTCAGACATTTTTTGATCGGATACTGATAAGATACAAAATTTATAGGTAATTGCGAAACAAGTTCGCAATCCTGATTGAAAACAAGGATAGAATCCTGCAATGCAGGATTCTTAAGATG
>ERZ808041.37-NODE-37-length-180596-cov-19.109102_pt1 | contig 180596 bp, 128 predicted proteins | sample MGYA00380192_ERZ808041 | MGnify/ENA primary metagenome ERZ808041 (study PRJEB31490, sample SAMN06133412) | mouse gut metagenome | isolation source: Z1_1 | host: mice | place: China: Chengdu | collected 2015-05 ...
AAGGCTGGTTCCACCATGCAAAATGTCCAACCCTCTATTTTCAATGTAAAATCACCATGCAAAATGTCCACGTGACCTCTTTTTGAGGATGTTTTTCTGCTTTTATGAGGAGCATAGCGGGCTATGTGACGAATAAAAACAGAAAAACAGACCGAAAAGAACCTTGGGAGGAAGCTGAAGAAAAGCTTTTTGAAGAAAATTCAAACAGGTTCTAATACATCCAGTTTATCAAACAATTATCAAGATAATCTTTAATATTACATAGTTTAACGTGAGTTCGATTAATGTATTCACGTTATTTTATAATTCACTGTTGATAACTTGGAGAACTTGCTGCGCCAAAGCTGAATAACCGATGTTGGTCGGGTGGGTACCGTCGCCTCCTTCATAATATTCCGGATGATTGACCATCACATTCCATAAATCGTTTACTTGTATCCCTTCCTGATGGATGTGTTTTAAAGCAATCTCATTGCGCTTTTTAATCCGTTCGGTAATGGGAGCGAATCCTGTCATCTTCTCACCTGCACGGACAGGGGTGATTGTAGCCCAGATAAGTTTCGCTTTCGGAGCATATTTACGGATGGTTTTAATCAGTTTTGGGAAATTCTTATCATACTCTTCTTCTGTATAGCCGAACCCGTGCAGGCCGTTGTTGAAATGGATAATGTCAAAGTGGGCATTTTTAAGAACCACCGCTATCTCTTCCAACAAGGCAGGGTCACCGACACTCTTGGAGTTTGAAAGACGTCCCACGTACGCTTTCCCTTTCAAGGCCTGTTCCACTTTCTTGGAATAACCGCGTGTTATAGAGTTGCCGATAAGCAAAACGTGTGGAAGGTCTGTCCGGTTTGCTCCGGAAATCCAGACATCCGACCATTCGATGTACTCGCGTACTATTTTCTTTTGTGCGAAAGTCGGTATGCAAAATAATAGTGAAATTAATACGACAAACTGTTTCATAATTGTTTTTATTAAAGTGTTATTTTATTGAATTACTATTTGGTTTCCGATATGCTCGTTTCGGGCGGTACTCCGAATAACTCTTTTCAGTAGGGAATCCGGATGCCATTACAACTCGTTTATCAACCGGTTCGCCCTTTCAACGACCTTGTCCGCAGGAATATCCTTTAATTGCCGTTCATCAAAGTCTCCCAGAATCTTTTTCAGTCTCGCCAGTTTCCTCGCGTCTCCATTCCGTTCCCATTCCTGTTTGAGAATCCGTATTTTTTCATAGGCTTGTATGCCTGCAATCAGATTTTCAAAACGCATGGATGTTCTTCCGCCCGGGTATAACAGATACGTATCTCCTGCTCCCCATGTATAAAAACGGCTGTCCAACAACGGTTCTATTGTCCAGCTGTTGAGCGCCCAGCGGAGGTATCCGTCAAGGTTCTCTTTCGCTGCATACCATCCCAGCCACTCTGCTTCCGCCGGATTGCTGAATGTATAGGTATTGGGATAAGACTCTGCACAACAAGTGTAATAGGTGGTAATCTTACCTTCCGATTTACGCTTGCGCTTCATCTCTTCACTGTACTTCATGGCCAATGCCACGCAATAATCGTTCAGCTCGTCCGACAGCTCTTCGTGCAAGGAACCGGCTAAGGAGACTTTGAAGCCAGGGTCTGCTTCGCGGATAATGGACAGTGCTTCCTGCATATCTTTCATCGGACGTTCATCCATTGCTATATGTGTGATGCCGAACCATCCTTTGGCTTTCAAGTGGGCGGCGAAGTCTTTCAGCATCCTTAACCAAAAGTCATGGTATTCCTGTTCACCCGGTTTTGTCTTCAGCTCTTTCAGCGAGTTGGTGGCCTGGTCGTAGTATTGGAACGAAAGTTTCCACGGAATCATGGAATAACATCCTATTTCCCGGGTCACTCCTATCGACTGCATAAATTCCACCCAACGGTCGAACACGGTGTAGTCGTACATCCACGTGCCGTCCGCCCGTTTCATCCAGGTCACCATGGTCTCGAACGGGTCGTAGGTCTGTGCGTTCCACGGTTGGTGGATGATGGAGGCGGTGATGACTTTTCCGCCGGCATCGGCATACGGTTTGAGTTCTTTCTCCAGTAGAGTGAAGTGCTCTTTGCTCCACGGTTGTACGCCGTAATAACGTGCCACCGCAAACGGGTTTTGCCATAAATCGAGATGGAATGCCCATTGCGACGGTTCCGGTAAGGTATGGTTCAGCACCTGTAACTCCAATTTCAGCCGTCCTATTACTTCCGTGCCGTTTTTCAGCGTCACATCCGATTTATAGACACCGGCGAGCGCATCCTGTGGAATCTGAATGCCTATCCAATAGCCTTGCGAAGTCTTGGCTTTCATCGGCAAGGATATTGCCAGATGGTCTATCGGGTCTGCCACCAGTGTGGAGTCGTATTGCGTGGCATCCGGACGGTGCCCGCAGGTACCTTCTTTGTGGTGGTTCAATTCATCGGTCATCACGTAGCGTACAAAACCTTTCAGTATGCGTTCCGGGGAGATTTCGTATTTGCCCGATGCGTGCAACGGTGCCGTTATTTCCACCGATACATTCTCCAAGTCTACGGCAGAGGCAATCACCAGCTGTGTGGATACTTTTTCTCCTTTCCAGCCTTTCACTCTTCCCGTTACGTCCTTCGGGAGTTTTGCCTTGCTTTCTTTGGCATAGCGCACATATTTGCTGCCCCAGTTTGCCGACACGCCCGACGCGCCTTTCCAGGTCTCGCCATCGGCCGCTGCCGGATTGGGTAATTCCACATAATGTTCTACCGGAAAAGGAGCTTGTCCGGTGGTGTGTCCGGAATGGGTTACTCCCATGCGTTCCTGCCCTAAACTGTACTGGGCTAAACACAGGCAAATGCCTGCCAAAAACATTTTCTGAGTTTTCATTCTTATGTGATTTGAGTTCTTGGTAATGCAAAGAAAGTAAATTTCTTCTTAAACAGAGGGGGATATGGGTACATATTACGTACCTCTTATGTACATAAAGGAAATATAAAACTGACGGGGAGGGAAAAACCAAGGATAGAAAGAGGAGGGAGGTGTGCCTTCTTTATAAAAACGTATCATTCTTTTGTACTTTCTTCTCAAACTCTCTTTTACCGTTTACTCCTTGTTTTTAGTTGATTTTTAATCTTCTATATTTACTCTGCGAATTTGAATATTATAAATCATGAAAAACATGACAAACATGGTAAAAGGATTAGGTACATTCTTATCGAAAACATTCTTGCTCTCCTTGCTGTTGGGGGCGGCAAGCGCCAATAGCCGTGCAGCGGAGCTGTATCCTTGGCGATTGACGGGAGATTCTTTATTATTGTTCAAAGGAACTACCTACCGGTATACGGTCGATACCCCCGAAAACCAAGGGCTGGTCTCTACGCTGCCCACGGTAGCCGAGTTGAAGGAGCAGCTGAAACAGGCGGGGGCGGGAACTTTCCGCCTGTTGGCAGCCGACGGACGGGAAAAGACGCAGGGCGTGCCGGAGCAAGGCGACTATCTGCTCGCCGCATCGTCCTGGCGGCGGGTGCCGGTGGGCATCCGTAAAGGAGCGTTGCCCCCGGCGTTGAGGCTGGACCGTACGGAAGCTACCATACGCACGGCAGGAACACTCTCTTTGGACTTCTACGCAGGGCAGCGCAGTCCGATGTCTACTGTGACTGTCCATATTCCGGCAGGCATTGATGTGACGCCGGACAACACCACGGTCAACGTAATCGGGCGCGGCGAAGTGCTGCTGCGCGACTTGCCCAAGCAATCTATCGGACGCACCGGTACGCATTACTCTTACAGCCGGGTCGGCGAGGTCGAAATCAGGAAAGATAAGGCGAAAGGCACCGACTTAATCTTCAGGAAGCTGGATTTCCGTCCGTCCAACGGTCCGGACATCAGGCTTTGCATGAAGGGCGTGGCGCTGCCTGCGACGGGCGTCTACACATTCAGCGCGGAGTATGCCACTTCGGAGCCCGAAGTACTGGCAAGTCCGGTTGCCACGGCGACACTGAAAGGCGTGACCACGGTGGCGGATTTCACCCGGAATGTCTTGAAATCGTTTACTTATAAAAAGGATTGGGACTTATCATTTACCTCGTTCCATTGGACGGCTCCCAAAGATGCCCGGAAGGTAACGCTGTTAAGCTCGGAAGATATGGGAAAAAGCTGGGAACTTGTCAACGTTTCGATACTGCCGGACGATGACTTCACGGCGGCTTACCGACTGAAGCCCAACCGGCTGTATGCCTTCAAGCTTAGGATAGAAGGAGGAGATAACGCTGGAGACTCCAACATCGTGTGGTTCCACTCGGGCTTGTGGGACGTGAAGGCACTGGGCGTGAAGGGAGACGCGTCGGCAGATGATACGGACGCCATCAACCGTGCCATCGAAAAGGTGAACGGGCTGGGCGGCGGCATCCTGTACTTTCCGGAAGGAACGTACAATGTCCGTACCGTACACCTGATGAGCAACGTGTGGTTGAACCTGAGCAGCGGGGCTACCATTCAGGCGTTGCCCGGAGGAGACGCACCGGAAGCGACGTGGTTCAGCGACCGTGCTTACCGTTCGGGACTCTCGCCCACGGATTCCCGTCCGTATGCCGACCCCGAAAACTATCTGACGAAACAGGATGTCGGCCACACCTTCTTCCGCAATGCGATGTTCTTCGGCGAACGCATAGACAATGTGAAGATTGTGGGCACGGGACGCATCACCGGCAACGGAAGCCTGGTCACGACCGACCGCGTGATGAACAATACACCCGAAAAGCGTTGCGACAAGATGTTTTCGTTGAAACTCTGCACGAATATCGAAATTGGCGGATGGAGTCTCAATAAGGATATGTGGTACGACCCGCAGCGGGACGAACCTTATTATATGGAGAAGGACGGCGGAAAGAACTATGATGTCGGCAATATGCTGCACATAGACCAGGGCGGACATTTCGTCTTGCTGGCAACGGGAACCGATGGTATCCACGTGCACGATACGTATTTCGCGAAGCATAGTCCGAAGAACGCGCGAGACATATACGACTTTATGGGGTGCAACGACGTGACAGTCACGAACATCTATTCGCGCGTAAGTTCGGACGATATTGTGAAGCCCGGTTCGGACTGCTCGTTGGGCTTCACCCGTCCGGCACATCATTACATGGTCCGCAATATCGTGGGAGATACTAATTGCAATCTCTTTCAGATTGGTTCGGAGACAGCCGATGATATTCAGGACCTTTATGTGGATAACATCTACGTCCTGGGCGCCAACAAGGCGGGTTTTTCCATTTCGACCAACGACGGCGGGCATATCAAGAACGTATATCTGAACAGCGGCAAGACCGGACCTGTTCATTCGCGTTCGGTGATGCGCCGCACGCGTGCGCCTTTCTTCATTTCCATCTCCAATCGCGGAAGAGTGCTGGGTGCGGACGTCGCCCCGTTCACGTTCAAGGAGAACGGCGCGGAACGGAAGGAACTGCTGGTCACCAACTCCAACATCGGCAGGGTGGAGAATATCATCCTGAAAGGCGTGGATATTGAAGAAGTGTATGGCGGAAGCTCTTTCCGTGGCGGCCGCTGGAAAGCGTACGACGGTTCGCAGAACAAGGCGACGCCCATCATCGCCGGTTTCAAGTTGCCCGATACGGAGGATGTGGAGGGCGGTCTGACCTTCCGCTTGCCCAACGGGTTGCATACGGGATACATAGAGAATGTCCGGTTCCACGATGTCGACTTGCGGGTGAAGGGAGGACATCCAGCGGAAGATGCGGAAGCTTGTCCGCCCGAAATCGGAGTGGGGCGTTACAATGTGGGCGACTTGAAGACGCAACCCGCCTTCGGCTTTTGGGCGCGCCACGTCAAAGGCTTCGTCCTGGACAACTGCAAGATTAGCGCGGAGAGCAAGGATGGCAGGTATGCGGTTGTCCTGGATGACGTGATTGACGCCGAAGTCAGCCGCCTGCAAGTGGCGGAAGGCATTACAGACAAAGAGAATGTAAAGGCTGTACGCAGCCGGAATGTTGTTATAAAATAAAAAACAGAAAAGCATGAAGAGTTTAATAACCGGTATCGGGATACTGCTCCTGAGCGGAATGGTATCCGTCTCTGCACAAGTGCAGGAAACATCCTCGTTGGATACGTTGAAGAAATATATCCTGACCCCTAAGGCGCCCGACACGCCGCGCATCAATGGCGCTAAAGTGTTCGGAGTGCGCCCCGGCTCGCAGTTCCTCTACACGATTCCCGCCACGGGCGTGCGCCCGATGACCTTTGCGGTGGAGAACCTGCCGAAGGGGCTGAAGGTGGATGCGACGAGCGGCAGGATTACGGGAAGCATCCGGCAGGCGGGCGAATACCTTGTGACGTTCGTTGCCCGGAACTCCCTGGGCGAGGCAAAGCGCGGTTTCAAGATTGTGGTGGGCGACAAGATAGCCCTGACTCCGCCTATGGGTTGGAACAGCTGGAACTGCTGGGGCAATGCGGTCAGCCAGGAGAAGGTGCTCAGTTCGGCACGTGCCATGGTCGAGAAAGGCTTGATTAACCACGGCTGGCAGTATATCAACATCGACGACGGCTGGCAGGGACTTCGTGGCGGCAAGTACAAAGGAGTGATGACCAACAGCAAGTTCCCCGACATGAAGGGGCTTGCCGATACCGTTCACGGCATGGGACTGAAGATAGGCATCTATTCCGGTCCGTGGGTCGGCACCTATGCCGGACACCTCGGCTCTTATTGCGACAATCCCGACGGCACGTACGACTGGGTGGAGAAGTATGCCAACGAGCACTACCGCTACGTGGATGCCACGAAGCGGACCAAGCACGGAGTCAATTACCACCATGGCAAGTACTCGTTTGTGAAGAACGATGTGCAGCAATGGATGGAGTGGGGAATGGACTACCTGAAGTACGACTGGAACCCGAACGATGTCTACCACGTGACGGAGATGCGCGACGCGCTGCGCTCGCACGACCGTGACGTTGTGTTCAGCCTTTCCAACAGTGCCCCGTGGGGCGATGCCGCCCAGTGGGAACGGCTTGCCAACTGCTGGCGCACCACAGGTGACATCAAAGACACCTGGGAGAGCATGAGCCGCCTGGGATTCAACCAGACCAAGTGGGCGCCTTTCGTAGGACCGGGACACTGGATAGATCCGGATATGCTGGTGGTAGGCATGGTAGGCTGGGGACCTAAGCTCCATTATACCCGCCTGACGCCCGACGAACAGTACACGCATATCAGCCTGTGGGCATTGCTCTCGTCGCCCCTGCTGATTGGATGTGACATGGCACAGCTGGACGATTTCACCTTGAGCCTGCTGACCAACGACGAGGTGATTGAAGTCAACCAGGACCCGATGGGAAACAAGGGATGGTGGTTGCCGAACAGGGTGATGTGGTGACCTACGCCAAACCGTTGGAAGACGGCTTGATGGCTGTCGGCCTGTTCAACCGGGGGAACAGCGTGGCCAAGGGAACACTGACGTGGAAGTCGGTAGGCATCCGTGGCGAACAGACGGTGCGCGACCTTTGGCGGCAACAGGACGTGGCGAAGTCGGCATCCGAATTTACCACGGAGATAGCCCCCCACGGCGTGCGTTTTGTGAAACTCTATCCGGGAAATAGCCGCGAACAGGCTACCAGCGGCCGATAAAGCAGGAGGGAACGATGAAACGGATTTATCTCTACTTCAAAGAAAAGACGGAGAAGGGCGAGTTCGCTTCCAAGCGGATGCGGATACTGCTCTTCTGGGGATTGGGGATTTCATCGACGCTGTGGTTCCTTGTCCGGGTGATACCCAAGCCGTCTCGTGCCTACTATCCTTGTATGCAGGCGGCGGCACCGATGATGTCGGCGTTCGTCACCTACATCCTTTCGTTCACTGCCGCGTGGTGGAGCGGGCGGAAACTGCTGGGAGCTGTCCGCCGGCGGAAGCTGCTTGTCGGTGCGTTCTTCTTCCTCTGTTTTTGCGCCTTCGGCACGATGACGCTGGTGGAGAACAGCGCGTCACTGCTGGCACAGGCTGTCCTGCCCGCATCGGAACCCCGTATGGCATGGGGAAAGAACAATCCGGTGGGCACGCCGAAGGGCATACATCCGGGACGCGTCGTCTGGGCGCACGCACCGGGAGCGGCAACCTGGCAGAAAGGCGAAGGCTTCTGGTACGAAGACCGCTGGAACCGTCAGGAAGATGCCGACTGGCTGATGCGCAACGCCCTCCTGTCGCTGACCGGAGAGAAGCAGGAGAAAGCGGCATGGAACGCGCTCTTCACCTCTTTCAATCGCGAACACGGCAAGGGGAAGAAAGGCTACCGGAAGGGAGAGAAGATTGCCATCAAGATAAACCAGAACAACACCTTCTCGCACGGGGATTGCGAGCAGCTGAACGCCTCCCCGCATCTGACGCTCGCCCTGCTGCGCAGCCTTGTCCGGGAAGGGGGCGTCCCGCAGGAACGGATTACGGTATTCGATGCCAGCCGCTTCCTGACCGATGCCCTGTTCCACAAGTGCCATGCGGAGTTTCCGGATGTCGTCTACCTGGACAATGAAGGCGGAGCGGGACGCACCAAGTCCACCTACACGGCAGACGCCATTCCCTACTCGAAGGACAACGGACGCCTGGCGCGCGGCCTGGCAAACTGTGCCCTCGACGCCGACTACCTTATCAACATGGCGTTGCTGAAGGGACACGGCGGACAGGGAGTGACGCTTTGTGCCAAGAACTGGTATGGCGTGACGGACATCGACCGCAACTTCCGCAAGAACCAGCACAACAACTTCAACCAGGACCGCAGCGGAAAGCCGCGTTACATGACGTTCACCGACTACATCGCCCACAAAGACCTGGGACAGAAGACCATGCTCTTCCTGATAGACGGACTATACGGCTCCAAGAACGTCAACGGTGCCCCTTCCGGCAAATGGAAGATGGCTCCCTTCGGCAACGATTGGCCCTGCTCGCTCTTTGCCTCGCAGGACCCGGTGGCGATTGATGCGGTCGGAATCGACTTCTTGAGTGCGGAGTTCCCCACGATGGCGGATGTGAACTACTGCGATATGTATCTGGTGGAAGCCGCCATGGCAAATTCACCGCTCTCCAATACGTTCTACGACCCCGAACGTGATGGTATCGGAGTGGGCAACCTGGGTGTGTTGGAACACTGGAACAATCCGGTGGACAAGCAATACAGCCGGAACCTGGGGAAGGATACCGGCATTGAGCTGGTCTACCTGCATAAATAATCGGGCTCTTCATCGGACTGAGCCACAGCGGATTGCTGTTGCAAGATTTTGCAACCCTTTTGCAATGCCACTGCATCTATAGTTGCAGCGCCACTGCAAAGGGGATGCAGCAACACTGCAAAGGGGATGCAGCGTCACTGCAAAAGGGATGCAGTAATGGGGATGTAAGTTCTTGTTTAAAGGAGTTATAGGAGTTATCGGGAGTTATCAGCCGACAAGTCGGCTTAGAAGTTAAAGCCAATACTTCTGTAACGGTATCACACACAAGACTATCGGCTTTAACTCCTTTAACTCCTAACGAAGCGGAGCGAAGTGATAACTCCTTCTAACTCCCTCAACTCCTCCCCTAAATGCAAAAGCCGTATAGGCTAAACAGGTTATTCTTTGCACTGTGAGACGATTTTTCAAGGATTTGGATAGATTCTTAAAATCGTCTCTTTTTTATATCCCTATTTTTGTATCGGGCTGTCGGGGATTTCCCGTTTCCTTCTTTATGGACAGTGGGCGGGCAGCCGGAACAGTAGACAACATAAACATTATAATCTATACAACATGAAGAATAGAATAAAGAAATGGTTTTTCAAGACTTGTCCGAAAAGCGGACGTATTGTGGGCATTAACAAAAAGAATGTCGTGTTGAAGATATGCTTCCCGTTGCTGGGGCTGGCGGCTTTGGTCTGGTTCCTGATTCGGGTAGTGCCGAAGCCGAGTCGCATCGAATATCCCTGCCAGCAGGTGGCGGCTCCGATTGCCCTGTCGTTTGTGGCGTTTATCAGCAGTACACTGGTCGGTGTGGGGGCGTGGAGACGTTTCCGCAGTTTGTGGAATGCCCGGCGCATGGCGTTGGGCTTGTCCGTGTTGCTGGTCGGGGCATTGGTGTCGGGTACATTATATGTAATGTCCGTGGATAATTCACTGATGGGGCAGATTGTTCGTAAGCAGATAGACAACGGTACGGATATGGGAAGTTTCACCCCGATTGATGCGCCGAATGCTCCTATGGGAGTGGCTAAAGGCATCCATCCGGGACGCGTGGCTTGGGCATACGACCCGAAAGCCGCCGCATGGGACGGCAAGCGCGGGCTCTACTCGGATGCGGACAACAACAGCCAAACCCGCGTGGACGATATGATGGAAGGAATCATCATCGCCTTGACCCGCCAGCAGACCATTGACAAGGCATGGGACGAACTGTTCTGCCTGTTCAATGCGAAGAAAGGAAAAGGGGCTGTCGGCTATAAGCGGGGCGAGAAGATTGCCATCAAGGTGAACCTGAACGACAACGGCGGGTCGAACATCATCGACGCTACCCCGCAGTCGGTCTGTGCCTTGCTGCATCAGTTGGTAGACATCATGCAGGTGCCGCAGGAGTGCATCACGGTCTACGACGCGCAACGTCGCGGCATATCCGCCGTCTACGACTACGTGCAGCCGCTCTATCCGGAGGTTGTCTATCAGAATTGGGGAGGCTTTGTGCCGGATGTCATCCGCTACTCCAGCGAGATTACGGACGAAGGCGCCATGAGCCTGGCGCGTGCCGCCTACGAAGCCGACTATATGATTAACATGGCACTGATGAAACGCCATTCCGAACCGACCGACAAGTGGCGCGACAGTGCCGGGCAGACAGGCATCACGGCTACCGGAAAGAACCAGTTCGGTTCGGTAGGGAAAGTGCCGCCCTTGCATTACAGCATCCGCGACTGGTCTTCGTTCCGGGGCATGGGCACCTACAACTGTATTGTCGATTTGATGGCGCACGAACGCATCGGGGGCAACACGCTGGTCTATATCGTCGATGCGATGTACGTCAATCCGAAGCACAACGGTCGTGCGGTCCGCTTCAAGCGCGCCCCGTTCAACGACGGATGGACATCAAGTTTCCTGGCTTCCAACGACCAGGTGGCCATCGAGTCGGTGGTGCTCGACTTCATCTACTCGGAACTTCCGCTGCCTGCCAATGCAGACAACTTCCTGCACGAGGCGGCCAACATCGGGAATCCTCCTTCGGGCATCGCCTACGAGGGCAGGAAACTGGGCAGCCTGGGTGTGCACGAACACTGGAACAATCCGGACGAACGTCTGTACAGCCGCAATCTGGGTACGGGCAAGGGCATCGAACTCTACCGCGTGCCGCTGGACGAGAACCGTCCCGCCATCGAATATTTCTATGCCGACGGGGCAACCTTGCGCTATAAGGTGTCCAATGCCAACGAGGTGCGGCTGAACGGCAAGAAGCTGGATGCCTCGGAAGGCAGCATTCCTTTCCAAATAGGCCGGACGACCGACTATCGCCTGGATGCCATCAAGGGTAAGAAAGTGGCGGCTTCCCAGCGTCTGGTGCAGCGTTGCCTGCAACCGGTGGCGACTCTCCAAGCCAAAGAACTGACGCTGGACGGCTCGGCAACGCTCAATGAGGATGGTTCTGTGGAGTTCAAAGGCGAAAAGGGAAGTTCCAACGGAACTGTGGCATGGAAGGTCGAGGTACCGCGCACCGGAAAGTACTACCTGGATATCGCTTACAAGGGCGGTAATCCCGTTCCGTCCTATCTCTACATCAATGGCAAGCAGGTCAGCGAAAACATCGGATACCTTGCCACCACGGGCGACAGGTATGGTAAGTTCGTCTTCCCCATCGCCCTGAACAAGGGAACGAATGAACTGCGGCTGGAGCATCCCGGACGCCGTAGCAACAGGCTGTATGCGGTCACGGTTGCCGAGGAGAAGCGTTGAAAGTAAACACAAACCATACGATAGCATGAAAAGAAAAAATTATTTAGGACTCTTGTTCCTGTTGCTGGCTTTGCCCTTGGCGGTGCAGGCGGGAGAAGAAACTTACAATGTAAGGAAGTTCGGTGCCAAAGGGAATGGAAAGAAGATGGATTCTCCTGCCATTCAGAAGGCCATCGATGCCTGCCACCAAGCAGGTGGGGGAACCGTGGTGGTTCCTGCGGGTACTTACCTCTCGGCGACCATCGTCTTGAAGGACAACGTGACCCTGCATCTGGAGAAGGATGCGCTCATCTTGGGGACTACGGACTATAAGGCGTACGACAACCTGGACCCTTTCACCGAAGGGCTGGGCATCGACGTCGGCTGGGCGTTGATGGTGGCGGTGGATGCCAAGAACGTGGCGCTGGAAGGCGAAGGCACCATCGACGGGCAAGGCTCCGCCCTCAAGGCACGTCACATCAAGGAAGATACCCGTCCCGAAGGTAAGCGCTGGGGCTTGCGTCCTTTCCTGCTCCGCTGGGTGCGCTGCGAGAACGTGAGGGTAGAGGGAGTGACCTTGAAGTATGCCGGTGCATGGACCTCGCACTACTTTCAGTGCCGTAATGTCAATATCCACAACGTGACCATCCGCAGCTTCGGAGTGGCGCACAACGACGGCATCAACATCGACGGCTGCCAGCACGTGCGCATCAGTCATTGCGACATTGTCAGCGGCGACGACGCGCTTTGCTTCAAGACCACTTCCAGCAAGATGGGTTGCGACGACATCGTCATCACCGATATGAAGCTGAAGAGCAATCAGGCAGGCATCAAGATGGGAACGGAGTCGATGGCGGGATTCGAGAATATCCGTATCAGCAACTGCCACATCTACGACACCAAGAACGGCGGCATCAAGCTCTTCTCCGTGGACGGCGCGCGCCTGCGCAACGTGGAAATCTCGGACATCACGATGGATGAGGTGCGTACACCCATGATGTTCCGCCTGGGCGCGCGTCTGAGCGTCTTCCGTAAGAAGGAAGATACGAAGCAGCCTGTCGGCGTGTTCGAGAATGTCACCATCCGCAATGTGAAGGCAGTTGCCGCGGACAATGCGCAGCTGAAGCCGCCTTCGGGCATTCTCATTACCGGTATCCCGGGACACTACATCACGAATCTTACGTTGGAGAATATTCATATCCGCCTGCTGGGTACGGGCACGCCGGAAGATGCCTTGTCGGTAGTGCCCGAAGCGGTAGACCAGTACCCGGAAGTGAAGACCTTCGGCCCGAAGATACCTGCCTACGGGGTGTGGGCACGTCACGTGCGGGGACTGAAACTGAAGAACGTCACCTTTGAACTGAAGAACCCCGATGCCCGTCCCGAGATTATCTGCGAAGACGGGGATATGCAAATCTATACGGGCAAGCAGAATTGAATTGTAATGTAGAGGAGTTATCGGGAGTTAGAAGGAGTTATCGGGAGTTATCGGCCGATACTCCTCCTTATATAAGCAGTACTATCGGCTTTTAACTTCTGACGGAGCGAAGCGGAGTGATAACTCCTTCTAACTCCCGATAACTCCTTCAAACAGAATAACACTTAAAAACTGATAGCATGAATAAAGTATGGAACGCGGCATTGCTGCTGTGTGCGGTATTGACGGCCGCTTGTTCGGCTCCCGACTCGTGGGAACTGAAGTCGAAGGACAATCACGTCCGCTTTGTGTTGGAGAACAAGGCGGCGGACGGAGTGACGGAACTGGCTTACTCCGTATATTATAAGGATACGCCCGCTATCGAGCGCTCGCTCTTAGGGCTGGTGATGGATTCGGTGGAGTATGGCAAAGGCGCCCGGTTCGTCTCCGCCGCTCCGGTACGGGAGATTGCGGACGCTTACCGGCTGAAAGCGGGGAAGCAGGTCGATACCAAGGACGACTGCCGCGAGCAGACATTTACGTTCCGCACTTCGGAGGGGAAGGAGTTCAATCTGGCGGTACGTGTATATAACAATGGTATCGCTTTCCGCTACGGCTTGCCCGGTTCGGGCGAGGAGCTACATACCATCCGGGCGGAACGTACGGAGTTCGCGGTGCCGACCAACGGCAAGGCGTGGATACACCCGTACGACTGGAACGAGCGCAAGAAGCCCAGCTACGAGCAATATTGCAGCAACGCCATCGACATCCGTTCGGAGTGCGCGCACGGGCGCGGCTGGGCGTTCCCGATGCTGTTCGAGACCAACGGACTGTGGATGATGATTACCGAGGCGCACATCGACGGCACGTATCCGGCCACGCACATCGACAACTCGGGCACGGAAGGGGCATACCGGATACGTTTCCCGGAGGCAGACGAACCGATTGTGCCCGATGCGCCGGAGCCCGTGTCGCAGCTGCCGTGGTGCACGCCGTGGCGGGCCGTCATCGTGGGTGGCGACCTGGATACGATATTCCGGAACCAGCTGGTGTCGCACCTGAACCCGCCCTCCGTCATCGAGGATGAATCGTGGATAAAGGCAGGACGCTCTTGCTGGAGTTGGTGGTACAAGGGTGCCAGCGTGCGCGACTACAAGGAGCAGCTGCGGTACGTAGACCTCAGCGCCGAGATGGGCTGGGAGTATATGCTGATAGATGCCGGCTGGCAACGCATGGAGAACGGCGGCACGATGGAAGATGTCGTGAAGTACGCCCAAGCGAAAGGCGTCGGCGTCTGGCTGTGGTACCACTCCGGTGCCGGTCGTGAGAACGACACCGTGGCCGCCCGCCGCATCATGTGCGACCCCGCGTTGCGCCGCGCTGAGATGAAGCGCATCAGCGAAATCGGTGTGAAAGGCATCAAGGTCGACTTCTTCGACTCGGACAAGCAGCGCGTCGTCCGCCTCTATCCCGACATACTGAAGGACGCTGCCGACCATCGCCTGCTGGTCGACCTGCACGGAGCCACCCTGCCGCGCGGCTTCGAGCGCACGTATCCCAACCTAATGACCACCGAAGCCATCCGTGGCGCGGAGACCTTGGGCAGGCAGCAGCGCTGCGACAAGGCGGCCGAGCACAACGCCACCGTGCCCTTCACGCGCAACGTGGTCGGTTCGATGGACTATACGCCGGTGACCTTCTCCAATAAAATCCGCCAGGGCGTGGAAGCCATCCGCCAGACCACCGTGGCTCACCAGCTGGCACTGGCAGTCGTCTTCGAATCCGGCTTCCAGTGCTATGCCGACCGTGCCGAGGCCTACCTCGCCCTGCCCGAAGAGCCGAAGCAGTTCCTGAAAGACGTGCCCGCGGCGTGGGACGAGAGCCGCCTGCTGGCGGGCTATCCTGCCGACTATGCGGTCGTTGCGCGGCGTGCGGGCGACGTGTGGTTCATCGGCGGCATCAGCGGCAAGGCGGAAGCGCGCGAAGTGGAGTTCGCCCTGCCCGACGGCTGCCGCGGGAAAGCGTTCACGCTGATAACGGACGGCGCCGACAAGGATAGTTTCGGACAGATGGCTGTGGACGGCACCTCGGCGACCGTCCGCGTGAAGCTCCTGCCCAATGGCGGATTCGCCGCTATCGTGCGTTGAACGATGACATCTTCATGTCATCGTTCATGACATCCTCATGTCGTCAGGCATGACATCCTCATGTCATCGGGCATGACATCCTCATGTCATCGGGCATGACATCTTCATGTCGTCGGGCATGACATTCGCGTGTCATCGGATTCCGGCATACCTTCAAGCCGGTAGAAGCAGTACTTTTGAGACGTTATCGAAAGAAACTTGCACGATTTTATAAATCCGATTGGAACTTTATCTGTTTCTTTGCAACAGGAATCCCTCTCCCCCGTCGGGCGGAGACATAACTGTAAATACCATAAAATAGAATGAAAACCATGAAAAAGAAATTGATTGTAGGAGCACTCGCCGTGCTGATGCTGTTGCCCGCCAAGGCGCAGATTGCCTGGCAGCAGGTGGAGCCGGGTGTTTGGAAGGGAGTGGTCGGCACTCCCGAGCGTTATTCCCTGTTGGATGTTTCGGGCGCGGCGCCTTTGAAGGAAGGCTTCGCACGCTTGCCTGAAGCCGGCCTGCCCGCGCTGGCAGACGGCATTGTGGGCACGGTGCAGGACGGCAAGACTAGCCTGCGCATCCCGTTGCAACGGAAAGAGCAGCTGTATGGCTTCGGCCTGAACTTCCAGACCGTGCATCAGCGCGGCAAGATTCTGAACCTGCACGTCGACCACTACGGCGGCAAGGACAACGGCCGCACGCACGCGCCCGTGCCCTTCTATGTCTCCAGCCTGGGCTACGGCGTCTTCATCAACTCCGCCCGCTACCTCACCGTCTATGCCGGAAGCGGTGCCCGCAAGGACAGTCCGGACGCGCCGGTGGCGAAGGATCGCAACACGGACCGGACGTGGACGGCAAGTCCCTATTCGGATGCCGTCTCCATCTTGGTGCCTGCGCCGGGCGCTGAAATCTACCTCTTTGCCGGACCCACGCCCATGGACGCGGTGCGCCGCTACAACCTCTTCTGCGGAGGTGGCACCCTGCCGCCGCGCTGGGGCCTGGGCTTCACGCAACGCACCAAGAAGCTCTACACCGCCGAGGACGTGGAGCGCGAAGCCGACGAGTTCGAACGACAGGGCTATCCGCTGGACTTCATCGGACTGGAACCGGGCTGGCAGAGCAAGGCATATCCTTGTACGTTCGAGTGGGACAAGCAGCGCTATCCCAATCCGGCAGGCTTTGTCCGGACGATGCTCGACAAGGGTGTGCGCATCAACCTTTGGACCAACCCGTACGTCTCGCCCGAATCCGGGGTCTATCAGGATATGTATCCCGTGAGCGGTTCGCATACGGTATGGTGCGGCATCGTTCCCGACCTGGCAGGCGAACGGGCACGCCGACTCTGGAAAGATAAGTTGGAGAAAGAACACGTCAATATCGGTGTGAGCGGCTACAAAATAGACGAGGTGGACGGATACGACCGCTACCTCTGGCCCGATGTCGCCACCTTCCCCAGCGGCGTCTCTGCCGAACAGATGCGCCAGACCTACGGCTTGTGGGTACAGCGCACCACTGCCGACCTCTACCGGAAGCGCAACCAACGCACGTTCGGCCTGGTGCGTGCGTCCAACGGCGGAGGCAGCTCGTTCCCCTACGTCATCTACAACGACTACTACAGCCATCAGGATTTCATCACGGCACTAATCAACTCCGGTTTCAGCGGCGTGCTTTGGACGCCCGAAGTGCGCGGCTCCAAGTCGGCAGAAGAGTGGCTGCGCCGCTTCCAGTCCGTAGTCTTCTCGCCGATGGCGATGATCAACGCCTGGGCAAGCGGCACGAAGCCCTGGTCGTTCCCCGAAGTGGCCGGGCAGATAAAGGAATACGCCCTCCTGCGTATGCGGATGATGCCTTACTGGTATACCGAGTTCGCCCGCTACCATTTCGACGGCATCCCGCCTTTCCGCGCCGTCAACCTGGAGCCGGGCTTCAACCCCGAACACTCCACAAGCACGGAGATGAAGAGCACCAACCTGGAAGACAACCCCTATCTGGAAGCCATCTCCAAGGAAATCAAGGACCAGTATATGGCGGGCGAGTACCTGCTGGTCGCCCCGATGTTCGCGGGGCAGAAAGAGCGTACCGTCGTATTGCCGCAGGGTGATTGGTACGACTTCTATACCGGAGCCTACGTGGGCAACGGCGAGCGAATCACCGTCTCCCCGGGTCTGGAGCGCATTCCCGTCTTTGTGAAAGACGGTGCCCTCATCCCCTTCATGGAGCCGATGCTCCACGCTCCCAAGGCGGGACAGAAGATGAACCTTGAAATCCGCCACTACGGCAAGGCAGACGGTGCATACCGCCTGTACGACGACGACGGCGAGACTTTCGACTACGAGCAGGGAGCCTACTCCTGGCGCGACATCAAGGTGACGCGTGACAAGAAAGGACGCCTGCGCGGCACTATCTCGAAAGCCGAGAAAGGGAAACCCGACAACATTGCCACTGTTACCTGGAGATTCATGACGCAAGAGTAAACGAGGCTACAAGTTAACAAGGCTACGAGTTAACAAGGCTACAAGTTAACAAGTTGACGAGTTGACAAGTTGACAAGGCTACGAAAAAATGAGAAAACAAGTAAACAGGGTTATGAGTTAACGAGGCTACAAGGGGATGCGGTTCGGTTTCCTGCCGCCACCAAACAAGCGAATAAAGGTCCTTGTACCCTTGTTCACTTGTCAACTTGTCAACTCGTCCCCTCGTCAACTTGTCCCCTCGTCAACTTGTCAACTCAAAACACGAATCAATGAAGAGACTGGTTACCTTATTTATCCTTGTCTGCTGCATGGGAGCAATGCGTGCGGCAGACAATCCGAATGTGAAGAAAATGTTCTCGGTGACCTCCGGAGAACTGAAACTGACTTTCATGGTGGGCACGGACGACCGTCTGTACCAGCTGGGCTTCGGCGATGCGGCGGTGGAGGTCGCTCCGCCTGCCAAGATGCCTTCCCGCGAACGGGAGTTCCTGCCGCCCTACGGCAATGGCGTGATTACCGAACCCGCCTTGCAGGCAACGCACGCCGACGGCAACACCTCTACCGAACTGCACTATACGGGACACCGGACGGAGCAGCTGGGTGATGGCATCTCGCAAACGGTCATCTCCTTGAAAGACCCCGCCTATCCGTTCGCGGTGGACATCTACATCAAGTGCTATGCCGATAACAGCCTGATGGAACTGTGGAATACGGTCAGCCACAACGAGAAGGGCAAGGTCGTCCTTCACCGTTTTGCATCCGCCGCGCCGGTGGTGAAGGCGAAGGAGTATTGGCTCACCCAGTTTGCCGGCAACTACAAGCGCGAAGCGACGCTGTCCGAAGAACGGCTGTCGGAGGGAATCAAGATACTGGATTCCAAACTGGGCGTACGCGCCCATCAGATGCGCATCCCCTCCTTCATCCTCTCCTTGAACGGCCCTGCGCAGGAGAATACGGGCGAGGTGCTGGCCGCCTCCTTGCGCTGGAGCGGCAGTTTCCAGTTTGCTTTCGATGTCGACTGGAACAAGAACCTCCGCCTGCTGACCGGAATCAATCCGCTTGGCTCGCACTATCGGCTGGAACGTGGCGGCACGTTTACGACACCCGCCATCCTGTATGCCTACAGTAAGCAGGGAAAGGGCGAGGCAAGCCGCCGTTACCATCGTTGGGCGATGAAGCACGCCATTCGTGACGCGCAGAAAGAGCGTCCGGTATTGCTGAACAACTGGGAAGCCACGCACTGCGACTTCGATGAGGAGCGTCTGAAAGAACTGTTCAACGGTGCGCGCCAGGTGGGTGCCGAGCTGTTCTTGCTGGATGACGGCTGGTTTGGCAACGGACCTTACTCGCGCGACGACGACAAGCACGGCCTGGGCGACTGGGAACCTTCCGTCAAGAAGCTCCCCCACGGACTTTCCTACATAGCCAAGGAGGCCTTGAAGCGCAAGGTCGGTTTCGGCATCTGGCTGGAACCGGAAATGGTGAACCCACAGAGCGAGCTTTACCGGAACCATCCGGACTGGATTATCACCCAGCCCAAGCGCGAGCCTATCTTGGGCAGGCATCAGGAGATTCTCGACCTGACCCGTCCCGAAGTGCAGGCGTTCGAATGGCAGATTATCGACAAGACGCTGCGTCCCAATCCGGATATCTCCTATGTGAAGTGGGATTGCAACCGCTACATCACCCAACCGGGTTCCGGCTACCTGCAACCGGCAGAGCAGAGCCACCTGTGGATTGACTACAACTGGGCGCTCTACCGCCTGATGGAACGCTTCTCCACTGAGTTCCCCGACGTCATGGCAATGCTTTGTGCCGGTGGTTCCGGTCGTGTGGACTACGGCGCGTTGCCCTACTTCCACAGTTTCTGGCCGAGCGACAATACAGACCCCTTGGGACGTATCAAGATACAGTGGGGCTTCTCCCACTTCTTCCCGGCAAGTACCATTTCCGCCCACGTGACGCGTATGGGAAAGCGCCACTTGAAGCTGGCAATCGACGTTGCCCTGAGCGGTGCGTTCGGCATCGACTTGGCTTTGGACAAGGCCACTGCCGAAGAACGGGCGCAGATAGCCGATGCCGTCAGCCTGTACAAGGCAAGCATCCGTCCGCTGGTGATGCAGGGCGAGCTTTACCGCCTGGTATCTCCTTACGAACAGCCGATGGCATCGTTGAGCTACGTCGCTACGGATAAGAACCACGCGGTAGTCTACCTTTATCAGACGCAAGACGGCAGTGTGCCACAGGTGAAACTCGGCGGACTGGATGCCAATAAAAAGTATCGGGTAGAAGAGGTCGGCCTTCCGAAAGGCAGTGCTTCACGCTTCCCCGCCCATGGCAAGACGTTCACCGGTGCGGAACTGATGAACACCGGAATCGCCAACCCGCTGAACAAGCAGTTCGAGAGTGCCGTACTATTATTGAAAACAAACTAAATCAGACAGACCATGAAACGAATCTTCTTATTTATACCTTTTATATTGGCGGCATGGGCAGCGGTTTGTGCTCAGCCGCAAGACCGGTGGACCATCCGGCAAGACGGTGCCATCCGGTGGGAACCTACCCGCAACCTGCCCCACGAAGACCATGTCGAAATGAGCGGACAGATGCTTTCTGTCGTTCTGCGTTACGGCGTGGACGCGCAACAGCGCTTCCATCTGAACCGTAGCCTGGTCTTCCCGATGTTGCGCATGAAGCCCAACAAGACGCAGAACAACCTGAAACAACGTTTCGACGTGAACATCCCGGCAATGGTGACGGTCGACGACCAGACACTGCTGAATGAAACAGTCCGGAGCGTCACGTTCAACGGCATCATGCAGGTGGAGAGCGACTACGGATATATCCACCGCCGCAAGGAACTGAAGAACGCGGTCCACGTCACCCGCATCCTTTACCCTTCATCCAATGCGCCCCGCTATCTTGAGGAGTATACGTTCAAGAACACCAGTCAGAACACCATTACGTTGCGTGTACCCGAATGGCGCGTCACGTATACCACGCCGGAAGAAGCGGGCGTTTACGGCGCCTACCGCATGGAGGCTTCCCTCTCCAAGCAAGGAAGTTTCGTGCTGAAGCCCGGCGAGTCGCTGGAGTTCTATGCCGTCTACTCCGGAAAGAAGGTTGCGGATGATGTCACGGAGAAGGACAATACCGCCTTCTCGCGCATCACCATCCAGAGCGAACGCGCCGGACGCCAGGCGCTCATCGACCAATGGTGGGGAAACCTCGTGCTGGACACACCCGACCCGGTGCTGAACCGTATGTTCGCTTTTGCCAAGTTGCGCGGTGCCGAGAGCATCTACCGCACGAAAGGCGGACTGATGCACGGTCCCGGCGGCGAAGCCTATTACGCTGCCGTCTGGGCGAACGACCAGGCGGAGTATATCAATCCTTTCTTCCCGTTCCTGGGCTATGCCATCGGCAACGAGTCGGCGTTGAATGCCTACCGCCACTTTGCCCGCTACATGAATCCGGAGTACAAGCCTATCCCCAGTTCCATCATCTCCGAGGGAGTGAGCTTTTGGCACGGGGCGAAGGACCGTGGCGACGGGGCGATGATAGCCTACGGTGCCGCCCGCTATGCGCTGGCACGCGGCGACCGTGCGGAAGCCCGCGAGCTGTGGCCGCTTATCGAGTGGTGTCTGGAGTATTGCAAGCGCAAACTGACTCCCGACGGGGTGGTCGCTTCCAATTCGGACGAGCTGGAGAACCGTTTCCCGGCAGGCGATGCCAACCTCTGTACGTCTACCTTATATTATGACGCGCTCCGCTCCGCCGCATTGCTGGGTCGCGAGCTGGGCGTCCCGGGCAAGCAGCTTGCCGCCTACACGGAGCAGGCAAAGGCGCTGGAACGTGCCATCGAAAGCCACTTCGGATATGAGATAGAAGGCTTCCACAGCTACCGTTACTACAAGGGGAACGACATCCTGCGTTCCTGGATTTGTATGCCGCTGGTGATGGGGATTTACACGCGTGCTCGGGGGACAATCGACGCCCTGTTCTCGCCGCGCCTTTGGACGGACGACGGGCTGCTGACGCAGGCGGGTACGGAGACTTTCTGGGACCGCTCCACGCTCTACGCCCTGCGCGGCACCATCGCTGCCGGTGAGGTGGAGAAAGGCATGGACTTCCTGAAGAAATATTCGCGCCGCCGCCTGCTGGGCGACCACGTGCCGTATGCCATCGAAGCATGGCCGGAGGGCGACCAGCGCCATTTGTCCGCCGAAAGCGGGCTCTACTGCCGCATCTATACCGAGGGACTTTTCGGAATCCGCCCCACCGGTCTCCGCAGTTTCGAGCTGACGCCCCGCCTGCCGCAGGAGTGGGACTACATGAACCTGGACAAGGTGCGTGCCTTCGAGTCCGATTTCGACATCCGCGTGTCGCGCTCCGGAAAGCGGTTGCACGTCGAGGTGCTGGAAGGCGGGAAAGCCGTCTTGAAGAAGAACATCGAGGAGGGAACGACGCTTGAAGTACGGCTGTAGGTCGGACGCAGGATGGCACACACAGAGGACGCCGGCGTTTTTGATACGCCCCCAGGCTGTCCGGAGGCTGCGCCGCCTGTACAGCAGAGTCGTGCCCGACGACACAGCTGTGTCGTATCGTGCTACACAGCTGTGTCGTATCGTGCTACACAGCTGTGTCGTATCGTGCTACACAGCTGTGTCGTGTCATGCTACACAGCTGTGTCGTGTCATGCTACACAGCTGTGTCGTTCCGGGCTGCACAGCAGGAAGGTGTGTCGAAATGGCAGGAAGGAACACGAATGACACAAATTACACCGATAAAAAATCGAATGGCAACTGATTTTCAATTCTCTATCAATGATTGGTATGTGTTATTTGCGTCATTTGTGTTCTAATCCTTATTTTGACACATCCCCTTGCCGCCGGGGACGCGCATCCTGTGCGGGAACAGGCGCCCGGGTTCTTGCGCCTGCGTCCCAATCCCTGTCGCCTGCGTATCAAAATAACGGGGGCAGTTGTTAAAAATCCCTCATTCGCCGCTTTTATACCTGCTTCTTCCTACTTTTGCAGGGTGAAACATTGCTGCTGCTACTATGAAACGTATCTCTGTGTCTATCTTTTTACTCTTCTCCCTGCTTGCCCTGCCGGTGCGGGCAGACCTATGTAAATACTCCTTTGTATATAATTCGAGGATGAACGAGGGAATCTCCCAGTTGTCCGTCATATCCATGTGTCAGGACAAGCGGGGATATCTGTGGCTGGGCACGCGCAACGGGTTGAACCGCTACAACGGAAGCACTTACACGGTATATAACCATCAGCTCGGCGATTCGTTGAGCCTTGCCGACCATGCGATTCTGAGTTTGGCAGAGCAGGACGGACGTTTTTTGTGGGTGGGCACCAACGGAGGCGTCAGCCGCCTGTCGCTGACCACGGACAGTATCCGCAACTATTCGTTGAAAGACGGGCTGCCCGATGTGGAGATATTGGCGGTCTACGTAGACCGCAACCGGCAAGTGTGGGCAGGCACGCGGCAGGGGCTGGCGCGGTATCTGCCCGAGAAGGATTGTTTCGAGACTGTGCACTTTGTAACCGACAAGTTGCCCGTATCCGCCATCCTGGAAGACTCTACCGGAAAGTTTTGGATTGGGACAAGAGGGGACGGCGTCTACCTGTGCAGCAGCCGGATGCAGGTGCTCAGGCATTTCTGCGAAGAGGAAGGGACGCTGGCAGGCGCGGGAGTATCGTCTTTGTACGAAGATGCCTACTATCGCGTGTGGGTGGGCACAAACCCGGGCGGGGTGAGCCGGATAGATCCCCGCACGTATGCCGTCGCCCGCTATACGAGCAAGAACAGCGGACTGAAGAATGATTTTGTCCGCTGCATGGTAGAGTGGAAAGGGGAGCTGTTGCTGGGCACTTATGACGGCGTCTACTCGTTCAATCAGTTCGACAACCGGATTACTAAAGTAGGCGGATATGACAATGGTGCCGAAGCTTTGGGACACTATTCGGTCTATTCCTTCTGCCTCGACCGCACGGGAACGCTATGGATAGGCACCTACGGAGGCGGCATATCCTGGCTCAGCACGCTTGCCTCGCGTTTCGTGCACCATTCGCCCGGAACTTGGAACAGCGTGCGCACGGGCATCTACGGCACCGCCTGCTACGATAAGGACAACCGCCTTTGGATAGCTACGGAAGGCTACGGCTTGCTCAATTATGATATTACGACCGGGGAGACTCATTTCTACCTGGTCAATTCTTCCGCCTATTCGGTGTATAATACCAACGTGATAAAGTCCGTTTGGGCGGATGACGATTGCATCTGGTGCGGTACTACCCGGGGAGAACTCTATCGGTTCGACCTGAAGAGCTGCACTTTCACGCTGTTCCACCGCTTCCTCGAGTCGGCTTCCATCGATGCCATCCGGCGCGATTCGTCCGGAAACCTGTGGGTGGGCGTCTCCAACGGAGAATACCCCCTGGTCTGTTTCACCCCGGCGGGCGAACGGATAGAACCCATCGTGGATGCTTCCGGCAGAAGGCTGCCTGCCAACTTTGTGAGGAGCATTGTCGAGGAACGTCCGGGCGTCTTGCTGATAGGCACCCGCTTTTCGGGGCTGTTGCGCCTGAAGATAGACTCCTTGCAAACGTCCGGAGCGGACAAGAAAATGATAGGAACGTTTGATGTGTATTCAAGGAAAGCGGGAAACCCCGAACATACCATCGGCAGCGACTACATTTCCGGCATAGTCCGCACCCGTAAGGGAGAAGTGTGGTTCTCTACTTATGGAAGTGGCATTTATCGCATGGACAATCAAGGAAAGATAGACAGAATCGTTACGGACAAAGCGGGACTGATGAGCAATACCATTTGCCATATGGTGGAAGGGGCGGATAATACACTGTGGATGAGTACGGACAAGGGCGTCTCCAGCTATTCGGCAACAGACGGCGGCATCCGGAATTATCCGTATGCCAATGGCATCAGTGTCCGCGAGTTTACATTGTATGGCGGGGTGGCACTGCCCGACGGCACGGTGTGCTTTACGGGAAACGACGGCTTTGTCACGTTCTACACGCCGGAGATGCCGGTGAATACGTATGTGCCGCCGGTTGTGTTGGAGCATATGCAGGTCAACAACCGCTCCGTGGAGGTGGGCGATGAAACGGGCGTCTTGGACCGTCTGCTGGATGATATGCAGGAAGTCCGTTTGAGCTACGACCAGAACAATATTGCTATCGGCTATCGCGCCTTGAATTTCATCAATTCGTCCATGAACCGCTATGCCTACCGCCTGGAGGGCTACGACAAGGAGTGGAATGAAGTGGGCGGACGCACTACGGCCTACTATACGAAGCTGCCTGCGGGCACATACCGTTTTCACGTAAGGGCCTCCAATAATGACGGGGTATGGAATGAAGCGGGGCGCACCTTGCGGATTGTGATAGCGCCGCCGTTGTGGGCTACCTGGTATGCCTGGTTGTTGTATGCCGTTGCCGCAGTGTCGGTGGCCTGTGTGATACTTTATTATTATAATGTACGCCGCCGGTTGCGCGAGGAGTTGCGTGCCGAGCAGCGGGAGAAATTGCAGCAGCAGGGATTCCATCAGGCAAAAATGCGCCTTTTCACCAACCTGGCTCATGAGTTGCGCACCCCGCTCACGCTCATCATCACTCCTTTCGAGGAGCTGGTGAAGCGTATCGACTTAGGGCATGAACTGCACTCCAAACTGGAGGTGATTTATAAGAATGCGCAGCGGTTGCTGTTGCTGGTCAACCAGTTGATGGACCTGCAGAAGAACCAGAACGGAGCAATGAAACTTCGGGTCGCCAAGGGGAACGTATGCGAATTTGTACGGGAGATATACTATGCCTTCAAGCAGATTGCGCAGACCAATGAGGTGAACTTCACATTGAAATGCCGCCCGAACTCTTTTGTGGCGTGGTACGACCCGACGCTGCTGGAAAAGATTGTGTTCAACCTGCTTTCCAATGCCTTCAAATATACGCCTGCCGGGAAAAGCATACACATGGAAGTGGAATTTGACCAAGAGCGGGGAATGATACGCTTGCGCGTGGAAGATTCCGGATGTGGCATACCGGAAGAAGAGCGGGAAAAGGTATTCACGCCTTTCTATCAAGTGGCCGAGACGGCGGGTGTCAATATTTCCGGTACCGGTATCGGGCTGAGCCTGGTCTATTCCATCGTGCAATTATATAAAGGGAATATCCGCATTGACGATAGGCCGGACGGCAAGGAAGGCACGCTCTTTTCCGTCGAGTTACCGGCTACCGGCGATGCCTTCACCGAACAGGAGAAGGATGTCATGCCGATGGAGATCGTCGGCAATACGGCATTTGTGCAACCGATAGAACCTGCGCCTGCCGCGATGTCCATCGCGGGAGACATTCAGAAAAAGCCGGTAGTGCTTATTGTGGAAGATGACAAGGGAGTCCGTGACTATCTGCACCAGTCGCTGGAGGCGGATTATGAGATAATAGAAGCCGTGAATGGCGTGAAAGGCTACGAGCGTGCGGTGCAGGATTTCCCCGATTTGATATTGAGTGACATCATGATGCCGAAGCGCAACGGGCTTGAACTGTGTAAGCTGGTGAAGGAGGATATGCGTACCGGGCATATCCCGGTGATATTGATGACCGCCCGTTCGATGGTGGTGCATATCAAGGAGGGTTTCCAGGCTGGTGCCGACGATTATATCATCAAGCCTTTCAGCATGGATGTGCTCCGCATCCGGATACATAGCCTGTTGCAATCCCGCCAAAGGTTGAAGAAACTGTACGGAAGGAGTTTCTCGCCCGAGGTGATAGGTGCGACGATTGTTTCTGCCGACGAACGTTTCTCCCAGAAGTTATATGAGGTGATAGAGAAGAACATCTCCAATCCGGATTTGTCGGTTGAAATGTTGTGCCACGAGATTGGCATCAGCCGTGCGAATCTGTACCGTAAGATAAAGGCCATCTCCGAACTGTCGCCTACGGAACTGATTCGCAACAAACGCCTGGAAGTGGCGATGAAGTATCTGAAGGAAACGAATATGACCGTTTCGGACATAGCGGTGGCATTGGGCTTTAGCAGCCACTCTTACTTCTCCAATTCCTTTAAGGCTTTTTATGGAATGTCTCCCTCCGAGTTTATGCAGAGGAATATTAAAGAATAAGTCTTGACTGTTAGTGAATGCGAAGTCCGGGGAATCTTGTGATTCTTCGGGCTTTGCTTTTCTGTTTGTCTCATGCATTGTCGTATTTGTCTCATAGCAGCTTGATTTCAATGATTTGAGAAAATAAATATAGGATTTGAGAAATTATTTATAAGTAAATGTATTATTATACTGTAATTTCACGAGGTCAATATGACGAAAATAGAGTTAATTAATGTCTAATTAGTATTTAGTAAAATGAAAAACAAAACAGATTTTCTGCAGTCGTTTATGCAACGGCTGGTGCTGATGGTACTATTTCTTGATTTTGGAATTGGTGCATGGGCGCAAACTTCCGTTACGGGTGTGATAACCGATACTTCAGGTGAAACAATGATTGGGGTATCCGTAGTATTAAAAGGAACATCGGTCGGCACAATAACCAATGTCGACGGTCATTTCCAAATAGCCGCTAAGCAGGGAGATGTACTGACCGTTTCGTATATCGGTTATAAGACACAGGACGTGAAAGTGACGGGTACTTCGTTGAAGATAGTACTTCAAGAAGACGCTCAAAACTTGGAAGAGGTAGTGGTTGTCGGTTACGGTACTCAGAAAAAGGTAAACTTGACAGGTGCGGTATCTGCAGTAACCGGAGAAGAAATCTCCAAGCGTCCGGTATCCAATACATCGACTATGTTGCAGGGACAGATGCCGGGTCTGCGTGTCACCTCAGACCGTGGTATTCCTGGAGATGAGAATGTACAGATTCGGGTGCGCGGACAAGGTACTTATTCTACGGCAGGTTCTAACCCTTTAATTCTTATTAATGGTGTAGAAGGTGATTTGGCAACGTTGGATCCCAATATGATTGAATCAGTGTCTGTATTGAAGGATGCGGCTTCAGCTTCTATCTATGGTTCACGTGCTGCCAACGGCGTGATTCTGATTACAACAAAGAACGGAGCGGGTGTGAAGGATAAGGTTGCTGTTACTTATAATGGAAATTATGCAGTGCACACTCCTACAACTTTGCTTGACTTGGTATGGGATTCTCCTACTTATATGAAGTATTTCAATATTGCGAAAGATAATTCCGGTGCTCCTGCAACGGATCGTTATTCGCAAGAAATGATAGATGCTTATACTAATCCGACAGACAAGGAAAAATATCCCAGTTTTGATTGGGTTGACTATATGTTCAATCCTGCATTTGTACAACAACACAATTTAAGCGTGGCCGGTACGGTAGGAAAAACTTCTTATAATGCCTCCCTCAGTATGGTGAAACAACCGGGAACAATGAAAGGACAAACCTATGAAAGATACAATGCCGCATTGGATTTGAAGTCGGAGATAAACAGTTGGATTAAGTTCGGTATGTATTTTGCAGGTAGCCGCAGTTATCGTCAACAAACACGTCAGGGAGATACGGATGCTTATTTGTCTACTATTTCCCAAGCTCCAACCTATATGCCATGGTTACCCGATGACGGGTCTGGTATACGCAAATATACTTTCAAGGCTTATCAGTTTGAAGGTGCCAATAAGAACATGGTGGGCATCATTGACACGGAGAATTTCAAGAAATACGTCAATACGGATGTCAATGCACAGGCATGGCTTGAACTGAATCTGGCGAAAGGATTGTCTTGGTACAGTAAGGGAGCGATACACTATAAACAGAAACATGAGAAAGATTGGCGTGCCCAAGTTACCCCTGTTTATTGGTATCATACAGGTGAAAAAGCCAATAACCTGAATACGGGCGGTACAGGCTTGGACAGTAATATGGATTATAGCACTTACCTCAACTTCTATACTTACTTAAAGTACGATTGGGCTTCCAAATCGCAAGACCATGACATTTCATTGATGGCCGGTTATAATTTGGAGTCTTACCGGAAGGATGAAGTAGGCGCATACCGTCAATTTTATGATTTCCCATTGCATGAAATTAATGTGGGTACGGCAGCAGTCCAAACCAATAAAGGTAAATCGGAAGAATGGGGATTGATGTCTGTTTTCTTCCGTGCAAATTATGCATTCAAGCAGCGTTATTTGTTGGAAGTAAATGCCCGTTACGACGGAACTTCCCGCATTGCCAAGGATTCCCGTTGGGGAGTATTCCCTTCTTTCTCATTGGGATGGCGTGTTACGGAAGAAGCGTGGATGAAAAAGCTGAACTGGAACTGGCTGAATAACTTAAAACTACGCGGTTCGTATGGTATATTGGGTAACCAGAATATCGACTTGTATTCTTATTATGCCGTACTTTCTACTGGCAAGGATTATAGTTTTGATAATGAGAACTTGACTGCTGGCGCAGCACAAACTAAATTCAGCAATGTCGATTTGAAGTGGGAGACTACGGCTATCGGTGATTTCGGTTTTGACGCAACACTGTTCAATGGCCTTAATGTTACTTTTGACTGGTATAAGAAGAGGACGTATGATATTCTTCGTCGGGCGCAGGGCAACAACCTGTTGGCTTTGGATGCTCCTTATATTAATAGTGGAGAGATGGTGAACAAAGGCGTTGAAATAGGATTGTCATACAATGGATATGTCAATTCCGGCAAAATGAAAGGTCTCTCCTATAATGCAGGCGTGTTTTTTGACCGTTCACGCAACGAACTCACCAAATACGGAGCCGACTATATCAGTAATGGAACCATTTGTCGCGAAGGCTTGCCCTATGAATCATTCTATATGTTGGAAGCAATAGGCATCTTCAAAGATGCGGAAGATGTGGCAAAGTCCCCCAAACAATATAACGACAAGACTTTGCCCGGTGATATCAAATTCCGTGATGTAGACGGTAATGGTACGATAGGTGATGAAGACCGTACCGTAATAGACGGGCGTTTCCCCGATTTCGAATATACAGTCAATCTTGGTGCCACATGGAAAGGGTTTGACATTTCGTTGATGGGACAAGGCGTGCAGGGTGTAAAGCACTTTGCGAAGGATTGGGGTATCCAGCCATTCAGACAGGGGTCTCCTATTTCTTGGGATTACATAGAAAATATGTGGACCGAAGATAATCCGAATGGCAAATATCCGCGTCTGTATTATGACAATATGGGTGGTACTAAGAATACACGTGCCAGTTCATTCTTCTTATACAATGGTTCGTATTTCCGCTTGAAGAACTTGACTTTGGGTTACACCATTCCGCGAGATTTGACACGTAAGATTAAAATTGAAAAACTGCGTGTTTACTTCTCCGGTGATAATCTGTTGACCATTACCAAGTTCCCGCAGGGCGGCGACCCGGAGCGTAACTATACATCCAAATCTAATACGCGTTTGGTCTATTATCCGCAAAATCGTATTATTTCCTTTGGTGTGAATCTTCAATTTTAATTAATAATAAACATTTATGAAGATGAAAAAAATAACATATATTTCATTATTGGTCGGTGCATTGAGTTTGAATTCTTGTTCGGATATATTAGATACACCTCCGACGTCAGAGCCTTCAGAAAGCGTGTTCTGGCAATCTAAAGAAAATTTTGAATCTGCCTTGGCGGCTTGTTATCAAGGTATGCAAGAAGAAACGTTGTCGTGGATTATCCCGACTTTCGACTGTCTGACAGATAATGCCTATGGTAATCAGGGTTCCAGTAAAATATATAATGCGGATATGATTCAAGCAGACAACATAGACCCGTCTACAACCGGTCTTATTGAAAACATATATAAGGAAGCTTATAAAGCCATTTCCCGCTTGAACTTGTTTTTGGACCAATTGGGCAAATACCAAGGTGAAGACATTGCATCTGTACGCAGCCAAATGGAGGGCGAAGCCTTGTTCTTGCGTTCCTATTGCTATTATCTGTTGTATATGTTCTACGGAGAGGTGCCGTATGTAGACAAACCTCTGACATTGGAAACGCAGAATATGCCTAAAAACACATTCAACGAGGTGTATGAAAATCTGATAAATGATTTGCAAGCAGCCATTAATAAGATGGATGACAAAACCTATAAAGCAGCCAAGGGACACGCTACAAAAGGAGCAGCCAAAGCTCTGAAGGCTCGTGTACTCATGTTCCATGCTTACGGCGAGGATGGCAAGGTCGCTCATAAAGAGGAAGTAGAAGAGGCTTATAATTTGCTGAATACAATTACCGGTTATTCTTTGGATGATGATTACGCCGGACTATTCCAGCCGGCCGACCAGGAAAGTAGTAACGAAATCGTATTTTCTATCAAATACCTGGCTCCGAACAGTTATCACATTTTTGATAACTCCTATGGTAACTATGGTATGTTGAATCCTGTAGAAGATTTGGTAAAGGAGTATGAGGAAGGTGACAAACGATTGGCGCAAACCATAGCATTTGGCGATATGTACCAATGGGAAGGTGGAGATGTAATCAACTTGTCTAGATCCAGTAACGGTAAACGTATGATTAAATGGTTGCGCCCTGTATTGAAACAAGCCGATTTCTGGAATCAGACAGAGCGTAGCGAACAGGACATTGTTATTCTGCGTTGGGGAGAACTTCTTCTTTTGAAAGCAGAGGCGGCCAATGAACTGGATATTGCAGGAGCGGCTGATATGGTGAAACTTGTCAGGGAACGCGCAGGTTTGGACGCTCTTCCTGAGGACTTGAATAAGGAACAAATGCGCGAAGCCATTCGCCATGAACGACGGGTTGAGACTCCATTTGAACTGATTCGGTATTATGATATGAGACGTTGGAAAATAATGGATAAGCTAAATGGACTTGTACTCGACCCGCTTTATCCGAATATTGTTCCGGCATGGACTAAAGAACATGAATATCTGCCATTGCCGCAGGGACAGATAGATTTTTCAAACGGCGTATTGTTGCAAAATCCTAATTATTAATGAAAGATTAATCATAATCAGGTGAAATAATAAAGTTTCAAGAGGAAGTTGATACCATGTTTGACATGGAGTTGACTTCCTCTTTTTTTTTAACTACCGGCAAAGTCAGGGAGAAGTAGCCACGCAAATGGCTTCAAGTAGCAGCAAAGGTAGGAAAGATTATTCTTACTATAGCTATGATGTTTTCTTACCACAGCCGTGTTCTTTTCTTACAACAGCTGTTGTAAGAAAAGAACACGGCTGTAGTAAGATTAATAATTGGTAAGAACGGGGCTAATGGATAGGATGGAAAAGGGTAATTCTCTAAGAGTTTCAGCTTAGTGGGAAACGCTCCTTCCCGCATCCTTTTTTCTCTGTCTCATGAATTGTTGTATTTGTCTCATATTGGCCCGGGTTTGGTGCTTTGAGAAAATAAATGTAGGCGGAAAAGAAAGTTAGTTGTATTTTTGTATAGCGGACATGATAAGGTTGTTTCTGCTTTGACTATGGGTCGACGAAAATGAAACAGACTGTTTGTGGGTGTTCAAACCTGCACAAAACGTCCAAAAATAGGTACTTTTTGTCCACGGGAGAAAAAATGCCATAATTAGAGCGGATTTGGTCATGTCTATATGTTGTGTGTTGTTTTACTTTACTTTGTGAGTGCCTAAAGGCTGATAGCGTAATGAACTTGAATGTATTTTAAGAGTATTTGTTGGTTTGAGTTGTTTTGTACGGCTCTTTTGATACATTATTATAATTCTATGGTACATTATTGATACCTATAAAGAGGAGTTTGCGCTATTTTTGTATGTGGAAAGTGACGATTAATTCTAATAATTATGAAATATAGGAAATGTAAATTCATGAAAGCGTTTTTGTCGGTTGCGTTGGTTGCATCTTTGTTGGCTTTTACCGTGCATACAACCGAGCAGCCTGAAGGTACGCCTTTGTTTATCACAAGTATTGCTCCTTATAAGGCAGGAGTGGTTGTCGCACAGAAAGGCATCCGTAAAGTGACGGTTTATTCGTCCGATTATAAAGAACGTTTGCAAGAGTGGGAACTGGATGAGATACCTACGGGGGTTGCCGTAGACGGCGAACAGATTATAGTGACGGTTGCCGGTGAACATGAAAACGGCGTTTATCTTCTGTCGTCTTCCGCACCGTCTGAGAAAACATTCATAAAGACTGCTTCGGGCGCTTGTGCGCCATTGGTGGATGCCCGCTCCGGAAAATTATATGTGGCTAACCAGTTTGCGGGAACCGTTTCGGAGATTGACCGGAACGAGAAGAAAGAGCTGCAAACGGTACGTGTCTTGCGTGAGCCGAAATCGATGGTACTGGACCCGAAAGGGAAGTACTTGTTTACTACCAATTTCCTTCCGGCGCAACGGGCGGATGTGGATACAGTGGCGGCTTGCGTCTCTGTCGTTGACATAGAAAGTTTTCAAAAGGTAAAAGATATACAATTGGAGAATGGTAGTAACGCACTGCGGGGGATGACACTTTCCCCCGACGGGCGCTACCTGTTGGTTACGCACAATTTAGGCCGTTTTCAGGTTCCGACTTCGCAGTTGCAGCAAGGATGGATGAACACAAGTGCCATGAGCCTTGTGAATTTAGAGACATTGAATTTTGAGGGTGCTGTGCTGTTGGATGAACCGGAACGTGGCGCTGCCGGTATTTGGGATGTGAAGTGTACGGGCGATAAGGTTGTAGTCAGCCACTCGGGCACTCATGAAATCAGCGTGATTGATTATCCGGCATTTATCCGGAAATTTGAACAATATTCTCAAAAGGATGCTTTGGCGTACGACCTGCGGTTCTTGTACGGTATCCGTCAGCGCATCCCGTTGGTAGGCAATGGCCCCAGGTGCTTCACGATTAAGGGGGATGAGGCAATCGTGCCGACTTATTTCTCCGATACGTTGAATGTCGTGAATCTGAATACGGCTGATATCCAATCTGTCGCTATGGTCAAGAATCGGGTTGAGAGCCGTATAAACAAGGGTGAGAAGTATTTCAATGATGCTGAATATTGTTTTCAGAATTGGCAATCCTGCAACGGTTGTCATCCGGGTGATGCCCGTATGGATGGCATGAACTGGGATTTGATGAACGATGGAATCGGCAATTCCAAGAACTGCAAGAGTCTGATGTTGTCGCACGTTACTCCGCCTGCCATGATTTCCGGCATACGTGCTTCTTCGTATGTGGCTGTCCGGACGGGTTACAAGTATATTCAGTTCACTGACCTTCCGGAAGAGTTTGCCACTTGCGTGGATGAATATCTGTTGTCGTTGAAACCGGTGCCGAGCCCTTATCTGGTAAATGGCGAGTTGTCGGAAAAGGCGAAACGGGGACGTAAGGTGTTTGAGAAATTTAAATGCGATGAATGCCACTCCGGCCCTTATTATACGGATATGCAGATGCACCGGATTGGAGAGGATGTGGAGTTTGAGAAAGGTTGGGATACTCCTACCTTGCGCGAAGTCTGGAGAACCGCTCCCTATCTGTTCGATGGCAGGGCTGCTACCATGAAAGAGGTTTTCGAGGTGCATAAGCATGGCATTGACAAGAAAATCTCATCGAAGGAGGCCGATGAACTGGCCGAATATGTGAATTCACTTTAATGGCAAGTATATAATAGGTATATAAAAGATATAGATTATAAATATGATTACGACAGAACTGGAAATCATACATCGTTTTTATCAAGTGGGAAAATCCACTTTTGAGACGATGACGGAAAACTTGCTGCTGAGCTATTCAGTGGGCTATCTGCCGGTGCGTATCGTCTTTTTCGGCGCGCCTTTGGATAATAGCGAGTACGTGTCCCAGTCCGATTATTTAAAGAAGGTAGTTGAAGGACGTTTTGGAGAGGAACATCCGGTAGTGAGTTATGTAGCCCAGCCGGTAGGTACGGAAGGCATGGCGATGGAAGTGCATGAGGTGGTGTTGACTGAGTTGGATACGGTCTCATACCGGAAACATTCCGATATATCTTATATTGCGGTTGAACGGAACGGTTGCAGGCGTTTGTTTCTCGGCGGAGTGGCGGGAGATGTGCTGAGCCGGAGTATCCGTGAGCAGTCGGATGATGTCTTCGCCCGTATCCGGCAGTTGCTTGACAGCGAACGGATGCCTGTTTCCGCCATTGTCCGCCAATGGAACTACATCGAAAAGATAACCGCTTATGATGATGCAGGGTATCAGCATTATCAGGCGTTTAATGATGCCCGTTCTCTTTTCTATATGGGCGCGGAATGGAATACGGGGTATCCTGCCGCCACGGGTATCGGTACGCAGTGTGGTGGTATTATGATAGACATGGATGTGTTGCTGTGTGATGATGGCACCATTCTGGTTGCCGGAGTGGACAATCCGTTGCAAGTTGCCGCACACGCTTATTCCCAGGAGGTCTTGTTGGGGAAGACGCAACAACAGGCCAGGACCACTCCCAAATTTGAACGTGCCAAGGCTGTGTGGAAAGAGGACCACGGTTTTGTCTACGTTTCGGGCACGGCGGCCATCCGCGGAGAGCGCAGTTTGGAAGGCGTGGGGATTGAAGAACAGACTTCCATAACCCTTGAGAATATAGAATATCTGGTTTCAGGAGAGAATCTGAGACAATCGGGCGTGCCGGTGACCGGGAATGCCGAGATTGCGAACTTTCGTGTCTATGTGAAGTATCGTGCGGATGTGGAGAAGGCAAGAGAAGTGATTAAGGCCAAATATCCGTTCTTGCCGGTCATTTATACGCTGACCGATGTGTGCCGTTCGGAATTATTGATAGAAATAGAAGGTATGGGAGTGTTACAATAAATAGCAACTTTAATTTTAATAAATAAAAAACCGAGAAAAATGAAAGTAAAAAAAGTATTAACATTGGCTATGATTGCCGTCTGCGGTATGGGAATGGTTTCTTGTACGGCAGAAACAAAAAAAACAGAACAAGTTATGACACAGGAAAAAGTTACGTATCAGAAGAAGTACACGAATGCTGACTTCTACAAAGATGGTAAGTTCGATCAAGAAGCTGCGAAGAAAGCCTTTCTTGATATGTTTGAATTTTATGGCGTACCCTTCACTCCGTTGATGGAGAAGGATATCTGGTTTACAGACTTCGGTTTGGGTGATTTTGAACACGTAGGTATGGGCGGTATTTTCTGGATTAACGATCCTGAATATGGCTATTTCGCTCACAATATCTATCTGTTGCCGGGACAGATGATTCCGGAGCACGCACACGTCAAGACAAAATTCCCTGCAAAGCATGAATCTTGGATGGTGAATTACGGTTGGGTTTACAACTTCTCTGAAGTTGGGGAAGAGACACCGAACGCTCCTGAAATCCCGGCAGGTCATGGTCCTATCAAGAGTAAGAACTTCGTCGTACAGAAGGTGGGGGATGTTTTGCGTCTGAAAGAGCTGGAGACATTCCACTTCATGATGGCCGGTCCTGAAGGTGCTATCGTTGAAGAGTGGGCGTGCTACCACGACAATGACGGTCTGCGCTTCACAAATACAAATGCTGCATTATAATCCATCATTAAATATAATATCATGAGAAAGATAAATCACATAGGAATACCCGTTCAGGATCCGGTTCCCGGAGAAGTTTATAATGAAGGAATGAAGGTTTTCCTGACGGACTTTGCAAAGAGCCCCAATAAAATAGAGTTCCTCCGTTTCGACAAGGATAGCTGGATGCCTGAGAAAATCCAGAAACTGGCCCATATCGCTTATGAGGTTGATAATTTGGACAATGAGTTGGAGAATGCCAAGGTCTTGCTTCCCAAGACTGTGGTGAACGACACTCTTACCATCGCTTTTATTGAAGAAGAAGGGATTGCTTTGGAATTAATGCAGTTTAATTAATATAATAACAGAAAATTATGATTCATAAGTTTATAAATGACCCGGATAACCTCACTTCTGAATTATTGGAAGGGTATGTAATGGCATACAGCAATCAGGTTGCCATCGGTGGAGAGAATATAATCGTACGTGCGCACGCCAAGTCGGAAGATAAGGTTGCCGTTATCACTTTGGGCGGTTCGGGACACGAGCCTGCTTTGAGCGGTTTCGTTGGTGAAGGTATGTTGGATTGCTCGGTAGTCGGAGATATTTTTGCGGCTCCGGGTGCTCAACGTGTTTTCCAGGCGTTGCAGTTGTTCAAGCGTGAGGCTGGTATCTTGCTGGTTGTGCTGAATCACTCCGGTGACGTGATGAGTGCTAATATGGCTTGTCAGCTGGCTGAGCGTGTAGGCATCAAGGTAAAGACTATCCTGACGCATGATGATATCAGCGCCGGACTGGATGCGCCGGATGATGACCGTCGCGGTTTGGCGGGTTGTATTCCGTTGATTAAGATTGTGGGTGCGGCAGCCGAAGAAGGTAAGTCTTTGGATGAGATTATCGAAATCGGTGAACGTTTCAATAAGAAGGTTGCAACGTTGGCTGTTGCCATGAAGTCTTGTACTCATCCTCAGAATGGCATGATGATTTCCGAATTGCCTGACGGTGAAATGGAAATCGGTATGGGACAACACGGTGAAGGTGGCGGTGGACGTAAGAAACTGGTGTCTGCCGACGAAACGGCCAAGGAAATGATAGGCTTGCTTATGAAGAAGTTGCAGCCCAAAGCCGGTGATAAGGCGTTGCTGATTATCAACGGTGTCGGTGCCACTACTCACATGGAAATGAATATCATTTATCGTAAAGCGCATCAGCTCCTTGAGAATGCAGGCATCGAAGTGGTGTCAAGCCGTATCGGTGAGTTACTGACGGTTCAGGAACAGGCTGGCTTCCAGATGATTCTTGGCCTGTTGGATGCCGACCATGTGGACTATTTGAATAATAAGATGTCGAATGCTCCCTATTGGACAGTTATCGGTAAATGATATGGATCGGTTGACAGTAGACGATTTCAAAAAAATGCTCCGTAATGCATTGGTATGCATTACGGAGCGTGCCGACGAGTTCTCGAAACTGGATGCGGTATTGGGTGATGGCGACCATGGTACGGCTATCGTACAGGCCATGTCTGCCATTGTAGAATCGGCAGAGAAAGGCACGGAATTCAAGACCATGCTGAATGATATGGGTTTCAATGTCATGTTGCAGATAAGTGGCTCTACCAGTACGCTTTTAGGCGGTCTCTTCTTGGGTATGAGCGACCATGCAGCAGGTACCGAGCTGGATGCAGCCGCAGTGAAGGCAATGTTCATGGGTGGTTTGGAAGGCGTAAAGAAGCAGACGAAAGCCCAACGGGGAGACAAAACGATGATGGATGCCCTGATTCCGGCAGTAGAAGCCATGCAGGCTACAGACTCGGCTGATATTAAAGTTATTTTGGAAGCCGGTGCCGAAGCAGCCTTGGCCGGTGCGGAAGCCACGAAAGCCATGAAAGCGAATTTCGGGCGTGCCCGCAATTACGGAGAACGTTCTATAGGTTATGCCGACTCCGGTGCTTCTTCATGGTCTTGTATGTTTGAGGCATTTGCAAAGGCTATTTAACGATTGATAAAATAAAACACTTAAAGGAAATTAAGAAAAATGGCAGATTTAGATGATTTGAAAGAAGGTTGTGATTTTGGTTTAGGGGTTGTTTCCGCTAACCGGAGTTTTCATGTAAAAGGGGCGGAGAATCTTCCTTGGGGAATGAAAGACCGTTTGTCCCGCATATTTAACCCTAAAACGGGTAAGACTGTGATGCTTGCTTGCGACCATGGTTTTATTATGGGGCCTACATCAGGATTGGAACGTATCGACCTGAACATTGTTCCGTTGATAGAGTATGCAGACTGCCTGATGTGTACACGGGGTATTCTTCGTTCGGTTATACCGCCTGTCACCAACAAACCTATCTGTTTGCGTTCCGATGCAGGTACTTCCATACTTACTTCGTTGAATGACAATGTCCTGATTGATGTGGAGGATGCCGTTCGCATGAACGTATCTGCAATGGCTGTCATGTTGGCTATCGGTGATGTGGAGCATGAGGCTGTTACGGTTGCCAACCTTTACAAGGCAGTGGATAAGGCTACGCGTTACGGCATTCCGGTAATGGGCGTGACTGCCGTAGGAAAGGACATGGCACGTGATGCACGTTATTTCGGACTGGCATCCCGCATTGCCGCAGAAAACGGTGCCAATATTGTGAAGACTTACTATTGCGAGGGCTTTGAGAAGGTGGCGGCAGCTTGTCCGGTACCGGTGGTGATTGCCGGTGGCAAGAAACTTCCGGAACTGGAAGCGCTTGAATTGTGCTATAAGGCAATCAACGATGGTGCGGCAGGTGTGGATATGGGACGTAATGTGTTCCAGTCGGAAGCACCGGCAGCCATGATACAGGCCGTAAGTGCAGTGGTGCATGAGAATATGAAGCCGGAGCAGGCTTTCGATTTGTTCAATGAACTGAAGAATAAGTAACAACGACTACTTAAAAAAAAGAATGATGAGACTTTATGTATTAGTCATAGCCGTTCTTTTATGCGGTTTTCGGGCGGCGGCTCAGGATAAAATCCTAGTCGCCGGTTCCGGAAATCCATTTATTTTGCTTGTTGACAAACAGACCGGAAAAGTGGAGTGGAAACACGCATTGGAGAAAGGTGAAGAGTGCAATACGGTTGCCTTGACAAAGGATGGCAATATATTGTATTCTTATAGAAAAGGGGCAAAAGTGGTGACATGGGATCACCGGACTGTATGGGATTATCCTGCACCAAATAAAACCGAACTGCAATCTGCGACTTTGTTGCGCAACGGTGGAGTGCTATTGGGTATATGTGGTACTCCGGCTCAATTTGTCGAGTTGGATAAGAAGGGAAAAGAAATAAACAAGGTTACGTTTGATTTAGAGATAGAAAGGCCGCATAGTCAATTCAGACAAGTGTTTCAGCTTAAAAATAAGAATTATCTGATACCGGTGATGGCAAAACAGAAAATCTTGGAAATCAGCCGGAAGGGAAAGCTGGTAGCAGAACATAAGATTGCAGGTAAGGCATTCTCTTCTTTGGAATTGTCTGACGGTAATCTGTTATTGCCTTGTGGCGACGGTCATTACTATATAGTTGTAGACCGCAAGACGGGCAAAGAACTGAAAAGAGTGGACAGCAACAGTATTGAAGGCGCTTCTCTTTGGTTCGTAGCGCAAGTCTTGGAGTTGAAAAACAAGAACTTGTTGATTTGTAATTGGGATGGACATACAGGAGGGGCTGTTGTGGATGTGCCATCGTTGATTGAGATTGATAAGAACGGTAAGGCTGTATGGACTTTTAAGGATAAGCAGAACGTAAAAATGATTTCTGCCGCCTGCTATTTGTATGATTTTAGTCTGCCGGATTTGAAATAGAAATTAAACTTTAAACAACATATTATGAATAAGAAACTGATAGTAATGGTTGTGTGCGCCGCTTTGGCGTTGCCGACCATGGCACAGCGAAAGGCGAAAGCAAAAGCTCCTGCACCGACCACATGGGCAGAGAGCGTTGCGGCGGCAAAGAATCAGGCTAATGCGGAAATGCAAAAGACCTGTCTGCCTATTGCCTCCAAGGTGATTAAGGCAAAAACGGCGGCGGTTCCTTTCAGTGCGGATGTGACGGGATTGGATGAAATCGTATTGTATACATGGGGTACGGTAGACGGTACCAACGACGACCAAGCCGTATGGGCGAATGCTAAGCTTGTGGCAGCAGATGGCTCTTCCGTATGGTTGAATGATTTGAGACAATCGTTCAAGAAGACGGGAAGCGGCTCTTTGCGTTTTAATGAGAACGCGAAGAGGGAAACGGTCGTTATGAAAGGAAAACAGTATAAGCGTACCATTATGGCAAATGCCAATGCGCAGATAGTTGTTCCTTTGGATAAGAAATATGTCCGTTTTGAAGCGGAAATCGGTTTGGAGAACCGTTCTTCTTCCGGTACGGTCATTTTCCGTTTGCAGGGAATCACGGGAGCGGAAGCTGCTGCCGACCTTGTTCGTTGCTATCCGAAAGAAGCTGCCTTGTTCTTGCCTTTTGCCGGTAGCGATATGAAGGCGTTGGTCACGACTTACAATGCCGATATTGAAAGACATATCGCTGTCTCCGTGGTGAATCTGCTTAAGGATAAGGCATATTTCAATGTGCAAATCGGCCAGGTCGATGCCAAATCTGCATTGGATGAAAAAGTGGTCGGTTATTTGAAGCTGGCACAAGATGCCATGCGGATTTATCATTTGCAGAACTCTTTGGGCTGGATTAATATGCGTGCCATCGAGGAGGCTTATAATGATATGGCTGCGACTCCAGGCTATGACAAGGCTGCAAACCAGGCTAAATTATCCGAGCTGAAGCAACTTGTCGGTAAGGGTTTTGCTGGAATCTATAAGAACGATGCCGCAGCTCTCGCGGCAGCTGACAAAGCGGTGGCATTGAAGAAGGATATCCTGTTGGCAAATCCGGCATTGGACATTGATAAGATTATAGTGGGACGTTATAAGATAGGTACTACAGCCCGTCAGGTGAATCCTCGTGCGCTGGGTACGCAGAATAACAACTGGTCCAATCAGACTTCTGCTGCCCGAGGCGGCTTCAATGCTGAGATTGCAGAGCTGTCCAATCTGCGCGGAGATATCAAGGCCCGTACGATTTTCAAGCCTACCAACGGTTCGTCCGTTCCCGATTTGAAATTGCACTGGGATGCGGACCGCATCATGTTCTCAATGGTTGATACGGACAAACGCTGGCAGGTATTCGAAGTGAAACTGGACGGTACAGGCCTGAAGAAACTGATTGAATCTCCTGAAAAGGACTTGGAGTTTTTCGATGCTACCTATTTGCCTTCCGGTAAAATCATAGCTATTTCCAATATCGGTTACAACGGTGTACCTTGCGTGAACGGTAATGATGAAGTTGGCAATATGTGTCTGTACGACCCGAAAGACGGCTCTTTGCGTCGTCTGACGTTCGACCAGGATGCCAACTGGGCTCCTACGGTCATGCACAATGGGCGTGTCATGTATACGCGTTGGGAATATACGGACCTGACACACTACTTCTCCCGTTTCGTGATGCACATGAATCCTGACGGAACGGAACAGAAATCCCTTTACGGTAGCGGTTCTTATTTCCCGAACAGTACTTTTGATGCGAAACCTCTTCCGGGACACGCTTCGCAGTTTGTGGGAATCGTTTCGGGCCATCACGGAGTTGTCCGTTCCGGCAGAATGATGATTTATGACCCTTCCAAGAGCCGCAAGTCGGAAAAAGGAATGGTTCAGGAACTGCCGTTCCGTGACCGTAAGATAGAGCCGATTGTGAAAGACCGGCTGGTAGATGGAGTATGGCCGCAGTTCATCAAACCTTATCCTTTGACGGATAAGTACTTCCTGGTCACTGCCAAGTTGGACCAAAACTCATTGTGGGGTATTTATTTGATTGACGTATACGACAACCTTACGTTGCTTGCCGAGTTCGAAGGCGAAGGATTGATTTGCCCGATTCCGGTGAAGAAGACGCCGGTTCCTCCGGTAATTCCCGACAAGATTGTTCCGGGAAGCAAGGAAGCCACCGTGTTCATTCAGGATATTTATGAAGGCGAAGGTCTGAAGGGCGTACCTCGGGGTACGGTGAAATCTTTCCGCGTATTGGCTTACGAGTATGCTTATAACAAGACTCCGTCCGACCATTGGGCACAAGGTGTTCAGAGTGGTTGGGATATCAAACGCCTGTTGGGTACGGTTCCTGTGGAAGAAGACGGTTCGGCCATCTTTAAGATACCGGCCAATACGCCGATTTCCTTGCAACCGTTGGATGCGGAAGGACGTGCCATTCAGTGGATGCGTAGCTGGTTGACCGGTATGCCCGGTGAAACGGTCTCTTGCGTCGGTTGCCATGAGGACCAGAACCAATTACCCATTCCGAAGCGTGTGAAGGCATCGCAGATTGCTCCGCACGTCATTGCCAAACCGGAAGGCGGGCAGCGTTCCTTTACATTCGACCTTGAGGTGCAGCCGGTGCTGGACCGTGCTTGTGTGGCCTGTCACGATGGCTCCAACAAGTTGGCCGATTTCAGAGGCGGGCGTATCGATAAGTTCTCCGGTTTCGGTGAAAGCTATCTGAACCTGCATCCTTACGTATACCGTCAGGGACCGGAAGCCGAGATTGAAGTGCTCAATCCTTATGAATACCATGCATCCGTCAGTCCGCTTATCAAGATGCTGAAGACCGGTCATCATGGTGTAGAGTTAACAGATAAAGAGTGGAAGACATTGTATAACTGGATAGACTTCAACGCTCCCTATCATGGTAAGTTCAAGGCTAATAATTTCAAGGGAGTGGAACAAATCAGTCGCCGTACGGAACTGACGGAGAAATATGCCGGTTCCGGTGTCGATTGGCAGGCTGAAATCCGTTCGTATGCCCAGTATCTGGAAACACAACCCAAGCCGACTCCCGTGAAGCCGGAGCAGAAAGAGTATAAGAGCAAGGATGTGAAGGTGAAGGGCTGGCCGTTCGACAAGGGAGTGGCACAAGCCATGATAGCCAAGGAAGGCAATGCTAAAATGAGCATCGACCTGGCGCCGGGCATCAAGATGAACTTTGTCCGCATTCCTGCCGGTTCTTTCGTGATGGGTAGCAACCGTGGGCACTCCGATTACTCTCCCGCCAACAAGCAGGTAGTGAAGAAGGCATTCTGGATGGGCGAGATAGAGGTCAGCAATGAGCAGTTCCGTACAATCTTCCCCGAACACGACAGCCGTTTCGACATGCAGTTGTGGAAAGACCATGTACACCAGGGCTATCCGGCAAACAAACCGGAACAGCCGGCCATCCGTGTCAGCTGGGAAGAGGCGATGGCGTTCTGCAAGAAACTGAGTGAGAAGACCGGTAAGAACGTGACGCTGCCCACCGAGGTACAATGGGAATGGGCTTGCCGTGCCGGTAGCGACGATGCTTTCTGGTATGGTTCGCTGAATACGGATTTCGGTAAGTTCGAGAACCTGGCAGACAAGCAGCTGAACAAGATGGCTGTCCGTGGCGTCGACCCTCAGCCGATGCGTCCGAATGATTCTTGGTACAAGTACTATACTTACCAGCCTAAAGAGAATGGAGTGGACGACGGCAATATGTTGCAGGTGAAGGGCGGCGGCTATCAGGCCAACCCGTTCGGGCTGTATGATATGCAGGGTAACGTGGCGGAATGGACACGTTCCAATTACTTGCCTTATCCTTATAATGAGAAGAACCAGGGCAGTGGCACAGAGAAAGTGGTGCGTGGCGGTTCCTGGAACGATCATCCGAAGGCAAGTACGGCCTACTATCGTCGTTCTTATCTGCCTTGGCAGAAAGTATATAACGTCGGATTCCGTGTGATTATTGAAGATTGATAGATGATTGAGCAAACCGGTGCCCGTTTTTTGCAAGAGAAGCGTGCGCCGGTTTTTTCTTTTGCGACAGAAAAAGATGGAGAAGACAGAAATTGGTTTGGTTGCCGGTCCGTGCAGTGCGGAAAGCCGCATACAGATGTTGGAGACGGCAAGAGGATTGCATCAAGCAGGTGTCCGGACATTGCGTGCCGGATTATGGAAGCCCCGTTCCCGTTTTGGAACCTTCGAAGGAGTAGGTGAAACGGGATTGGCGTGGCTGAGTGAGATACGACATGAATTCGGAATGAAGACCATGACCGAAGTCGCATTGCCGTCGCACGTGGAGGCGGTGATGGGGGCGGGAGTGGACATGGTGTGGATTGGGGCGCGTACCACGGTCAATCCTTTCATGATGAACGAACTGGCGGAGGCGTTGCGCGGTTGCGACATACCGGTATGGGTGAAGAATCCCGTGTGTCCCGATGTAGCGCTGTGGATTGGGGCGGTAGAGCGCTTGCAGCACGTCGGGATACGGGATATCCGTATCATCTATCGTGGATTTTGCGTCCCCGACCATCTGCCCTACCGGAATGCTCCGTTGTGGGAGTGCTCCGAACAGTTCCGCTCCTGTTTCCCGGACCTTCCTTTCTATTGCGACCCGAGCCACATCGCCGGAAAGCGTGAGTTGTTGGCATCGGTTTGCCAAAAAGCTTTATCTTTGCACGTCGATGGATTGTTTATAGAATCCCATTGCCAGCCGCAACAGGCTTTGTCGGATGCTGCCCAGCAACTGACGCCGGATGCTTTGACAGAGCTGTTGTGCGGGTTGAATGTCTCAATAAGGAAATGATTATGAAGATACGCTTATCTGCCGCAAAGGATTTGTTTGCATCCTGGCGGTTTACGCTGCTGCTGTTGGCGGTTTATGCCCTTGTGCTGGCTGCCGCCACATTTATAGAACACGCCAAAGGGACGCCTGTGGCCCGGCAGCTGGTTTATAACCAACCGTTGTTCTATCTGCTTCAGTTGCTGCTGGCGGTGCAGTTTGTCGCGACATCCGTCCGTATGCGCCTTTGGCAACAGCGTAAGTACGGCATCGGGTTGCTCCACGTGGCGTTTATAGTTATCCTCGCCGGTGCTTTGGTTACGAATTTATTCGGTTTCGAGGGCATTGTCCATATCCGTGAGGGCGAAACCACTTCCTTGCTGCACCAGCAGGGACAGACGCGTGAACTCCCTTTCTCCATCCGTCTGGACGACTTCAAACTGGTGCGCTATCCAGGGTCGCGCAGCCCGTCTTCTTTCGAAAGCTACCTGACCATCTCTTCGGAGAATGGAACGCGTGTGGAACACATCTATATGAACAAGGTGATTTATGAGCAAGGCTATCGTCTCTACCAGTCCTCATACGATGCCGATGAACAGGGCACCATCCTCTCTCTGAACCACGATAATTGGGGCACGGGCATTACATACGCAGGCTATCTGCTTCTGCTTGTCGGGATGCTGCTGGCCTTGTTCGACCCGAAATCGCGTTTTGGCACACTGGCGCGGCAACTGAGGAAACAGGTTCCCGCTGTGCTGCTTGTTTGTTTTCCGGCACTCCTTTGGGCGCAGGAAGATGTCACCGGACAGTTGCACAAGCATACCATTCCGGCAGAACACGCCGAGAAGTGGGGGCGTATGCAGGTGCAGTGTTCTACGGGACGCGTGGAACCGGTAAACACGTATACCTCCAAACTGTTGCGCAAGCTCTATCGTAGCGACAGTTTCGAGGGGCTGCGTTCGGAACAGGTCATCTTAGGCTTCCTGGTAGACCCTGCCTACTGGGGAAACGTGCCTTTAATCCGTCAGACCGACAAAGAACTGGCGGCGGAATTGGCATTGCCCTCGGACAAATATCTCCGTTTTTTTGATTTGTTCGACAGCGAAGGCCGGTATCTGATAGCGGAGGCTGTGGACAGTGCCTATTCGCGTCCGGCGGCAGAGCGTTCGCGCATCGAGAAAGACCTGCTGAAGCTGGACGAAAAGGTGAACATCCTCTATTCGTTGCAACAAGGCAAGATGCTGGCGTTGTTCCCCTTGCCCGGCGACAAGGATGGAAAATGGTATTCACCCGGCGACGACTTGTCGGCTTTTGCCGGTATGGACTCAACGTTTGTTTCGAAGATATTCTATTGGTATGCGGAGGAGGCGAACGATGCTTTGCAGACGCACGACTGGTCGGCGGCGGATGAGGTCCTCTCCATGATGGACGTGTACCAACAGAAAAGAAGTACGGCAGGGCTGCTGACCGAAAGGCAAGTGGCGTGGGAACTCTTCTACAACCGCGCGAACCTGTTCTTCTGGTCGTCGGTGGGATATATGAGTGCCGGATTGCTGTTGCTTCTGTTTGCGGTGTGGCAGTTGCTGAAGCGCAGGCGATGGTTGCGTGTGACGGTTGCGGCTTTAACGGTGGCTGTCGTGGCTCTTTTCCTGTGGCACACCTTTGGGATTGGTATTCGATGGTATATTTCGGGGCGCGCTCCGTGGGCCAATGCCTACGAGTCGATGATTTATGTGGCATGGGCCACTGCCTTGGCGGGACTCCTGTTTGTGCGCCGTTCGTCCATGACGTTGGCGCTGGCGGCTTTCTTCGCAGGCATCATCCTGTTTGTGGCCAATCTCAACTTCATGGATCCGGAGATTACCCCCTTGGTTCCGGTGTTGAAGTCCTATTGGCTGATGATTCACGTGGCGGTGATTACGGCAAGCTACGGCTTTTTCGGCATGAGCTTCCTGTTGGGTTTGTTGTCACTGGGCTTCATGGCGGCAGAAAAGAAAGGGGGCGTTCTGCAAGCGCATATCCGCGAGTTGCGTATCATCAACGAGATGTCCCTTCACATCGGGCTCTATCTGCTGACGGCGGGCATCTTCCTCGGTGCCGTCTGGGCGAATGAGTCTTGGGGGCGCTACTGGGGGTGGGACCCCAAGGAGACGTGGGCGCTTGTCACGATGGTGGTCTACGCCATTGTCCTGCACGCCCGTTTCCTGCCGCCGTTGCGTTCGGACTACGCCTTCAGCGTGATGTCCGTCTTCGCGCTCTCTTCGGTGCTGATGACCTATTTCGGGGTGAACTATTACCTGTCGGGACTGCACTCCTACGGTAGCGGCGATGCACCGCCGGGCGTATACATCATTTTTGTGATATTTGCGGCGGCCTTGCTGCTGGCTCTTTATGCGGGAAGCAGGCAACGGAAGCTTGGACAACCATAAATCAGGAACACCAATCAATCAAGAGGGAGGTGTGCCGAAATATCCGATGGTACGCGGATATTTCGACACACCTCCCTCTTTTTGTATGAAGCCCCACAAGGTTATTTCTCAAAGCTGCCATATTATTCGCCGGATTGCACGGAATTATGCCATGAAGTGGCGGTTTTAATTCGTTAGACAGTTGTTATTTTTTCGTTAGACGGCCGTTGTCCTTTCGTTAGACAGCTGTCTAACGGAAGAATAACAACTGTCTAACGAATTAAAAGTACTGTTTCTTCACTTATTAGTGCCACTTGTCCATATTATTCTCCCCACATTCTTCCATTATCTTCTGTGATTGGGTGAAAACGGGGCATTGTCGCAATATCTCAAGCATTTGGAATAAAATTGCAAGACGGATTATGGCGGAACGCCTACATTTGCCTCCCGAACTATTAATCATTTAAACAATGCTATGATGAAACAGAGCAAAATCCTATCCATTGCAGTGAGCCTGCTTCTGATGTGTGCTTCCGTGGGAGCGCAAGACGTCTCTTTGAAGAAGCGCATGAAAGCGGCGGACCCCAAGGCGGTCGGCACGCGTATTGTCAATAAGTTTATTGTGACGCCACACACCCGTTTCGGCAATCCCCGTGCGGAGAAGGCTCCCAACTATATCACTTACCCCGATGCGTGCGCCTGGCTGGGTGCGCTGTGGTTCAGCATGACCATCAAGGACAAGGATATGCAGCGGCGGCTCAAGGAGCGTTTCGATCCCTTGTTCACGACCGAGAAGCATCTGTTGCCGCGCATGAACCATGTCGACCACAATGTGGTGGGCGCCGTACCTTTGGAGATTTATATGCAGAAACTCGGCGGGCAGGAGTATTACGATTTGGGGATGCGGTATGCCGACAGCCAGTGGGAAGTGCCTGCCGATGCCAAACCCGAGCAGAAAGCCTATGCCGACCAGGGGTATTCGTGGCAGACACGCGTATGGATTGACGATATGTTCATGATTACCACCATCCAGTCGCAAGCCTACCTCGCAACGGGAGAACGCAAGTACATCGACCGTGCCGCCGCCGAGATGGTGATGTATCTGGAGAAGATACAACGCCCCAACGGCCTGTTCTACCACGCCCCCGCCGCCCCCTTCTTCTGGGCACGGGGCAACGGATGGATGGCTGCCGGTATGTCGCGCCTGCTCTCCGTGCTGCCGGAAGATAACCCGAACCGTCCTGCCATCATGAAAGCCTACCGGAAGATGATGGAGACGCTGCTGGCGAACCAGGACGCCGACGGAATGTGGCACCAGCTCATCGACGAACCGGCCTCCTACAAGGAGACTTCGGGCACGGCCATGTTCACGTATGCCATGCTGGTGGGCGTGAAACGCGGGTGGCTCGACAAGAAGACCTACGAACCCGCCGCGCTGAAGGGCTGGCTGGCATTGAACACCTACCTGAATGCGGACGACGAGCTGACCAACGTCTGCGAAGGCACGAACATCAAGAACGACAAGAACCATTACATGAACCGCAAGCAGATAACCGGCGATTTACACGCCCACGCACCCTTGCTGTGGTGTGCCACCGAGCTGCTTTCCAAGTAATATTTGAAGGAGTTATCGGGAGTTATCGGGAGTTAGAGGAGTTATCGGGAGTTAGAAGCCGATAGTCCTGTTTATATAAGGCGGTAGTATCGGCCGATAACTTCTAACGGAGCGTAGCGAAGTGATAACTCCTTCTAACTCCTCTAACTCCTTTAAAAAGAAAGAACCATGTTATTGAAAGATAAAATCGGGCATATCCCTTTCTATAATGAAAATTTAGCGTATTTTTGTAACCCACTAATACATTGAAACTCATTTGCAGGTATGAAAAGGTTTATTCTATTGCTGTTTTCATTATTGACAATATTTGGGGGAAATGCCCAAAACAACGGGAACTTCTTTTTTTCGAATCTCAATCTGAAGGACGGACTCTCTCAGATTTCCGTCCTTAAAATATTTCAAGACTCAAAGGGATTTATGTGGTTTGCTACCCGTAACGGCCTCAACCGTTACGACGGTAGCGAATTCGTCGTATACAAGCACATCCCGGAAGACTCGCTGAGCCTGAGCGACAACAACATCCTGTCGCTTGCAGAAGACCGCAACCACAACCTGTGGGTGGGGACGACACGCGGCCTGAACAGGCTGGACCTGAAAACGAACCGCATCAAGCAATACGCCGACCAGCGGTACGGTGCCCTGCCCAAAGCCGACGTGCGCAGCCTGCTGGTAGACAGCTATAACCGCATATGGGTGGGGACAACCGTCGGATTGTATCTCTATGTGCCCGAAATGGATGTGTTCCAGCAAATCAACCTCAACGGAAAGATAAAGGACGAACTGATTGCTGCGCTCTATGAGACGAAGGATCACCGTATTCTGATAGGCACTGCTGCCAAAGGACTGTTTGTGTGCGACATGGATATGAAGGTGCAGGAACATTTCACAACGACGACACCCGGCGCCCGATTGCCTCATGACAATGTCTCTACGCTGTATGAAGATTCCAAAGGGAATATTTGGGGAGGCAGCGACGCGGGCGGACTGTTCCGACTGAATATAGATAAGGAGAAAATCGAAAAATTCCATAAGGACAACAGTGTCTTGACGACTAACAGTATCCGTTGCATCTCCGAGGTTCACGGCCTGTTGCTGGTAGGCACTTTCGACGGGCTTTACACGATGGACCTTTCGGACGATTCCTTCTGGAAACACGCGGACGCTTCGTTGGAGCAGGGCAACCTGAACCACTTCTCCATCTATTCCTTGTTTGTGGACAGGAGCCAGACGATATGGGTCGGCACCTATGCCGGTGGCGTAAGCTATTCGAACCGGTTCAATAACCGTTTCGATTTTCACGACCCCACCAGCGTGTTCGATGCGCTGTTCGGAATCTATGGAACGATGGTCTGCACGGAGGGCGGGTGTCTCTATATGGCGACGGAAGGGCGCGGGTTGCTCGATTACAATCTGAATAGCGGCAAGTATTATTACTATCCGATAGACAAGTCGTCCCGTTTGCAATATAGCCGGAATATCATTAAAGGGCTGATGCTGGACGGGGAGACGCTTTGGTGCGGAACCAACCAGGGGGCCATCTACCGGTTCAATACACGCACCAAGCAGTATCAGCTGCATTACCAGTGTCCCGTGAGCACGTCCATATATGCCATGATACCTGCCGATGACGGCGGATTGTGGGTGGTGGGTTCGAACCCCAGGAGCGGGCTGATGCATCTGTCTCCGCAGAAGGAGCTGCAAGAGGTCTTTCCTTCCGAGGGCGGGAAAGAGTCTTTCCGGATTGCCAGCGCACGCTGTATATTGCAGCCGCGTGACGGGGTGCTGTTGGTGGGGACGCGTAACAATGGAATGGCGAAGTACGATGTCGTGAAGAAAGAGCTTACCTATTATAATACGGAGTCGGAGAAGCCGTACAGGCTGTTGAGCAACTATATAACGAGCATCGTCAAAGATGATTCCGGACGAATCTGGGTCGGCACCTTCGGCGGCGGTATGCTGTTGTTCGACGAAGAGAAGGGCGTCTTGAAAACCATTACCCGGAAGCAGGGGCTGATTGACAATGATGTCTGCTCCATTGTGGAAGACAGGGAACATAAGCTTTGGATAAGTACCGGCTGCGGAATCTCCAAATACGACCCGGATGCCGATACGTTTGTGAATTACAACTCATTGAATGGAGTGGGGGTATACGAATTTACCTTGCATAGCGGCACCCTCTTGCCCAACGGCAAAGTCTGCTTCAGCGGCAATAACGGTTTTGTGACGTTCGACCCGCACGAACTGCAACAGAACTCCTACGTCCCGCCTTTGGTCTTCACGCGCCTGTTGGTAAACAACGAAGAGATTCACGCGGGAGACGAAACGGGGATACTCTCTTCCGTCTTGGACGATGTGACAGAGATAGAGCTGAACTACGACCAGAACAATATCTCCATCAGCTATTGTGCTTTGAACTTTGTATTCGCACGGCAGAATCAGTATGCCGTTTTCCTGGAAGGATATGACAAGGAGTGGAACTATATCGGCAATCGTCGGGAAGCATATTATACGAACCTAAGTCCGGGTACCTACGAATTTGAGGTGAAAGCATCCAATAACGACGGGGTGTGGAGCCAGGAGACCCGTAAAATCCGCATCATCGTCCATCCGCCTGTCTGGAAGACATGGTATGCCTACCTGTTCTACACGGTGGCTTTTGTCTCGGTACTGGTGCTGATTATGTATTACATCGCGAAAAAGCAGAAGCTGGAACGTGAGTTGCAGTTCCAGCAGAAAGAACAGCAGCAGTTGGAAGAGTTCCATCAGGCGAAAATCCGTATGTTTACGAACTTCTCGCACGAGCTTCGTACGCCATTGACCTTGATTATAGCTCCTTTGCAGGAACTGGTGGCCATGCCCGGCTTCTCGGCGCTTGTCCGGAATAAGCTCGGGCTGATATTCAGCAACGCGCAACGTCTGTTGTTGCTGGTCAACCAGCTGATGGATTTGCGCAAGAATCAGGAAGGGAAACTCAAACTGCATATCACAAAGACCGATATGTGTCCTTTCTTGCAGGAAATCTATTATGCATTTAATCATCTGGCGGCAAAGAAATCCATCTCTTTTGTTTTCGAGAAGCAAGACGAGCAGTTGCTGGCATGGTTTGATAAGGCGCTGATTGAGAAGGTCGTGTTTAATCTGTTGTCCAACGCAATGAAATTCACGCCGCATGGTGGCAAGGTCGTGTTCTCTTTGTCGCAAACCGCTTTTTCGGATTTGCCTGCCGAGTCGCAGCGGGAACTGGCGCTGCCAGCACAGACGGAGTTCGTATGCCTCTCCGTGGCCGATTCGGGAAAGGGCATCTCGGAAGAGGAGATAAAGAACATATTCGCTCCTTTCTATCAGGGGGAAGATGACAATAAGGAAAATGTAGGTACGGGCATCGGTCTGAGCCTGACGCGCTCCATCGTGCATCTGCATCATGGAATCATCACGGTGTCGAACAACCAACCCGCAGGGACGGTTTTCAGAGTATACATTCCGATTAGCAGTTTTGCATACAATGAAGACGAACTGGTCAAGGAAGATACGGTCGAAGACGTTATCCCTGCTGACAAAAGCATCCGTTTCGACATTAAAAAGAAATGGACCGTATTGTTGGCCGAGGACAATGAGGAGGTCCGGAGGTACGTGAAGGAGTGCCTTGAGCCTTATTTCTATGTGCGGGATGTGGATAACGGTCAGGACGCCTTGGAAGCAAGTCTTGAGAAGTATCCGGATTTGATACTCAGTGACGTCATGATGCCGAAGATGGATGGTCTGGAGCTGTGTTCCCGCGTAAAACAGGACTTGCAGTTAGGGCATATTCCGGTCATTCTGATGACTGCCAAGTCGATGGTGGTGCACATCAAGGAGGGCTTTTCCGTGGGAGCCGACGATTACATCGTAAAACCGTTCAGCATGGATGTGCTGATTTGCCGTATAAACAACCTCCTGGAATCCCGTGAGAAACTCAAGAAACTCTATGGCAAGAAGTTCTCGCCGGAGGCGATGGGCATTGAGATAGTTTCCGGTGACGACCGCTTTACCCAGCGGTTCTTTGAACTGATTGAGAAGAATATCGCCAATCCGGATTTGGGCATAGACCTGCTGAGTTCGGAACTGGGATTGAGCCGCGCCAACCTGTATCGGAAGCTGAAGGCGGTGACGGAGCTTTCGCCGACAGAACTGATTCGTAACAAACGGCTGGAAGTGGCGGCAAAGTTGTTGCTTGAGACGGGCTATACCGTATCGGAAGTGGCCGTCTATACAGGATTCAACAGCCATGCCTATTTCACTAATTGCTTTAAGTCGTTTTATGGTTATTCGCCTTCCGAATGGGTGCAAAGGCATAAAGAGGAAGAAGAAGATTCATAATCGGGCATGATTTCCTCTCTTTGACATAGAATTTCAAATGAATAAGACAATTTTTAAAGTTGCGCTGGGATAAAACGCTTATCTTAGCGCAAACTTTTTATTAGGAGACATCCATGAAAAACATTAATAATAAAACAAAGATAAAGTATGATGAATTTTAAAGCAGGATTATTATCCTTATTGGTGGTTTGTGGCGCTTGCGGTCAAGGGGCGCAGAAAGAAGACCTTGTGAAGGACAGTTTTGACTTTGCGGGCGAACAGTTGAAGTTTGCGTTCACGCAGATAGACTCGGTGAAAGCAGAACTGACGGCAACGGGTTCCGGCAAGAAGTTGGTATCTCCCCGTACCATCGAAGACGACGGCTCTTTTAAGATGGTGGCTTCCAGGGACTGGACCAGCGGATTCTTCCCGGGTGAACTTTGGTATATGTATGAGTATACAAAGGATGATTACTGGAAAACCAAGGCGCAGGAATTTACAGCCAACATAGAAGACCAGAAGACAAACGGCGGTACGCACGACATGGGGTTCAAGATGTACTGCAGTTTTGGAAACGGCTACCGCTTGACGCAGGATGCCGCGTATAAAGATATCTTGCTGGAATCGGCGGCAACGTTGATTACCCGTTACAAACCGGCCATCGGCTGCATCCGTTCGTGGGACCACAGCCGTGACAAATGGCAATGTCCGGTCATCATTGATAACATGATGAACCTGGAACTGCTCTACTGGGCGTTTAAGGAAACCGGCGACTCCGTCTATTACAATGTCGCTACCAACCACGCACGGACAACGATGAAGAACCACTTCCGTGATGATTACAGTTCCTACCATGTGATTGATTACGACACAATCAGTGGCGCGGTGCTTCATAAGCACACTCATCAGGGATATAACCACGAGTCGGCCTGGTCGAGAGGGCAGGCGTGGGGATTGTATGGCTATACGATGTGCTATCGTGAGACAAAGTTGCCGGAATTTCTAAGCCAGGCCGAGAACATAGCCAATTACATCTTTACGAATCCGACGATGCCGGAAGATATGGTAGCCTACTGGGATTTCAATGTCCCCGATATCGCGAACGAGCCGCGCGATGCTTCTGCCGCTGCCGTCATGGCGTGTGCGATGTACGAATTGTCCATGTATGATGCCGAAAAGGCAGCCCAATACAAGAAGTGGGCGGATACCATCGTCGAGAGCCTGAGCAAGAACTACCGTGCCGCTGCGAATGGCGATTACGGCTTTGTCCTGCTCCATAGCACGGGTGCGCGCAATTTTGAGCGTGACGTGCCTTTGGTATATGCCGACTATTACTTCTTGGAAGCCTTGCTGAAAAAGAACAAGCTGGAGAAGGAAGGTACGGCGATTTTGTAATCAGACAGGTCGATAGGTATGAAACGTTTTATAGTATTATGGATGCTCTTTTGCTTTGCCGTGGGAGACTTTTCTGCCAAAGTGCCTACGGCAGGCAACAAGATTCGTTTGACGGATAATTGGGAGTTTCTTCGGCAGGATGTCGGCAGTGTATGGGAGTTGGTGCGACCGGTAAGAAAAGAACAGCCGGAAGAGCAGCCTATATGGACCAAAGTAACCCTTCCGCATTGTTTCAATGCGGAAGATGCCGTAGACCCTGATGTGAACTATTATCAAGGGCCGGGTTGGTACAAGACCCGTTTGAAACTGGACAATCCGTATCCGAACGGGCGTATTGTGCTGGAGTTCGAAGGTGCCGGGCAGAAGACGGATGTCTATATCTACACGACGAAAGTAGGCAGCCACGTCGGCGGTTATGACAGTTGGAATGTAGATATAACGGATGCGGTCCGGGCGTTCCTGTCAGGAAAAGACGCGGAACGGTTTGGCGGAGAAGTCCCTTTGAGCATTCGTTGTGACAACACGCGGGATGCTGAAATGATTCCATCCGATTTGTCGGACTTTAACGTGTATGGCGGTATATACCGCTATCTGAATCTGGTGTATCTGCCCGAGGTGTCGGTCGCTTCCTTAAAGGTGATGCCTGCATTGGATGCCAAGATGAAAAAGGCAAGTCTGGATATCTCCGGATTGTTTTATAATCCGGCGGATGTGCGTCAGGCTTCGGTGGAAGTCTCGGTAAAAAATCCTCAAGGGAAAATGATTTATACCCGGAACTTCAACGATTATGTTCCGTTGGGAGAGTTTTCCATACAGGATATCCAGGTGGACAAGCCTGAACTTTGGGACGTGACATCCCCGCAACTATATACTTGCGAAGTGACGGTCACAGCGAATGGCCGGAAGATGACAGCCGTGGAGCGTTTTGGCTTCCGTTCGTTCGAGTTCATCGAGAAAGGTCCTTTCTTCTTGAATGGCAGACGCCTTTTGTTGAGAGGAACACACCGGCATGAAGACCATGCGGGCGTGGGTGCCGCCATGACAGAAGAACAGATGATACGGGAGATGAGGATGATGAAGGATATGGGCGTGAATTTCATCCGCCTGGGGCATTACCAGCAATCGGAAATCATTCTCAATCTTTGTGACGAGTTGGGCATCCTGGTATGGGAAGAGATTCCCTGGTGCCGTGGCGGAGTCGGCAGCGAGACATATCGCGGCCAGGCCAAGCGTATGTTAGGCAATATGATTGCCCAGCACTATAATCATCCTTCCGTCATCATCTGGGGATTGGGCAATGAGAATGACTGGCCGAATGATTTCCCGGAGTTCGAGCAAAGCGAGATTCGTAAGTTGATGAGCGAACTGAACACCATCGCGCATCAATTGGATAAGACCCGTAAGACGGCCATCCGCCGTTGCAGTTTCTGTAGTGACATTGTCGATGTGTATTCCCCCTCCATATGGGCAGGATGGTATCGCGGCAACTATACGGACTATCAGCGGATGTCCAAGGAAGAGATGGAGAAAGTCAAGCACTTCCTGCACGTAGAGTGGGGAGGCGACAGCCATGCCGGACGGCACGCCGAAGCTGTTGCTCCATTGCGCAAGGAAGGAGAAAAGGACGGTGATGCGGCTCTGAACGGGTCGGCTTTGGTGCTGAAAAAGGGCGATTGGTCGGAAACTTATATCGTGAAACTGATTGATTGGCATTTGAAGGAGCAGGAGAATATGCCGTGGCTCACCGGTGCTGCCTACTGGCCTTTCAAGGATTTCTCCACTCCCGTACGTCCCGACAATCCGATTCCTTATATGAATCAGAAAGGGGTCATCGAGCGTGACTTTACTCCCAAGGAGAGCTACTACGTCTTTCAGTCTTACTGGACTCAAAAGCCGATGTTGCATATTTATGGACATGGCTGGCCTGTGAGATGGGGGAATGAAGGAGAGGAAAAAGAGATATTGGTATATTCGAACTGTCCGAAAGTCGAACTGTTTGTAAATGGAGAGAGCCAGGGTGTCCGTCGGCGCAGCAGCCAGGACTTTCCTGCGGCAGGATTGCGTTGGAATGTGAAGTTGAAGGGTGGTATCAATACGCTTCGTGCGGTTACGGTCGATACCAAAGAGCCGTTGACCGATGAGTTGGCTTTTGAATACCAGACGGCGAAATGGGGAGAGGCTACGGCTTTTCAGGTTCAGTCTACTCCGTTGGAGAATGGTATGGTGATGGTTGAGGCGCAACTGGTGGATGACAAGGGGGTAAGATGCTTGGATTCCAGGGCGTTCATCTACTTTGATATTGCGGGTGACGGTACGTTGGTTCAGAACCAGGGAACGGTGACCGGGTCGCGTAAGGTACAGGCACGGAACGGCAGGGCGCAGATTCTGGTACGGACACAGCAGGGAACCTCGTGCGTGGCCGTAAAGGCGGATAATGTTCAAACTTCTTTTATCACAGTGAAATAGCCATGAGACAGACAATACTACTGATAGTTGCGGCCGTCCTGTATGCTTTCTCCTCTTGTACGTCCCATAATCATAAAGAATATGTGGAAGACGTACTGCGAAAAGGCATTCTGGAGCAGGCGGCCGTGAATCTCCAGGAGAGGCCGGTCACGATTACCTCTTTTATCGCCGAACGCAGTGCGGGAGATTGCCATGACTTTTATTCGGAAGGCGATTATTGGTGGCCCGATTCGCTGAACCCTGACGGCCCTTATGTGCGGCGCGACGGGCAGACCAATCCGGACAATTTTGTGTCTCATCGCCAGGCCATGATACGTTTTAGCTCGATTGTGGGGAATCTGACTTCCGCTTATCTGCTTACCAAGGATAAACGGTATGTGCAGGCCGTGATGGGGCATATCCGTGCGTGGTTTGTAGACGGGCAAACCTTTATGAGGCCTAATCTGCTATATGCGCAAGCCATAAAAGGTGTCGCGACAGGGCGGGGGATTGGCATCATCGATACGGTGCATCTTATGGAAGTGGCCCAAGCCCTGTATCGGTTGGAAAAGGCCGGGGTGCTTTCGGAAAAGGATATGAAAGACACTAAAAAGTGGTTTGTCGATTACCTGGGGTGGATGTCCGGTCATCCGTATGGAAAAGATGAAATGAATGCGAAAAACAATCACGGAACCTGCTGGGTGATGCAGGCCGCCGTTTTTGCGCGCTACATCGGAGACGAGGATATGATGGCTTTCTGCAGGAACCGTTTCAAGGAGGTCCTCTTGCCGAATCAGATGAAAGAGGATGGCAGTTTCCCCCTTGAGCTTGCCCGTACGAAACCGTACGGATACTCGTTGTTCAACCTGGACGCAATGGCAACGATTTGCCAGACGCTTTCTACCGAAACGGATAACCTTTGGGCATATACCGTGGCGGATACGAAGAATATGAAAAAAGGGATAGAGTTTATTTATCCCTATGTTCGGGATAAAGGCAGCTGGCCTTTCGCGCACGATGTCATGTATTGGGAGGAGTGGCCGGTGGCGCATCCTTTCCTGCTCTTCGGCGCTTTGCAGACAGATAACAAGGAGTGGATTGCCACTTGGGGCGGTTTGGAACACTTCCCGGTTACGGGTGAGGTGGTCCGTAACCTGCCCGTGCGAAACCCGTTGCTTTGGATTTGATGGTACAATACAAACATAAATAGATAGTATGAGAATGATTCAAAAAATAGGAATGGGAATGTGTGTACTGTGCATGACTTTTTCTGCCGGTGCGCAAAATAGAGTAGTGACCCAGCGGACTACGGGGACGGTTATCGAAGGGGAAGTCACGATGTTGGTAACGCAGGAGATGACAACGCGCTACCGTAGGACTACCTCTCAGGGGGTGGAAGGCGCGAAACTGGATTATCGTCCCGGTGCGCAACTGGAACAGTTGGCGTTGCCTTTGTCAGAGACGGTAATGGCGCGTTATCCGGACTACCGTATGGCGTATTGGAAAAACTATACATACGTACAGGGCTATATGTTCGAAGCCATGGACCGTTTGGGACAACTGACCGGAGACGGCAAGTACCTTGACTATATGCGGAAATACATTGACCGTTTTTTAGATGAAGAAGGCAACTATAAGGGTGATAAATTGACCAATTTGGATAATTTCATGACCGGTTCCGCTTTCTGTACCTTGTATGGGCGTACCGGAGAAGAGAAGTATAAAAAGGCTGCCTTGCAGATACTGAAAGCGGTGGCAAGCTATCCCAGCTCCGACGGCCAGTTCTGGCACGGCAACCGCAATCCGAATATGTGGATTGACGGCGTATTCATGATGCAGATGTTCCTGATACGTTGTGCCCAATTTGTAGGGGAGGCCGATTATTGTTACGACATCGCTTGCCGTAACATCATCGCGGCTGCCCGCCACTTGCAGCGTCCGGATGGGCTGGTTCTCCATGCGTGGACCACAGAGCCGGAGAAGGCCGTATGGGCTGATAAGGAAACCGGATTATCGCCGGAGGTCTGGAGCGAAGGTATGGGGTGGTACTCGCTGGTCGTTCCCGAGTTGTTGGCTTTGCTGCCGAAAACACATCCGGACTATCATAAGATACTGGACATTTATCTGAAAATGTGCAAAGGGCTAAAGAGCGTTCAGGACGCAAAGACCGGAGGATGGTATATGGTGGTGGACAAGGGAGAGAATCCGTTGAATTTCATCGACCCGTCCGGTACGGCGATGTTCACCTATTCCATTCAGCGAGGCATACAATTAGGGTTGCTGAAGGCAAAGGAGTATGCTTCTGTGGCCCAAAGAGGCTATCAAAGCCTGTTCCCCTTTGTGCAGGTGAACAACAAAGGATTGCTTGATGTGATAGGTGCTTGCGATGGAGTGACAATCAAGCGTGATTTTGTGGAGTATGTGACTGTACCCAAGATATTGAATGCCAAAGAAGCGGTGGCCGGTGTGCTGTGGGCTGCCGTGATTATGGAATCTGAACAACTGAAACGTGATTAGTTATGTTTACCCGTAGAGTAGTTATAAGCGTGTTCCTGCTCCTTCTGCCTTGGGTGGCGGGAGCGGTTTCTCACAAAGAACTGTCGAGGATAAAGCAGAATTTCGCTACGCTGCTGATACCCTCGGATGCCGACCCTTTCCGGTTGAAGTCCGTCCTTTCGTCTATCGAGCCGGAGACGGAAGTCTCCGACCAGGCGGTTGTGGAGTTGCATCAGCGTTATCCCCTGAATACGGAAAAGATGGCATTTTATCTCTCATCCTTGTCCGACGAAGGGGCATGGCCGGATATCAATTATGAAGATAAGAAGCGTTCGGGGTGGGAACCCAAGATGCATACGGAGCGTATCCTGGAATTGGTGAAACTCTATTATTCCAAGCAGACGCCCTATTACCAATCCGAAAAGGTGGAAGCGGCCATCCACAAGGCGCTGGACTATTGGTTCACTTCCGGGTTGGTGTGCCTGAACTGGTGGTATAACCAGATAGGAATCCCGAAAACGTTGGGCACTGCGTTTGTCCTGTTTGAGCAGAAGCTGACTCCTAAGGAAAAGAAGGCTGCCATATCGGTGATGGAAAATGCAAAGTTCGGCATGACCGGGCAGAATAAGGTGTGGCTTGCCGGCAATGTAATGATGCGTGCTTTGCTTCAGAATGATGCCGAGCTGGTGAGGATGGCGCGTGATACCATCGCTTCGGAGATTGTAACGGGAAAAGTGGAGGGCATTAAAGACGACTGGTCCTTTCACCAGCATGGTGCTCAACAGCAATTCGGCAATTACGGCCTTTCCTTTGTGTCCGGCATGAGTTTCTTTTCGGGAGTCTTTGCCGGTACTTCATTGGCTTTTGATGAACGGCAGCTGGGCATCATCAACACTTTGATTGATAAAGGTTACCGTTGGATTGTGTGGAGAGGGAAGATGGATGTAAGTTCGTTGGGACGCCAGTTGTTCCATCATGCCCAGGTGCATAAGGCGTTGAGCCTTGCCTTTTCCGCATCGGAATTGGGTGGGGGAGAGTCAAGCCGGTGTGCCGCGGTAGCCCGCAACCTGTTGCAGGAGAATTATGGAGCGGTGGGACAAGCTCCGCTGACCGGACACAAACATTTCTGGCAGTCGGACTATACGGTCCATCGCACGCCCCGATGGATGGCCACGGTGAAAATGGCTTCCGACCGCGTGGTTGGGGTCGAAATGATGAATGGAGACAACATGAAAGGCTTCTATATGGCAGACGGGGCTACTTATGTTTATCAGGACGGGGATGAGTATCTGGACATCTTCCCGCTGTGGGATTGGCGGAAGATACCCGGAGTGACAGCTTTCCAGTCCGATGCCCCGATGCCCGTAATCCGGAAATACCAACCTCGCAATGCGGCGGCTTTTGTCGGCGGAATCTCCAACGGGACACAAGGAATGACGGCGATGGAAATCGACCGTGCAGGCATAAAGGCCCGTAAGTCCTGGATATTCATGGACGATTATATGCTGTGCTTGGGAGCGGGCATACAGGCCGACAGTAATCTGGTGGTCACCACCGCCATCGAGCAGTGCCACCAAAAAGGGGACTTGTGCGTATGGCAGGATGGCGCTTGGCAGAAAATCTCCGGCAAATGGAAATCGGCGAATGCCGAACAGCGCTTCTTCCATAATGGCAAAGGCTATATCGTATGGAATGCCGGTGCTTCTTCCTGTGTGGCCGAGGTGGCACATCGTTCGGGACGTTGGCACGATGTCATGCAGATGTACCGTCCTGCCGCAGTGACCGGAGACGTCTCCTCAATCTGTCTGGAGCACGGTGTCGCTCCCGAAAAACGCTCGTACCAGTATCTGGTGCTTCCTGCTGCCGGTCGGACGGAGACGGCAGGTTTCGACTTGTCTTCCATCCGGATTCTTCGCAACGACGAGGCTGTGCAGGCCGTTTATCTGAAAGCGGAAAAGACGTATTGCATTACGGCTTACGAGCCCGTTTCGTTGAGCTTGCACTCCGGCCGTTCCTTGGAACTTGACACACCGGGCATATATATGCTTCGGGAAGAAACTGGAAGCTGTAAGATATGGTGTGCTGAACCTACCCAGACCCGTGATACCATCAGACTGAAGCTTGGCAACAAGGAATTGCTCGTTCCTTTGGCAGGGAAAAAGGGAGAGACGGTAAGTCTGGTTTCCGAATTGTGATATAATTTTTTGTAGTTGAAGCATTATTTCAAGCGATTGAAATAATAGTGCAAGCCTTATTGGTATGAACTTCCTATTTTTGTTTGCGTAAACAATAATATGAGACTATGAATATCCGTAAGACTTTTCTTTTTTTGCTGCTGTTTGCATGGAGCGTGACCGAAGTCTGCGCTCAGCAACCGATGGACCGTTATAAGGTCGTATTTACCAATCCGCCCCATCGCGTACCGACTATCAAGACTCCCGATGCCCCTTTGGCAGGTAACGGCGACATCGGCATAACGATGGGAGGAACGCCCGATAGCCTGCGCTTCTATATCGGCAAGAATGATTTTTGGCGGGCATATCCTGTCTATCCCGGTGGCATCGCGCTTCCCGGCGGGCTGGATATCCTGTTTGAGGGGCTGAAGGGAGCCTCGTATCATGCGGAGCAACTGCCGGGAAGCGCGGAGGTGACCGCCACTTTCGCCACCCGAGATTGCCGGGTGCGCCTCTCCGCATGGGTGGCGGCCACTGCCAACAGGATAGTTGTTGAACTGCAGTCGGACAAAAGGCAGACTGCCCGCATACGCCTTTGGGCGGCGGAGGGGAATACTTCTACAACCGCCCGGGGGAAGAGCCCTGTCGCATGGGTGAGCCGTTCGTTTGAGAAGGACAGCCTGTTGAGATGGCCTACCCACATCGCATTGGCCTTGAACACGGACAAAGAGGAGCTGGTTTTGGCGCCGGGCGAGACGGTCCGGCTGGTGGTGACTGCCTATACGAACCACGATACGCCCGACTGGAAAAACCGGACGATATCGGAAGCCGCACAGATGACGGACGACGCCGTCGGACAGTTGAAACGTGAGCACCGGGCTTGGTGGGCGGACTTCTGGCAGTTGTCGCATATCGAGATAAATGACAGTTACTTTGAGCGCTACTACTACCAGTCGCAATACCTTTTCGCCTGCTCTTCCCGTGAAGGGAAATTCGCGCCCGGCATCTGGGGACCGTTCATTACGCGCGACGAGGCGGCATGGGGCGGCGATTATCACCTGAACTACAACTATCAAGCCCCCTACTGGGCTTCCTACTCGTCCAACCATATCTGCCTGACGGAGAATTTCGACCAGCCCATACTGGACTATATGGCTGCCGGACGGGAACACGCACGGCGGTTGCTGGATTGCGGCGGCATCTATTATCCCGTCGGGATAGGACCTAAGGGGCTGTGTACGTCGATGTGGCCTTTGACTCCGGAAGAGATGCAGGAGAAGTATGCGACACGCGAGAATACGATAGACGACGGATATAAATTCCTGGGGCAGAAGATAAATGCCGTCTTTAGTGTCGGCAATATGCTGATGCGCCATTACAGTACGTACGACAAGGATTATGCACGGAAAGTATACCCCTACCTGTCGGCTTGCGCAGACTTTTGGGAAGACTATCTCGCCTTGGAAGACGGGCGTTATGTGGTTCGTATGGACCACTTTAATGAAGTGATGCCCAACAAGCGCAACGGCGGCGTCTGGCGTGACCGGCTTGGCGATTTCAATTCCACGCTCTCGCTGGGGCTTGTGCGGATGCTGTTTAAGGGTATTCTGGACATGAGCGCTTTTCTGTCGGTGGATGAGCCGAGGCGTGCGCGTTGGACGGATATCCTGGAAAGGCTCAGCGCCTATCCGGTGGGGATGTCCGAGGGGCGTTTAAGCTTGAAGAATATGGAACGTGGACCTCAAGACCGAGAAGTCACGCCTTCCGGGCTGAACCGTGTCTCTATCCATGGACTGATTCTTCCGGGAGGAGTCATGGGACCTGTCACCGATTCCCTGTTCAACGCCATGCTGCTGGGCGATGTGGAACGTTGGGCGCGGAAGCAGCGTGTCGAGGGCGATTGGGGGAACACCTTGAACAACGGGATTGAGACTTGCTACCCGGGTGCGGTGCGCGTAGGCTACCCTTCGGACGAAATCCTTGCCCGCATGAAGCGGCGGATAGAAATGGACGTATACGCCAACGGCTGGATTGTGCAAGGCGGAGGCGGCATCGAGACCTTTGCGGCGGTGCCGCTGACCATCAATGAGATGCTGCTCCAAAGCTACGAAGGTGTCATCCGGATTTTCCCGAACTGGAACCGCCGGAAAGATGCTTCCTTCAGCCGCCTGAGGGCGTATGGAGCATTCCTGGTCACCGCTTCGCTTGAAAACGGAACGGTGCGGGAAGTGGACATCGTCAGCGAGAAAGGACGGCTGTGCAAACTGGAGAACCCTTGGGGAAGCCGCTCTGTCCGGATTATACGGAATGGGAAACCCTCGGAGACGTTGTCCGGTAGACGGTTGCAGTTTCCCACTGCTATAGGAGAAAGTATAAAATTGGAGTTGAATAAAAACTAATAATGAAAACGTTATGAGATTCTTTGGAAAAATGGTCGGCGGTGTGATGGCTGCCGCTTTGTGCATGGAACTTTCCGCACAAACAAAACTGCCGCCGGGATGGCAGTCTTCTTTGGTGAAAATAACCCCGGAAGGGGAACTGGTCTATTATCCCGACAAGCAGGGAAACACGATTCCCGATTTCAGCCGGGTAGGCTACCACCATGGCGACAAGTCAATCCCCTACCATCCGGTGACAAAAGTCGTGTCGCCCCTGGAAAATGGCGACAACCGCCAGCACATCCAGGATGCCATTGATGAAGTGGCGCGCATGAAGCCCGACGAAACGGGACATCGCGGGACGATTCTGCTGAAACGCGGTGTCTATCCCATTTATGGAAGCATCCGTATAACCACCGGCGGCATTGTCCTGACGGGAGAAGGGGAGAATGTGAACGAAACCCGGCTGCTGGCGATGGGCAAGGAGCGTTTCTCGCTGATTCAGGTAAGCGGCGGCGGGAGAATGGAAGAAGTGCCGGGCACCCGGACCAAGATTACGGATGCGTTCGTTCCGGTCGGCGTCCACTCTTTCCATGTCTCCTCGGCCGACGGCTATCGGGTGGGCGACCGCATCATAGTCTACCGTCCGGGCACGCAGAACTGGATACACGACATCAAGATGGACCAGATAGTGGAACGTAAAGGAACCCGCCAATGGACGGAACAAGAGTACAACCTCTCGTTCGAGCGTGAAATCGTGAAGATAGAGGGCAACTGCATCCACATCGACAACCCGGTTGTGATGCAGATGGACGAGAAATACGGCGGCGGTGAGATATTCAAGTACACATTTGACGGCCGGATTGCCGAAGTAGGTGTGACCAATATGTGCCTGGAGTCGGAGTTCGAACATTACGAGGACAACAACCATGGATGGATTGGCGTGCAGTTCGACAAAGTGGAGAACTGCTGGGCACGCAATCTCACCTGCCGTTACATGGGATATTCGGCTGTCAGTTGCGAACGCTTTGCCAAGAATGTCACCGTTGCCAACTGCCGTTGCCTGGAGACGAAGTCCGTCATCACGGGCGGCCTGCGCTACTCTTTCAACAACTGGGGGCAACAGAATCTTTTCATGAACTGCCAGAGCACCGAAGGACGCCATGACTATGTGACGGGAGCACGCGTATGCGGACCGAACGTCTTCTACAACTGTACTGCCTCCCAGACCTATGCGGACATAGGCCCTCATCACCGCTGGGCAGTCGGGACTTTGTACGACAACATCGTGACGGACGGAGAGATAAATGTGCAGGACCGTGGAAACTGGGGCAGCGGTCATGGTTGGGCAGGTGTTACCCAAGTGCTGTGGAACTGTCGTGTGCGGCGTGCCGCCGTGCAAAATCCGTGGACTTCCGGCAACAATTATAATATAGGGATGAAAGGAGAAAAAGGTTCCGGACGTTTATCCGGCCGTCCGGACGGGATTTGGGAAGGTCAAAACGAACCGAACGTATTCCCCCGTTCGCTGTATATAGCCCAGCTGATGGCACGCCATAAAGGCCAGGACTTGCGTATCTTGATAAAGTAAGTACGGCTCCTGTCGTTTGGATGTTGCCGGATGTGCAATCTTCTCCCATAAGTTTAAAAATCAAATTTATCTATCACGCTATCACGGAATCTCTGTATCGCATTGATTACAAGTCTGCTATAGCGTGATAGATGGGCGTGATAGATAAAAATCCTTACAAGTATCTATCACGCGTCCGGAAAGCCTGTAGGAGATACGCTCCGCATACGTATGCGAAATCTTCCGGATACGGACTAATCTTCTGGTTCTCTGTATGAAACACTTTGTTCCGAGGTAGGAAACAAAGTGTTTCGTTATATTGGAACAAAGTGTTTCAATGCGGCGAAACGAAGTGTTTCATCCCTATGAAACGAAGTGTTTCATCCCTTTGAAACAAACTGTTTCTCTCTTTGAAACAAAGTGTTTCTCCCTTTGAAACAAAGTGTTTCTCCCTTTGAAATAAACTGTTTCACTGTAATGAAACAAACGTAATTTGTAGTTTGGCGTTTCCGATTGCCTGCTTCCGAAGCCTGCTTATAAGTATGATTGGCGGAATAAGTACCGGGTTATAATGTGAGTCGGCTCTTTCAAAAGCTGTTTCTTTGTCGGGTTGATACGGTGCTTTTCAAGTGGAAGGAGCGTGTGAGGTAAATAATTCGGAAACGATAAGTCCTTGAATATCATTCATGTTTCTTTTCATGAGATATTTTTTATAACATTTGATACAATTCTTAAATCCTGTTTAGGAAAATTCTACTTCATTTGCGTTCGGAAAATAACGTAATGTTTAACTTTAAAAATGACGCGATGATATTATGTAAAAACAGAGAAACATGATTACCCGGCAAAATGTAGGATAAAACTTATCCTTAGTTAATTTAAGTCTAATTTTTTAATTTAATCTATTAATGAAACAGAAGGAACACAAATCAAGAACGTTGCTGAAGCGCGGCTTATTTGTATTGTTAGGTTGTCTTTTGAGTGTGTTCATGCAGGCTCAAGAAATAACGGCGACTGGTACTGTAACGGACTCCAACGGTGAACCGCTGATTGGAGTGACGGTTACTGTGGTAAAAGGGAATAATGGTGCCATTACGGATATTGATGGAAACTTTTCTATCAAATGTAATAAGGGTGCTACCTTGAAATTCAGCTATATTGGTTATCAGGACGTGACGCAAGTTGCCTTGGGAACCCCCATTCGTGTAACGTTGAAAGAAGACACGCAGACTCTCGACGAGGTGGTCGTGATTGGTTACGGTACACAGAAAAAGAGAGATTTGACAGGAGCTATTTCATCGGTTAATGCCAAAGTGATAGAAGAACGCCAACCTACCGATATTTATCAGGCGTTGCAAGGTGAAGTGTCAGGTCTTCAGATTTCAAACAATTCCGGTGCGCCGGGTGATACCGGTACGATGTTGATTCGTGGTGCTTCCACCATGGGTTCAGGCGTCAATCCGTTGTTTATAGTCGATGGAGTGGCTGTCGATAATATTTCGACAATCAATCCTGCTGATATTCAAAGCATGGAAGTGCTGAAGGACGCAGCTTCTGCGGCTATTTACGGTTCGCGTGCTGCCGCCGGCGTCATTATCATTACCACCAAGCGTGGAAAAGAAGGTGCTCCCGCACGTGTGTCTGTTAAATACAACCATTCCATCAAGCATTTATCCAATAAATTGGATCAGGCCAATGCATTTGAACGCTATCTGAAAGAACGTGCGAGCAATGCAGGTACTTCGTTGTGGAAAAGCAGCAACGACTCTTTGCATCCTAACTTTATGGCGGATAATGATTATCAGGATTTAATCACCCGGACAGCTCATTCCAATCAGATAGACATCAATATCAGTGGCGCGAAAAACAAAATCAGCTATTACACGAGTCTAGGCTATCTGAACGAGCAGGGTATTGTGTTGAACAGCTATTTGCATCGTATCACATCCCGTACCAACGTGGATTTCGCGGTAAGTGACCGTTTTAAATTGATGAGCCGTTTCAATGTCAGCTATACCAATAAGAATAACATCAGCACGGGATCCGTGTTGAACCAGGCAATGCGCCGTCCGCCTCAGATGGCACTCTATTTCCCCGACGGAACGTATATCTTTAACAACGGTGGACAGTTCAACCCGATTGCCGATGCCTATATGCGTACCAATGAAACAACTGCTTACAATATCTCGTTATACCAAGGAGCTGAGTACAAAATTCTGAAGGATTTGGTTTGGTCTGCCAATGTACAGGGCAATTTGCGTTTGGACCGTACCGATAAACTGACTCCCGGTAAATTGGTTTCCGGTGGTACGACAACCGGTTCGAACGCAGCGAAGATTCGCCGTAAACTTTCTGCCGAAACGTTTATGAACTATGCGCATGACTTCGGCGACCACTCGGTGAACGCCATGTTTGGTGCCAGTGTTGAAGATTGGTACAATGAAGATTTTGACTTGGAAGGCAGCCAATATGTGTCAGAGTCTATCCTCTCTTCCAATGCGCAGCAGGTTAAGGATTTGGTAAATACCAAGAGTGAATTTTCCGATCATGCCATGGCTTCTTTCTTCGGACGTGTGGGTTACAGTTACAAAGGAAAGTATATCTTGCAGTCCAATCTCCGTTATGATGGTTCTTCCCGCTTTGTGGGAGAGCGTTGGGGACTTTTCCCGTCAGTATCCGGCGCATGGCGTTTCTCTGACGAGTTTTTCTTCGACTGGGCTAAACCCGTGTTGACGGATGCCAAGTTCAGAGTAAGCTGGGGTGTTAACGGTAACGAACAAGTGGGTAATTACGAGTCTATCAACCAATACAGTATTGGCGGATATTACAATGGCATCATCTCTGTCGCTCAAACGAAAAAGATTGCCAACCTCGATTTGAGCTGGGAATCAACGGCACAAACCAACGTCGGTTTGGACTTGACGCTTTTGGATGGACGCGTTTCATTTACCGCTGAATATTATATCAAGAAAACCAAGGACCTGCTGGCAGATGAAGTGATGCCGGGCGAACTGGGTGTGTCGAGTATGCGTGTAAACCTGGGTAATATTGAAAACCGTGGTTTCGAGTTTACCGTAAGCGCTTATCCAGTCCAGACCAAAGACTTCTCTTGGCAAACCAATCTCAATTTGTCGAAGAACAAGAATAAGGTAACCCGTTTGTCGGAAGGCAAAGGCTTCTTGGAAGATGGCAAGTATTGGATTGAAGAAGGTTCTCCGTTGGGACAATGGTTTGGCCAGCAATATTTAGGCATTTATGCTTACGACCAATCGAACGCCTATGTCAAGAACGAGGATGGCAGTTTTGGTGAAAGGCTTATACCGGTATTCCAAAGAGACCCGAACAACTATAACAACATCGTTTATGGAACAAACGGAAAGCCCGTATTCTCTCACTACGAAACCAAAGACGGCCAAAAGTATGAAGGCAGTGTAGGACAAATGAAAGTCAACAATACGGTAGCCAAAGGTGGTGATGTTATTTGGGACGACCTGAACCATGACGGTATTATCGGTGACGGCGACCGCCGTATCTTAGGCAACGGTATGCCGACTTGGTACCTGAACTGGAGCAACTATCTGAATTATAAGAATTTCTCATTGTCTTTCTCGTTCTTCGGAAGCTTCGGTAATAAGATTTACAATAAGCAGCGTCGTGACATCCTGCAAAACTCTTCTTCCAATATGACTCCGTTTGGCCGTGATTGTTATGCCCTTTGGAAATACCAAGGCCATTTCACACCGGTGTACAGTAGTGCAAAAGCTACTACTGGAACCAACAACGCACGTGAGTTGTCGTCAATGTTCTTGGAAGACGGTGACTATATCCGTCTGAGCAATGCACGTCTTGCATACCGTTTGGATCCGAAGATTTCGAAGAAGTTCTTCGTTTCCGACCTGCAACTGTATGTTTATGGCAACAACCTGCTGACTTGGACCAAATATACAGGTTTCGACCCCTCCAGCATATCCAACAGCAATGTGCTTCGCCCCGGTCAGGATAACGGCCGTTATCCGACAGCCCGCGAGATAGGTTTTGGTCTGAATATTAATTTCTAACTAACACACGTATATGAAAAGAATAATATATCTATATATAGCTGTTGTCGGTCTGTTGCTCGCTTCGTGTGAGGATTTCCTTGACCGTCAGCCTAAAAGTTCTTTGTCACAAGACACTTATTGGCAAACTGAACAAGACTTGAAAACTTGGAATTCAGGTATGTACGGTGGATTGCAAACAGTCCTGCAAAATAACTGGTTCTATTGGGGCGAATTGCGCAGTGGGGTTTATCGTTCCAGAGGTACGGCTTGGGATTCAAACTTATTGTACAACGGTCTGACATCCGGAAGCGGCTCTTCCAGTTGGAATAATCTCTATGCCACGATTTATCGTGCCAATGCCGCTATCAAGCATATTCCTCAAATGTCGTTGGGCAGCACTACGACCGACCCTTATTTGGCACAGGCATACGCCATGCGTGCATTGATGTACTTCTATGCCATCCGCGTGTGGGGTGATGTTCCTATGATTACAGAACCTTTGGAAAATGTCTCTTCACAAGAACGTTATTATGGCAGAACCTCGGTGATGGATTTGAAATCCTTTATCTTGGGCGATTTGGAGAAAGCGATGAACGCTTTCGGTCCCAGTACAACTGCCGGTAGCAGTACCAAGTATTACCTGACCCGCGGTGCCGCCATGGCCATCAAGTTGGATGTGCTGATGTGGTATAAGGAGTATGACCAGGCCTTGGCAGTGGCAAATGACCTGATTAAGAATTATGATTATGAATTGCAGCCTAGCAATACTTATAAGAGTATGTTCTTGGATCCGAGCACTTCCCCGGAAATGATTTTCAATCTTTACTGGAATTATGAGGAGGAAGATGGAAAAGGATTCGGTTATGCCCAGGAAATCGCTTCCGGTTCCAACACTATCCGATATCACCCGACGGAGGCTATGTATAAAGAATTGATTATCCGCAAAGATGAAGATATGCGTACAAGTATGGTGATGGATACATTCTTCATCAAGAATAAAATCACTCCGGATGCCATGGATGAGTTTACTTATGCCAAAGGGCATAATGGTGATTATGGAAATGTAGCCGAGTTCCAAATCAAATGTCCTAAATTCAGTGAGCTTAATTCAACATCCGATGGATATGTTTATATGAAAAATGCCGAATGTAATACCCGTATGCCCATCTATCGTTTGGCAGACGTGATGTTGCTGAAGGCGGAAGCATTGGTTTTGGGAACAAACAAAGACTTTCAAGGAGCCATTGACATTGTGAATGAAATCCGTGAACGTGCCGGATGGAGCAAGGAAGCCACTTTGGCCGAATATCCCACGGCACACGACTTGCTGAAACTGATTATTGATGAAAGAACGGTTGAATTCTGGGGCGAAGGGAAACACTGGTTCGATTTGGTCCGCAATGACCTTGTAAAAGAATACTTGGACGATTATATCATAAATGCCAATGACGAGGATTATAAGAATGAACTTGGTTTTGACATTGGTGTCCAAAAGCCGTCGGCCGACCATATTGGTGGTTATGGTAGAATTTTATGGCCTTTGAACCAGGATGTATTCCGTAAGAATCCTTCCATGCACGGCCATCAGAATCCCCCTTACGAAGAATAATGTATATAAAGTTGAAAATGTCATGAAGAAAATAACCAAAATCATAATGGGAGTATTCCTTGCCATAGGAGTTACTTCTTGCGAATTATTCGGACTCGATTTCCAAAGTGGTGATGATTATGAACCTAAGCAGGATTCGAATAAGATAAATCAGACGGTATGGGATTTCATTCAATCACGTCCTGATATATTCAGTACATTGATTGATGGTATCAGATATGCAGGGATTGAAGACTTGTATAAAGTATCCGGAAATACATATATCTTATTGACGAATACGGCACTGAGTGAAGGAAGCAATAGCTATTGGACCAGAAACCCGGTGAAAGTTCCGGGGAAAACAGAGCCTGTGACGGCTTCGGCCTGGGAACAGTATGATGTGAAAACCGTGAAAGAGCTGTTGACCTATCACATCCTGAAAGGAGAATGGTCTTATCACAATCTGAATTCTACTGCAAACTGGGTAGAAACCTATGGTGAAGGTGCCTGTACGCTTGAGAAGAACGGACAGACGCTTCAGGGTGATACGGCCGTTATGGATGTCCGGTTGGGACAAGACCGTAACCTTCCGCTCCAGCTCAACAACTATGACTGGAATTTCAGAGGAGAACTGGCCGCTTCCAACGGTTCATGCCGCACGACCAATATCCATGCAATAGACGGTTATATCCATGTGTCCGACTATTATCAGCCCCGTCCTACAAGGTATTTTATGAGTCAAAACTAAATTAAAGAAAGACGTATATGAAGAAAATATTATTTTACATATTGATGTCGGTAAACATCTTGTTCGTCTCATGTTCAGATGATGCCAGTGTAAATATCATATCATTAAATTCTTTTGGGACTAAATTCTGCCGGAATGACAGAGTAAAGGTCTTTGTCTCTGCAGAGGTGAGCGACTATACTGATGTCAGCTATTCCTGGGGGTGCGACGGCGGTACGCTGACCAACCCTCCCGGTCTGTTCGAGAATGTCTGGCAGGCACCGGATGAAGCCGGTACGTACGAGGTGTGGTGCACCGTGAAGTGCGGGGGAGAAAAGCAGACCCAACGGATGAAAATGGTGGTTACGGAGGAGTTCTTCTTCTCGGATTTCGAGACACCCTATTACAATGAAGGATATTCGAACTCCAATATGACGGTCAAGTTTGAGGCCAATAAAGGTACCCATGGTGCTGCCAAGCTGGAAGCCGGTGGCGATGATAAGGACAAGGACGATAAAGGCAAGGAAATCCTGCCTTTTTATCCCCGTTTTGCCCGTAATATCGAAAGCCGCTTCCCGTTTTCTTTCCAATTGGATTATGCACTTGCCGACAAGATGCCCGACCGGAGCAAGGATAAGTCGAAAGCGGAGTATCCCGAATACGTGGAAGTACCCATAGAGTTTGCCCGTATGAATGGGGCTATGGACTATGTATCCCGGATAGGCTTCCGTATTTATCCCAAAACCGGAGTCTGGGAAGTGGTATATCTGAAGGAGCACCTGACCACTGCCGATACGGAGAGACAGGTTGTCCTTACGGGAACTGATGCCCAGTTCAAATTGACCAAGGACAAATTCAACACTGTCGCCGTATCGATAGATGCCAATAAGAATTTCATCGTCTATCACAACGGGGTGAAATTCTGCGAAACGGCAGCCTTGGCTTCCGCACAGGAGAATTATGTGATAAGCCGTACGGGATTGTATATGGATGAGAAAATCAAAATGTATACCGATAATTGGTATATGTTTGATAATGGCACTGTCTGCACGGCATCTCCACGTGAGAGATAAATGGATAAGTATCCCGCATAATTAAATCTATCAACAAAGAGGGTGTGTAGAAACGACTTATACACTCTCTTTGTTTTTATAAAAAAACGATTATGGTCATAATGAAAGCAAATATCTTAATGGTAGCCGCACTAAGTTTTTCACTGTTCGGGTTCGCACAGGACAGAGTGGAAGGAGTCGTCTTGAACGAGAAAGGGAAACCGGCCAAACGTATCAGGATGCACATAAAAGGAAAAGGGAAAATAATCTCGACCACGTCCAAAGGCACTTTCGAGCTGAACAATGCAAGCCCTGGCGACACTTTATACGTTTATCCCAACAGAAAACTGATGGCGGCCGTTCCCTTGTCCGAGGAAAAGAACTATACGTTTCATCTGCGCAAAAACGATTTGCGTTATATCGCTGGCGACAAAACCAATATCTGTTTGTATAGACCCATTGCCCGTCCTTCATACAACAGCAATGTCATCACTTACGAGCAGATTCAGCAAATAGAGGCTGGCAATCTGACAGAATTGCTGCGAGGTAAAGTGGCCGGGCTGCAAATAAACTATGCAGACGGGAAGCCCAAAGCCTCCATCCGCGGAGCCTCTTCCATGTCACTGAACACGGAACCTCTGTTCATTGTCGACGGGACGGAATACACCACGTTGGAAGATGCCAACAACAGTGTTTCCGTCGAAGACATCCGGGAGATAGAAGTCAAAAAAGACGGTTCCGAATATGGGATGAAAGGTGCCAACGGGGTGATTATAATAAAGATGAAATAGAGAAATCACTTATTTTAGCATCATATCATCAGTGTACCGTTAAAGTCGGGACGAGTCTATAATTCACTCAAGTTTTGCAAGGTCACGGACTTGTTTTCGGTGTACAAGGTTCTTTTATCTACCTGTCTTGTGATAAAATATCGACGGTAATCATTACCTTTGTTCCTCGTAGCCTTGTCAGCTTGTCTACTGGCTGCATATCAAAGATATGCGAAACTGAAAATAATTAAAAAGAAAGGATTGCATCATGAAACAAATATTGCCTGTCGGCTTTTTTTCTATTCCGTTATGTTTGGGACAACAGGTTTCCGCACAAGTCGCTCAACATACTGTGGAATCGTCCTCTTTGCAAAAACCCAATATTGTCTTTATTCTTGCAGATGATATGGGTTATGGAGATGTTTCCGCTTTCAATGAGCAGTCACATATCCAAACAAGCAATATCGATCAGATGGCTGCTAATGGGGTAGTTTTTACTGACGCACATTCTTGTTCTTCAGTCAGTACTCCTACCCGCTACGGCATCATGACAGGCCGTTATAACTGGCGGTCCAAACTAAAGAGCGGTGTATTGTACGGCTATTCCCGTCCCATTATCCCCATTACACGCAGCACCATTGCGACAATGCTGAAATCCAACGGATACACCACAGCCTGTATAGGCAAATGGCATTTGGGCTGGAATTGGGGGACAAAAGCCGGACATGAGAAGCCGGATGCGGATGCATTGACTGATGCGGATGTGGATTATACAAAACCCATTGATAACGGGCCTGCCGATTTGGGATTTGACTATTTTTATGGTTTTTGCGGTTCGTTGGATATGGCACCATACGTATACGTTGAAAACCGCCAACCTACCACCACTCAAATAAGTACAGTCCCCGCAGGAAAGAAACCCGGCTTTTGGCGGAGCGGGGCAATCGGCAATGACTTCACACACCAGGATTGCTTGCCCAATCTGACCGACAGAGCCATAAAATACATTGATAAATATGCACATGGCAAACAACCTTTTTTCCTTTATTTGCCACTTCCGGCTCCCCATACTCCCATTCTTCCGGATGAAAGATTCAAAGGGAAAACCGGATTAGGAGATTATGGCGACTTTGTATTGATGGTAGACGATGTAGTTGGTCAGGTTCGCGAGGCGCTTCGCCGTAATGGCATCGACTCGAACACTTTGTTGGTTTTCACGACAGACAACGGCTGTTCTCCTGCCGGTGGCATTCCTGAAATGGCCGCCAAGGGCCATCATGCCAACTACATTTGGCGAGGAATGAAAGCGGACCTTTTTGATGGTGGACACCGCGTTCCTACCATTGTAGAGTGGAATAATGGAGCTGGCAAAGGAAAATGCACTCAAACCATCTGCTTGAATGACTTCTATGCCACTTTTGCTGCCTTAAACGGATACAAGCCGAAAGATAATGAAGCGGAAGACAGTTATAACATCCTTCCACTCATTCAAAATCCCGACCACCCTCAAACGATTCGTGAAGCTACCGTACACCATTCCATTCGTGGACAGTTTGCCATCCGCAAAGGGGATTGGAAATTATTATGTTCTCCCAGTTCCGGTGGATGGAGTTTCCCAAAACCTGGGGTTGACAAAGAGATAATAAGCACTCTTCCCCCTATACAGCTTTTCAATATGAAAGACGATCCTATTGAGAGCAAGAATGTGTATCGTGAATATCCCGAGATTGTAAAAGAGCTGAAACAGTTACTGCAGAAGTATATCCGGGAAGGAAGAAGTACTCCGGGAAGCATTCAGCCCAATGACGCCGGGAACGGGTGGGAACAAATAAAAGGCATTATGCAAGATGATTGAGAGATACAGCACTCTTGCCGGAACACTTAACAAAAAAGTTCCGAATGCTTCATAAAAAAGTTCCGGAATGTCCGTTCTAAATGTTGTAAATGTTAAGCTTAACTTTTGTTCCCACAGTTGGAATGTCTGTTCCAAGGCTTGGAACAGACATTCGCAACCTTGGAACGCATATCCGCAACTTTGGAACAAACTTACGGAAACAAATTTACAGACTTTCAGGGTAATGCGCTTGGCGGAGAGCAGTACGAATTACCCTTCCGACTGGGGATAATGTGAAAAACAGCGGCGAAAAAGGCCGGATTATGTGAAATATGCAGGCTGCTCGGGTATGGATTATGTGAAAATGACTATATTTGCAGACAGATTAAAGCGATTGGCAATATGGATAAACTGCTGAAAAGAAAGATTGATGCCTATTTGACTGCCTGGAAGGAGACTCCCGACAAGAAACCTCTTATCGTCAAAGGTGCGCGCCAAATTGGGAAGACACGTTCCATCGAGTGGTTTGCAACCCGAAACTACTCCAACGTCATTCAGATTAACTTTGTGGAACAGAAGAAGTATCAGAACGTGTTCAATGACGGTTTTGAGGTGGACACCATACTTAAAAACATTTCACTGCTGAATCCGGAATTCAAGTTTATACCCGGAGATACAATCTTCTTTTTCGACGAGCTGCAGGCTTGTCCTAATTGCGCCACATCCTTAAAGTTCTTCAAGTTGGACGGACGGTTCGATGTCATCTGTTCCGGCTCGCTGATGGGAATCAATTATAAAGAGATTGAATCCAACAGCGTCGGCTATAAAGAGGATTACGAGATGCATTCCATGGATTTCGAAGAGTTCCTTTGGGCGAAAGGCTATACGGACGGTTTCATCGAGGAACTTTATGAGCACATGGTGCGTGTCGAACCGCTTTCTACGCTGCAGATGGACGTTCTTTTGGGCTTGTTCCGCGATTATGCCATTACAGGAGGAATGCCCGAAGTGGTGGATACATATATCAGGAACAAGAATTTCAGCGGGACGTTGGGCATTCAGAAGCAACTGCTGAAAGACTATGAGGAAGACATCACCAAATACGTGGAAGGACTGGACAAGGCGAAGGTAAAAGCCGTATACAACCATATCTCGACCTTTTTGGCCAAAGAGAACAAACGGTTCCAGATTACCAAGATAACACGGAATGCACGGAACAGAGATTACATCGGTTGCGTGGAATGGCTCGCGGATGCGGGTGTCATCAACCTCTGCTACTGCATGAACCAGCCGGAACTTCCCCTCAAAGGAAACTACGACCCTAAACTCTATAAGATATATTTTAAGGATACGGGGCTTCTTGTCGCATCGCTCGACGAAGAGGCGCAAGAAGACTTGAGGGCAAATAAAAACCTTGGCACTTACAAAGGGGCCATATACGAGAATATCGTAGGCGATATGCTTGTGAAACAAGGTTACCGGCTTTTCTATTACAACAGCGACAAGCCGGCTCTTGAAATGGATTTTTTTGTCAGGGACATGGACTCGCTTGTCCCGGTGGAAGTGAAGGCAAATGACGGGGCTACGGCATCTTTGAACAATCTGCTGAAAAGCGACAGGTATCCTGACGTGAAATACGGCATCAAGCTGGGGTATAAAAACATAGGCTTCAACGGTAAGTTCTACACGTTCCCCTACTTCCTGACATTCTTGCTCAGAAGATTCCTTTCGGACCGGGGAAGCCGTGGAAATGTATCGTAATCCCCCGTAAGTCTCTTTTTTCATCCCCCGAGACACGATATTACAAGCTTTTGAGAAAAAACAGATACCCAAAGTGAATCAATGTTCCGTTATTTGCCGTGACTTAATACTCATAACATAGAAAACACGGAAACATGAAAACATTTGGATTCTTAGTCGGCGTGCTGTGTTCGGTAGCAGCCATGGCACAGCCGTCCTTATCAAAAAGCAACTGGGTATATCCGGACGAAAACGGAAAGTTGGTGTACAAGACGACCAAGCGGGGAGACCGGGTGATGGACTTCTCCCACGCCGGATACAAAGGAGGTGGGACGATATTGCCGTATGTTCCCGCCAAACTCACGGTTCATCCGATGAAAGAAAACGTTGATTGCACGGACTACATCCAGAAAGCCATCGACATGGTATCCGCCTTACCCGAAGACGAAAACGGATTCCGGGGAGCCGTGCTCCTGGCGCCCGGACGCTACGTCTGCGAGCGCCCGTTGCAGATTACCACCGACGGCGTCGTGTTGCGCGGCAGCGGCAGCGACAAAAGCGGCAGTGTCATTGTGATGACGGGCGGCAAGCACACCGCCATCATTCTGAACAACGGCCAGCGGCAACGTGCCGGAAACCGCTTGGGTGAGGCATCGCCCGGCGAGGAGAGCATCAAAGTGGTGGACAAGTATATCCCCGCAGGCTCTTACCGGCTGACGGTGGCGGACGCTTCCCGCCTTTCGGTGGGCGACAACATCGAAATCCGCAAGCCCGTCACCGAAAAGTGGATTAAGTTCATGAAGATGGACGACCTGGTGCGCGACGGCAAGCCGCAAACCTGGATTAAAGCAGGCCGGCTGCTGATAGCGGAGCGCACCATCGCCGCCATCGATGGCAATACCGTCACGCTGACCGTCCCTTTGGCGGACAGTTATGACGCGAAGTTCACCGATGACAACACCACCGTCGTAGTGGCAAACGGCGTCCGGCGGCTCAAACAATGCGGCGTGGAGAACCTGCGCATCGAATCGCCCGAACAAGCCGTCAGCCATACGAAAGCGCTGTACTATGCCTTGAGAATCAATGGCGAGGATTGCTGGGCGAAAGACATCAATGCCATGGAGACGATGGAAAGCGTGGGCGTCGGCGGACGGAGAATCACCCTGCAGCAGGTCAACGTCGTGCGGCGGGCTTTGCATCAGGGCGCTTCCAAGCCGGCCGAATTCGCCCCTAACGGCGGGCAGATATTGCTGGACCACTGTTCCGTGCAGGGCGACAACATCTGGTTCGTAGCCTTGGGCGCGGGGCAGACAGGCCCCATCGTTTTCCTGAACTGCACCTTCAGCGGCAACGGCCGCATCGAGGGGCATCAGCGCTGGAGCACCGGACTGCTGTTGGACAACTGCCAGTTGCCCGGCGGAGGCATCGACTTCAAAAACCGGGGTTCGATGGGCTCCGGACATGGATGGGGCACCGCCTGGTCCGTGGCATGGAACTGTGACGCCAAAAGCTACGTCAACCAGCTGCCGCCGGGCACCTGCAACTGGGTAATCGGCTGCACGGGCGAAAGCACTCCGCTTCGCCGCCCCTTCAACCGGACGGGACCGACGCTGCCGGTCGGCATATTCGACGCCCACGGCACCCGGGTGGCACCTCAGAGCCTTTATCTGGCACAGCTGAAAGAACGGTTGGGTGATGCTGCGCTGCAAAACATCGGCTACGGACTGTCCGACCAAAGCCCGGTGCCCGGAAAGAGCGATTACGTATTCCAAGGCGGAATGCAAGCCGACGCTTCGTTGAAGAACCGGAACTTTCAGGCCATCCACGAATATATGCGTTCCTTGGGCTGGGACTATTCCGAACATCCCAACATATCTGAAAACGACCATCATCAGGGAGTACACTGCGAAGTCCTGTTCGACAAGACGCTACAGCAATATGTCTTCAACTTCATGAACCATGCCAGCGCGGATGCCCTCGACAGCGACCGTGGCAGGCTGCTGAGCGACCGCCAGCGCAATGAGATGAAAAGCCAGACCAACCACAACTGGTATAAACTGAACGGCAACTGGAACGAATGGCAACGCCTGGAATGGAAGTTCCGCATACCCAAAGGCTTCCAGCCCTCGACAAGCTTTTGCCATCTCCACCAGCTGAAGGCGCAAGAGGGCAACAACGGCGCCCCGCTCATCACCATCAGTACCCGCAGCGACAGCAACGGCGGCAACAAGCGCGTGCAAGTCATCCATACCGGCGACACCCGCCAATCGAGCAAAGGCATCCTCATCGACAACCTTCCGCTAAGTGACTTTGAAGATGAATGGATACAGGTGGAGACGGAAATGCATTACACCCATCACGGGACATTCCGCATCAAGCTGACCCGCATCCGCGACGGCAAACTGCTTGTCGACCGCTCTTTCTCCGATGTCGACTTATGGAGAAGAGGGGCTACCAGCATCCGCAACAAGTTTGGCATATACCGCAGCCTGGGCAGGAAGATGAAAAGCGCTTCCGACCGTCCGGACAACGGAATCAAAGACGAAAGCCTGCAACTGGCGGACTTCAAAGTGTACGAAGCTTTTACGAATCCTAATCCGCAGCCGCACGACTAAGGCGGGGATATTTGAAGATACAGGCACAAAGGTAGTACTGCAAGAATGGGCTACAAGATATATGAGTTTTATATCACGGATTATTTGACTATTCCAAACAAGTTTGCTACCTTTGTGCCATTAGAACCTGCCAAGCCTCTTCACAATGCTCAAATCGGCGGGTCGTTTTTTTATTATACATATATGAAAACAAGTTTCACCAAACCATATTTACGCACGATTGGAAAATCGCGTATAGACTCATAATGCTTCCAAGAATCTATTAAGTTCGTCTTTGGTAGTGCAGGTGGTGACATTACCCTCTTTGTATTGTCTACGACCTTCTTCAAGTCTTTCTTCGAGTTCCGGAGAAAGGACAAAATCGTCTTCGTAAACAGGTGTCAACATATAAAACACTTTTCCTCTGCGTCTGATTATCACCTTCTCCCCATTGTCGGCAAGTGCAAACATGGACGCTTGCTTTTCCCGAAACTCTCTTGATGTAACTTGAATGACTGCCATAACTTTTACAATTTATGAGACAGACACCTGTATCTCTAATAATTAATCAAGAAGTTGCCTAATTGATAAACTTTTGTTATTTTTGCTGTATGAACAAAATAATATCATCGCGTCATTCTTGTATGTGGCATGGGCAGATGGCGGATATCCTTGGCTGGAGATAAAGGGCGATACCGAAACTTCCCGGCGCTGGCGTGTCTCGTTTTACGCCGGGAACATACGATTTGCATACACCCTTATGGCAGGAACTTCGTCAGGAGGGCTGAGTTTTTCCTTCTTTCATCCATTTCGAAGCTGGCAAGATAATTCTCGGTGATGGAAATGTTGGAATGTCCGAGACTCTCGGAGATGTAGGCTATGTTGACCCCGCTGCGTTTCAGTACCGTTGCATACGAGTGGCGCGCCGAATAGGTGGTTATCCGGGGAAGACCGATGGCATCCGTTATTTTCCGGAGTGTCCGGTTGCATTCGGTGACGATTTCCCTAATCAGCCTGACTTTCTCAAAAGAGTCTTCCGTGCCTTTGGCAAAAGGGAAGATGCAGTTGTCGGGCGAGGTGCGGGGATTGCCCCATCTGTTGATGATGGCTTGCATCTCCGGGGTAATCGCCGCGTGTATGATGCGGCTGTATTTGGTGTTTCTCGCGGTCTTGGCGCGTATGAAGCATATCTCCCCGCCTATGATGTTGGAATATTGCAGGAAAACCATGTCTCTGAAATTGATGCCGTTGCATAAATAAGAAAAGAACCATAGGTCGCGATACATTTCGGTCGTTTCTGTACCGTCCGTGTATGTTATCAGTTTCTGGATTTGTGCCAAAGTGAGGGCCAGTTTCCGCCCGCTGCCGCTCGGCACTTCGTATTTGCCCTTCCCGAAAGGGTATTGGCTCTCTTTGATGATGCCGTCTTTGCGTGCCATGTTGATGATGCACTTTAAATTCCTGAAGTAGAAACTCATGCTGGAGTAACTGCTGCCGGTTGTCAGCCAAAAATGTTCGCACCGGTTGAGCCAGTTTATGCTGATTTCCTGGAAAGATATGTGCTTGCCTGCAAACTGCTCTATTTTATGTAGGGTTCCTTTGTAGGAGAAATAAGTGTTGGCCTGTCCGTTCGCCTTCAGTTCTTCCATCTTCTTGAGGAACACGGAGTTCACGGATACTCCAGAATATCGGCCGAGCCGGGCGTTCAGTGTGTCGAAACAGAACTCGCCGCGGAATGTCAGGGCTTCAACTTGTTGCCTGACAAGGGAAAAGCTGTTTTCCACGCAGTGGCGCACTGACGACAGTTTGTGGGTTCGGCTGCGGGGCAGTTGTTCCCATTCTCTGATGGACAGTTCCTGTCCGGTGGGATAGTACTTTTGTTTGCGGTTGTAGATGACTTGCACTTTTACGGGGTATAATCCGTTCTTTTTCGCTTTCCTTTTGTCCAACACGGTGAGTACGGATACGCCGTCCTTTGAATATTTGTACATGGCTAATAGGTTTTGATGGTTAATATGATTTTGTGAAGTCGTATGCAGGGACATACAAATTGCATACAAAGTTGGAAAAAGTAGGGGAAGTAAAGGATATAAAAAAAGCGGATGTCTCACAACAGCCGCTTTCTCAAAACAATCTAACCTATAATAATAATCATCTATGAGATAATACCTATCAAAATAACTGTGAATTTAAAAAGCCTATGAATTTATTTGAGAGTATGATGTGATGTTTGTATGGCGGCTCTGATGTTATCCGTCGGAGTCTTGGGCAGAATGGTGCAGTCGGCTCCTAAGATAAAACGTTTGCCTGCCATATCGTGTTTTATTGTGTTGACTTCTTTGATGACCTGCTCGGCGGTTCCCTCCAGAATGGTTCCTTTCCGGTAGAGTCCGCCCATTGCCGGGCGCTTGAACAGCTGTTCGCAATCTTTCAGGCTGAACGGCTTGCCATTTACTTCTATGGGGGCGTTGACAATCTGTCCCGGATATGAAACGAAGCGGGTCAAATCATCGTAGCTGCCCTCATAGTCGCAAATGTGGAGAATATTTAGTTGTGTGTCTATGTTGCATTCCCGCATTACTTTCAGGTCGTATGGCTTTACGAATGTGTCGAAGAAGCCGGGCACTTCGTAGAACTTCTGTTCTCCGCCTTGGGTCGGTGTATAGAAACCGTCCACACCAATCCGCTTGCAGGCTTTTACGTAGCCAATCAGGGCATCCGTGAAGTATTCCAAGGCCTGTTTGATGCGTTCCGGCTCTTTGTTGGCATAGGCGACTACGGTTTTTGCTCCTACGGTCTGTATCAACATCTGGAAGGGGGAGTAGACTGTCGGGAGTATCATCGAATTTGCTCCGGCGACATTGTGGATTCCTGCCACGATATTCAAAGTAGGTGCGAAGAAATCGTCGGGCAGCGGCTTGATTTTGTCCCAGTCCTCGGGCTTCTCGATTTGAACACGCCCGTAGCCTTGCTCAAACTGAATCTTTACGAAGTCCATTCCCGTGGAGAGATAGTATCTGAGGTGGGCATTGATGGCATTTTCCCCGACTTTGGCGTCTTTCCCGAAATGCATGAAGAAAGCGGCCGGTACGTATGATTTATCCAGCGTCCCTTCAAGGAATTGCTGCATTATCTCTTTTTTATTGGTGGGCATTTGCGCCTGTGCCAGGGCTGCAAAGCATAACAGTATAAAAAGTAAATTTCTCATGTACCTTTCATTTGTTGTTTTGATGTCGCAAAGATAGGCGGATGCAGGATACGGGGTTTACAATATTGTTCCAATACCTTTTTATTTTGTATCAAACTGTATTTTATGGCTTGTTTTTTCTGATATATTATGACTGGTGCCCCAATATCATTAGAAAAAGAGGTGTGTCGGAATATCCGATGGACGCGGATGTCTTTATTCTGACACTCGTTTACAGCAACCTCGGACTTATTTTTGTTCCTTCAGATAACGTTTTTCGGATATTTATTGTTAATATTGCCGTCTCTAAAGAATTTTAAATAAGTAAACATGAGAAGCAAGCATTTTCTATTACTGTTTTTGTTGCAAGTAGCGGCTCTCGGTGTACAGGCCGCACGGGTGGATACAGTGTTCGTAAAAAGTCCTTCGATGCAGAAGGATGTGAAGGTGGTCTATGTTCTTCCGGATAAGGCCGTAGCCAAGAAACCGCAGGCCTGTCCGGTGGTGTATCTGCTGCATGGATACGGCGGTAACGCACGTGCGTGGATAGGGATAAAACCGGAATTGCCCCGGATTGCCGATGAAAAAGGCATCATCTTCGTATGTCCCGACGGCAAGAACAGTTGGTATTGGGACAGTCCCAAGAACCCGTCCTACCGTTACGAGACCTTTATCTCTTCGGAACTGGTGGACTACACCGACGGACACTATGCAACGATTCCCGAGAAGCGGGCGCGTGCCATCAGCGGCCTGAGCATGGGCGGGCATGGTGCGTTGTGGAATGCCATCCGTCATAAGGATACGTTCGGTGCGGCGGGAAGTATGAGCGGCGGGGTGGACATCCGTCCGTTTCCCAAGTCGTGGAAGATGAGGGAACAACTGGGAGAGTTGACCGCCAACGAGGAGATATGGAACACGCATACGGTCATCAACCAGGTGGATAAACTGAAAAACGGCGATTTGGCGCTGATTATCGATTGCGGCGAAGGGGATTTCTTCCTGGAGGTGAACAAAGAATTGCACAAGCGGCTATTGGCATACAAGATTGACCACGACTTCATCACGCGTCCCGGCGGGCATACCCGCGATTATTGGAACAACTCCATCGATTATCATATCTTGTTCTTCAGCAAGTTCTTCAACAGATAATTATTCAAGCGGCAGTGTGCCAAAACTCACCACAGATTACCCGGATTTTCACAGATTATTCAGATTGATTGTTAAGAATCTAAAGAAAAATCTGTGAAAATCCGGGTAATCTGTGGTGAAAACCAATTATGCCACCCCCTCGTGGACTTTTTTATCTATTGACAATCAGCCCTCCGCGCACGCTTCTCGGGGCGGCGAAGCTTTTCATCGGCGTGCCGTGCGTGGCGCTCTTCGGAAGTTCGATGGTTCCCGCGATAACTCCCAAGGCAGTGTTGAACAATATCTCATCCGGGTCGCCTAAGGGAAGATAATAAGGCAGATAAGATGTCTCGTTGACGGAGATATCCGGGCGGAAGCCCGTGCGGTAGTCCGCTTCTCCTTGCGCGTTGAATACTTCGCACACCACCGGACGCAGCACCCAGGCGTGTTTCCGGTTGGCGAAAGACTCCGTAGCTACGTATTCTCCCCGGGTAGTTCCGCCGATAAGCACCACTTTCATGTACGGGCGCAGGCAGTTGATCAGCATTTCCGCAGCGCCTGCCGTGGTCTGGCTCGTGAGGATATAGACGGTAGAGAGGTTCAGGTTGGCTCCGCCCTGCAGAAGCTGGGAGTCGAGCAGCAGCGTGCGGTTTCTGGCGCTTTGCTTGTCGTTGTATTGCAGGGACGCGAGCGGGCTGCCCAGCTTTTCGGTGGGGACAAGCATACTGGCAAGCAGCTGCACGCACGCCATCTCTCCGCCGGAATTGTAGCGGAGGTCGAGCACCAGTTGGTTGACGCCCGACTGTCGGCACGTTTGGGCGAAGGAGAGCAGTTCGTTGTTGTGCAGTTCCGGGTTTTCCGCACTGCCGGCGGTGAAGGAGTTGTATGCCAGATAGGCTATCCGGTCGGCGGTTCCTTCCAGCTGCACGAACCGGGTGGTGTGGACGACACTTTCCGTCACCGGGCGGGCGGCAGGCAATGCGAAATCTCCTATCTCGCGGATGACGGCAGTTCCGCCCTCTTCCTCATTCTCGTCCGTTCCGGTGTCGGCGTCGCCTTCGTTTTCCGTGCCGCCCGTGCCGTCGCCGTCGTTGCCGCCGTTCGGCACGATGACATATTTCCCCACGTGCAGCGTCCGCGCATCGCCGTTCTTGAGTTTTTCTTCCGTCTTCCGGGTGATGGAGTCGCCGTCTACGAGCATTATCCAGTTGCCGCGTTCCAGTCCGGCTTCTTCGGCGGGAGAGTCCTTGGCTACGTACGAGACGAGCGCCTGATAGGTGGTGTCGCTGGTGGCTACCTTATATAAGGTATAGTCGAAGCCATAGCCCGGCAGCGGGGTTGCCAGGAGCGTGTCGACGGTGGAGAAACCTTTGTCGTTCTTGGATAGGATGTTCTTTAAGAACGTTTCCGGGGCTTGGAAGTAGTTCAGACTTTTGGAAGCCGGAATGTCTTCGTACCATAAGTATACTTCCCGCATCAGGCTGTCCATCCACAGGTCGCGTCCCGTCAGCGGATAATATTCTTTCCAGCGGTCTTCTCCGCAGGAAAACAGGCTTGTCAGCGCGAGGAGTCCCAGCAAAGGGAAAAGTAGCGGTTTCCTTGTCTTCATCACTCTCGGTATCATTTGGTTTTCGTCCGCAAAAATAGCGAATAGTTCTTGTATCTACCACAAATATGGTATAAAATTCCCTATCGTGTGTCATGCTTCGCTTGGTTTTATCCCGCTATCTTTGCATCGTCCGAAGAGATAAAAATCATATTCACCGATAAAAACAAATGACGATGGAAACAAAGAAACTACATTTTGAGACGTTGCAACTTCATGTGGGACAAGAAACGCCGGATCCGGCTACGGACGCACGCGCCGTGCCCATCTACCAGACCACTTCGTACGTGTTCCGCAATTCGGCCCACGCCGCTGCCCGCTTCGGCTTGCAGGATTCGGGAAATATCTACGGCAGGCTGACCAATCCCACGCAGGGAGTGTTCGAACAACGCATGGCCGCACTCGAAGGCGGAGTGGCGGGGCTGGCGGTTGCCTCCGGTGCGGCGGCGATAACCTACGCTTTCGAGAACATTACGCGGGCGGGCGACCACATCGTAGCTGCCAAGACCATCTACGGCGGAACGTACAATCTGCTGGCGCACACCCTGCCTGCCTACGGCATCACGACAACTTTTGTCGACCCGAGTGACTTGTCCCGCTTCGAAAGTGCCATCCGGGAGAACACGAAAGCCGTGTTTATCGAGACATTGGGCAATCCGAACTCGAACATCATCGACATCGATGCCGTTGCCGCGGTAGCCCATCGCCATCAGATTCCGCTGATTGTCGACAATACCTTCGGAACTCCCTATCTGATTCGGCCTATCGAGCATGGAGCCGACATCGTAGTGCATTCTGCCACGAAGTTCATCGGCGGACATGGCAGTTCGTTGGGCGGCATCATCGTAGACGGCGGCAAGTTCGACTGGACAGCTTCCGGCAAGTTCCCGCAGCTGACCGAACCCGACCCGAGCTACCACGGCGTCCGCTTTACCCAGGCGGCAGGCGCCGCCGCGTATGCCGTCCGTATCCGTGCCGTCCTGCTGCGCGACACCGGTGCCGCCATCAGCCCGTTCAATGCTTTCATGCTTTTGCAAGGACTGGAGACGCTCTCCCTGCGTGTGGAACGCCACGTGGAGAACGCGCTGAAGGTGGTACGCTTCCTGGAAAACCATCCGAAGGTGGCAGCCGTGAACCATCCCTCGCTGCCGGACCATCCGGACCATGCGCTGTACCGGGCATATTTCCCCAAGGGAGCCGGTTCCATCTTTACCTTCGAGGTGAAAGGCGGGGAGAAGGAGGCGCAGACGTTCATCGACAACCTGCATATCTTCTCACTGCTGGCGAATGTGGCCGACGTGAAATCGCTGGTCATACATCCCGTCACCACGACCCACTCGCAGTTGAACGAACAAGAACTTGCCGAGCAGGGCATCAGGCCGGGGACGGTGCGCCTTTCCATCGGAACGGAACACATCGACGACCTGCTGGACGACCTGGCGCAAGCGTTGGAAAAGATTTAAGTTCGGAGCAAACGGACTTTTCGTCCGGTGAAACCGTCGGTTCATCGGACGAAATTCCGGATGCGTCGGCGGGGAAGTCTCAGATGTAGTACTCCACCAGGTCTACGATGCCGGCTTTCATGGCATACTTGGTGGCTTCGTGGGCGTTGTTCACACCCAGTTTCCGGAAGATGCTCTTCCGGTGGCTGTTCACGGTGTGAAAGCTGAGGTTGCGCCCGGCGGCGATTTCTTTGCTCGTTCTCCCCAGTGCTATCTCCTTCAGGATGCTCCGTTCGGCGGGAGTCAGCAGCGTCTCTTGCGGGGCGGGGTGGGGCGTCGTCGGCTGGTTGCTTCCGGAGAGCAGCAGGTTGCTGACGTGGTTGCAGATGAATCGCTCCTTGCGTGCCGCGCATTGCAGCGCGGCGAGTATCTCCTCCTTGGAATTGTCCTTCAATACGACTCCGAACGCCATACTGCTGAACAATATCTGCCGCAGGAAACCGACACTCAGTTCGTCGGAAAACAGCAGCCAGTCTGCCGTCTTGAAGCGTTCGTGCAGCACAATCAGTTCGTCGGCGCCGGAAAAGTCGAACAGCGTATAGTCCAGTACGACTACCGCTTCGGGATGCAGCCGCAACTGCTGGACCAGCTCCGCTTTGTTGTCCGCCTCCAGCAGCAACGCCGTCTCCTTCTGTTTGCCCAACAGGAACATCATGCCCGCTTTGGTGATGTCTTGATTGTCTGCGATGATAAATTCCCTCATAATAAACCGATATAAAAAAACTCCGCTGCAAATGTACACTTTTTAAGTGGTTTGCAACGGAGTTGGGAATATATAATGTGAGGGAACGTTACCAGGAACGTCCCTTGAAGATGCTTGATTGGTTCAGGGGCACGAGGTTGCCGCTCAGGGTCATCGTATTGGAGTTGAAGTTCGGGTTGACGGTAACGGTCGCGCTATTGCCGCCGTTGCTCAGCGTAAAGAATATCTGGGCGGAAATGCCGATGCCTTGGATGCTGAAGTTGCAGTTGATGTTCCCCCGCTTGTCGGTAGAGGTTTTCATGTCCGATACCGTGCCGTCCACCGTCACGCCGCCGATGCCGTTCGGACCGGGGTAGGCGGTGTTGAATGCCACCTGCACAGTGCCGCGGCCTTGGTTCATCAGTACGAAGTTGGTATTGGAGGTGACAAAAGCCGTCTGCCCGCTCCGGAACATTACCTGGTTGGCTTCCACTACAAACTTCTGCGCATTCAGTGCCTCCACGGCTTCTTCGTAGGAGACGGCATCGGCCACCTGCTGTTCCGCTTTCTGGCGGGCGCGTGCTGCGTCTCTTTGTGCTTTGCGGTCCGCGCGGCGTTGCGCGCCGCTCTCTTGTGCATACATGACGGTCGTAGCCAAACTCATTAATGCTAATGCTGCTAATGCAATAAACTTTTTCATACTTAATTCTTGTTTAGGTTTAAATTATATTTTTGTTTAGGCTTGAATCTTTTTCTTCTTCTTCCGTTTATTACAGAAACAATGCTTCTCCCGAGATTGTTCACCGTTTTTTTATTATTACTTGAATATTATTCGTATTTTTGCGTTTGCTTGGAATTTTGATAGTATAATCGGCTTTTTGCTGACTTTTTTGAATAAATAAGACGTATGAAGAAGAAATCCCTTTCCACAGACAAGAAAGTAGTTACTTTCGGTGAAGTTATGTTGCGGCTCACGACTCCCGGCTTCCGCCGCTTTTCGCAGACGAATGAGTTTGTAGCTACCTATGGCGGTAGCGAAGCCAATGTGGCAATGTCGCTGGCGCACTTCGGCATTCCCACGGAGTTTGTCACCCGCCTGCCCGACAATGCCGTGGCGCGTGCCTGCATCGCTTCGCTTCGTGCCGGCGGATTGGGTACGGACGGCATCGTGTTCGGCGGCAAACGGTTGGGACTGTACTATCTGGAGTGCGGGGCGGCGTTCCGCAACTCCAACGTTGTCTACGACCGCGAAGGCTCCTCTTTTGCAACGCTCCGCCCGGGCATGATTGACTGGGAAACGGTGTTTGCCGATGCCGGTTGGTTCCATTGGTCGGGCATTGCCGCCGCCTTGTCGCAAGACGGTGCCGATGCGTGTCGTGAAGCGATTGAAGCGGCCGACCGTATGGGGCTTACCATCTCCTGCGACCTGAACTTCCGCAAGAAGCTTTGGAATTACGGTCGTACGGCCGCCGAAGTGATGCAGCCGTTGGTGCAGTACAGCGATGTCATCTTCGGTGCCGAACCGGAATATCGGGAGATTCTTGGCGTGCAACCCGTAGGATTCAAAGCCGTCAATGCCGCCGACCCCTCTTTCGAATCCGCATTACCTTCGTTCGAAGCGTTCGGGCAACAGGTCTCCCGGCTTGTCCCGCGCTGCCGGAAGATATTCCTGGAACTGCGCAACTCCATCACTTCCAATCATAACCTGCTTGCTGCCGTCCTTTATGCCGACGGCAACCTGAAGCATACCGGTATCTACGATATCGAGCACGAAGTAGACCGCGTCGGTGCGGGCGATGCCTTTGTCGGCGGCATGATATACGGCCTGATTACCTATCCGGACAACGACCAAAAGGCATTGGAATACGCTCTTGCCGCTTCCGCCCTGAAGAATACGGTGTATGGCGACTTTAATCTCGTGACGGTGGACGAGGTGGAGAGCCTGATGCAGGGAAATACTTCGGGGAGGGTTTCTCGATAAGATATTTTTTTTCAATATTGTTTGTTACTTTGCTTTTTTATCTTTTACTTTGCGTCACAAAGTACTTTTGGTATGGATAAGAATAAAGCATTAGAGTCTGTGAAAGAGATAAAAGAGCTGATGGAGAAGTCCTCCAAGTTTGTATCTCTAAGTGGAATGACGGCTGTTTTGGCCGGAGTATACGCCTTGGCCGGTGCGTTGGTGGCCAATCATCTCTTAAACTTGGGAAGAAGCCGGGCAGAGCTGATAATGGTGGCGATGTCTGTATTGGCGGTTTCTGTGGTTACGGCTTGTGTCCTGTCGTATTACAAAGCCCGGAAAACCGGGCAGCAAATATTCAGCAGACTGACTTGTCGCATCATTTGGAATTTTGCATTGCCATTGCTGACGGGAGGATTGTTCTGCGTAGCACTGCTGTTGCATGAGGTTTATGGTCTGATATCCTCTGTAATGCTATTGTTTTATGGATTTTCTTTGGTCAATGTCTCAAAATTCACCTATTCCAATGTAGCTTGGCTGGGATATGCATTCCTTGGCTTGGGGCTTGCGGACTGTTTCTTCGAAGGACACGGTCTGTTGTTTTGGACAATCGGGTTCGGCGGTTTCCACATCCTGTATGGCGCGTTGTTTTATCTGCAGTATGAAAGGAAGAGGTGATAGATGATAGAAGCGTTTCAAAATATAAACAAGGCATTCGAAAGCAAAGTCCGTTTGGGCATAATGGCAGTCCTGATGGTGAATGAGGATGTGGACTTCAATACCTTGAAAGAACTGCTTTCGTTGACGGACGGTAACCTGGCCAGCCATGCGAGGGCTTTGGAGGAGTTGGGATACATCGTTTGCCGGAAAACTTTTGTGGGACGGAAACCTAAGACTTCTTTTGAAGCCACACAGGAAGGGAAGAGGGCTTTTAAAGCCCATATAGAGGCATTGGAGAGTTTCCTGAAATCAACTTAATTATAAATACTATTCTACGATGGAAAATTTGAACGGAAATCTGAATGGAAACTTCAGCGGCAACAGTTGGGATGAAGGTCTGGATGAAACGAAGAGGCAGGCGGGCGGTTGTTTGCGTCGCTTCTCGAAATCAATTAAAGCAGTGGTGATTGCTTTCCTGGTGTTGCTGTTGCTGATTCCGATGGGCATGATTGAAGCCCTGATTGCGGAACGCGGACGTACGCAGGAGGGGGCTATTACCGAAGTCGGGCAGAAGTGGAGTTTGGCTCAGACCCTTACGGGACCCTACATCAACATGAAGTATCCCGTCGCTTACGAGGAGAATGGGGTGAAGAAGATGTCTATGGAGAATGTGACCTTGTTTCCCGACGAACTGTCCGTGGACGGACAATTACACACTGAGATTCTTCGGCGGGGGATATATAAGGTGAATGTATATCAGTCGGAACTGGTCATCAAAGGGTGCTTCAGTTCGGAGGAACTTCTGAAAACCAATGTGGATATGGAGTCGCTTTTGTATAACCGGGCGGCGGTCTGCCTGAACCTGACGGATATGCGTGGGCTTAGCGAACAGGTCAGTATCACCTTGGGCGATTCCACCTATGTGTTCGAGCCCGGAATGGACGGGCAGGGTATTGGCAATATGGGTATTCATGCCGTTGCCGACCTCTCTGTCTTGAAAGAGAACAAGGAGCTGCCTTATGAGATGCGGCTGAAGTTGAAAGGTTCCCAGTCCATCCATTTCACTCCATTGGGCAAGACCACCAAGGTCAACTTGAGAGCCAATTGGAATACCCCGAGCTTCTCCGGCAATTATTTGCCGGAGAAACGTGAGATTACGTCAACGGACTTCTCGGCTCAATGGCAGGTGCTGAATCTGAACAGAAATTATCCGCAAGTGCTTGTCAACTATCAGAATGCAAGTGTCAAGGACATTCAGGATTCCAATTTCGGGGTAAACCTGAAGATGCCGGTAGAGCAGTATCAGCAGTCCATGCGTTCTACTAAATATGCCGTTCTGGTTATTTTGCTGACTTTTATGGTGATATTCTTCACCGAGATTTTGGAGAAGACACGTATCCATGCTTTGCAGTACCTGCTGGTGGGCTTGGCGCTTTGCCTGTTCTATAGTCTGTTGCTTTCCATGTCCGAGCATCTGGGTTTTGGTGTGGCCTATTTGGTGGCATCGGTGCTCACTGTCGCCTTGGTGGGTGGTTATATGCTGGGCATCATCCGGAGGAAGAAGCCGGCTTTCATGATGGTCGGTCTGCTTGGTGTGCTTTATGTTTATGTGTTCATCCTTATCCAGTTGGAGACATTCGCCTTGCTTGCCGGTAGCCTCGGGCTGTTCGTGATATTGGCTATGGTGATGTACTTCTCTAAAAAGATTGACTGGTTCTGCGAATAAACTAAACTGGGATTCTATATATTTTTTAGTAGAAAGAAGATACCCGGAGGAGGATTAAGACGGTTCTTTTCCGGGTATTTGCATTGATATCTATGGGCTCTTTTTACCCTCTCTTATAAGCTTTCTGTTGGGCTTTGAATACTTATTACCTATTATTCAAATTTCCCTTTGGCTAATTCTTCCTCTAAAAAGGCAAAGACATATCTTGGACTTTGATATAAAAGCGAGTCTTTTCATCCATTATTTTTTAGTATGTATCAGATTGAAATACAGTAGACAATGCTTGCTCCATTGTCATGTCTTTAAATTTCTCCATTAGCAATATGGATAAACTCTTAACCATATATGCCATTATTTCAGCCTTTTCATTCATAATCGTTGCAGCAATTTTATAGCACGTTCTGTTCCAAAGAAGTATTGAATCGTTATTCCTTTCATATATTGTGCATAGTCGGCAGATAGATAAAAACCACGCCCGAAATCTTTGTTGGGTTTTGATTTTAGTAAATCTATTCTATCAAAATCTTTATTTGTTCCATGATATAGTTTTATTCTAATGCTCCTCCATGTCTATGACAATTGCTGATATATCCTCTATCATAGCGGCGAATGATTGGGTATGAACATAATCATAATGTCGGTCAATGAAATTAATTCCTTTATAACGGCTTAGGTAATTAAATGCCTGCTTCATATTCAGTCTGTACTTGCGTCCGAATTCTAATATGAAGATTACCGTCCACTCTAATTTGTCCGAAATGTTGTGGCTCATATTCCATTACTTTTTATTCATTCGTACAAAAATAGTAATTTTGGTTTGAATATTGAAAGTTTTCGACAGTATTTAAATGCTTTAAATTGCCTTCTTAATATTGTTCCGGTTTTGTAAAATGGGGGCAGTTCTATATTCCTGTTTTTTAATCGAAAATCAAGAATCTCTAATTTAAAGTCGATAACACCCAGTGATGATTAAAAAAAAAAGCAGTATGAGGTTTTTCTCAAATACTGCTTTTGTAGTGTTGATGTTATTACTTTTGTATATCGCTTGTAGATGTTTATAGATTGATTTCTACATTAGATGTAACAGTGCCTTGTACCTGTGCGCCGGCAGGAATTTCCGCTTTCCCACCTTTGATGAGGAAACCGAAAAGACAGAAAATAGTCAGGACTATAGATACCGCAAGTTTGCTGCCACCTTCATCGGATAAGTTACTGCCGGATAAATAAACCGTAGTTCCGTCTACTGCTTTTACGCTTTTGATGGCTACTGTCAGTTCTCCTTCAGAGCCCATTAGACCGCTTTTTTTAGCTCTTGTAATCTGGCCTTGTGCAATAGAGCCAACTGCGATAACGGTTTTTCCGTTTACTTTGATGTCATTCAGTACTCTGAAATCTACCATTTGCCCGCTTTGGACACTGCTACTGTTCAATGTTGATACCAGTTCCATTGGAATAATGGTTCCGGCTTTTAAAGTAACGGTTTCTCCGGGCATTGTAAATGACATTGTCAACATGGCGATGGCCATTAATAATACGGTTGGTTTGAAATAAACCGATTTCATTAAATTGATAAACATGGTAAATTGAATTTAGTTAATAAAAATGTTGTTTATTCTCTCTAATTTTCTTATTTGTTCGTTTTTCTTCTTTGAATTGTATCGGATGGCACTTCGTCCTGCCCCGTTGATATTTCCTATATAGAACGAAAGCGATAGAAAGCCGCAGACGCCAGCCATCCCATAGTTTTCGCTTTTTATGCTGGTATAGGTGGCATAACCCAGTAATGAATTGATGATGAAAGCCGTTAATGCACTTCCTTTGTGCTGGGTATATAGATACCCTGCTCCCGGTATGATTGATAGGAATCGGGCTAATGCAGGCTTCTTCTTTTTTTGTTGCATCATTTGGTTGATGATGTCTATATTTTGTTGGTTGAACGAGGAAGTTCCTGCATTTTTATGGAAACTTACCAAAGACGCGTCATATTCTTCGTTTTGTGCAGAAAGGATACCTTGTAATGTGTTGGCTTTCTGAATATCGGAGAAATTGACGGAATTCTCCTTTATTGTTTCAACTAATTTTATGGCGTTATTGAAGTTGTTGGCACAATAATACAATAAGGCTGCTTGCATCTGGATTTCGGAATTCTTTCTGATGGTATCAGGAAATTCCGTTTCGTACTCAAATATGCCCTCTTCATATTCTTTAAGTCCTCTGTGGCACAGTAACTTCTGTTTGTATAGTTGGATGTTCTCTTGGTTGAAAAATAGTAATCGCTCTATTTCCAATAATGCCGGGTAGTATTCTTCTTTATTTATCAAGTGATTAATAAAAAGTAAGTTGTCATCTCTACCATTTCTTCGTTTCAAGACATTTGTGTGGGGCGATTGGAAGCGGTTATGGATAATTTGTGTGGGAACATCCCCTTGCGGATAGTCAATAAGGCTTCTGTTGCCATATTGGAAAGTAATATTATAAAAGTGTGCATCGTGGCTGCACCTCATGATGCGTTCGCAAGTAAGGGTGATGGCTTTTGGAAAAGAAAATTGTTTAAATGCCATTTGTCCATATCGTGAACAGGACGGATACATGGCACACCTGCTGTTCTTTTGATTACTGAGAAATTTCTGGTAGAAACCGATGTAATCGTCTGTTGCAGTGTCTTGCGCAAAGCATACTGATGCTTGTAGGACTGATATAAGTATGTAGGTATATCGTTGCATAGTTTATGGGTGTGTGAGCGATATGTCGGCTATTTTTCTATTTTTCCGTGTTATAATGAAGTGGGCTGCGACTATTATGTTCTGTTCGTTCTTTTTTATATATAAATTGGCAATATATTTCCCTTTTCTTTTGGTATATATATGAGGATTATCCGGTACTCTGTGAAAAGATACTTTTCGTATGTTGGCATACGACACACGTATGATATTGCCTTCATTGGATAATGCTATTTCTTTATTATTATAGCGGAGAAGTATATGTTTGAGAATGTTGGTATATAAGTGAGTGGAGCATTCATATTTATCTATGATAAAGTTTTCTCCGCGAAGAGTCACGGAAAAAAGCAGCAGGAGTAAGATATATACGGTCATTCTCATTTGCATTTGTTTTATTTTGCAAAAGTAACCTGACTGGTGTTTATGTACCCTGATTTGATTGGTACTATAATTCACGAATGTGTGGAATAAAAATCACGCTCGTTTAATTCTTGGAGATAGTAGTTGAAGAAATTATGATGCAAAACGATAGAAATTCGGAGTAGTAGTGCAGTGTCTATGCTTTCGCGTTTGAAAATGGAATACACATTGGTGCGTTCGCAGCATAGCTTGTTTGCGAACCAAGTGATAGAGCGTTCTTGGCGATGTAGCTCTTCTTCAATCAGTTTTCCAATGTGTATCATGATAAAATAAAAAAAGGCGGAACCATTCGTTGCTTATTCTAAGCTGAGGTACCGCCAAGCACCTTGTAAGTGAATAAGTACGAATAGTTCACGCCCAAACAGGACGTGAACCTTCATCTGCTTATTCTCACTTACTTTCAAATTGGCGGTTTTCAGCTTAGAGAATAAGAGCTAAAAGCTCAAATGTCTTTAATAAGTATAGGAATGGAAACGCTATTCCAAATGTTCTTGATTTAAAACTAAAATAGGAGAATACTTCCGAGAAAGTATTCTCCTTATATAAAAGTAACTTGAATTACTTACTGAGTGCAGTAGCCACGTCAACCGCGCAAGCCACTGTACATCCTACCATCGGGTTGTTACCGATACCTAAGAAGCCCATCATTTCCACGTGAGCGGGAACTGATGAAGAACCAGCGAACTGAGCGTCGGAGTGCATACGGCCCATTGTATCGGTCATGCCGTAAGAAGCGGGACCGGCAGCCATATTATCCGGGTGAAGTGTACGGCCTGTACCGCCACCGGAAGCTACTGAGAAGTAGGGCTTGCCTGCCAATACGCGTTCTTTCTTGTAAGTACCTGCAACCGGGTGCTGGAAACGGGTCGGATTGGTAGAGTTACCCGTGATGGATACGTCTACGCCTTCCTTCCACATGATGGCCACACCTTCGCGAACGTCGTCGGCACCGTAGCATTTCACTTTGGCACGCGGACCGTCGCTGTAAGCGATTTCACGAACCACTTTCAGCTCGCCTGTGTAGTAGTCGAATTGAGTCTGAACGTATGTGAAGCCGTTGATGCGGGAGATAATCTGTGCGGCGTCCTTGCCCAGACCGTTCAGGATACAACGCAGGGGTTCTTTACGTACCTTGTCAGCCTTGGCGGCAATCTTGATGGCGCCTTCGGCAGCGGCGAATGATTCGTGGCCTGCCAGGAAAGCGAAGCACTTGGTCTCTTCGCGCAGCAACATGGCGGCAAGGTTACCATGACCGAGACCTACCTTGCGGTCGTCGGCTACAGAACCCGGGATGCAGAATGCCTGCAGACCGATACCGATGGCTTCGGCAGCTTCGGCGGCATTCTTGCAGCCTTTCTTGATGGCGATGGCGCAACCTACCACGTATGCCCATTTGGCATTTTCAAAGCAGATGGGCTGCGTCTCTTCACACGTCTTATAAGGATCGAGACCATGAGCTTCGCAGATAGCGTTGGCTTCTTCGATGTCTTTGATACCGTTAGCGTTCAAGGCAGCGAGAATCTGCTTGATACGACGGTCTTGGCTTTCAAATTTCACTTCTCTAATCATAATGTCTTTCCTCCTTATATTATTCGTGACGTGGGTCAATGTGTTTAACTGCGCCTTGCTCGGCAGTGAAGCGGCCGTAAGTGCCGGTTACTTTCTTCAAAGCCTCGTTGGCATCTGTACCTTTCTTGATCTCATCCATGAACTTGCCCAGGTGGACAAACTCGTATCCGCAGATTTGGTCGTCTTTGTCGAGGGCGATGGTCTTGATGTAGCCTTCTGCCATTTCCAGATAGCGGGAGCCTTTGGCCAATGTGCCGTACAGCGTACCTACCTGGCTGCGCAGACCTTTACCCAGGTCTTCCAGACCGGCACCAATCATCAGGCCGCCTTCGGAGAAAGCAGACTGTGTGCGTCCGTAAACGATTTGCAGGAAGAGTTCGCGCATGGCTGTGTTGATGGCGTCGCAAACGAGGTCGGTGTTCAATGCTTCGAGGATAGTCTTTCCCGGGAGGATTTCCGATGCCATGGCAGCGGAGTGGGTCATACCGGAGCAGCCGATAGTCTCGACCAAAGCTTCCTGGATGACGCCTTCCTTCACATTGAGGGTTAATTTACACGCACCTTGTTGAGGAGCACACCAGCCGATACCGTGTGTCAGACCGGAGATGTCAACGATTTCTTTTGCTTTTACCCATTTGCCTTCTTCGGGAATAGGAGCCGGTCCGTGGTTAGGGCCTTTCTTTACAACACACATGTGTTCCACTTCGTGTGAATAAGTCATAATTAGCTCTTTTTAAAGTTATAATTAAAAAAACGTAGTATCATGTTTTTGTTAAACGCCACAAAGGTAGTCGTTTTCCTGCTTTCTGCCAACCGTCTGATTTGACTTTTTTGCTAAAATTTAGTAATATAGGGTGTCGGTTCGGCATATTGCAATCTCTACATTGCAAAGGATGTCGTGACACCCTGGCACCACTCTTGCACAACTTTTTTACGTACGCGCGCGCACAGGAGAGGTTTTCTTTACGAGTTTCAGATTCGTATTCCTCGCGCGCGCATAAGGAAAAGTTGTGCAAGGGTGGTGCCAGGGTGTCAAGGTGCAAGAAAATGGGGTAAAGGTTGGTCGGCGTAAAGTGGCACTTTACGTTCGTAGAGTGGCACTTTAGCGACGTAGAGTGGTACTTTTGTTTTTTTTTATTCTGATTAGATCTTGGAAACGCTTTTTTTTATGTAAGTTTGCCCCATTCATAAACATAGAAAACAAAATTATGATAGAAGTTACTGATGCAGCCTTGCAACAGGCTGCGGGCGAGGGGATGGATGCTTTCATCCAGGTGTTTACGGATGCGTATGAAAAAGTGACGGGTGGTGAGCTGACCGCCGAAACGATGCCGTTGCTCACGGGCGAGCAGCATTCGCTGTTGGCCTACCGGATATTTCGCGACGAACTCATGGACGGCGGTTTCTGCCAGTTGATACAGAACGGGTATGGCGGTTACATCTTCTCCAACCCGTTTGCCAAGGTGATGCGTCTGTGGGGAGTGGGCGATTTGAGTAAGCTGGTGTATGCAGCCAAGAAGATATATGACGCCCATCGCGAGGATTTGGAACGCGAGCGTACGGACGACGAGTTTATGGCGATGTACGAACAGTATGAGGCTTTTGATGAGTTGGAAGAGAAGTTCCTGGAAAAAGAAGAAGAGTATACGGCGCTGGTTGCCAGTTACGTAGACGAGCACTTGGATTTGTTTGCAAAAATAATTAAGTAGTGTATGCAGTATTTTTTAAGTTTCCGCATTTACGTAATGTGAATTGAAATTTATATCTTTGCAAACTCTAAAAAATAATGTTTATGAAACAATTGAAATTCTTAATGGTTGCCCTTACCTTGTTGATGGGCGTTTCTCTGACTTCGTGCCTGAATGGAAATGATGATCCGACCAGAATTCTGGATGCGCCTTTAAGGCTTGTGAGCACATACCCTTATACATTCCAGTATCCTAATGACGGGATTAAGATTGTGGCAACTAATAGTACCGAATTGTTGACCAGTAATATTTATCCTGGCGATATAGTTTATATCAGATACACTTATAATTCGGATGAACAGCCTATAACGGCAACGACAAAGGAAATCGATGCAAAAGTGGAATTGCCGCTTTCCAATAACAGTAATTGTTCTTTGAACACTAGAAGTGAGGTGGTGGAAAATAGTGAAGAGGGAAGCCAATATGAGAATGCAACCATTATTGATTTAGGTGAAGCTTCGAACTATGGTATGTATTATTATGACCGGAATACGCTGATAATGATTGTTGCTTATTATGCAAAGTCAATCGAAAACCATCATTTTATGTTGTTGTATGATAAGGAGAAAAATAACGGAGAAGATGATGTGATGAATCTGTATCTTCGTCACTTAAATAATGACTCTGAATCCAAATTGGATGCTGCGGCTTCTTATAAAGCGTTCGACTTGTCTGAGTTCATTCAGGAATTTGGAAAAGAACCGTCTAAGATTAGAATTTATGCGAATATGACAAGTAAGAATGATTCTTGGAGTTTGGACGATGCAAAGGAAGAGCTCCAATATGAGGAAATAGATTATAAAAGATATTTTGAGAATAATAACTAATTGAACTACAAAGAACTATTTCATATAGCTATGCAACTGATTTCCTCTCCGGCACGTGCCTGGGAGGAAATTGGTTTAGAGGATAGGCGGAAAGTCTTTACGGCTTTTGTCTATCCTATGATTGGTTTATGCGGGTTGTCCGTCTTCATCGGTTCCTTGGTAACCAACGGATGGGGAGGTCCGCAAAGTTTCCAATATGCCATGACGCAATGTTGTGCGGTGGCGGTTTCCCTGTTCGGCGGATATTTCTTGGCAGCCTACCTCATCAACGGGTTGTGTGTCCGTGTGTTTGCGATGGCCGATGACATCCCTTTGGTGCAGCAGTTTGCCGGTTATTCGTTGGCGGTGCCTTTTCTGCTGAGAATCATTATCGGCGTGTTGCCCGATTTCGGTATCATCGCCCTGTTGCTTCAATTTTATATTGTATACGTAGTGTGGGAGGGAAGCGCCGTTCTGATGAAAGTCGCCGAGAAAGACCGGCTACGGTTCACCATTCTCTCTTCCATATTGTTAATGCTGTGTCCGGCAGTGATAGAATTTGTTTTCAACAAACTGACGGTCGTGCTGAACTGATTGATTTTATGAAACAAGCCCCTGTAAATATCAAGAACAAACGTGCCACGTTCGACTACGAACTGATAGATACCTATACTGCGGGTATCGTGCTGACCGGTACGGAGATAAAGTCCATCCGCTTGGGAAAGGCGAGCTTGGTGGACACGTTCTGCTACTTTGCCAACGGCGAGTTGTGGGTGAAGAATATGCATATCGCCGAGTATTTTTATGGCTCGTACAACAACCATAACGCACGTCGGGAGCGCAAACTGCTGTTGACAAAGAAAGAGTTGGACAAGTTGCAGCGTGGGTCGAAAGATCCGGGTTTCACCATTGTTCCCACCCGCCTATTCATCAATGAGAAGGGGTTGGCGAAGGTGGTCGTGGCGCTTGCAAAGGGCAAGAAGCAATACGACAAGCGCGAGGCTTTGAAGGAGAAAGACGACAAACGCGATATGGCGCGTGCATTCAAAATCTGATTAATGTGCTAATGTGAGTAATGTGCCAATGTGCCAATGTGGGTAATGTGCTAATGACCATGCGGTATGATAGCACTTCCCATAGCGCAGCCAATTAGCACATTAGCACATTCCCCACATTGGCACATTCCCCCCCCCATTCCCCCACATTGGCACATTAGCACATTACCCACATTAGCACATTGAATATATGAATATACTTGGTAGCTTGGTGCGTGAGCGCATCCTGATTTTAGACGGTGCCATGGGCACCATGATACAGCAGTACAACCTGTCGGAGGAAGATTTCCGCGGAGAGCGTTTTGCGAAAGTGTCCGGACAGTTGAAAGGGTGTAACGACCTGCTTTGTCTGACACGTCCAGACGTGATACGGGACATTCATCGCAAATACCTGGCGGCAGGTGCGGACATTATCGAGACCAATACCTTCAACGCTACGTGTATCTGTATGGCAGACTACCACGTGCAGGAATATGTCCGTGAGATAAACCGGGAAGCTGTGAGGCTGGCACGCGAGGTTGCCGATGAATATACCGCCCTGACTCCCGACAAACCACGCTTTGTGGCGGGTTCCGTCGGCCCTACCAACAAGACCTGCTCCATGAGTCCGGATGTCAACAATCCCGCTTTTCGTGCATTGACCTACGATGAGCTTGCCGCCGCCTACCGCGAACAGATGGAGACGATGCTCGAAGCCGGTGTGGATGCCTTGCTGATTGAAACCATCTTCGACACACTGAACGCGAAAGCCGCCGTCTATGCGGCGGAGCAGGCGATGGAGGCTTCCGGCATCCGTGTGCCGTTAATGCTATCCGTGACGGTCTCCGATACGGGCGGACGTACGCTGTCCGGGCAGACGCTGGACGCCTTTCTGGCTTCCGTGCAGCACGCCGATATTTTTTCTGTCGGGCTCAACTGCTCTTTCGGCGCCCGCCAGCTGAAGCCGTTCCTTGAACAACTTGCCGCCCGAGCTCCTTATTACATCAGTGCCTATCCCAATGCCGGCCTGCCCAACAGCCTGGGCAAGTACGACCAGACTCCCGCCGAAATGGCGGACGAAATGGAAGAGTACATCCGCGAGGGGCTGGTCAACATCGTCGGCGGTTGCTGCGGCACGACGGACGAATATATTGCCGCATTCGCCTCTTTGACGGCGGGGGCTGCGCCGCGTACGCCGGTTCCGGCAGCCGACAGCCTTTGGCTCTCCGGACTGGAACTGCTGGAGGTGAAGCCGGAAAACAACTTTGTCAACGTAGGCGAGCGCTGCAATGTGGCAGGTTCGCGGAAGTTCCTGCGCCTGATTAACGAGAAGAACTATGAGGAGGCCTTGAGCATTGCCCGTCGGCAGGTAGAAGACGGGGCGCAGGTCATCGACATCAATATGGACGACGGCCTGCTGGATGCGGAAAAGGAAATGACCACCTTCCTCAATCTGATAGCCTCCGAACCCGAGATAGCCCGCGTCCCTGTCATGATAGACTCCTCCAAATGGGAGGTGATAGTGGCGGGGCTGAAGTGTGTGCAAGGCAAACCCATTGTCAACTCCATCTCGCTGAAAGAGGGCGAGGAGAAGTTTCTGGAGCACGCCCGTAGCATCAAGCGGTATGGCGCCGCGGTGGTCGTCATGGCCTTCGACGAGCAGGGACAGGCGGACACGTACGAACGCAAGATTGAAGTGTGCGGACGTGCCTATCGCTTGCTGGTGGACAAGGCCGGGTTCAATCCGCACGACATCATCTTCGACCCGAACGTGCTTGCGGTAGCTACGGGCATGGAGCAGCACGACAACTATGCGGTCGACTTTATCCGCGCTGCCGGATGGATACGGAAGAACCTGCCCGGTGTCCATGTCAGCGGCGGGGTCAGCAATCTTTCCTTCTCCTTCCGTGGCAATAACTATATCCGCGAGGCGATGCACGCAGTGTTCCTGTATCACGCCATTCGCGAAGGCATGGATATGGGTATCGTGAATCCCGCCACATCCGTGCTCTATACCGACATACCCGCCGATGTGCTGGAGCGTATAGAAGATGTTGTCCTCAACCGTCGTCCGGATGCTGCCGAACGCCTGATTGAGACTGCCGAACGCCTGAAAGCTGAAGCCGAAGCTGCCAAAGCTTCTCTTGCGAGTGGTACGGCTCAACCTTCGGGCGTCAATTCGCAACTCCAATGGCGCGACGATACCGTAGAGGAGCGTTTGAAATACGCCTTGACGAAAGGTGTCGGCGACTATCTGGAGGAAGACCTTGCCGAAGCCCTGAAGATATATCCGAAAGCGGTGGATATCATCGAAGGCCCGTTGATGGCGGGAATGAACCGTGTCGGCGACTTGTTTGGCGCGGGCAAGATGTTCCTGCCGCAGGTGGTGAAGACGGCGCGCACCATGAAGAAGGCGGTGGCTATCCTTCAGCCCGTCATTGAATCGGAAAAGCAGGAAGGCGCCGCCGCTGCCGGCAAAGTGCTGCTTGCCACGGTGAAGGGCGATGTGCACGACATCGGAAAGAACATCGTCTCCGTAGTGATGGCTTGCAACGGGTATGAGATAATCGACCTTGGCGTCATGGTTCCTGCCGAGACAATCGTGCATCGTGCCATAGAGGAGCGGGTGGACATGATTGGGCTGAGCGGTCTGATTACCCCTTCGCTGGACGAAATGGTTCACGTCGCCCTTGAACTGGAAAAGGCGGGGCTGGATGTTCCGCTGTTGATAGGCGGTGCCACCACTTCGCCTTTGCACACGGCGCTGAAGATTGCTCCGGTGTATCATGCTCCGGTGGTCCACCTGAAGGACGCTTCGCAGAACGCGACAGTGGCTGCCCGTCTGATGAATCCCGACCAAAAGGAAGAATTGGTAGAGAGGCTGTCTGCCGAGTATAGGCAGCTGCGCGAGAAGAACCGGGAAAGGCAGGTTGCGACCGTATCGCTTGAAGAGGCGCAGGCCAACCGGTTGAAATTATTTTAATGTGCCAATGTGCTGATGTGCCAATGTGCTAATTGGCTGCGCTATGGGAAGTGCTATCATGCCGCATGGTCATTAGCACATTAGCACATTAACCCACATTGGCACATTATTTAATCTTCTTCTTATACTGCTCGAATCTCGCCGTGATGTCCCGCACGAAGTTATACGTCTCCCGGCCGCGGAAATAGCCGTACTTGCAGACCGGGTCGGTGAAGTACTCCTCGTTGCTTTTCAGGAGGATGAAGTTTTCCACATTGTCTCGCCAGACGTATTTGTCCTTGCCGTATTTCTCGGCCAGCGCCATGGCGTCGAGCACGTGTCCGATGCCGGAATTGTATGATGCCAACACGAAATTAATCCGTTCCTCTTGGGGGACTTTCGAAAAGCTTCTGGCGGTGACGGCTATGTATTTCACGGCAGCTTTGACGCTCTCTTCCGGGTTTTGCTCTTTTCCGGGAGGAACGCCCATAGCGCGGGCGGTGGCGGGCATCAGCTGCATCAATCCTTTGGCGCCCGCCCACGAAACGGCGGTGGTGTCGAAATTGGACTCCGTGTAGGCAAGCGAGGCAAGCAGGCGCCAGTCCCAGTCGATGTCGGGCGCATATCTCTTGAAAAGATGGTCGAAGTGGGAAATCTTCCCTTCCCGCAGGGAGAGGATGGGAGAGTGGGGGATGGCCTTGCTGATTTCGAAGTACCGCTTCATGCTGGCCGTGTAGGCGGGTGAGGTCATGTTCTCCCTGTGCCATTTGTTGGCGGCTTCCGCCAGCTGCGGGCACTCTTTGCGCACCGCCCACGAGGCACGTTGGTCGAAACTGATGGACAGCCCGATGTTCAGGTTGGGGTAGTAGGTGGTGTTGAGGCGGGCAATGTCGTTATCTGCCACGGTATAGGGTATCTTGCCTTGCGACACCTGCATAATCAGGTCTTCTATCGTGATGCTGTCGTTCTCCACCTTGTGGATATGGATGCCGCCGCCCAGCTCCTTGTCCAGGTTGACAAGGCGCTCATGGTACTTTCCGGGTTTGACGTATACGTCCTTCCCGATGAGCTCCGTCACGTCTTTCAGCGGTTTGTTGCGTCCGCCGGTGCGTTGCACGATGACCTGGTGGGTAATCACATCCTCGCCGCAATAAGTCAGGCTGTCTTTCCACTCCTTGGTGATGGGCAGGTTGTAGGCTATGAGGTCGCCTTCGCCTGCACGGAGCTTTTCAATCAGGTCGTATACGTTTCTGGCGACTTTCACCTTCAGTTTCACGCCGAGACTTTTGGCGAACTGCTCGCTCAGTTCGTACTGGAATCCCATGTCCTGGCCGCGGTAGATGAAATAGGACGTGGAGCTGTACAGTGTCAGCACCGTCAGTTCTCCGCTGTCCTTTATCTGCTGCAGGTCGTCCGCCTTTTCTTCGGGGGCGGGGCGGTTGCTTTGGCATCCGAAGAGGAAAAGGAGGATTATGATAGATGATAGGTGATAGGGGATAGTTGATAGTTGGAGTTTACCAAAGAAGAAATGAGGTTTATGTTTTTTTGAATTGTCATTCATAATCGTCCTATTTTTATATTTATTACCTATCATCTATCAACTATCACCTATTTAAGTGTTTATGAATATACATCGTCAGGATGTCGATAGCCTTCTGGTTGTTTCCGCCGTTGGGCACGATGATGTCGGCAAATTGTTTGGTGGGCTCGATGAACTGGTCGTGCATGGGCTTCAGTACGTCCCGGTATTTGTCTATCAGCATTTCCAGGGGATGTCCCCGTTCCACCATGTCGCGCGAGATGACGCGCAGCAGCCGTTCGTCCGGTCCGGCATCCACGAAAATCTTCAGGTCCATGAGGTCGCGCAGTTCTTTGTCGTACAGGCTCATGATGCCTTCGATGATGATGACCTCCTTGGGCTCTACGTGGATGGTTTCGGGCAGCCGCGTGCAGACCAGATAAGAATAGGTGGGCTGCTCGATGGCGCGTCCCTGGCGCAGGTCGGCTATCTGCCGTGCGAAGAGCGGCCAGTCGAAGGCATCGGGGTGGTCGAAATTTGTCTTTTTGCGTATTTCCAACGGCAACGACGACTGGTCGTTGTAGTACGAGTCCTGCGGAATGACCGCTACCGAGCCTTCCGGCAGGCTTTCAATGATTTTACGTACGACGGTGGTCTTTCCCGACCCTGTTCCGCCTGCAATTCCTATTATCAGCATCCGTTTAAGTGTATGGTTGAAACAAAATGAGTATCACTCTGAATAAGGCAAAGATACGGATTATCGGTGAATTTCCTTTTATATTTCTCAGTTTTTCGGATAAATATCCACGGTTCTTTCATTCAGAGGAGGTGGAGGAGTTGGAGAGGATAGAGAAGTTAAAGGAGTTAGAGAAGTTAAAGGAGTTAAAGGAGTTAGAGGAGTTATCACTTCGTTTCGCTTCGTTAGGAGTTAAAGCCGATACTCTTGTGTATGATACCGTGATGCCGTTGCAGGAGTATTGGCTTTAACTCCTAAGCCGACTTGTCGGCTGATAACTCCTTTAACTCCTTTAACTCCTTTAACTTCTCTAACTCCTTTAACTCCTCCAACTTCTCTAACTCCTTTAACTTCTCTATCCCCTTTAACCCCTCTATCCTCTCTAACCCGTAACGGAGCAAAGCGAACTGTATAAAAAAGTTCAAGACACTTTATAAAAAAGTTCAGGAATGTTCCTTTAAAAGTTCGTAAACGTGGAGTGTAAGTTTTGTTTCCACACTTGGAATGTCTGTTCCAAGCCTTGGAACAGACATCCGCAACCTTGGAACGCATATCCGCAGGCTTGGAACAAACGTTCGGAAGCATATCGCCAATGAAGCGTGTGGCGGGTGGTGGCGGATATGAAAAGAGGAGTTCACAAAAGTTCTGAATAAATTTCTTTCAACCAAACAAAACCTGTATTTTTGCCCCGATAAAAGATTGGTTTTAAACTAATCATGTAACATATAAATAGCAACTTCAAAAAGTTATGGTAAAACACATTGTATTATTTAAGCTGAAAGACGAAGTTCCTGCTGCCGAAAAGCTGGCCGCAATGAATGATTTTAAGAAAGCCATCGAAGCGCTTCCTGCCAAAATATCCGTGATACGCAAGATTGAAGTCGGATTGAACATCAATCCCGGAGAGACTTGGAGCATTGCCCTCTACAGCGAGTTCGACACGTTGGACGATGTGAAATTCTACGCTACGCATCCCGACCACGTGGCTGCTGGCAAACTCTTGGCAGAGGTGAAGGAGAGCCGCGCCTGTGTGGACTATGAGAATTGAGAACGGAGAATTGAAAATTGAGAAATACAAAAGAATGAGAAAGATATTTTTTCCTTTTCTGTTGTTGTGGCTTGCCGTGACAGTGCAGGCACAGATACAGGAACCCGTTAAGTTCAAGACGGAACTGAAGACTCTGCAGGCGGGCGAGGCGGAGGTGGTGTTTACCGGAACTATCGACAATGGTTGGCACGTGTATTCAACCGGGTTGGGCGACGGCGGCCCTATCTCGGCAACGTTCAATATCGAAGAGATTTCCGGTGCGGAACTGGTCGGCACACTGAAACCGGTGGGCAAAGAAATTTCCGCGTTCGACAAGCTGTTCGAGATGCAGGTGCGCTATTTTGCCAATACCGTCCGGTTCGTGCAACGGCTGAAACTGACCGGAGGGGCGTATAAACTGGAGGGGTATCTGGAATATGGCGCGTGCAATGACGAGAACTGCTTGCCGCCCACCCAAGTGCCGTTCAAGTTTGCCGGACAGGCGGAAAATGCAGCTGCTACTACAACGGCAACTGCTACTGCCACGACTTCTTCTTCTTCTTCTTCTACTGTTGCTACTACTGCCGCGACTTCTTCCGCTCCGGTTGCTTCTTCCGCTGTCTCAGACACGGCGCCAATCCCGGATGAGGCCGTCATCGGCGGAGCGGAAGGGGCGACCGGGATAACGGTTGCCGATAAGGAGAATGCCGACCTTTGGAGACCGGTAGTCAACGAGCTGAAAGCATTGGGCGAAACCGTTTTGCAAGAAGATTTGTCTTGGGTTTATATCTTTATCACCGGGTTTCTTGGCGGGCTGCTGGCTTTGTTTACACCTTGCGTATGGCCCATCATCCCGATGACAGTCAGCTTCTTCCTGAAGCGCAGCAAGGATAAGAAGAAAGGCATTCGCGATGCTTGGACGTATGGCGCGTCTATCGTAGTGATATATGTCGGCTTGGGACTGCTGGTGACCGGGATTTTCGGTGCCAGCGCCCTGAACTCGCTGTCGACGAACGCGGTCTTCAACATCTTCTTCTTTCTGATGCTGGTGGTGTTCGCCGCCTCCTTCTTCGGAGCTTTCGAGCTGACGCTTCCTTCCAGGTGGAGCAATGCGGTGGACTCGAAGGCGGAAGCGACCAGCGGTCTGCTGAGCATCTTCCTGATGGCGTTTACCTTGTCGTTGGTCTCTTTCTCCTGCACGGGACCCATTATCGGTTTCCTGCTGGTGCAGGTTTCCACTACCGACAATATGATAGCACCGGCCATCGGGATGCTGGGCTTCGCCCTCGCTTTGGCGTTGCCGTTCACGCTGTTCGCGATGTTCCCGTCGTGGCTGAAGTCTATGCCTAAGTCGGGCGGCTGGATGAACGTCATCAAGGTGTCGCTCGGATTCCTGGAATTGGCGTTTGCGCTGAAGTTCCTTTCCGTAGCCGATTTGGCTTACGGCTGGCGCATTCTCGACCGCGAGACGTTCCTTGCCTTGTGGATTGTGCTGTTTGCCTTGCTCGGCTTCTATCTGTTGGGCAAAATCAAGTTCCCGCACGATGACGACAATGCCAAGGTCAGCGTACCCCGTTTCTTCCTGGCGTTGGCGTCGCTGGCGTTTGCCGTGTATATGCTTCCCGGACTGTGGGGAGCGCCGCTGAAGGCGGTCAGTGCCTTTGCGCCGCCCATGCAGACGCAGGATTTCAATCTGTATAAGAATGAAGTCCATGCCAAGTTCGACGATTATGATATGGGTATGGAATATGCCCGCCGGAACGGCAAACCCGTGATGCTGGACTTTACCGGCTATGGCTGTGTGAACTGCCGCAAGATGGAGCTTGCCGTATGGACAGACCCGAAAGTCAGCGACATCATCAATCATGATTACGTGCTTATCACGCTCTATACTGACAACAAAACCCCGCTTCCCTCGCCGATGAAGATTGTGGAGAACGGCAAGGAACGCACCCTGCGCACGGTGGGCGACAAGTGGAGCTATTTGCAACGCGTGAAGTTCGGTGCCAACACGCAGCCTTTCTATGTGTTGGTCGACAATGACGGCAAGCCTCTGAACAAGTCGTATTCCTACAATGAGGACATTCCGAAGTACATCGAGTTTCTGCAGGCCGGACTGGAGAATTACCGGAAAGCCGGCGTGCCGGAATAAGTGCGGGAATGTACGATTGCAGATATAAATGTCACATCGCCCTGAAACGATTGTTATGCTGAAGAATGCTCATTGTATATGGAAAATCCGTAGTTTGTTAGTGGCGGCATTGTTTGCCGTACCGTTTTCGTTGTACGCGCAGGAACGCGATTTCACCACCTGGGCGAACGTCGGCTTTAAGTATAAGATAAAGCCGGTGTTCACCCTGTCCGGAAGCCTGGAGTGGCGCACGAAAGACAATCTCGATAAGACAGACCGTTGGGGAGTGGATGTCGGCGGGACATACTCGCCGCTTCCTTTTCTGAAAATGTCTGCGGGCTATGAAGTTCATTACCGTAACCGTGGTGAAGCCGGTTGGAAGTTCCGTCATCGTTATCATTTGGACGGAACGCTTTCCATGCGCGTGTGGCAGCTGAAAGTCTCGCTTCGCGAACGCTTCCAGCACACGTTGGATGGCAGGGACGATGAATTTCATTGGCGCTCACGCCTTGGATTGTCATACGAAATCCCCCGATGTAAAATAGCACCTTATGCTTCCGTCGAAATGTACAACGGACTGAACCGTGGGGAACACTTCGATGTGGCGCGTATGCGCTATCGTGGCGGAGTGACTCTCCCGCTCTCTTCCGATTGGGAAGCGGATATCTTCTATTGCCGCCAGTGGGAGAGCAAGGCGCGCAAGGATATAGTAGGGGTAACGTGTACTTATTCTTTCTGACCGTTATTTTTTTATTGTTTTGTGCGCTGTTCCAATCTATAATACCTATATTTACTCCGTTATTGTAATCTAAAAGCAACTGTAGGATGTCTTTATTTATTCCACCGGTACAGGATATGGACGACGAGGCACTCTTCGCACGGGTAGAGCGGGGAGATGCGGAGGCGTTTACCGTGGTCTATCATAAGTATCACAAGTTGCTTTATGTGCTGGCCTATCGCTACCTGATGGACAGGGATATGGCGCAAGATGCGGTGCAGCACGTTTTCACCCGGTTTTGGGAGTATCGTTCGGAACTCCGCGTGGGCATCAGCCTGAAGAACTATCTGGTGACGATGACGAAAAACCATATCCTGAACGTAATCCGTAATGAGAATAACGCCGTTGCCAAGAACTATGAGATGGCGCAAGGCACTCCCGAATACGAAGACACACTGGTGGAAAACCTGGAAAGGCGGGAACTGATGTCGCTGTTTTATAAGGCTTTGGACAGACTGCCGCCGCAGAAGCGCGAAATCTGCATGATGAAAGTGCGCGACGAACTCACCAACCAGGAAATAGCGGAGCGTATGCATTTGTCGGTCAATACCATCAAGACCCATTATTCGGAAGCGCTGAAGCTGTTGCGCACCCAACTGCATAAATTGCTAATATTTGTTACATACCTCACTCTGCTGAAGTATTTAAGTGTCTTTTTTATAGTATGGATGATAAGATGATGAACAGACCCACCGAAGAACAGATACAGGAAGTGCTTGCCGGAACGTCCACCCCGGAGACCGCCCGCTTGGTGGCGCGATGGTTTGCTACGGACGAAGGGGCGGCCTACCTGTCGCGGAGCATGGATTGTGAGGTGGAGCAGGTGAAGCTGGGCTATGAGGAACTTTATGTGGACCACGAGATAGGGTCTGAAGAATTGTTTGCCCGCATTCGCCGTAACATCCGTCGGAAGCGCATCCGGCGGATAACGTTCCGCGTGGCTGCGGTACTGGTTCCTTTTGTCATGCTGGCAGGTTTGTTTGTGCAGCTGGACAAGCGGGTGGACCTGTTTGGTGCTTCCGGCTACGAGGAAATCTATGTGGCAAAGGGGGAGCGTCTGCAAATGATGTTTCAGGATGGTACACGCGTGTATATCAATTCCGATTCCCGTTTGAAGTATCCCAGGAAGTTCGCTCTCTCCAGCCGCGAGGTCTATCTGGAAGGCGAGGCCTACTTCGTGGTGTCCAAGAATCCGAAGCGTCCTTTCATTGTCAATCTGAACGGCCCCGCCATCCATGTGCTGGGAACTTCGTTCGACGTCAACGCCTATCCGGACAGTAAGGATATTGCCGTATGCCTGGACGAGGGGCGCATCAGCCTTACGCTTCCTTCGGACAAGGAATATCCCGTGCAGCCCGGCGAACGGCTTGTCTACAACCGTGACAGTGAACGCTGCACCATCTCGCGAAACAGTGACAACCGTTTTTCCTCTTTATGGAAAACCAATGTAATCGCTTTCAGGGATGCCCCCTTGGCGGAAGTCATCAAAGTGTTGCATCGCTGGTATAATGTCGATTTTAAGGTGAACGACCAGGAGGCTTGGAATGTCTATTTCACGCTGACCTCTGAGAATACCCTTCTTGAGAAAGTGTTGCGTGATTTGGAGAAAATCGCTCCCTTGCATTTTCAGTATGATGATGCCCGGAAAGAGGTGATTGTCACTACAGAATAATTTTTTTAGAAAAAAAAGAGATTTTCCCTCACCCGTTCCGGAGTCTTGTGTGTCTACTTAGTATAAAGAGATTTTTATACTATTGTTAATCTAAAATTAAAGTTATGAGACACAAGATTCTGCTTGTATTGCTTTTAAGCTCCATGGCTTGTTTCAAAGCCGTTGCTCAAAAGGTTTCAATGGATTTCCGGCAGGTGAGCCTGGCGAAAGTCTTTGATGCCATTACCCAACAGACCGGACTGACGGTGGCATACAGCCGTCCTACGGTAAATCCCGATGAACTTGTCACCGTCCGTGCGGACAAGGAGGAACTCTCCGTTGTGCTGGACAAACTGCTGTCCGGCAAGAATGTCACTTACGAGATAAGCGGTAAGAAAGTTTACCTGAAAGCCCAAAATGCTTCGGAAGCCGTGCAGCAAGGCGGGAAGAAGAAAAGACTTTCCGGCGTTGTGGTGGACGAAACGGGAGAGCCTGTAATCGGTGTCAGCGTGTTGGTAAAGGGCACTACTAACGGTGTGATTACCGACTTGGATGGGAACTATCATTTGGCAGACGTTCCGGAAAACTCATTGATTGTTTTTTCGTATATTGGCTATCAGACGGTAGAACTGAAAGCCAATGGCAAAGGGCTTGACAGAGTTATTCTGAAAGAAGATAATGAGCTGCTGGATGAGGTTGTTGTGGTAGGTTACGGTGTGCAAAAGAAACGTGATGTGACAACCGCTATAGCCAGTATACGTGCCAGTGATTTGAAAGGACAGCCTGTTACTTCTATGGCTGAAGCCATGGTGGGCAAGATGCCGGGAGTGCAAGTATCGCAATCTACGGGTGCGCCGGGGGCTTCTTTGCAGATTAAGGTACGTGGCACGGGTACCATCACCGCCGGTACTTCTCCATTGTATGTTGTAGATGGAGTACCTCTTGCCAAAGAACAGCTGAATACTTTCAACATGAATGATGTGGAATCCATCGAGGTGCTGAAAGACGCTTCTTCTGCTGCGATTTATGGTTCGCGCGGTTCTAACGGTGTAGTGCTGATTACGACCAAGAAAGGACAGGAAGGACGTGCTACGGTTTCTTATAACGGATATTATGGCTGGCAGACTGTATCTAAGAAAATAGATATGTTGAATGCCTATGAATATGCCGACCTGGTGAACGATGCCCGTAACAATACCTATGTGGATAAGATGGAATCCATAAACCGTAAACGCATAGCTCAGAACCAACAACCTTTGGCATTTGATATCACTGACAGCAATGCCATACGTTTGCAGAATACCGGTAATGACTATAATACGATTGTCCCGGTTGAAATCTTGCCTTATTTGAGAGGCGAACAAGGACTGGTGGATACAGACTGGCAGGACGAGATTTTCCGCACGGCAGGTATGCAGAACCATTCGGTTTCGGTATCCGGAGGAACTCAAAAGGTAAAGTACTATGCTTCTGTAGATTATTTGTCACAAGACGGTGTGATTATAAACAGTGATTTTACAAGATACAGTTCCCGTTTTAATCTGGATGTCACTGAAGGTATTTTCAAGTTTGGCCTTTCTTTGAACCCGTCTGTAACGATAGAGAACGCTGTGAATTCGGATGGCGCTTATAACAAGGACGGTGGAGGTATTGTGGCTTCGGCTTTACACAGTGCTCCGATATTCCCTGTTTACAATGCCGACGGTTCTTTCTGTTTTGCACAAAATGCATGGAGTCCGAATACGCAGACAACACTTGAGAATGGAACTGTAAAGAAAGGAAACAGCCAGACGCAAGTGTGGAATCCGGTAGCATTGGCTTTGTTGCAGAAAGATGAAACGAAAGCTTCCCGTATATTTGGTAATGTGTATGGAGAAGTGGCTTTTATACCCGAATTGAAATATCGTGCAAATTTCGGTGTGGATATATACAGCAGTTCGCAAGATACGTTCCGGCCATCTACTATTCCTGTTTCCAATACGGAAGGTAATCCGGAGTCTGACCCTGAAGCAACTGCAAAAACGGCCAAAATGTATAATTGGCTGTTCGAACAGACCTTGGCCTATAATAAGGAAATAAAGGGACATTCCATTTCCGCATTGGCAGGATGGACCATGCAATATCAACGTGATGAAAGTACGTATGCTTTTGCCAATGGATTTATTACAAACAATGTGCCTACCTTGAATGCAGGTACTGTGACACGTGGTAATACCCATGCTTCTGAGTGGGCTTTGCTTTCGGGACTTGCGAGAGTTCAGTATAATTATAAAGGTAAATATATGCTTACAGGGGCACTTCGTGCGGATGGTGCTTCCCGTTTTGGTAAGGAAAACCGTTGGGGATGGTTCCCTTCGGTATCGGCGGGTTGGCGTTTGACGGAAGAGTCTTTTATGAAGTCGTTGACTTTTATCGATGATTTGAAACTTCGTGCCAGCTATGGTCTGACGGGTAATTTCCGTATCCCGAATTATGGAGCGCAGGGCGAGGTTGCCTATTACAGCTATGTGTTGGGTGGAAGCAGTGCGGACGTTGTCAAGGGAGCTGCTCCCAAGAGTATGCCTAACCCTGAATTGCACTGGGAGAAGACTGCTCAGGTAAATGTCGGTTTTGACGCATCGTTATTTAAGAATCGTTTGACATTGGGATTGGATTTATACAATAGTAATACTTATGATTTGTTGCTGGATGTCCCTGTTCCGATGACAACCGGTTATCAGACCCGTTTGGAGAATATAGGTAAGGTCAATAATAAGGGTGTGGAATTTAACATTGCAACCAATCAGAAAATGGGCGATTTTAATTGGAGCGTATACTTCAATATCTCGAAAAACATCAATGAAGTGAAAGAACTCGGTCCGGGAAATGCAGATATCATTTCTTCCGGTTCGGTAAGCAATGCCTATTTTATAACCCGCGTGGGTGAACCTATCGGAAGTTATTATTTGCCGGTAGTAGAAGGCGTCTTCAAGAATCAGGAAGAAGTGGATGCCGCCTTGCACTATTTGGACTCTCCTACAAATTATGGCTTGGCAGACACGAAGCCCGGTGATTTCAAGTTTAAAGATGTCAATGGTGACGGTGTTCTTGATATTTCGGATACGGACCGCGCTATCGTAGGTAATTATATGCCCGACTTTACGTATGGTTTTGGAGCGACGTTGGCTTGGAAGGGCATTGATTTCGGCATTACATTCCAGGGCGTTCAAGGAAATGAGATTTTGAATCTTTCCCGCCGTTATTTTTATAACCATGAAGGTAATATGAATAATTATAAAGGAGCTTTAAATCGTTGGAAGTCTGAAAACGAACCGGGCAGTGGAATGAATGTACGCGCTAATCGCGTTAGTAAAGGACAAAATGGGACTACGTCTACATGGCACGTGGAAGATGGTTCGTATTTGCGCATTAAAAATATTTCTTTCGGATATACATTGCCTGAAAACTGGATAAAGAAAGTTTATTTGAAATCAGCCCGTATTTACTGTTCGCTTCAGAATCCTTTCACATTCACGAACTATGAAGGATACAATCCCGAAGTTTCCAATCGTAGTACGGTGACGACCAATGGTGAGGATTACGGGGTTTATCCGTTGGCGAGAACCACTTCTATTGGAGTTAATCTTACGTTTTAATCTAAAAAAGACTATCATATGAAAAAAGTAATAATATCTATTCTTGCAGCTGTAGCTCTTTCCTGTTGTAATGATTTTATAGATTTGAAGCCCATTGATTTTCCCACAGAAGAGACATTCTATACAGATGTGAAGGGCTTGGAGGGAGCTATTATCGGTATTTATGATGAGTTGCAGTCCAGTGACCAGTACGGTTCCAAGTTCATGACCTTGATGGAAGTTCGTGGAGACAATGTTAAGAATGACAATTCCGGTGCCAGCGGTGGCATCACTTACCAAATAGAGGTATTTACCGAAACTCCTGCCAATTCCAACTTGTCGGGGGCATGGCTCTCTCTGTACAAGACCATTTATCGTTGTAATCTTGTACTTCAAAATGTGAAAAATGTGCAAATGACCGAAGAACAACGTGACCGGATAACGGGGCAGGCTTCGTTTGTACGTGCGTTGTGCTACTTTAATTTAGTACGTTTGTGGGGAGAGGTTCCTGTCATTACAAAAACGCAGACTGTGGCTGAAGCGCGTGGCAATAAGCGTTCGCCTGTCAGTGACGTGTATGAACAGATAATCGATGACTTGACTGCGGCCAAAAAGTTGCCGGAAGTGTGGGTGGAGTCGGAGAGAGGACGTGCTACATCCTATGCGGCCCATGCACTGTTGGCGAAAGTGTATCTATATCAGAAGAAGTACCAGGAAGTTGTTGATGAATTGACTTCGATGGTTACTGATATCAATGCCAAACGGAATCTGTCTTTGGTGCCCATGCCGCAAACCTTCCCTAATAATCTGAAAACAAGTAAGGATATAATTTTTGCTGTCCAGTATTTGAAAGGTGGTGTAGGCGAGTCTGCACATCAGAACAATCGATATAGGAATAATGATAATGGCAATGTGATTTCCTTGGAACAAACGGAGTTCGAAAGCAATGATGATAATCGGAAAGCATTGGTGGCTCCTACAGGAAGTGGAAAACGTCCGGGGAAATTCGATGCTCCGGCTACAAATAATGAAACCAGTGCGGATTTTCCTGTCATGCGTTGTGCCGAAGTGATGCTGATGTATGCAGAAGCTTTGAATGAACTTTCAGATGCTCCCGAACAAGAGGCGCTGGATGCTTTGAATGCAGTTCGCATCAATGCTAATCTTGCGGGAAAGACATTGACGGAACTCTCCACAAAAGATGCTTTTCGTCGGGCAGTGTATAAAGAACGTCGTTTGGAACTGGCTTTGGAGTGCGACCGTTGGTTTGATATCGTACGTACCGGACAAATGTCCACCGTCTTTCCGGGCATAGACACTTATCGCCAGTTGTATCCGGTGCCTCAAACGGAAATTGAGAATGTCAACGATAAGGCCGGTTGGCAAAATGAAGGTTATAAGGTTGAATGAATATTGAATTATTCCGGGAGAGTAGACTCTCCCGGCTTTTAAAATAATAGAAATGAGAAGAATATATGTATTATTGTATGCTGTCATTGCTGTATTGCAGCTTTCAGCACAAAACCACGTGACGCAGATTCGTGAAAAATTGATGAGCCGTGATTTAAATTCCGTGATTGTGGTGGCTCATCGTGGAGATTGGCGCAACTTTCCTGAAAACTCGTTGGAAGCGATAGACAATGCCATTGCAATGGGGGTGGATATTGTGGAACTGGATGTCAAGAAGACGAAAGACGGGGAACTTATTCTCATGCATGATAAGACGCTGAATCGTACTACAACGGGAAAAGGACTGGTTTCGGAAAATACATTGAGTGATATTCGCAAGTTGAACCTGAGGAATGGCTGCAACATCCGTACAATTCATAAAGTACCGACTCTGGAAGAAGCTCTGTTGCACGCCAAAGGGAAAATCATGATAAACTTGGATCAGGCAGACCTCTATTTTGACCAGATTTATGAACTTATGCAAAAGACGGGAACAACCAAACAGATTGTAATGAAAGGCAGAAAACCGGCAGTGGAAGTAAAAAAGCGTTTTGGTGACTATTTGAAGGATGTGATTTATATGCCGATTGTTGATCTTGACGCTTCCGGCGCTGAAGAGCAAATCGAAGCTTTTATAGAGGATATGTCTCCGGTTGCTTTTGAACTGTTGTTTGTAAAAGACGCCAACTTGCTTCCTAAGAAACTTGCAAATACTCTGAAAGGTCGTTCTTTGATTTGGTATAATACTTTATGGGATACAATGGCCGGTGGACATGATGACGATATGTCTTTGCGGAATCCGGATGCTGGCTATGGGTATTTGATTGATACGTTGGGATGTCGCATTATTCAGACCGACCGCCCTGCTTATCTGTTGGACTATCTGCGAAAAAGGAAACTGCATGATTGAGCAGTGAAGATTACTTGACGCCATGTTGAAACATATTATAAACTTTTACAGGGTTTCGCAACCGAAACCCTGTAATGGCGGAGCTTTGTCCGATAGTCTCGTTTCCGGTGCTTCTCAATCGGACGAAAAACGCCGTCTGCGTCGTTTGCAATGGTCCACTTTCCTGTCGGCTACCGTGGGCTATGGAATGTATTACGTTTGTCGTTTGAGTCTGAATGTGGTGAAGAAGCCCATTGTAGACGAAGGTGTTTTCTCGGAAACTGAGTTGGGCATTATTGGTGCGGTATTGTTCTTCACCTATGCCGTAGGTAAGTTTACGAACGGTTTCCTGGCAGACCGTAGTAATATCAACCGCTTCATGTCGACCGGGCTTCTTGTGACCGCTTTGGTCAATCTTTGTTTGGGATTCGTACACTCTTTTATCTTGTTTGCCGTTCTTTGGGGCATCAGCGGCTGGTTCCAGTCCATGGGTGCCGCTTCATGTGTGGTCGGTCTTTCCCGTTGGTTCACGGATAAGGAGCGCGGCTCTTTTTATGGCTTTTGGAGTGCGAGCCATAATATCGGCGAGGCGATGACTTTCATCATTGTCGCTTCCATTGTCAGCGCATTGGGGTGGCGTTACGGTTTTCTGGGTGCGGGGCTTGTCGGGCTGATAGGTGCGCTGATAGTCTGGCGTTTCTTTCATGATACACCACAGAGCAAGGGGCTTCCCGCAGTGAATCTCCCGGTGGAAAAGAAGGACAGGGATGCTTTGGCGACCGCAGAGTTCAACCGTGCCCAGAAGGTGGTATTGAGAAATCCCGCTATTTGGATTCTTGCGTTCAGCAGTGCTTTCATGTATATCAGCCGCTATGCGGTGAATAGCTGGGGCGTTTTCTATCTGCAGGCCGAGAAGGGGTATTCCACGCTCGACGCCAGTTTCATCATTTCCATAAGTTCGGTGTGTGGCATTGTCGGGACGATGTTTTCCGGTGTCATTTCGGACAAACTGTTCGGTGGTCGCCGCAATGTTCCCGCCCTCTTGTTCGGTCTGATGAACGTTCTCGCCCTGTGCCTTTTCCTGCTTGTTCCGGGTGAACATTTCTGGGTGGATGTTTTGGCGATGATTCTCTTCGGTTTGGGAATCGGCGTGTTGATTTGCTTCTTGGGCGGTTTGATGGCTGTGGATATTGCTCCGCGCAATGCCTCGGGTGCTGCGTTGGGCGTGGTGGGCATTGCCAGCTATATCGGTGCGGGGTTGCAGGATGTGATGAGCGGTTTGCTGATTGAAGGCAATAAGCAGGTTACGAATGGCGTGGAAGTTTATGACTTCACCTATATAAATTGGTTTTGGATAGGTGCGGCATTGCTGTCTGTGTTGTTGGCATTGCTGGTGTGGAATGCACGGAGCAGAGAGTAGGATCCGGCTATTCTGTTTGTCATTATTTTTTCTCATCCGAAAGAGTCCCGATTCCATCTCTTCTACCCCCTTCAGAACCCCTTCCTGAACGGGGGCTTGTCCGGCACCGAGGAACGGGTCGTTCCCCACCGGGGAGCACCGCCTCCGGCACCGGGGAACCCTGCCTTCCCCGGTGTCGGACAAAGGGACAGTTACGAGAGAAATGAGAATGTAAAGAAAAATCAATGCCACACACCCTCTTGAAACATCTGAAACCTCTGCTTGTAATTCCCGTCTTCAACCATCTGTTTTTCCTGTATTTTGGCAAATTCCTTGCAAAAATCATCTGCCATACAATAAAATTCCGTAACTTTATCACGTTAAATATTTATTGGTATGATGAAAAAAGTATTGCTTATATCATTGTATGTGATTTTACCTTTCATTTGTTTCGGACAAAAGCTTGTACATCCGGGGATGTTGCATACTGTCTCCGATCTGGAGCTAATCAGGAAGAAAGTCCTTTCGGGACAAGAACCATGGAAGAAAGCGTGGCAACAGCTGAAGGATTCGGAGATAGCCTCGCCCGATTATCGTCCCAAACCTTTTAAAGTCGTATCCAACGGCCCTTACAATAAACCGGACAACGGTGGAAATGATTTCGTGCGCGACGGGGCGGCGGCTTATACCATGGCACTGTTATGGTATGTGGAGCGCGACGAAAAGTATGCCCGGAAAGCGATAGAGATATTCAATGCTTGGAGCTGTACGCTGGATTCCATCGTCAATCATAATCGTCAGTTGAAGGTCGGTACCGGAGGAATAAAATATTTGAATGCGGCTGAGATATTGAAATATACGTATGATGGCTGGAAGAAAAAGGAACAGAGGCTTTTTCAAAAGATGGTGCTGGATGTCTGGTATCCTGTGATTAAAGATTGGACGCCGCGCTATAATGGGAATTGGGATGCCGCGAATGCACAGACACTGATGTGTATCGGAATCTTCCTGGACAGGTACGACATCTTCAACGATGCCTGCAAACAGATAAAGGATGGGCCGACCAACGGCGCTATTAAGAATTATTTCTATGAAAACGGGCAATGCCAGGAGAGCGGGCGCGACCAGCAGCACGTGCAAATGGGGCTTGGCTTTCTGGCGTGTGCGGCAGAAATCGCCTGGAACCAGGGCATAGACCTGTACGGCGCATTCGACAATCGTCTGTACACCGGATTTGAATATACCGCTAAATATATGTCGGGAGAGGAAGTTCCCTATCAACAATATGTCACCTGGTATGGAAGGGCTGTCTTTGGCAATGAGATATCTGCCAGCCAACGTCAGCGTATATGTCCGGCGTGGGAACGCGCCTATCGGCATTATCACCACCGCAAAGGGATGCCCATGCCCTATACAGCCAAAATCGTCGAAAGAGGTCGGCCGGAAGGAGATGCGTTTGGCTCGTTTATCCCATGGTCTACGTTGACTTGTGCCGAGGAATGACTTTTATGAATGAAAAACACACAAAGAGACTTATTGCTGCCCGACGGACAGTCCGACAAATACACCTACCAATATAATAAGAATGGCGAAGTGATTTCCGGTACGGAACAGCGTGCCGGACAGCCCGAAGAGAAGTTTGTCTATCGGTTCCATCGGGACGAGAAGGGAAACTGGAAGATAAGGGTCAAGTATGTGGAGGACGTCCCGGTCTTGTACGAGGAAAGAAAATATGTATATTACGAATAGAATAATCCAACCAAGAGGTATCTCCGGAAAGAAAACGGAAAAGGAATTGTGCTTTCATCATCGTGATGTGAAACCGGATGAAATACAACCGACGATTTGATGAAAATGAAAGAAAAATCGAACTTTTTGTGATAAATCCTTGGCTGTTTAAAACAAATCGTTTACATTTGTCGCGTTGAAAAATAGAAAGAGTATGAAGAATATCGTTGCACATCACCATCATCATCATCCTGACGAATAATTCGGTGGGCGTATGAAGGTATGTGTATAACGGAGAACATATAATGAACGAGGCTTGCCGAACAACGGTAAACCTCGTTTTTTTTATTGATAAACCCTATAAAAACAGATAATGTCATGTTAAGAATTGCAGTGCAGGCCAAAGGTCGTCTTTTCGACGAAACGATGTCGTTCCTTGAAGAATCGGATATTAAATTGAGTGCGACGAAGCGCACGTTGTTGGTACAGTCCTCCAACTTCCCGCTGGAAGTGTTGTTCTTGCGGGACGATGACATTCCGCAGACAGTGGCTACAGGCGTTGCTGACCTGGGCATTGTCGGCGAGAACGAGTTCATGGAGAAGGCCGAAGATGCCGAGATTGTGAAACGCCTGGGATTCAGCAAATGCCGCCTGTCGCTGGCGTTGCCAAAGGACATCGACTATCCGGGCCCGCAGTGGTTCGAGGGCAAGAAGATTGCCACTTCCTATCCCGGCATTCTCTCCCGCTACCTCAAGGAGCAGGGGGTGAAAGCGGAGATACACGTGATAACCGGTTCGGTGGAGGTGTCGCCGGGCATCGGGCTTGCCGACGCCATTTTCGATATTGTCAGTTCCGGCTCCACGCTGGTGAGCAACCGCCTGAAAGAGGTGGAAGTGGTGATGAAGTCCGAAGCACTGCTGATTGGCAACAGGAGCATGAGCGAAGAGAAGAAGGAGATTCTGGATGAACTGCTGTTCCGCATGAACGCGGTGAAGACGGCGGAAGACAAGAAGTACGTGCTGATGAACGCGCCCAAGGAGAAGCTGGAAGAGATTGTGGCCGTGTTGCCGGGCATGAAGAGCCCTACGGTGATGCCCTTGGCGCAAGAAGGCTGGTGCTCCGTGCATACGGTGCTCGACGAGAAATGTTTCTGGGAGATTATCGGCAAGTTGAAGGCGCTGGGGGCGGAAGGCATCCTGGTGCTGCCGATTGAGAAAATGATACTTTAGGGCGGTTACTCCTTTTTGGCGGATGAAATTACGGACTTACAAACTCAAAACCTCAAAAGACTTATGAACTTGATTGTTAATCCAGACAGAGCGCAGTGGGCGGAATTGCTGAAACGTCCGGTGATGAATACGGAAAACCTCTTCGATACGGTACGTGGAATTATCGACTGCGTCAAGGCGGAGGGCGACCGTGCCGTGTTGGCGTATGAAGAGAAGTTTGACAAAGTGGCGCTTGCCGCGTTGGCCGTGACGGCAGAAGAACTGGCGGAAGCGGAAACCCTGATAGACGAAGAACTGAAAAGCGCCATCCGGCTGGCAAAGCAGAACATCGGGACATTCCACTCGGCACAGCGCTTCGAAGGCAAGCGGGTGGAGACGCAGCCGGGAGTGACCTGCTGGCAGAAAGCGGTTGCCATAGAGAAGGTCGGGCTGTACATTCCCGGCGGAACGGCTCCGCTCTTCTCCACGGTACTGATGCTGGCGGTTCCGGCAAAGATTGCGGGATGCAAGGAGATTGTGCTTTGCACCCCTCCGGGCAAGGACGGGAAAGTACACCCGGCGGTTCTGTTTGCGGCGAAGGTGGCGGGAGTGAGCCGCATCTTTAAGGCAGGTGGCGTGCAGGCGATTGCTGCGATGGCATACGGCACGGAGAGTGTGCCGAAGGTGTATAAGATATTCGGTCCGGGCAACCAGTATGTGACTGCCGCCAAGCAGCTGGTCGGCTTGCGCGATGTGGCGATTGATATGCCGGCAGGTCCTTCGGAAGTGGAAGTGCTGGCGGATGAGACTGCCAATCCGGCTTTCGTGGCTGCCGATTTGCTGAGTCAAGCGGAGCATGGCGTAGACAGCCAAGCGATGCTGATTACCACTTCTCAAGCATTGCAGCAGGCGGTGAAGGAAGAGGTGGAGCGCCAGTTGGCCCTGTTGCCCCGCAAGGAGATTGCGGAAAAGTCCCTTGCCAACAGCAAGCTGATTGTGGTGCGCGATATGGACGAAGCCATCGAACTGACCAACGCTTACGCGCCGGAGCACCTCATCATCGAAACGGCAGACTATCTGTCCGTTGCGGAGCGGGTGGTGAATGCCGGCTCGGTATTCTTAGGCTCGTTGACGCCGGAAAGCGCGGGCGACTACGCCTCGGGCACCAACCACACGCTACCCACCAACGGCTATGCAAAAGCCTATAGCGGCGTCAGCCTCGACAGCTTCATCCGTAAGATTACTTTCCAAGAGATTAAGCCCGAAGGCCTGTGCATCATCGGCCCCGCCATCGAGCAGATGGCAGCTAACGAGCATCTCGATGCACATAAGAATGCAGTGACCGTACGGCTTGAAAAATTGAAAACTGGGCATTGAGTATTGAGCATTGGGCTTTGAGGAAGTTATCGGGAGTTAACGGGAGTTATCACTCCGCTTCGCTCCGTTAGGAGTTAAAAGCCGATAGTCTTGCTAATATAAGGCGGTGGTATCGGCTGATAACTCCCGAATAACTCCTTCTAACTCCCGATAACTCCCTCAAGAATAACAAAATCATAAATCATAAATCATAAATTATAAATCATAAATCTGAAACCTTCTTCATGAAAACCTTAGAAGAACTTACCCGGCCGAATATCTGGCGCTTGAAGCCTTACTCTTCGGCACGCGATGAATACAACGGCGTTGTCGCATCGGTCTTTCTCGATGCCAACGAGAATCCCTACAATATGCCGCACAACCGCTATCCGGACCCGCAGCAACGGGAACTGAAGAAAGAACTGTCGAAAATAAAGAAGGTGGCCCCCGAGCATATTTTTCTGGGCAACGGCAGCGACGAGGCGATAGACCTCGTGTTTCGTGCCTTCTGCGAGCCGCGTGTAGACAATGTGGTGGCCATTGAGCCTACCTACGGTATGTATCAGGTGTGTGCGGAAGTAAACGACGTGGAGTATCGCAGGGTCTTGCTGGATGAAGATTTCCACTTCTCGGCAGAGAAGCTGCTGGCGGCTGCGGACGAGCATACGAAACTGATTTTCCTCTGTTCGCCCAACAACCCTACGGGGAACGACCTGCTGCGGAGCGAGATAGAGAAGACCCTCCGCGGATTTGACGGGCTGGTGATACTGGACGAGGCTTACAACGACTTCTCCGAAGCGCCCTCTTTCCTGGCGGAACTGGACAAATATCCCAATCTGATTGTGCTGCAGACCTTCTCCAAAGCATGGGGATGTGCTGCCATTCGTTTGGGTATGGCTTTCGCTTCGCCGGACATCATTTCGATATTCAACAAGATAAAGTACCCGTACAATGTGAACCGGCTGACGCAGCAGCAGGCGATAGAGATGCTGCACCGTTACTACGAGATAGAGCGCTGGGTGAAGACCCTGAAAGAGGAACGCGAAATCCTGGAAACGGAATTTGCCAAACTGCCGTGCACGGTGAAGATGTTCCCGTCCGATGCCAACTTCTTCCTGGTGCGTGTGACGGATGCGGTGGCGATTTATAATTACCTGGTAGGCGAAGGCATCATTGTGCGCAACCGTAACTCCGTATCGCTGTGCGGAAACTGCCTGCGGGTGACGGTGGGCACGAGAGACGAGAATGAGAAGCTGGTGAAAGCGTTGAAAAGGTATTAAGTATTAGGTATTAAGTATTAGGTATTAAGTATTAAGTGTTAAGTGTTAAGTATTAAGTATTAAGTATTAAGTATGAGGGGGAAGGGGTATGAAGAAAGTACTTTTTATAGACCGTGACGGGACGCTGGTCATCGAGCCGCCCGTAGATTATCAGCTGGACTCGTTGGAGAAACTGGAGTTTTATCCGAAAGTGATGCGCAACCTCGGTTTCATCCGCAGCAAGCTGGATTTTGAGTTTGTGATGGTCACCAACCAGGACGGGCTGGGCACGGCGTCTTTTCCGGAAGAGACATTCTGGCCGGCGCACAACCTGATGATGAAGACGCTGGAGGGAGAAGGCATCACGTTCGACGCCGTTTGCATAGACCGCAGTATGCCCGAAGACAACGCGCCGACCCGCAAGCCGCGCACCGGTATGCTGACAACGTATCTCGACAATCCGGAATACGACCTGAAGAACAGTTTCGTGATAGGCGACCGCCCCACGGATGTGGAACTGGCAAAGAACCTGGGATGCCGCGCCATCTTCTTGCAGGAAGACACGCAAGCCTTGAAGCCGAAACACGACGGGGGCGAAGCCGCCTGCGAAGGGCTGGATGTTGTCTGTGCCCTGGCTACGAAAGACTGGGACAAGATTGCCGAGTTCCTTTTTGCCGGAGAACGTAAGGCGGAAGTGCGCCGCACCACGAAAGAGACGGACATCTGCGTGGCCGTAAACCTGGATGGAGACGGCCGTTGCGACATCCGCACCGGACTTGGCTTCTTCGACCATATGCTGGAACAGATAGGCAAGCATGGCGGCATGGACCTGAAGATTCACGTGAAAGGCGACCTGGAGGTAGACGAGCACCATACGATAGAAGACACCGCGCTCGCCTTGGGCGAGTGCCTTTACCGGGCGTTGGGCAGCAAGCGCGGCATCGAGCGCTACGGCTACGCGCTGCCTATGGACGATTGCCTGTGCCAGGTGTGCCTGGACTTTGGCGGGCGTCCCTGGCTGGTATGGGATGCGGAGTTCAGGCGCGAGAAGATAGGGGAGATGCCCACGGAAATGTTCCTGCACTTCTTCAAGTCGCTGAGCGACGCTGCCCGGATGAACCTCAACATCAAGGCGGAAGGGCAGAACGAGCATCACAAGATAGAGGGCATCTTCAAGGCATTGGCAAGGGCACTGAAGATGGCCGTGAAGCGGGACATCTATCATTACGAACTGCCCAGCTCGAAAGGGGTGCTCTGACGGACCTCTTGCACGGCTCTTGGTTTTCAGAAGCTGTTTCGGTTTTCCTTTAAGCGTGACACCTCCGAAGGGACGCTTAAAGAAAACCGAAGCAGCTTTTATGTTTCCGGTTTCTTGGGATATTTCTGCTTAGGCGGTTTGCGGGAGTCGGAGGGGGCTGCCTGCAATTCCGTGCGAAGTGGTTTTTTAGAACATTTATTCCGCAAAACCGAACTTTCTGAAAAAGTTTTCTTCCGTACCTTTGCGCCCTTAATAATATAATGTATAGGCCGGTATAAGCCGACTGCTTTCGGGCTCGCATTAATATAGGTAAGGTATGAAGTTGTTTGTTAGGGTATTTCTGCTACTGGTGCAGCTGGTCGCACTCCCTTTGAGGGCGCAATATGTGGTGCAGGGTGTTGTCACAGATTCGTTGACGCGTGAGCCGCTGCCATATACTTCGGTCTATCTGAAAGGAACCACGGAGGGAGGGATGACCGACGACCGGGGCGTGTTTTCTTTCAAGACCTACCGGCCCGAAGCGCTGCTGGTGGTCTCGGCTGTGGGCTATCGTGAATACGCCCGGCTGATTCATCCGGCACGCAAGGAGAGTGTCAGGGTCGCGCTTGCCCCCACCACTTATGCGCTGAACGAGGTGGTGGTGAAGCCCAAGCGCGAACGCTACAGGAAGAAAGACAATCCGGCGGTGGAGTTCGTGCGGAAGATGATAGCCCGTCGGGACGATTTCTCGCCGGACGAGCGCGATTTCTGGCAGCGCGAGCGCTATGAGAAGATGACGTTTGCCATCAATAACTTCGACAGCGTGAAGCAACAGAAGTGGCTCTATCGCAAGTTCAAGTTCCTGACCGATTATGTAGACACGTCCGCCGTCACCGGGAAACCCGTGCTGGCGGTGTCCAACCGCGAACTGCTGGCTACGGACTATTACCGCAAGTCGCCCCACAGCACGAAGCAGCGGGTAAAGGCGCGGCGGCAGGCGGGAGTGGACGAGATGCTGTCGCAGCAGGGCATGGAGCAGGCCATCAGTGTCACCATGACGGATGTGGACATCTACCGGAACAACATCACGCTGTTCACCAACAAGTTCGTCAGCCCGTTGTCTTCGCTGGGCCCTTCGTTCTACAAATATTACCTGATGGATACGCTGACCGTTGCCGGCAAACCTTGCGTGGACCTGACTTTCGTGCCCTACAACTCCGAGTCGTTCGGCTTCACGGGACATCTGTACGTGATGCTCGACAGCACCTACTTCGTGCGCCGCGCCGTGATGAACTTCCCGCAGAAAATCAACCTGAACTTTGTGGACTACATGAAGATAGAGCAGGACTTCGACCGTGCGGCAGACGGGACAAGGCAGCTGATGCGCGAAAGCATCACGACGGAGTTCAAGTTGGTGGATAACAGCGACGGCATCTACGCCAAGCGGGATGTCTACTACCGGAACTACGCCTACGAACCCGACGCTGACGCCTTGCAGGCGTTTCGGAAACCGGAAAAGGTGATTGAAGGGCAGGAGGCTTCCGCCCGTTCCGATGCCTACTGGGATGCCAACCGGCTTGCGGAGGTGAGCCGGAAGGAGACCTCCGTAGACAAGATGATGGCGCAACTGCGCAGCTATCCGGCCTATTACTGGACGGAGAAGGTGCTGAAAGTGTTGTTCACGGGCTATATCCCCGCTCTGAAAGAGCAGGCTCCCCTGTTCTATATCGGCATGATGAACACCACCGTCAGCGGCAATGCGCTCGAAGGGGTGCGCCTGCGTGCCGGAGGCATGACGACCGCCTGGCTCCATCCGCATCTGTTCGGCAGGGGATACGCGGCATACGGCTTTCGCGATGAGCGTGTGAAGGGGCTGGCGGAACTGGAATATTCTTTCCACAAGAAAAAGGAGTATGCCAACGAGTTCCCCATCCATTCGCTGAAGCTGCGCTACCTGTCCGACGTCAACCAGTACGGGCAACATTATCTATATACCAGCCAGGACAATGTGTTCCTTGCCTTGAAGCGGCAGAAAGACGACCGCATCGGCTACCAGCAGAAAGCGGAACTGACCTATACGAACGAGTTCCATTCGGGTTTCTCCTTCCAGCTGACCACGCGCCTGCGCCGCGACGAATCGTCGTACCTCATCCCCTTCATCCGGCAGGAAGAAGGCAACGCTTTGGTGAAAAGCATCTCGACCAGCGAACTGGAGCTGAAACTGCGCTATGCCCCCAACGAGAAGTTCTTCCAGACGCAGTGGAACCGCTTTCCGGTCTCCCTGGACGCTCCGGTCTTTACGCTGACGCATACGATGGCGGCCAAAGGGGTGCTGGGCGGCGACTATACCTATCATTATACGGAGGCGGGTTTCCAGAAACGTTTCTGGTTTTCGGCATTCGGCTATACGGACGTCATCCTGAAGGCGGGCAAGGTGTGGAACAAGGTGCCGTTCCCGCTGCTCATCATCCCCAACGCCAACTTGTCCTACACCATCCAGCCCGAGTCTTACTCGCTGATGAATGCGATGGAGTTCATGAACGACGCATACGCCTCGTGGGATGTCACCTATTTTCTGAACGGCTTTCTCTTCAACCGCGTCCCGCTGCTGAAGAAACTGAAATGGCGCGAAGTGTTGTCTTGCCGGGGCATCTGCGGCGACCTGAGCCGGAAGAACAATCCCGAACTCAGCGAAGGGTTGTTCGCTTTTCCGGCGGGGAGCACCACGATGACCCGTACGCCGTATGTGGAAGCCGGGGTAGGCATTGAGAACATATTGAAGGTGCTCCGGGTAGATTATGTATGGCGTTTCACTTACCGGAAGTTACCAAATATCGATAAATCCGGGCTTAGAATCAGCCTGCATATGACGTTTTAACTTAAATCTTACTAAGAGGACATTAAATCGGATAAAAAGACTAATCCAAATTGGGCAAAATACCCTACATTTGAACAATTTTTTAAACTAACTTATTACAATGGCAATGAAAAAAGACATTAAGCCGGCAACCGGTCGCTTGGGCGTGTTGGTAGTCGGAGTAGGTGGTGCGGTTGCAACCACAATGATTACCGGTACATTAGCTGCTCGCAAGGGCTTGGCAAAAGCTATAGGTTCAATCACTCAAATGGCTACGATGCGTATGCAGGACGGCAAGGAACATCTTATCAAGGATGTAGTGCCTTTGGTCGACCTGAACGATATCGTTTTTGGCGGTTGGGATATTTTTGCTGACGACGCATACGAAGCAGCAATGTATGCAGAGGTCTTGAAAGAGAAAGACCTGAATCTCGTGAAAGAGGAGTTGCAGGCTATCAAGCCGATGCCTGCCGCTTTCGACCACAATTTCGCAAAGCGCCTGAACGGCACGCACATCAAGAACGCCGCTACGCGTTGGGACATGGTGGAACAGTTGCGTGAGGATATCCGCAACTTCAAGGCTGCCAACAACTGCGAACGCATCGCCGTGCTGTGGGCCGCAAGTACCGAAATCTATGTTCCGATGGCCGAAGAGCACCAATCGCTCGCCGCACTGGAAAAGGCTATGAAGGAGAACAATACGGAAGTCATCTCGCCGAGTATGTGCTACGCTTATGCAGCCATCGCCGAAGGTGCTCCGTTCATCATGGGCGCTCCCAACCTGTGCGTGGACATTCCTGCCATGTGGGAATTCTCCAAGAAGATGAATGTGCCCATCTCCGGCAAGGACTTCAAGAGCGGACAGACGCTGATGAAGACCGTGCTTGCCCCGATGTTCAAGACGCGTATGCTGGGCGTAAGCGGATGGTTCTCTACCAACATCCTGGGCAACCGCGACGGCGAAGTGCTCGACCAACCGGAAAACTTCAAGACCAAAGAGGTCAGCAAGCTGTCTGTCATCGACAATATCTTCGAGCCTGAGAAGTTCCCCGACCTGTATGGCGACGTATACCACAAAGTACGCATCAACTACTATCCGCCCCGCAAGGACAACAAGGAGGCATGGGACAATATCGACATCTTCGGCTGGATGGGTTATCCGATGGAAATCAAGGTCAACTTCCTTTGCCGCGACTCCATCCTGGCAGCTCCCATCGCGCTCGACCTGGTTATCTTCAGCGACCTTGCCCTGCGTGCAGGTATGTGCGGCATTCAGACTTGGCTGTCGTTCTTCTGCAAGAGCCCGATGCACGACTTCAAGCACGAGCCCGTACACGACCTGTTCCAGCAGTGGAGAATGGTGAAAGAGACGCTCCGCAACATGGTAGGCGAGACGGCTCCGAGCTATTTGGACTAACCGAATAAGTAAACGGGAGGGTATATCTGTGGTGAACTCAGGTATATCCTCTTATTTTTTTTATCATTTTCTTTTTTAAGATTAATGAAGAAACCCTCATTTTTCCCGGTTCTTATCGGCACGGGCTTCGGCTCCGGTTTTTCGCCTTTCGCCCCGGGTACGGCAGGTGCTTTGCTGGCCACGCTTGTCTGGTTCGGAATCTCTTTCTTTGTCTCGGAAGCCTGCCTGACAGGGCTGACGGTGGCTTTCATCCTTCTTTTCACGGTGATGGGCATATGGGCGACCAACCGCCTCGAACCCTATTGGGGCGAAGACCCGTCGCGCGTGGTGGTAGACGAGATGGTGGGCGTATGGATTGCGCTGCTGGCGGCGCCGTCGGGCGATGTCTGGTATGCGTTGGGGGCGTTCGCCCTGTTCCGCCTGTTCGACATCTTCAAGCCGTTGGGCATCCGCCGCATGGAGCGTTTTCCGGGAGGAACCGGCGTGATGATGGATGATATCCTGGCTGGAATCTACAGCTTTGTATTCTTAATCGGGGTGAGATGGCTGATAGGCTGAAGGAGACATCGGGATTTGCCGGGTGGCGTCGTTCGGCGTGGGTCTTTGCCAAGGCGCAGGTCTCGTCGTATGTGTCGAGCCTGGTGGATTTCCTGGTGACTATCCTGCTGGTGAAGCTGTCCGGACTTTTCTACTTATACGCTACTTTCTCGGGTGCCGTGGCGGGAGGCGTGGTGAACTGCGTGATCAACTACGGTTGGGTGTTCCACGCGGACGACTGCAAAAAGACACACGTGGCGCTGAAATATCTCTTCGTCTGGGGAGGCAGCATCTTGCTGAATACATGGGGCACGTTTGCGCTGACCGAGTGGCTGACGGGTATGCACTGGGTGGACGGAGTGCTGGGGCGCTACATAAACGATGTGTTTATCCTCTCCAAGGTGATTGTCGCCCTCCTGGTGGCGTTCTTCTGGAACTATCAGCTGCAACGGGTGTTCGTGTACCGTAATCATGATTTCAGAAATTTCTTACGACAATATTTTAGGGACTAAAACAGAACTGATATGAATTACAGAGATTGGTTGCAACAGTTGATTTATAAGATTATAAATCCGGTTGTGCATGGCATGATCAAGGTGGGCATAACGCCCAATTTCATTACTACCACCGGACTGGTGTTGAATATCGTGGCGGCGTGCGTCTTCGTATATGCCGGGATGTACAAGCCGGGCGAGTTGGCATACGTGGGCTGGGGCGGGGGCATCGTCCTCTTTGCCGGCCTGTTCGACATGATGGACGGCCGCGTGGCGCGCGTGGGCAATATGTCCTCTACTTTCGGGGCGCTCTACGACTCGGTGCTCGACCGCTATAGCGAACTGGTGACGCTGTTCGGCATCTTCTACTACCTGATTCTGCAGGGCTATCTGTGGGGGTCGATGATAACGTTTGTCGCGTTGGTCGGTTCGCTCATGGTGAGCTATGTGCGCGCACGCGCCGAAGGGTTGGGGCTGGAGTGCAAGGTAGGCTTCATGCAGCGTCCCGAACGGGTGGTGCTGACCAGCCTTGGCGCTTTGTGCTGCGGCATTTTCAGCGGTTGCCAGGCGTTCGACCCGATGCTGATGCTGATTGTGCCGATGGCCGTGATAGCCGTTCTCGCCAATCTGACGGCGTTCGCACGCATTGCGCATTGTCGTAAACTGTTAAAGGGACGGTCATGAGAAAGGAGCTTTTTCCGCCTGTCAGGGAGGCGTTGTCCGTGGTGGTCGTTGCTGCGTTGTTCTTGCTGCTGACGGCGGTATGCATCGGCTTGCGCACGGAGCATCTGCTGATGGCAGGGCTGTTTCTGGTGCTCTTCTTTGCCGGAAAGACAACCCGCAAGCTGGCGGTGGCGTTGCTGCCTTTCGTCGTCTTCGGCATCTCCTACGACTGGATGCGGGTCTATCCCAACTATGAGGTCAATCCCATCGATGTGCAGGGGCTGTACGAGGCTGAAAAGTCGTTGTTCGGCATTCCGGCCGGTGGGACGACGCTGATTCCGTGCGAATATTTCGCACAGCACCATTGTGCGGCGGCCGATTTCCTGGCAGGCATCTTCTATCTCTGCTGGGTTCCCGTGCCTATCGCGTTCGGGCTGTGGCTCTACCTGAAGGGTGAGCGCAGGCTGTATCTCCGCTTTGCCATGGTCTTTCTGCTGGTCAACCTCATCGGCTTTGCGGGTTATTACATCCATCCGGCGGCACCGCCCTGGTATGCCATGAACTACGGTTTCGAGCCGGTGCTCGACACGCCGGGCAACGTGGCGGGGCTGGGACGGTTCGACGATATGCTGGGATGTTCCGTCTTCCATTCCATATACGGGCGGAATGCCAATGTGTTTGCCGCCGTTCCTTCGCTGCACGCGGCGTATATGGTGGTGGCTGTGGCGTATGCCGTCATCGGGCGTTGCAGGAAATGGCTGATAGCCCTCTTCTCCGTCATCATGGCGGGCATCTGGTGGACGGCCGTCTATTCCGGACATCATTACCTGATTGACGTGATGCTGGGTATCTTCTGCGCCTTGCTAGGCATCGTGGTGTTCGAGCGGGGACTGATGAAGTGGGGACCGTTCGGGCGCTTCTTCGAGCGATACAGCCGGTACGTTGGATAGGGATTAGGTATTAAGTATTATCGTCAAACAGAATTGAATTGCGAAAAAGGAGTTATTCGTGAGTTAACAGGAGTTATCACTCCGTTAGGAGTTATCGGCCGATACTACCGCCTTATATAAACAAGACTAAAACAAGACTATTGGCTTTTAACTCCTAACGGAGCAAAGCGGAGTGATAACTCCCGTTAACTCCCGATAACTCCCGTTTAAGTATTAGTTATATGAATAATTTTGTTTTTTATAGCCCTACGGAGTTTGTGTTCGGCAGGGATACAGAAGGGCAGGTAGGTGCGTTGGCACGTAAATACGGCGCACGGAAAGTGATGATTGTCTACGGTGGCGGCTCTGTGGTGCGGAGCGGACTGCTGGACAGGGTGAAACGCTCGCTGCAAGAGGCGGGTGTGCCTTATTGCGAGATGGGCGGCGTGCAGCCCAATCCGGTCGATACGAAAGTCTATGAGGGCATTGCGATGTGCCGTCGCGAGCAGGCGGACTTGCTGCTTCCCGTCGGGGGCGGTTCGGTGATTGATACGGCCAAGGCGATAGCTGCCGGTGTCCCCTACGAAGGCGACTTCTGGGATTTCTTTATCGGCAAGGCAAAAGTGACGAAGGCATTGAAGGTGGCCGTTGTGCTGACCATTCCTGCCGCGGGCAGCGAAGGCTCGGGCAATTCGGTCATCACGAAGGTGGACACGCTTCAGAAGCTGAGCCTGCGTGTGCCGGAGTTACTGCGTCCGGTCTTTTCCATCATGAACCCCGAACTGACTTATACATTGCCGCCTTTCCAAACCGCCTGCGGCATTGCCGATATGATGGTGCATATCATGGAGCGCTATTTCACCAATACGCAAGAGGTGGAAATCGGCGACCGCGTGTGCGAAGGCACACTGACGGCCATCATCAAAGAGGCGTACCGCGTCAAGCAGCATCCGGAAGATTACGGCGCGCGTGCCAACATCATGTGGTGCGGGACGATAGCCCACAACGGTACTTGCGGCGTGGGGTGCGAGGAAGACTGGGCGTCACATTTCCTGGAGCACGAGGTGAGCGCCATTTACAACGTCACGCATGGCGCGGGACTGGCTGTCATCGTTCCGGCGTGGATGACCTTCATGGCAGGACGCCATCCGGAGAAGATTGCCCAATTCGCCAACCGTGTTTTCGGCATTCCCGAATCGGAAGATTTGGAAGAGATGGCTTTGGCCGGAGTCTCCCGCTTGAAGCATTTCTTCCGCTATATGGGGCTTCCGGTCAGCTTTCAGGAGCTGGGCATCGAGCATCCCGACATCGACCGCCTGGCGGACAGCCTGCACCGCAACAAGGGTGAACTGGTTGGCAATTATGTGAAGCTGACGAAGCAGGACAGTAAGGAGATTTATCGCCTGGCGTGTGGCATATTGTAGTATCTTTATGGTATGCCCGCACGAGCCTTCTTGAGTATCGGTATCTGCACAGTCTGTCAGTGCGGCGGTAATCATTAATAAAAAAGTTGCTCCGGATGAAGAGAAAAGTTTCTCTGAATGAAGAGAAAAAAAATAAACCTCTAATAATTCTCTGTTCCAAGGCTTGGAACAGACGTTCCCACTCTTGGAATATCCATTTCCAACTTTGGAACAGACATTCCAAAGCTGGAAATGAAGATTGACAGGGGATGTGTCGAAACATATCTTTATATTCTTATAGGCACGGAATTCACGGAGTCGTTACCCAGGCCTGTATAGGTGTCGTCTGATAGAATAATGATTTGCGCGGAGACGGCTCTTTCTTGTATGGGCGTTTCGCCCCGGTTTCGGTATAAAAAGAAGAACGGTGAAGTTTTCGGGTCACTTCACCGTTCTCCTTTATTTGATTTCGATTTCCTCTTTCATGTCTATCTCTTCCCCGTGCGGGTCGTAGAAGACATATTCCAGAAAAGCGAGTTTCTGGCTGGGGATAATCTTGATTCCGAATCCGTATTTCATTTGCCATTTCCGTTTCAAGGAAACAAGCCCCTGATTGACGTAGGCTGCGATATACGGGTGGATGTGTAACGAGAATTTCTTTATCTTCAGTTTGTTGACAAGGTAGTCAATTTTACTCTCTAAAGTGTCCGTGAACAGGATGGACGACTTGATAGTGCCTTTGCCGAAACAAGTGGGACAGGTTTCCGTTGTGTTCACATCCATTGCCGGGCGAACCCGCTGGCGCGTTATCTGCATCAGCCCGAATTTACTGAGCGGCAGGATGTTGTGGCGTGCCCTGTCTTTCTGCATATTGGCACACATACGTTCGTAAAGCTTTTGTCTGTTTGCGGCTTCATTCATGTCGATGAAGTCTACCACGATGATACCACCCATATCTCTTAGCCGCAGTTGGCGTGCCAGTTCGTCGGCTGCCCCCAGGTTCACCTCCAGCGCATTGGCTTCCTGGCCGTTGGCGTTCTTGGTGCGGTTTCCGCTGTTCACGTCCACTACGTGAAGTGCTTCGGTGTGCTCGATAATCAGGTAAGCCCCGCTCTTGTATGAGACGGTTCTGCCAAATGACGACTTTATCTGCTTGGTGATAGCGAAATTGTCGTAGATGGGAAGTTGTCCTTTGTACAGCTTTACAATTCCTGCCCGTTCAGGGGCGATGAGTGTTACGTAATCCTTGATTTCGTGGAACACCGCTTCGTTGTTCACGTAGATGTTTTCGAAAGAAGGATTGAACAAGTCGCGCAATAGGCCTACGGCGCGGCTGGTTTCTTCGTAAATCAGTGTCGGATACTTAGTGGCTTTTTGTACTTTGACAATAGCTTCTTCCCAGTGCTTCAGTAATACTTTAAGCTCCCCGTCGAGCTCTGCCACGCGTTTCCCTTCGGCAACGGTGCGGACGATGACCCCAAAATTCTTGGGCTTGATGCTCATCAGCAACTGCTTGAGGCGGGCGCGCTCTTCGCTCGATTTAATTTTTTGTGATACGGAAACCTTGTCGTTGAAGGGAATCAACACGAGATACCTTCCTGCAAAGGAGAGCTCGGAAGTCAGTCTCGGCCCTTTGGTTGAGATAGGTTCCTTTACGATTTGTACCACTACTTCCTGACCTACCTTGAGTGTGTTGGATACCGTTCCGTCTTTCTCAAGTTCGGGAAGTATGGTCGCTTTGGTGATAGGGTTAAGCTTTTTTCTGTCGCTTAAAGTTTGCTTTACGTATTTCTCTAACGAGTTGAATTGAGGACCTAAGTCCAGATAGTGAAGAAAAGCGTCTTTCTCGTAACCCACGTCCACGAAGCAGGCATTCAGGCCCGGCATCAATTTCTTGACGCGTCCCAAATACATATTGCCCACAGAGAAGGAGAGGTTTCTTCCTTCGCTTTGGAGTTCCACCAGCTGCTTGTCTTCGAGCAGGGCGATGGATACCTCTTTGGGCTGTACATCTACAACGAGTTCGCTTGTCACAATAATTGCTTTTTTAGTTGACGAGGTTTCTGTTGACGGGTTGACAAGGAAGGGTGTCGACTTCTCTTCTTGTTCCCTTGTAAACTTGTTCCCTCGTTGACTTGTTTTCTAATTAATTACTATTGATTACTTAAACAAAGAACAAACCCGCGAGACATTTTGCTTCACAAGTTTGTTCTTTATTTTGTCCTTCAGACTAAAAAATTACTTTTTGCTTTTATGTCTGTTCTTTCTTAGTCTTTTTTTACGCTTGTGCGTAGACATTTTATGTCTTTTTTTCTTCTTTCCGCTTGGCATAGCTTCAAATTTTTTATGGGTTAATACTATTGTTTATTATTTTTTCACAGCAATGGTGAATGTTTTGGCAGGCTTGAAGGCCGGAATGTTGTGTTCCGGAATGATGATGGTAGTGTTCTTGGAAATGTTACGAGCTGTTTTTTGAGCTCTTTTCTTTACTACAAAACTACCAAACCCGCGGAGGTAAACATTCTCATCCTTTGATAAAGATACTTTTACTGCATCCATGAACGCTTCAACGGTTTTAAGTACTGTGACTTTGTCGATTCCGGTGTTCTTTGTAATTTCGTTTACAATATCAGCTTTAGTCATTTTTCCTAAAAAAAAATATTATTACTATAGTTTTCTAATTTTTTGGACTGCAAATATATAGCTTTTCCGTGGCTCTGAAAAATATATTTTGGACATTTTTTGAAAAAAGTCGAAGCATTAAGTTTTCTTAGACTGAAAAGCTGTATTTTTGTCCATCCGAAAAAGAGATTGCTGTCTTTATAGATATAATATTGTGTATGAATGGATTGACTGAGACTTTGTTGGAATGGTACGCGTGCAATAAGCGCGATTTGCCTTGGAGAGATACTACCGACCCTTACCGGATATGGATTTCCGAGATTATTCTGCAGCAGACGCGGGTGGCGCAAGGATATGAGTATTTCCTTCGTTTCATCCGCCGTTTTCCTGATGTGGCGACGCTGGCTTCGGCTTCGGAAGACGAGGTTTTGAAGTATTGGCAGGGATTGGGGTACTATTCACGTGCCCGCAACCTGTATGCCGCCGCCAAGAGCATGAACGGCAAGTTCCCGGAGAGTTACCGGGAAGTGCGGGCTTTGAAGGGGGTGGGAGACTATACGGCAGCTGCCATTTGCTCGATAGCCTATAATATGCCATATGCGGTGGTGGACGGGAATGTCTATCGTGTACTTTCCCGCTACTGGGGCATTGACACTCCGATTGATTCTACGGAAGGGAAGAAACTGTTTGCCGCATTGGCCGATGAAATGCTCGATAAGTCCCGTCCGGCAACCTACAATCAGGCCATCATGGATTTTGGAGCTGTCCAGTGTACGCCACAGTCGCCCGACTGTATGCGTTGCCCTTTGGCAGACAGTTGTGCGGCTTTGCTGAAAGGGCAGGTGATGCGGCTGCCGGTGAAGCAGCACAAAACCAGGACGACCAACCGCTATTTCAATTATATATATGTACGCATGGACGCGTGTACTTTTATACGTAAACGAACGGCTGATGATATTTGGAAAAACTTGTTTGAGTTGCCGCTGGTCGAAGCAGACCGGGATTTGCCGGTGGAAGAGTTTCTTGCATCAGACTCCTTCCGGTCGCTTATGGCAGAGGGGGAGACGCCGGAAGTGCGTCCGTTGCTCCGGAACGTGAAGCACGTATTGTCGCATCGGGTGATTTATGCCAACTTCTATGAGGTCGTCTTGCCCGAAAATTCCCGTTCTTTTTCCGATTACCAGTGTGTCAGGACGGATGACCTGGAGCAATATCCGGTATCTCGCCTGGTGCACGCGTTTTTGGAAAAATATATATAAAAGTTAGTTGTATTCTTGCATGATGTTGTTATTCTCGTTAATTTTGGCAACAAATTTTAAAATCGAGAGTATATGTCTGTAAATAAAGTGATATTGATAGGAAATGTAGGCAGAGACCCGGAAGTGAGATACCTTGATACAGGGGTGGCTGTCGCCACTTTCCCTTTGGCTACTTCGGACCGCGCCTATACATTGGCAAACGGGACGCAGGTTCCCGAGCGTACGGAGTGGCATAATCTTGTCCTATGGCGCGGGCTGGCAGAGACGGCCGAAAAGTATGTGCACAAAGGAGACAAACTTTATGTGGAAGGCAAGATACGTACCCGTTCGTATGATGACCAGACCGGAGCGAAACGCTATGTGACGGAAATCTTTGTAGATAACATGGAGATGCTTTCTTCCAGAAACGCGGCATCGGGGGCGTCAGCGCAGCAAGTCGGTGTGCAGGGACAGGCAGGTGCAGCTTCCGTGCATCCGGCACAGCCGCAGGCGGCTCCTGCACAGACTAACTCGGCGGATGACTTGCCGTTCTAATTAACCGGGCGGAATACCGACCGCTCTATTCGTATAACTAAAACCACTGTTTTGGACCCAGACGCTTATTTATGCCAGTTGGCAGATATTTTTAACGGTATAACCGTACACACCCCTTCCGTTTCGGCTGTCATAGCCATCGTACTGGCAGGTGTGCTTTTGCTTGCTTCCGGTTTTGCTTCGGCTTCCGAGATAGCATTCTTTTCACTCTCTCCGTCCGACCTGAATTCCGTAGAAGAGGACGGGCATCCTTCCGACGAGAAAATCAGGAACCTGTTGGACGATACGGAACGGTTGCTGGCCACGATATTGATTACGAACAATTTCGTGAACGTGACGATTATCATGCTCTGCAACTTCTTCTTCATGAATGTGTTCCAGTTCCATTCCGCCCTTGCGGAGTTCCTGATTCTGACGGTTGTCCTGACTTTCCTGTTGCTGCTTTTCGGCGAGATTATGCCGAAGATTTATTCCGCACAGAAGACGTTGGCCTTCTGCCGTTTTGCGGCACCGGGCATCATGGCGTGCCGTTCGCTGTTCTATCCGTTGTCGTCGGTACTGGTGCGTTCCACTTCGTTTCTCAACAAGCATTTTGTACGCAAGAACCATAATATCTCGGTCGATGAGCTTTCGCACGCGTTGGAGCTGACGGACAAAGCCGAGCTTTCGGAAGAGAACAATCTTCTGGAGGGCATCATCCGCTTTGGCGGCGAGACGGTCAAGGAGGTGATGACTTCGCGTCTGGATGTGGTCGACCTGGAGATACGGACCCCGTTTAAGGATGTGCTGAAGTGCATCATCGAGAATGTCTATTCCCGTATCCCGGTTTATGCGGAGACGCGCGACAACATCAAGGGCGTGCTTTACATCAAGGACTTGCTTCCGCATCTGAACAAGGGAGACAACTTCCGTTGGCAGTCGTTGATACGTCCTGCCTACTTTGTGCCGGAGACCAAGATGATTGACGACCTGCTCCGCGACTTTCAGGCGAACAAGATTCACATCGCCATTGTGGTAGACGAGTTCGGAGGAACATCGGGGATTGTCACGATGGAAGATATCATCGAGGAGATTGTGGGTGAGATACGCGACGAGTACGACGACGAGGAGCGTACGTATGCCGTGCTCAATGACCACACATGGGTGTTCGAGGCCAAGACGCAGTTGACCGATTTCTATAAGATAACCAAGATAGATGAAGGCGCTTTCGACGAGGTGGCCGGTGATGCCGATACGCTGGCGGGGCTTTTGCTTGAGCTGAAAGGGGAGTTCCCCGCGCTCCACGAGAAGGTGGCGTACGGTTGCTATGAACTGGAAGTGCTCGAGATGGACAACCGCCGCATCCTGAAGGTTAAATTCACTGTCAACGGGTCGCCCCTGGCGACCGCCAAAGCGGAAAAGTAATGCCTGTCTTCAAACAATGCACCGGCGATTCGTACAGGTGGGGGCTCTGGAAGATAAACGAGACTCCGGAAGAGCTGCTTGCCATGCTTCCCCATCGGGAGAGGTATGAGGCCGACATCCGGCGTTTCTCGGCAGACGCCCGCAGGCTGGAGTGGCTGGCTGTCCGCGTGCTGCTGTATGCCATGCTGGGCAAAGAGAAAGAGATAGGCTATCGTCCCAGCGGGAAACCCTATTTGCCGGACGGCTCTTTTTCCATCAGTATTTCGCACACCAAGGGTTATGTCGCCGTCTTGTTGGGCGCTCCCGGAGAGGTAGTGGGCATTGATATCGAATGCTATGGCGAGCGGGTGCGGCGGGTGGCGCACAAATTCATGCGCAAGGATGAGAAGACCTCGCTGTTCAGGGGCACGGAACTCTGGTCGTTGTTGCTCCATTGGTCGGCAAAGGAGACGATGTTTAAATGCATGGACACGACCGGTGTCGATTTCCGTGAACACCTGCACGTGCTGCCTTTCGAGGTGGGCGAACAGGGAGTGCTCTCTGCCGCCGAATACCGCACGGCGGCGCGAAAACGTTTCCGTATCCATTACTGTCTGTTCCCCGATTTTGTCCTGACATTGTGCCTGTGAAGCCGGATGGCAACGGCTTGAAAATCAGTTTCCCTGTAGTTTATTTCTGTTTTTTGAAAGTAAACTGAGAGTTTATTGGCGATAAACTCACAGTTTATTGCCAATAAACTGCCGGTTTGTTAGTGAAAAACTGTCAGTTTATCCGGGATAAACTGTCGGTGGATTGCGGATGAATCAGAAGCCTGTCGGCAGTCGCTTTTCTTTTGCCAGTGTAAAGACGAACTCCAGTCCGCCGCCTTGATTGTTTTTGGCGGAGATTGTTCCGCCGTGGATGATGACTGCGTTCTTCACGATGGCAAGTCCCAGCCCTGTGCCGCCCAGTTTTCGTGAGCGTCCTTTGTCTATGCGGTAGAACCGTTCGAACAGGCGGTTCAGATGCTCCGGCGGGACGCCTGTCCCGGTGTCGGCAAAGCTGAAGTAATAGAAGTGCTCGTCTTCGCGGAAGCAGTTGATGTTGATGCGGATATGGGTTCCGGCGTAGGCTATGGCGTTGTCCATCAGGTTTCGGAATATGGAGTAGAGCAATGAACTGTTGCCCCGCAACTCTATTCCGGGTTGCAGTCCGTTGGCTACCGTGATATGCTTTTCTTCCAGTTCCATGGAGACTTCGTCGACTATGTTGGCGACAAGCCGGCTGATGTCCGTCTTTTCCATTTCAATCATGTCGGCGGCCTCGTCCATGCGCGTCAGTACGGAGATGTCGCGCAGCAGGCGGCTCAGGCGGTTGCTTTGGGCGTAGCACCGTTCGAGGAAGGCCTGCGCCCTTTCGTGGGGGATGTCTTTGTTGTTGACGATTGTTTCCAGATACCCTTGGATGCTGCTGACGGGGGTTTTCAGTTCGTGCGCGATGTTCTGTGTCAGTTGGCGTTTCAGGCGTACCTGTTCTTCTTCCAATGTGATGTCGTTGATGGAGATTTCAAAGCTCAGGTCTTGGAAGATGATGCATTCTACAATGAATGTACGTCCGTTTTTGTTGATGCTGACGGAGAGCCGTTTCTCTTCCTTCTCTTCTTTGCCCGCAAGCCTCCTTTGCGCCTTGTTGATGAAGTCGGTGATTTGCCGGAATTCGCGTACGGCGAATATCTCTTCCGTGGTCTGCAGATTGGAGTCGGAAATCAGGTTGCCGTATTGGGTGAAGAGGTTGTTGACCAGAATCTCTTTTTTCTCTTTGGTGAACACGCCCAGTCCTTCGCGGGAGGTCTGCAGGTGAGTGATGAGTTTCTCGCGTTCGATATAGAGCGCTTCTTTGGTTTCCCGCAGGCGTTTGTATATCTGGATGATGTGTTGGGAAATCTCGCCGAGTTCGTTGTGCGGGAAGGCGGACTGTATGTCGGTCTCCACCGGTTCGTTCCGGTCGGCACGTTTGGCAAACTGGCGCAGGTGGTTGATGGCTGCGCCCAGTTTGGATGTGAACTTGTAGAACACGAAGAGCAGGAACAGGGTGATGATGGCCGTAAACCAAAGGTAGTGCGGGTCGGCTGCCAGACTGTTTATCAGATTGACACTGTAGGGCAATGCCGAGCGGATGATGTAGCGGGGGTAGAGGGTTGCCGAATAGAAATAGGGTATGCCGGTCGTTTCGGAGGTGCGTCTCAGGTCGTATCCTTTTCCTTTGTCCAGTGCTTTCCTGATTTCGGGGCGGCCGATGTGGCTCATGAATGCTTCTTGCGAGGGTTCGTCGTAGCTGTCGTAGAGCACGTTGCCTTGCAGGCTTACGATGGTGACGCGGATGTCCCGGTGTCCGTCTTGCCGGTTGGCTATGTACCGGGCCAGGGCGGAGTGCCATAGGCTGTCCGGAAGGTTTTTCAGCTCCTGCCACAGGCGTTCGTTGTAGCCTTGGAGCTGCGTGTCGAGCAGTTCCACTTTGTACGCTTTCTCCCGTTGGTACTGGTAGGCGATGAAGCAGGCGGCAAAAACAAGGAACAGGGAGATGACCGAAAGAAACAACTTCCGGCTGAATGACAGGAAATGCCTGTCGTCATTCGGCTTCGAAGCAATAACCATATCCTAAACGGGTTACAATACATTTACCATATGTTCCTATCTTCTTGCGCAGGCGGGTGATGTTGACGTCGATGGTGCGGTCCAGCACATACACTTCGTCGCTCCAGACACGGCTCAAGATGTCTTCGCGGGAGAAGACGCGCCCTTTGTTCTGCAGCAGCAGGAGCAGTATCTCAAACTCTTTTTTCGTGAGGGACGCTTCTTCTCCGTCGATGCTCACTTTCTTCTTCAGGGTGTCGAGCACCAGCGACTGGTAGACAATCTGTTCGGGTGTTCCTTCGGTTTCCGCCTGCCGGGTGCGTCGCAGCACGGCCTTTACGCGTGCAGCCACTTCGCGCAGGGAAAACGGTTTGGAGATATAGTCGTCCGCTCCTACGTTGAACCCGGTCAGCGTGTCGTTCTCGGTGTCTTTGGCGGTGATGAAGATGATGGGCACTCCGGCTGTCTTCTTCTCTTTTTTCAGCAGGCTCGCCATCTTGAATCCTGAGATTTCTCCCATCATCACGTCCAGCAGTAGCAGGTCGTATGTGCCGATGTCCAGTTTCAGGGCTTCTTCCGCAGAGTTTGCGGTGTCCACTTCGTAACCTTCATTCTCAAGATTGAACTTCAAGATTTCACATAAATCTTCTTCGTCGTCTACTACTAAAATCCGGTATTCGTTCATTGCATCTTTTTATTAAATGTAATAAAAGGCCTATGGCGTCTCTTTGTTACAAAGTTAAACTTTATTTCTTTTCACTGACAAAGTTACGGCGTTTTTGTTACGATAAAGTGAAACAAGTGTTACATTATGGTTACATAAGTGCTATCTTTGTGTCGGATAAAAGTGAGTGTTTGTATGAAAGAATGGATGAATGCAATGAGACGCGGGCTACCGAAGGGACGTATGCTGCTGGTAGCGACAGTATTGGCGGTCGTGGCTGCCGGTTCGGTTTGGCTGAATGTGGTTCCTTTCCGTTCCGGTTTTGAGATAACGGACGATTTGGGCGGGAATATTTTCCCTTCCAGCATCTTGTCGGTGGCAACGACAGACGCGCAGGTGATTGTGCCCGCCGATTCGATGTTCGTGGGGAACCCGAAATCGTGTATTGCCGTGAAGGTCCGTTCTACGAAGGTTTATAGCCGAGTGCGGATAGAGGTGGCCGAAACTCCCTTTTTCTCCCGTTCGGTTTCGGAGTTCGTGTTGGCGAAACCGCGTACGGAGTATACGATTTATCCCGATATTATCTGGAATTATGAAGCTTTGAAGAACAATAATCAGGCGGAGCCGGTCAGCGTGGCCGTTACGGTAGAGATGAACGGGAAGGAGCTGGGCCAGCGGGTACGCACATTTTCAGTGCGCAGCATCAATGAGTGTTTGTTGGGCTACGTTGCCGACGGTACGAAGTTTCACGATACCGGTATCTTCTTTGCGGCGTATGTGAATGAAGAGAACCCGATGATAGACCAGTTGCTGCGTGAGGCGCTGAATACCCGTATCGTGAACCGTTTCCTGGGCTATCAGGGCACTCCTGAGGCTGTCGACAATCAGGTTTATGCGTTATGGAACGTCTTGCAGAAGCGTAATTTCAGGTATAGTTCCGTGTCCAATACGAGTTTGTCCAGCAATGTGGTCTTTTCCCAGCGTGTCCGCACCTTCGATGACGCCTTGGAGTCTTCGCAAATCAACTGCGTGGACGGGAGTGTCCTGTTCGCTTCCCTGCTTCGCGCCATCAATATCGAACCGATATTGGTGCGTACGCCCGGGCATATGTTCGTGGGGTATTATACGGATGCGAATCACCGGGACATGAAGTTTCTGGAGACTACCATGATTGGCGATGTCGACTTGGATGACTTCTTTCCCGACGAGCAGCTGGACTCCACCATGGTGGGCAAGACGCAGAACCAGATGTCACGTATCACCTTCGACAAGTCTAAGGAGTATGCAAGCCGGAAATACAGGGAGAATGAAACGGGTATCCACTCGGGCAGGCTGAACTATATGTTTCTGGAAATTTCCAAGGACGTAAGAAGGCGGATACAGCCGATAGGGAAATGAGGAAAAGGCCGTGGGAAAAACAGACAGCCGGTTCTCCCGAACCGGCTGTCTCAATCATCATTATGAATGAAGACTATGCTTCTTGAAGCTTGTCTTCGATTATTTTATGCCATATTCTTCGTCAGTGGCGCAATCCCACCACACCGGATAGGAATTGATGGTATACTTGGTCGCTTCAGGATTTGAGTTTTCCCAGTTTGCCACGTTGTATAGTTGGTCGTAGCTCGGCTGTTGCAGGCGTCTGGGCCAATATCTGACATTTTGCGGGTCGGTGGTGTTCGGATAATGCCTTTCACCTTCGCTGTTAAACTCGAACGGACGTTTGAAATCGGGATAAATGTAGCCGAACTCAGGGTCTTTGGCTCCGTAATTGCAACGGCGCATATCGTTCCAGTTTTCCAGAGTCATGGACAGTGCCAAGAATTTCTGTTGCATGATTTGCGACAGTTTCAGCTCTGCTCCGTTTTGTGCTACGGCTGCACTCGACAAGAAGGCGGAGATTTCGGCTTCCGGAATCACTTTCTTACCCAATATCTGCGGATAGGTGGCGAGTTTCTCGTTCATCAGTTCCATGTGTGCGCGGATACCGTTCTTGTAGGCCACTTGTGCATCGTCCTTCCGCCCCATTCTGTAAAGTACCTCGGCTTTGATGAAGCACATTTCCGGATAAGTGCAGTAGTAGGCAGGAGCATCGGCGCGCAGTTGGAATACACCGGTTGAGATGACTCCGATTTGCTTGGCTGCTTCTTCTTTGGTCAAGTTTTTGGCTCCGTTGTAGCGGCACGCCAGATAGCGGTCGTCATTTTCATCTCCTTCGGTATCTACAATCCATGCCAGGCAGTCGGAGTAGACAGGCACGTAAATCGAGTCGCCTTGCCTTTTGGGGTCTTCGCTGGTCGTCCCCCAACGGTTAATCTTTCCTTGGGCGCTTTTCTGGCCGGTTTCATCGTAGGCGTAAATGTCAAATGCCACAGGGCCTCCCTGGAAACGAATATCGCTGCTCAAGTCTATTCCCTTGCTGCGTACAAACTGGATTTGGTCGTTGATTTTGAATTCACCGCTGGGCACCATGGCATCCGTACGTGGGTCTTCCACGCCGCTTCCGCCGGTGAAAGTGTTGGTCAGCAGGTCGATGTACCACTTGGTCAATCGGCTTGTTGTATTCGTGACATTTCCAAATACATTTCCATATACATTACCGGCAGTCTTCGAGTCGCTGATGTTCTGGAATCTCATGATTGTGTTGTCCGCATTGGATTGCGGAGCCTTTTCCAATTCGCTCAAGATACCTTGCGGGTCATATAAGTCGGCTTTCTTCGACAGTTTCAACATCCAGCGCGCTTTTAATCCGTGCGTCAGTTTCATCCAGGTGTCTACGTTTCCGCTATTCCACAAGTCACCTGCACTCAACTGTTCCGCCGTAGGTGCCTGTTGTTTCTGGAAGTCTTCCAGCGCTTCGTCCAGCAACCCCATACAGGCATAATAGACATCTTTTCCGCTATCGAACTTGGGGTTAGGAATACCCACCATGGATTCGGAGTAAGGGACTTCGCCATAGACGTCGACCATGGTCATGTATCCCCATGCCTTGATTACCTTGGCCGCTCCGGCGTAATGATAAGCACCGGTCTCTTCGGCTTTGGCTATCAGGTACGGGATGTTGTTCCCGCAGTAGACGAACCATCCTTGGTTGGGCCAGTTGCAGGAGGCTAAATTAGGATCCCATTTTATCAGGTAGTCGTTGTTAAGTGCACCGGCTGTCTTCGCCAGATTCTGTGTAAACCAGACTCCGCGTATTCCCGCCAGTTCATAGCAACCGCCGAAGTTGGCCTGGATGCCTTTCAAGCGCAATGAACAGGAAGGTACATTGGCGTTCGGATTATCGGGATTGTTGTTGATGTCCAAATAATCATCACAAGCACTCATGCTCCATACGGAAAGGAGTGCCATCAGTATATATTTAATCTTTTTCATACAATATCCTGTTTTATCGATTTATAAAAGCATTTTTAGAATGTCACGTTTACTCCGAATGACACACCGGCCGTGGCAGGAACACCGCAGTAGTCGATACCTACGGAACTGGAACCGACCGCTCCGGCTCCGGCAGCGCTTGTTTCAGGGTCCATTCCCTTGTAGTTGGTCCAGACAAGAAGGTTGGTTCCGGTCAGTGTGGCAGAAAGTCCATTGATGAATTTGGTCTTAGCCAGCCATTGTTTGGGGAATGTATATGAAAGCGAAACCGAACGTAAGCGCAACCAGTTGGTGTCTGTCATGAAGTTGGCGGATTCCAATGCGTGATAGCTTGCCCAGTAGTTCTGTATGATGGCTCTACCGCTTTTTGCATTGGGGTCGGAAGAGGGCACTTCGCGGCTGGCATCGTTCTTGTCGTAGAATTTGGTGGCATCGAAATTGAAGGTCTTTGCCGCATAAACCGGATTGTTATTGCTGTCTACTCCGGTTTGGACGACGCCGTCCATCACCAAATGCTCACGGTTCATGCTTCGCTTGCTCATACCGATGGAGGTCATGTAGTAGTCTGTCCCGTTGAACACATCGCCGCCGATGCGGAAGTCGAACAGAACGGACAGGCTCCAGTTTTTCCAAGTCAGGCTGTTGTTGAATCCGCCTGTCAGTTTGGATTCACGGTTACCTATTTCGTAGGTTGCCTTGCCGTCGGTGGTCGGCATACCGGAATTGGCATCCAATACGATGCGGCCTTGGTTGTCTCTCTTGTATTTGGAACCAGAGATTGCCATGAAGTTACCTCCTGCGAAGGAAGCGGCTTTGGCGTTTCCTACCTGTACGTCGGTCACATAAAGGATGTCAATGCCTTCCATCAACTCTTCCACCTTGCCTTTATTGTGTGCCAGGTTCAAAGTCGACTCCCATGTGAAATTGCGTGTTTCCACCGGTTTCCCTGTGATAGACAGCTCGATACCTTTGTTGGAAATGTTGCCGGCATTGACGGTTTCGAAAATGTAACCGGTAGCGTTACTTACGCGCGGGCTGAGCAGCTGGTTGTAGCTCTTGTTTGTGTAATAGGTGAAGTCAAATCCGATTCGCCCTTTCAGGAAGCGCATTTCCAGGCCGACTTCCGTAGATTTGGTCATTTCCGGTTTCAGGTTCTCGTTGCCATGAGTCCAGGAGTTTTCTATGCCGGAACCGCCGATGGTGGCAAATGGCGGGTCAAGGTAAGTGTTGGTCACATACGGGGAAGCGTCCTTGCCGACACGTGCCCAAGAAGCGCGGAGCTTGCCGAAAGAGAGGATGTCATTCTCCGGCAACAGTTCTGTGAATACGAATGCACCGCTGACAGAAGGATAAAAATAAGAACGGTTCTTTGTGGGCAATGTGGAAGTCCAGTCGTTACGTCCGGTCACCGTGACATATGCGACACTCTTATACCCGACGCGGAATTCTCCGTATGTACCCATCAGGCGGTGGCGGCTGTGTCCGGAAGCAAATGTGCGGTCCGATTCGGCGGCGTTGCTCATCGAGAAGAAGTTGTCGACCGTGAAGTTCCAGGCTTTGCGGCGTTGCGTCTCTATCTTTGTATCCTCTGCGGCATACCCCAACAACAGGTTGAAATCGAAATCACCGAACTTCTTGTTGAAGTTGGCCATCAGGTTCGAGGTCAGGTATTCGTAAGTGTAGTCGTTTTCGCTCAGCAAACCTCTTTGATATAATATGGGATATCCGGAACCCGGTTCAATCAGGCGGTTCCCTTTCGTGTCGTAACGGTCGATACCGGCCGTGTAGCTCAGTTTGAACCAATCGAAAACGTCATACTTGAGGTTCAGGCCTCCCGTGAAACGGGTGGTCTTGTCGTGTCCTTTGTTCTTGTTTACTACCCAGAACGGATTGTCGTAGTCGTCTTGCAACAGCTGTTCGGGGAAGATACGGTATTTGGTACCGTCTTCATTCAACCAATGTGTCACTTGTTCGTCGCGTGGCCAGGTGTAGATAGAGTTCATTGCACCTACGCCACCGATGTCATACAAACCGCCACCGGTCAGGGCCTTGTCGTTTTCTGCTACCGAGAAAGCCACGTTGGCGCCTACGGTCAGTTTGCCGTAACGCTGTTCACCGTTGAACCGGAACGTGTTTTTGGTATAGTTCGTTTCCGGAATAATGCCGGTCTGGTTGAAGCGGGAAGCCGACAGGTAGAAGTTTCCGTTTTTCGACCCGCCGGATACGCTGATGTTGTTGTCCCACGTAACGCCGGTCTTGAAGAAATCTTCAATATTGTTGTACATCGTCTCGCCTGCTCCGAACGCTTCGCCCCAGGAGTTCATGGTAGTGGAGCGGTCGAGTATGCCGTTGTCCAGATATACGCCTCTCTTGTATTTGTTTTGCTGTTCCGGAAGCCGGTTGGCCCAGTTGGCGGATATTTTGGAACTCAGATTAACCTCGACTTTGCCCTCCTGTCCTTTTTTCGTTGTGATGATGATGACACCGGCTGCCGCGCGCGAACCGTAGAGGGCAGAGGCAGCGGGACCTTTCAGCACCGACATATTTTCCACGTCTTCGGGGTTGATGTCCATTACGCGGTTGCTGTGTGTGGTGTTAGTGCGCAATGAACCGTCGAACCCGCTATTGCCTGCATCCGTTCCATTGTCGTAAATGATTCCGTCTACAACAAAAAGCGGCTGGTTGTCGCGTTCCAACGATGTACCTCCGCGGATAATGATGCTGGCTCCTTCTCCTGCGGCTCCACTGCCTTGCGTGATGTTGACACCGGCAACTTTTCCGTTCAATGAATTAATTACATTCGCACTTTTGTTTTTCAACAGTTCTTTGCTGTTGACATCCTGCACAGCATATCCCAAAGCTTTTTTCTCTTTCTTGATACCCATGGCCGTCACAACAACCTCGCTCAACGACTGGGTGTCGTCTTTCAGCGTAATCGTGTAGTTGCTTGCCGCTCCTACTTTCACCTCTTCCGTAGCATATCCGACAAATGAAACTACCAATGTGCTACCCATCGGAGCTCCTACCGAGAATTGTCCATTGATGTCTGTGACAGAACCCGTACCGGAACCTTTCACCAACACACTGGCTCCAATAATCGGTTCGCCTGTAGCATCCACAACTTTACCTGTGATTGTCTTGGCTTGCTGAGTACTCTGGGAACTTGGCAGTATGTTCTAAGAACCGGAAATTCGCTTCCGAAAGTTTGTTCCCAACTTGCGGATATGCGTTCCCAGGTTGCGGATGTCTGTTCCAAGGCTTGGAACAGACGTTCCAAGTGTGAAAACAAAAGTTATACTTAACATTTGAAATGTTTAGAACGAACATTTTAGAACTTTTTCATGAACACTTTGTAACTTTTTTATTAAGTGTTTCAACGAGAAAAGTGATGTTTTCTACTCATAGATGTATACGCGCGGTTTCTATAATATATAGATGACTGCTGTCTCGAACCAATGTTGACACGGCTGAAAAAGAGTACATCTTAGCCAAAGGTTGAATGGAAAATCCATGATACGTAGTTCTTAATATTTGTTTTTATATGTTTCGCTGTTTAGCAAAATGTTTTTCATGATTATTAAGAAACTGTTATTCCCTTAACAATCCCGTGTTTTCTGGAAATTCCATAAAATAGTTAATTGAAAGCCGAAAATGCGTGCTGTTTTCCATGGATGCTGTTCTTGTGTAAGAAATAATAAGATTTGTTGTTATATGTTCAATAACATAGAAAAGCCATAAATACAATCATATTAATATTTGTTTAATATATTTTAAACTATCAAGTATTTGATTTGCCAAACAAATTCATAAATTTGCAAACAAATCCAAATAAATCAAGCTTATGAAAAGAAATTATTGCTTATCATTAGTGTTGCTTGCATTGTTTGGGATGTCTGCACCTTGTTCAGCTGTTGCTGCTGATAATGTGCCAAGTTCCCAGAGTACTTCGGCAAGTTTCAAAGCTCTACGGCGCCTGCATTGAGTGCCGGTGACTTGTGGAATGAGGGAAAGGTGGAAAAATGTATTAAGTTGTGTTATGGTCCGAAGTCGCGTTATTTGCTGAAACTCTCTTTGATAAGGCTAAAGGCGGTTTTGTGATTACGTATGGTTTGTCCAAGGCGTCTGCCGATGCAAAGGCTGACTTTATTGCAAACGCAAAGGCCATCCATAAAACAACGTAGGAGGGTGATAAGCTGACAGTTGCCTATCAAGTAGGTGCGGCCTATTGCAATACTACAGACTACAAGCGTGCAGGCGATACGATTCCTTATGTATATGTAGCCGGTACAGGTACTTTCTAATCAGCGCTTATAAGGCAAGTGGTGCCGTATGCCAGTCGGCCGGTGCTTTGACCCTGTTCGAGATTATGCGGCAGAAGCTGATAGCAATGGGTATCAATACGGAAATCTGGAATGATATGCGCCGTTTGGACTACAGCAAGGTGTATGTCGACTACTAACGTCCGGCTGAAAGCATCCAACAAACAGGCCATGACAAACCCGATTTGGTCGTGTCTGGTTTGGTGGGATTGCGCATCGGACAATGAGTATTACGGATACATCAAGTAGGGTTATAAACTCTGTAGTTTATAGAATGTTAATTTAAATATCTTAAAATGTTGACGTACATATTGTTTCATTCACTATCTTTGTGCACGAATAAAGAAGAAGTAAAATGGCATAATTAATATTGGAGACCCTAAACAGTCTTCATTCATAGATGATGATTGGAACAGCCGGTTCGTGAGAATCGGCTGTTTTTTGTTGGGATTGTTTGCATATCAATAGCGGTAATGCTATTTTTGCAGGAAAGAAGTCATTTAGTCAATGAAATATGAAGCAAGGTAAGAAATTTATCTCTCCGGGGGCATGGTTCTCTATGATGTATCCGGCGGAGTGGAACGAATTTGAAGACGGGGAAGGTTCTTTCCTGTTTTATAATCCTAACGAGTGGACCGGCAATTTCCGCATATCGGCATACAAGGGAAACGCGACTTACGGCAGAGAGGCCGTCGGGCAGGAACTGAAGGAGAATCCTTCGGCGGCACTTGTCAGCGTGGGCCGGTGGAAGTGTGCATACAGCAAGGAAATGTTCGAAGAGGAAGGAGTGTATTATACTTCTCACCTTTGGATAACGGGAATGGACGATGTCGCTTTCGAATGCTCGTTCACGGTGCGCAAGGGAGAACCGGTGGCAGAGGCCGAGGATGTCATCGCTTCGTTGGAAGTCCGCAAGGCCCGTCAGAAATATCCGGCAGAGATTATTCCGGTGCGCCTGTCCGAAATCTATCAGATAAACGAAGCGTACGAGTGGGTGAGCACCACCGTGAAAGAACTGCTGAAGAAAGACTTCCAGGGACAGGAAGAAGACATCGCCCATATGCAGCAGCTGGTGGACAACGGCAGTATCGGTGCCAAGAAGCGTGAGGCGTGGTTGGCAATGGGCATTACGCTGTGTGTCATCCTTGCCAACGAAGTAGACGGCCTGGAGTGGCGCACGCTCATCGACGGCAACCGCGAGGCACCCGTTCTGGCAAATGCGGCAGGCGACACCGTGATAGACCCGATGAAGCTGGCATGGAGCAGAGTGAAAGCCGGAGAAACCTGCAATCTTGCAGAGATTTACAAAAACCTGCTTGCTTAATGTTTAATACCCGACTCTCTCAGTGCTCAATTTTTTTAATTCTTAATTTTTAATTCTCAATTCTCAATTCAACAAGTTTTGGCAGCAGTAAATTCAATCCTTCAGGTAGAGAACCTTACCAAGTCGTTTGGCGACTTAATCCTGTTCGAACATATATCTTTGGGTCTGTCCGAGGGGCAGCGCGTAGGACTTATCGCCAAGAACGGCAGCGGCAAGTCCACATTGCTTAACATACTTTCCGGCAAGGAGGGGTACGACAACGGTACCATCTCTTTCCGGCGCGACATCCGGGTCGGCTATCTGGAGCAAGATCCCCGTTATCCGGCAGGGCTGACCGTGCTGGAAGCCTGCTTCCACCATGGCAACAGTACCGTAGAACTGATTAAAGAGTACGAGCGCTGCATGGAGACCGAGGGACATCCCGGACTGGACGAGATTCTGGTGCGCATGGACCATGAGAAAGCCTGGGAGTACGAACAGAAAGCCAAGCAAATCCTTTCACAACTCAAAATCCGTGACTTCGACCAGTCGGTAGAGTCCCTCTCGGGCGGGCAGCTGAAACGCGTGGCGCTTGCCAATACACTCATCACCGAGCCCGACCTGCTGATATTGGACGAGCCTACCAACCACCTGGACCTCGATATGACCGAGTGGCTGGAGGAGTATCTGCGCCGCACCAACCTCACCCTGCTGATGGTGACGCACGACCGCTATTTCCTCGACCGCGTCTGTTCGGAGATTGTCGAAATAGACAACCGCCTTCTCTACCAATACAAGGGCAACTACAGCTACTACCTGGAGAAGCGCCAGGAACGCATCGAAGCCAAGACCGTGGAGATAGAGCGTGCCAACAACCTCTACCGCACGGAGCTCGAATGGATGCGGCGGATGCCGCAGGCACGGGGCCACAAGGCGCGCTATCGCGAAGACGCCTTCTACGAACTGGAAAAAGTGGCGAAGCAACGTCTCAACAACGACAACGTGAAGCTGGATGTGAAGGCGTCCTACATCGGCAGCAAGATATTCGAGGCTGACCATCTGTGCAAGTCGTTCGGCGACCTGAAGATACTGGATGATTTCTCCTACATCTTCGCCCGCTACGAAAAGATGGGCATCGTGGGAAACAACGGTACAGGCAAGTCCACCTTCATCAAGATACTGATGGGGCAGGAGCAGGCGGACAGCGGTACGCTGGACATCGGCGAGACCGTCCGCTTCGGCTACTACTCGCAAGACGGCTTGCAGTTCGACGAGCAGATGAAAGTCATCGACGTGGTGCAGGACATTGCGGAAGTGATAGAACTGGGCAACGGCAAGCGGCTGACGGCGTCGCAATTCCTGCAACATTTCCTTTTTACGCCCGAGACGCAGCACAGCTATGTCTACAAGTTGAGCGGTGGCGAGCGCCGCCGCCTCTATCTTTGTACGGTGCTGATGCGCAATCCGAACTTCCTGGTGCTGGACGAGCCCACCAACGACCTCGACATCGTGACGCTGAACGTGCTGGAAGAGTACTTGCAGAGTTTCAAAGGGTGCGTCATCGTGGTGAGCCACGACCGCTACTTCATGGATAAAGTGGTGGACCACCTGCTGGTGTTCAACGGCGGTGGCGATATCCGCGACTTCCCCGGCAATTACACCCAATACCGCGACTGGAAAGACGTGAAAGCCGCCCAAGAGCGGGAGAAGGAACGCGAAGCGGAAAAGATGCGGGAGGACAAGAGCACGAAAGTGCGGCTGAACGAGAAGCGCCGGATGTCGTTCAAGGAGAAACGCGAGTTCGAACAGCTCGAGCAGGACATCGCCGCGCTGGAGGCCGAAAAGAAGTCCATCGAAGACGCGTTGTGCAGCGGCACGCTCTCCGTAGAGGAGCTGACGGCAAAGTCGAAACGCCTGCCGGAGCTGACAGACCTGATTGACGAGAAGACGATGCGTTGGCTGGAACTGAGCGAAATCGAAGAGAAGTGAAGAATGAAGAATGAAGAATTGGGAAGGAGTATGGAAGGAATGGAAAGAAAGGGACGATTGGGAAATTTGACGAACTATCACAGCCATAGCCTGTTTTGCGACGGGCGTGCAGGTATGGAGGACTTTATACGGTTTGCCTTGAGCGAGGGATTCACTTCGTACGGCTTTTCATCCCATGCCCCGCTGCCGTTCCCTACGGCGTGGACCATGGAATGGGACTGTATGGACGACTACCTGGCGGAATTTCATCGGATGAAACAGAAATATGCCGGGAAGATAGAGATTTATCTCGGCTTGGAAATCGATTACCTGAACGAGGAAAGCAATCCGTCCGCCGCCCGCTTCCGGGCGCTTCCGTTGGACTACCGCATCGGTTCCGTGCATCTGTTATATAATGAGAAGTCAGAAGTGGTGGACGTGGATGTTCCTGCCGATGCTTTCCGTCAAATTGTGGACAAACACTTTGGCGGCGACCTGGAGTCGGTAGTGCGCCAATATTACCGGCGGTTGAGGCGTATGCTGGCGCTGGGTGGTTTCGACATCGTGGGGCACGCGGACAAGATGCACTACAATGCCGCCTGCTATCGTCCCGGCTTGCTCGACGAACCTTGGTATGATGCGCTTGTCCGGGAGTACTTCGAGGATATCGCCGCGCGTGGCTATCAGGTGGAAATCAACACCAAAGCCTATCACGACTTGGGGACGTTCTTTCCCAACGAACGCTATTTCTCTTATCTGCATGGACTGGGCGTGAAAGTTCAAGTGAACAGCGACGCCCACTATCCGGAACTCATCAATAACGGCCGCCCCGAAGCCTTGCGGGCATTGAAGCGGGCAGGGTATGAGACGGTGATGGAACTGCACGGCGGCGCGTGGAGGGAAGTGCCGATAGGCTTATAGCGATAAAAGGTTGATAGTATAAAATTGTCGGTCTTTATTCTCATAACATATTGGGGTACGGCTTGTGGATATGTCCATAAGCCTTTTTATTTATCTTGAACAGTACAAACCATCCATATACAACTCACGATTGACTATATATTCTTAAATATTCTGATGCAGTTATTATATTTATATGTTTGGTATAAAATTGATAGACATTGAGATATATCTGCAATGGCATTATGAACGATGTGGCTATCTTTGTTAAAATTAAAACTGAAAATCTATATTATGAATGTACTGAAGATTTTGTTGAATATCTATTCGAAGATGTTGTCATCATTGGTAGGTGTACCCGTTGGAGATTTTTTTATTGGAAGTTATTATTTCTCAAAACAGAAATGCGCCTTGGTATTGAGAGGAAAGGAAATTCATTGTACTCATCAAGATTGTTTGTTACTAATCGCTTTCATGGAGTCTGAAGATAGATTTCTTTCTTATGAGGAGATTGCGAAAACTTGTTTATGGCCTTCAGAGGTTTGTGGGCTGAATGAGCGGCGTAGAACAGCTGTGTCCCAATTAAGAAAATTATTTATAGATTCTACTGTAGAAATAAAATCTGTAAGAAACAGAAGAGGGTATCAATTGACTGTTGTAAAAAGGAGAAAAAATGGTTCACGCTTTTCTCACGCTTTTCTCACGTTTTTCTCACGATTTATATGAGAAGATTTTCTTTATGTATTCTTATTTTTATGCGGTGATTATTATATCTTGAATTACAATATACTGGAATAGAACATTGATTGTGATACTCAAATTTCTATATAATGTTTAATATTAAATTTTACCGCTAATGAGAAAAATGTTTTTTGTAATTGTTACATCTTCTGTAATAGCAATAGTTTTTGCTATTTACAATAAGATGAATGAAGCTGATCGGTTGTCTGAATTGTCGTTGATGAATTTAGATGCGTTAGCAGACATTGAATATGAGGATCCTTGTATTGAGTGGGTTACTAAAGTATGTTATGAAAAGTTCACTAATGAGAATGATCCAAATGTTTATTATGCAACTTGTTCAGGTTCTTCAACGGTTGTAGGTGGTATGTTGGAGTGTGGTGCTGTTACAGGTCGTAAGCCAATGTATCCTTTCTCGGGAAAGAAGTGTTTGGAATGTGTTCGTACTGCCGGTGGGGACGAAGTTGGGTAAGAATAATTCTATTTCTGTAATTTATAGTCGCATTGTCAGTAGGGGAGTCTGTAGCATTCCTTTACTGACTTTGGTGGCTGAATTTCTATAAATTAGAATCGCTATTTTATTGTGAAACCGAAAATATACTAAAATGCAAAATCGAAAAAATGTAATATTTGTGGCTTTTGTTGTGTCGTTTTTATGTATTTCTTGTAATAAGCAACAGAAAAGCACCATGCGGAGTGTGACAGAATTTGTTAATGTTGATTCGTTACAGGCTGTTGAGTTAGACGGAGTAAACATTGATTTTAATTTGCTTTGTCCATTAGACATACAATGTGTAGATACTATGTTGCTGTTTTTTGAGGATTATGAAGGTGCTATGATAAAAGCTTATGGACTGCAAAGTAAACGCTTTTTAGGAAGTTTCTTGCGTAAAGGTGGAGGACCAAATGAGGTAGCTTTGTGTTCTGGATTCAGGCAGACTCTCAGTCATGTTGATTCTTCAAAAATTATTATACAATCCTATCCTCAATATTTGGCTATATTAGATTTGTATAAAAGTCTGCAAGAAGAACGCACAGTTTACGAACACAAGTATAGTTTCAGGGATAATCAGCGTAATGCGGTTTTTATAGCTTCTGATGCGGTTTATTACATTGATAAAAATACATTGTTGTTAACTAAGAATCCGGAACGAAGTGGAAAGTCTGATGATTATAATGTTTATTTTGAACTGTATGATTATAGGAATAATCATGTTATAAACAGTTTCTATGCAACCAATCTTCCTTTTATCCCTAATGCTGCCCTACTGTATAGAGGGGCACAATGTATAAGTGCGGATTATAAAAAAGTTGTGATATTTATGTACTATATGCCGATGTTCTCCATAACAGATATTGACACTGGAACATCCCGGCAGATTTATCCATTCGGTAAAAAAAATAACTTGCAAGCATATATTGATGAACCAGGGGAGTTTTATAAGGATGTGTATTGTACAAAACATCGTATTGTGGCTTTGTATAAAGATGGAATTCAATTGGGTGATAAGGAGACTTCTCCTTCCTATTTTCATGTTTTTGACTGGAATGGGAATTTGTTGTATAAAATAAGGGTAAAGGATGATATTAAGTGTTTTTCCTTAGATGAAAAAAGCGGAACGGTTTATGCCGCAATGATGAACGATGAAGAGGTAAAGCAATATGATATGAAACGATATATAATAGAATAGTTTTATGAAGTATATTGTATATTCATTTTTAGTATTGTTTTTGTATTCATGTGCTGGTCAAAATAAAGAAAAAATAGCACTGATATTGGGCGAATGGCAAGGTAAAGAAATCGTTTTTCAAAGAAATCCTATATTTATTCAAGGAAATGATACTGTTGATTATTTGAAACAAACGAAATATAAAATGTTGATTTATACAGATTCAATAGGCTGTGTCGGTTGTAAATTACGTTTGGGGGATTGGAGAAGATTTATGGCATATATTGGAACGATTACTGATGAGCAAATTCAGTTCTTATTTTTCTTTTCTCATCTTAGTGTTGCAGCAGTAAACAATGTATTGAAAGATTATGAATTTAAAATTCCGGTATGTGTTGATGTAAAAGATAGCATAGGAATATTAAATGATTTTCCAAAAGATTTGCGATATCAAACTTTCTTATTGGATGATAAGAATAGAGTATTAATAGTTGGTAATCCAATATATAATCCTCAAATAGGTTACTTGATTTCCGATGTTTTAAAAGGTCAAGGTTTGAAAGTTAGACAATCTAAAAAGCAAACATCAGTACACTTAGGTTCTGATATATTGAATTTTGGAAAGTTTATGCATCGGGAAACAAAGAAAAAGGAACAGCTTATAATTCAAAACGTAGGAGATGTTCCTTTGACTGTCAATGATATTATAACATCGTGTGATTGTATCTCATTAGAATGTGATAACAGTTCTGTATCACCAGGTGAAGATCTTGTTTTAAATATTTCATATCAACCGAAAAGAAGTGGATATTTTGAGGAAACAGTAACTGTGTATTGTAATTCAGCATCATCTCCTCTTATAATAAAAATAAAGGGTAAATGTATGTAAACTTACGCTGTATGAAGATCATAGAAGTAAGAAGTCGAAAATATTTAGCTTGTGGTTTACTTCTGATTGGAGTATTGGGAGTGTTAAGCTCTGTTTGTGCATATACTGCAGATATTCCTGCGGGGGAAATGTCCTTTCAATATTTATGGGCGGGAAAAGCCAATAGGTTATTTGCGATTTGTGGAATAGTTTCAATTATAATATATCCTAAGGTTCATCTTTATCTACAGCGATTTGTAACGTGGAGTTTGATTTTATGGGGGTGTATAGAAGTCTTTTGGGGATTAGGGCAATTATTGGGTCTTCTTTCTCCTAATCACTATTTATTTTCAATAACAGGTTCCTTTTATAATCCGGGTCCTTATAGTGGATATTTGGCAATGATTTTTCCAATAGTATTATATGAATTTCTGTGTGTAAGTGATGTGATAAAAAACAAAAGAACAAGTGTTACATATTATTCACTTTGTGTAATAATATCGCTATTGATTTGTATGTTATTAATAGGGATGAGCCGTGCTTCATGGTTTGCTGTGTTAATTTCTTGTTTTTTTGTGTGTAGCATACATTATTCTTGTTTTAATAGTCTAAGAGAAAAATGGCATTTATATTGCAAAAGGATGATTGTGTGTGTAATTTGTATTTTTATTACTCTTTCAATATGTTGCTTGGGTGTTTATTATTTAAAAAAAGATTCTGCTGACGGTCGGTTGTTTATATGGAAAATAACATCTTTGGCAATCAGTAAAAGACCTTCAGGATATGGAGAAGATAGTTTTTTTAAGATTTATGGTGAGACACAAGAAGGATATTTTAAAAGTGGAAATTACTCAAAGAAAGAAGAGTTTGTAGCCGGAAGTCCACAATATGCTTTTAATGAGTATTTGAGAATCGCTTTAGAGTATGGTATATTTGTGTTAATTGTCTGTTTGTTAGTGTTGTACTATTGTTTATCAGAAGGATTGAAAAGAAAATATGTTGGGCTATGCGGAGCAATTCTATCTTTAATGGCTTTCTCGCTGTTTTCTTATCCGTTGTCATATCCATCTATTGTAGTAACGGCTATTGTATTATTATTAACTTGTGTGAGTGAAAAATCTTCTATTGTATTTATTGTTTTTTGCTTATTTATAGGGGGCATAGGTGTCTGTTGGGACAATGAAGATACTTATATGTCAGATAAAAAATGGTATAGATGTAGAAAACTGGGTAAATTATGTGGTGATGAATTTGTTAAGGCGGAATATGATAAATTGTATTTAAAATTAAAAAAATCTGGTACTTTTTTATTTGAGTACGGAAAATGTTTAAGCCGATTGGGAGACTATGATAAATCTAATGAAATTTTGAAAGAGGCCGAAAAATATAATTGTGACCCGATGATTTTGAATATCATTGGAAAAAATTATCAGAAACAAGCAAATTATGTGAAAGCAGAGGAGTATTTTATTCGTGCCATATATCGTTTACCTAATAGGATTTACCCTTATTATTTGTTGGCAAAATTGTATGCAGAACCAGCTTTTTATTCTCCAGAGAAATATGCTAATATGAAAAAGATTGTGTTGACAAAGAGGCCTAAGGTATATTCAATTGCAATACAAGAAATGCGTGATGATTTAAATAAAAATTATTTTCAATATAGGCAGTCTATAAAAGAGATACAATGAGGGAGGTGTGTCGAACGATGACACACCTCCCTCGTATTATTTCTTCAGCAGAAACTCCTCGATTGCTTTCTTGTAGGTCGCTTTGTCGGCAGCTCCGCGGAACAGTTGCGGTTCGCCCTGCATCGGGATGAAGACGAACAAGGGGATGCTGGTGGCATTGAACAGGGCTGCCAGTTCTTTCTCCTTGTCTACGTTGACTTTATATATCACGATTCGTCCGGCATATTCTTTTGCCAGCTCCTTCATGATGGGAGCGGTCATCCGGCAAGGTCCGCACCAGTCGGCATACAGGTCGATGATGGCAGGTTTGCTGCCTTTGTACTTCCACTCCTGAGACTTTTCGTAGTCGAATATGTCGTTGATGAACATCGTCTTGTCCATTACGATTACATCGCCGTCCTGGGCAGCCTTCTCGCTTTCCTGAACGCTCTTGGGCGTTTCCGTTTGTTTCCGGTTGCCCCCATCGGTACAAGCGTACGTCAGTACGCTTGATAGGATGAGAGCCGCCATAGCTATGATTTTCCTCATTTTCTTTCTTTATGAATGTTGTTCGATAATGGCTTTCAGTTCTTTGGCTGCGATTACGCCCGAGTGGCGCCATACGGCTTCACCTTTCTTGAACAGGATGAAGGTAGGCACGGCTTGTATGCGGTAGCTTGTTGCCAGTTCTTCGTGCTGGTCGACGTCTATCTTTACGATGCGGGCGGCATCGCCTACCTCTTTTTTCAGTTCTTCCAATACGGGGTGCATGGCTTTGCATGGTCCGCACCAGGTGGCGAAGAAGTCCACCAAAACGGGTTTGTCCGATTGTATCAGTTCTTCAAATTTTTCCATGATTCTTATTGTTTTATGGTTTATGAATATATAACGGGGTGAGCGGGAGAATTGTTCACCGTTCCTTGCGGCGGTGATGATAATCCATCCTCCCTTTCCCTCACCAATCGTTGATAGTTGATAGTTAATAGTTGATCGTTGATCGTTGATCGTTGATCGTTGATAGTTAATCACTAATCACTATAGCACTAATCACTAATCGTCATTTCCTTGATAAGATGCGATGCACCGGCAAACTTGTCGATGATGAACAACGTATAGCGAATGTCCACGCAAGCGGCACGCTGCGATGATGGGCGGAAAGCGATATCGCCCGTCAGACCTTCGTAGTTGCGGTCGAATCCCGTGCCTATCAGCTCGCCTTTGGCATTGAACACGGGGCTGCCGGAGTTGCCGCCCGTATTGTCCGTGTTCACGATGAAGCAGACAGGCATTTCGCCGTCGGGCATGGCATAGCGCCCGAAGTCTTTAGCCTGGTACAGTTGCTTCAACTTGGCGGGAACCACGAACTCCCAGTTGTCCGGGTCTTCCTTTTCCATGGCACCCTTCAGCGTGGTGTAATAGTTGTATTCCACGCCATCGGCGGGCCGGTAGGGCAGTACGCGTCCGTAGGTCAGGCGCAGGGTGGAGTTGGCATCGGGGTAGATGGGCGTACCGGCAGCTTGCTTCATGTCCATCATGCCTTTGACCCACACCTTGTGGGCGGCGTTGTAGTTGCGGTTGGCGTCCATCATGGCGATGGAGGTCTGCAACAGGCCGTCGGTGATGGAATATTTGAACAGTATCATCCAGTCAGCACCAATCCTGTACAGGCTTGGCTTTCGGATGAATTTGTCGAAGTTCTCTTTGCTGCCGAAGATGGAGTGCTCGAAGCAGGCATCGACGAAGGCGTCGCTGTCTCCCTTGAAACGCTTGTCGATGACCTTGAAGATGCCGATGCGCTGTTCGGCAGGGATGTACTTCATGTAGGTCTGCAACATCTTTTTTCCTACCATCCGCTCTACTTCGGGGAAGGGGACGGAGGCGAAATAGTCGTCGGCAGCAGTCTGAAGAGTGTCGGCGGCGGCTTTTATCCGGGCTTTGTCCTTGCTCTTCAGGGCGGCTACCAGGGGGGCGGTGTTCGGGATACGCATGAAGTCGAGTCCCGTGACGAGCGCTTCCTGGATGGCTTGCTGGTGGTAGAGTGCGGGGCGGCGGTGTTTCACGATGTCACGTATCTGGTCGAATGCCTGCTGGTAGGAATTGTCGTTCAGGGCGCGTCCGCGGGCAAGGAGTTGCTCCTGCTGCGCGCGTTTCGTGTCCAATACCTTCAGGCGGACCAGTCCCTCGTTCATGCCGATGGCGTTCTTCCAGTAGTTGGCGCTGGAGGCGTACTTGCTGGCGTAGTGGATGCGCACGGCATCGTCCTTCAGCATCTGCTCCATGAGGGTTTTCTGGCGGACGTCGCGCACGTGGTGGCGCATGAAGTTGGTGGTCTGCATCCGCTCTTCCACTTCATCGGAAATCATGTAGCGCCAGTTGCGTCCGGGGAATCCCATGATGAATGTGAAGTCACCTTCGCGGTAGCCGGCAAGGCTGATGGTGAGATGCTTCTTCACTTGCAGGGGAACGTTGTCGGGGCTGTATGCCGCCGGTTGCCCGTTCTTGTCGGCGTAGATGCGGAAGAGGGAGAAGTCGCCCGTATGGCGCGGCCACATCCAGTTGTCCGTGTCGGCACCGAACTTTCCGATGGAGGAGGGGGGAGCGCCCACCATGCGGATGTCGCTGTAGGTGGTCTTGACGAAGAGGTAGTACTTGTTTCCGCCGTAGAAGGCTTTCAGTTCCAGCTTGCGTCCGGGTGTCATCTCGATGTTCTCTGCTTGGGCGAAGCGTTTTGCCACGGTGGCGAGGTATTTGGGCGAGAGGTAGTTCGTGCCGTTCGGGTCGGGGTCTGTCTTCAACTGGGCGTTGACGTAGTCCGTCACGTCCATTATCTCGTCGATGTAGGTGATGGTGAGTCCCTTGCAGGGAAGTTCTTCTCCGCGCGACATGGCCCAGAAGCCGTCGGTCAGGTAGTCGTGTGCTACCGAGCTGTGCTGCTGGATGTAGCGGTAGCCGCAGTGGTGGTTGGTCAGCACCAGGCCTTCTGCCGAAATGACCTCGCCTGTGCAACCGCCGCCGAAGTGCACTACCGCATCTTTCAGGGCGATGCCGCCGGGGGTATAAATCTCTTCGGTGGGGATAAGAAGCCCGAGTTCGGTCATGGCCACCTCGTTCTGTTGTTTGAGGTTGGGCAGCATCCACATACCTTCGTCGGCGTGTGCCGAAAGGATGCCGGATGTCAAGAATAATGATAATAGGATTCGTCTCATGTGAATATGTGTTAGAAAAGGTTTTGAGAAGGGGGTAATTCAGTATACGACTGAATAGGGTTCAGTATACGAGTGAATGCCATTCAGTATACGACTGAATGCCATTCACTCGCGTCCTCTTCTGTAGAGCGGGCTCCGGTTATTCGATAATGTTCATTTCTTTTATCAGATGACCGCAGCCGCCCAGCTTCTCGAGGATGAAGAGCACATAGCGGATGTCCAGTGCGATGCAGCGTTGCAGGTTGTTGTCGAAGTTGATGTCGCCGCTCAGCGATTCCCAGTTACCGTCGAACGCGCAGCCGATGAGCTCTCCTTCGCCGTTGATGACGGGGCTGCCGGAGTTTCCGCCGGTGATGTCGTTCGTGGTCAGGAAGCAGACGGGCATCGTGCCGTCGGCCATGGCGTAGCGTCCGAAGTCCTTGTTGAGGATAAGCTCCTTCAGCTTGGCAGGTACGTTGAACTCACGGTTTTCAGGATTCTCTTTCTCAAGAATGCCGTCGGTGGTGGTGTAGTAGGTGTAGCGTATGGCATCGCGCGGGCTGTATGATTTTACGTTGCCGTAGGTCAGGCGCAACGTGAAGTTGGCATCCGGATAGGACGGCACGGGCAGCTTCATTTCGCCCAAGCCGCGGATGTACGCCTTATGCAGCAGGTCCAGCCCGTCGCTCAATGCTCTCTCTTCGAGGATGACAGCTCTCAGTTTCTCTATCTTCGAACGTGAGTAGGCTGTGGCGGGGTCGCGGTCGATGGCTTTCGCCGTGGGTTTCTTCATGAATTTGTCGAAGTTGGCACGGTTGGAGAGGATGGAGTTGTCGTAAACGTCGTTCACGAAAGCATCGTAGTCGCCTTTGTACTTGTCGCGGATGGTCTGGTAGAAGGCGGGCAACTGCTCCGGTTGCAGCTTCTGGGCCAAAGCGGGCAGGATGGCTTTTGCCACGGCGCGGTCCACTTCGTGGTCGTAGTCCTTGTTGTGGATGCTGCCGAACACCTCTTCCAGCTGGGCTTTGGCGGCTGCGATGGCCGAGTCGTTCTTCTCTTCCAATGCTGTCTTCAGGTTGTCCATCACCATATAGGGGCTGCCAAATTCGATGGCGCCGTTCAATGCCTCGTACAGGTAGTTGACTTGGCGGGCAACGGGCATTCTCCGGGCGATGATGCCGTCAATCTTCTCTACCACGCCTTCGTATTCGGGTTTGCCTTGGGCAAAGGCGGCGAACCGTTTTTCCTGTTCGGCTTTGGTGCCCAACACGTTGTTGTCGATGATGGCCTTGTTCATGCCGATGGAGTTCTTCCAGTAGTTGCTGCTGCCTGCAAACTTGCTGGCATACTGGATGCGGGTCTTGTCGCTGGCATCCATATACCGGCGCAGCACTTCGAGGCGCACGCCGCGCATATCAATCATTGCCTGGTTGCTGGTCTCCATGCGCTCTTTCACTTCCGATTGGGTGAGGTAGCGGCTGGTGCGTCCCGGGAATCCCATAATCATGGCGTAGTCGTTCTCCTGCAATCCCTTGATGGAGATGGGGAGGAACTTCGGGGTCTTCAGCGGTACGTTGGCGGCGCTGTACTCGGCAGGTTCGCCGTTCGGGTCGGCATAGATACGGAACATGGAGAAGTCGCCCGTGTGGCGCGGCCACATCCAGTTGTCCGTTTCGCCGCCGAACTTGCCTACCGAGGAGGGCGGGGCGGCTACCATGCGCACGTCGCTGTATACCTTATAATAAAAGAGGTAGAACTTGTTTCCCGCATAGAAAGGCAGTGCGCGGACCTCGATGCCCGGCTTGCCTTTCAGGTCGCTCTTTTCCAGTTCTTCCTTGGCGAGTTTGCCGAGGAACGGGGCGGTCAGCGCTTCGACTTCCGTCACTTCGCCTGCCTTGACTTTCCCGTTCACAAGGTCGGTGATGTCCGTGATGCGGTGCACGAAGCGGAACTTCAGTCCCGGGGTAGGCAACTCCTCGTTGCGGTTCTTTGCCCAGAAACCGTCGGTCAGGTAGTCGTGTTCCACCGAACTGTGCTGCTGGATGGCGCCGTAGCCGCAGTGGTGGTTGGTGAGGATAAGCCCTTCCGGTGAGATGATTTCGCCGGTGCAACCGCCGCCGAAGATGCCCACGGCGTCTTTCAGTGACACGCCGTCCGGGTTGTAAAGGTCGTCGGCTTCGAGTTTCAGTCCTTGTTTCTTCATCAGGTCGATGGAGTTCTGCTGTTTCATGAGTTGCAGTAACCACATTCCTTCGTCTGCACGTGCCGAGCAGACAGTCAGTGCGGCAATAGCCGCAATCAGATACTTTTTCAATTTCATTTTTCTTATTGGTTTACTTGATGATTTTTAGTTGAATTTTCCTTCTCGGATAGCTTCCATGATGTTGGCGGGCGGACGCTGGTTCAGCAGTTCCTGTTTCATGAAGTCCATGTAGGGCGCCACGTGCCTGAAGAACTTCCGGTATCCGGCGCAGAGGTAGTTCAGTCCCGGTTCGCCGTCCGCTGTGTGTGCGAACCGGTTTTTGGGACATTCGCCGTTGCAGGCAAACAGCCATTCGCACTCCCGGCACTGGGTGGGGAGCGATTGCTGCTTCATCAGGCCGAAGGCTTGTTGCCGTTCGCCGTACATCATCTCTACCAACGTCTTCTGATAGATGTTTCCCAACTTATATTCCGGGAATACGAAATGGTCGCAGGCGTACACATCGCCGTTGAACTCCATCACGCCGGCGTGTCCGCAGGTCTTTGCCATGGAGCACACGCCGGGTTGTTCGCCTATCCAGTTGGCAAGGGTGGAGTCGAAGAGCTGGATGTAGTAGGTTCCCACATCCTGTTTCACCCATTCGTCGAACAGCGTGCAAAGGAAGTTCCCCCACTGCTCGGGGCTGACGGAGAAGTCCGCCAGTTCGGTGGCTGCCGTCTTGTCTGCCAGCGAGGCAAGGTGGCGTCCGTCCTGATGGGGTGTAATCCGTTCCACAATGGGGGCAAACTGGATGTAGTGTGCGCCTATCTCTTTGAAGAAATTGTAGAAGTCGAGCGGGTAGTCGGCATTGAAGTCGTTCACTACTGCCATGGCATTCCATTCCACGCCATGCTTCTTCAGCAGGTTGATGCCTTGCATTACTTTGACGAAAGAGGGCTTCCCGAGCCTGTTCTTGCGGTATTCGTCGTGAAATTCCTGCGGCCCGTCGATAGAGACGCCTACCAGCCAGTTGTTCTCCTTGAAGAACGCGCACCACTCGTCGGTGAGCAGCGTGCCGTTCGTCTGTATGCAGTTGTCGATGGTCCGTCCGTTGGCATACTTCTTCTGCAACTCCATGGCCTTTTGGTAGAAAGAGAGCGGGCGCATCAGGGTTTCTCCGCCGTGCCAGGTGAACAGCACCTGCGGCATTGTCTGCGAATTGATGTATTCTTCGATGAACTTCTCCAGCAGCTCGTCACTCATCACGTGTTTGGGGTTATTTACGTACAGTTTGGACTTCTCCAGGTAGTAACAGTAATCGCACGCCAGGTTGCATACAGCTCCTACGGGCTTGAGCATTACATAGAGAGGTTTGGCGAAAGGGGCATAGGTTGACATTGTATTCCTCTGATTTTTATTAGTATGATTGTGCAAAAATACGTAAACCAAATGAAAATACCTTTCTTTCTATCCGGTTTATAAGGAATATTAATACCTTTGCCACGTGTAATTCATAAATCGTTTTCTGCATGATTAGAATGAATGTAAGCTATATTCTGCCTTTTTTGCTGCTACTTGTGTCTTTCAGCTCTTGCAGTCGCAAGTATAAGATTGAAGGAAACTCTTCTGTAACCAGTCTCGATGGTAAAAAGTTATTTCTCAAGGCACTGCAGGGCGGTCAGTGGGTGACGGTAGATTCGGCAGAGGTAATCCACGGGCTTTTCTCCATGAAAGGACCGGCCGATTCGGTGAGGATGGTGACACTCTATATGGACGATGAAGGTCTTATGCCGATTGTGTTGGAAGACGGGAAAATAGAGGTCTCCATCTCCAACACGCAGCTGACGGCCAAAGGAACGTCGCTCAACGACCGGCTATATGAATTTATCGAAAAGCGGAACGCGCTGGAATTGCAGATAGAGGAACTTGACCGTAAGGAAGCGCGTATGGTGCTGGACGGAGCCAACCTGGAAGAGGTTCATAAGGAATTGGTACAGGAGGGCGAAAAGCTTGTAAAGGAAATGAATGCCTATGTGAAACAGTTTATCATGGACAATTATGAGAATGTGTTGGGACCGAGTGTCTTTATGATGCTGTGCAGCACATTGCCCTATCCTATCATGACTCCCCAAATAGAGGATATCATGAGAACCGCCCCGCAGGAGTTCAAGCAGAACCAGCTGATAAAGGATTTCCTCTCAAAGGCAAAAGAAAACAAGCAGCTGATTGAAGAACACCAGCGTATGAGGGAGAATGCTCCGGCCGGAGATTCCCGTCAATGACGCGTGGGCGCCTTATCGGTCCTGGTCCGCATTTTTCACCATTCCCTTGTATTGCACTGGCAATGCGCTCTCTACGGCCGCATACGCTTCTGCCATGGTCGCCTTGATGTTTTCGGCTCCTTGTCCCTTAGGGGCAATCGGTTCGTGGATGGTCAGTATCATCCGGTGACGGTGTATCCACTTTCCCGTGCGGGGAAGTATCTCGAACGAGCCGTCAATGGTGACGGGTACTACCGAGAGTTGCAGTTCGTCGGCCAGCTGAAAAGCCCCCCGTTTGAAATATCCCATATGGCCGGTGAATGTGCGCGCTCCTTCGGGAAATACCACCAGCGACACTCCGTCTTTCAGGGAAGCTTCAGCCTGGCGCATCGTGGCCAACACCTTTCGGGGGCTGGAACGGTCCACGAAGATGTGTCCGGCGCTTTCGCAAGCCTTGCCTACGAACGGTATCCGGCGCAGGCTCTTTTTCATCATCCATTTGAAGTTCCTTCCCAGGAAGCCGTAAATCAGGAAAATGTCGAAAGCCCCCTGATGGTTGGGGACAAACACGTAGGAGGTGTGTTTGTGGAGCTTCTCACGTCCGTTTATCTTTACTGGGATGAGTAGCAGGTAGCAAAACAACTGCGACCATATTTTTCCCGGATAATATCCCCAGAAATGGGCATTGCCCAGTAACGAGCCGACAATCGTGACCACGGCGGTAAGAATGGTCAGTATCAACAACAGGGGCAGTGCAAAGCAAATCTGATAAATGGTATAGAGTATCTTCATAAGTCTTGAATTTTACAGTTACAAAGATAGACCTTTTTTCATTCGGTCACTCATTCTCGCTGACTAATTTTATGACGGTGACCTCGGGCCATGCGCCAAAACGGAAAGGCAGTCCCACGTATCCTATGCCGACATTGACATACAGTGCGCGTTTGCCTTCGTGATACATACCGCTCCATTCAGGATAGATGAGGGAAGCCAGTGAGTGCCCGAACATCTCCATCTGCATGGCGTGCGTATGGCCGGAAAGTGTCAGCGCTATGTCTGATTCCGGCAGCACTTCGCGCCGCCAGTGGGTGGGGTTGTGACTGAGTAATATCCGGAACATTCCTTCCGTTCCCTGCATGGCCTTGGGCAAATCGGCGCATTGCGGGAAGGGTGGCTCGCCATCGTTCTCCACGCCTATCAGTGCGATGCTGTCGCCCCTGTGATGCAGGATGCGGTGTTCGTTGTTCAGCAACGTCCAGCCCATCTCTTTCTGCTGTTCTATCAGGTAGGCCAGGTTGTCGGTCTCTTCTTTCCGGCTGCGCCAGCGGTAGTAGGTACCGTAGTCGTGGTTGCCGAGGATGGAATATACGCCGTCGGAGGCACGGAGCTGCGAGAGCGTCTCTTTGAAACTGTCCAGCTCGTGGCTCTGCTGGTTCACCAGGTCGCCGGTAAAGACGATGAGGTCCGCTTGCTGTCCGTTGACAAGCTCCACCAACTGCCGGACAGCCTCCGGGTTTCCTTGCCAGCTGCCGATGTGTATGTCCGACAGTTGGAGGATGCGGTAGCCGTCGAACCCTTTGGGGACATCGGCAGAGCGGTATTCCACCTCTTTTACCTCAAGGCGCGTGACGCCTGCTATGGCTCCGTAGAGGATATGGACGAAACAGATTGCTCCCACGGCCAACCCGAGAAGTGTGTAGGGAAGCCGGTGGGCGGCGAAAAGTGCGCGTGGCTGCCCGAAAGGCGTGCGGAAGATGCAGCAGGAGAGCAGCCGCCCGATGCCTCGCATCAGGATGCCGAGCAGCGAACAGAGCATGAATGCCGTCTTCGGGACGGCAAACAGCATCACGGCCACCGCCAGTCTGCCGATTCCCTGTGAATGGTGCGAGAGGGCATTGTCGCCGGTCAGGTAGATGTAATAGAAGTATATGCCTACAAGCACGGCGGTGGGAAGCCAGTATGCGCTGCGGCAGATGACGTTGCGGGTCTTCTTCACGATGTACACCAGGTAGATGTACACGTCCGGCAGGAGCAGGAACAAGATAAGTATGAGTGTTATTCGGTGCATATGTCTTCCAGTTCTTCGATGTTTTTCTTGATGTTGTCGAGCTGCTTGTAGACGACTTTCTTATAGAGGAAATAGATGAGGACGACATCCCAGCAGGCGCAGGCTCCCAGCAGGATGGCTTGCACGAAAAGGGGCAGCGTGTGATAATCCATTACCCAGTAGAACAGTGCGGTGAAGAGTACCGCCCAGACGGCTACCGCCCGGATTTCGTAGCGCGTCCAGTTGCGGAACGTGGCCGTGCGCCGGCTCACTTCGGCTGTGGACATTTCGTCTACCCGGATGCTTTTAATCCAAAGGTATGTTTTCCGGTCCCACCACATACCGCCGAGGATAGTGACCGTGATGAACGCCATGAATATGGCAATCTTCTCCTGCAAATGCTCGTTGAAGCCGAATGTGGGCAGCAGGAACCATACTGACAAAAGAAGGGCGAGCACCACCGCGCCTATCCCGAGCGAGAAGCGTTGCAGGCTCACGAGCCGCCCCAGGCTGTGGCGTGCACTCGTTTTATAATTTGCAATCAGTTCCTTTATCTGTCTTTCATCGGCAATCGGTTCTTTCTGTAGTTGTGCATCCAGTGCGTTCCATGATTTTTTCAGTTCATCCAGTTCCATCTATCATTCCTCCTTTTTCATTTTTTTCAGTTTGTCTTTGATGCGGTTGAGTTTGGTTGCCACGTTGGTCACGGTCAGTCCGGTGATTTCTGCGATTTCCTCGTAGCTCTTTTCTTCCAGGTAGAGCAGGATGATGGATTTCTCCAGTTGTCCCAGGCGGTTTATCATCCGGTAGAGTTGTCGCAGCATGGCTTGCGTGTCGTCGTTCTCCTCGCTGCGGTCGGCATCTTGGGTGAGGGTCACAATCTCCGGGATGTTCTTCTCTTTGCGGATGAAGCTGATGCAGGTGTTCAGGGCGATGCGGTAAATCCACGTCGAGACTTTGCATTCCCGTCTGAATTTAGGGAATGCTTTCCAGATGTTGAGCACCACCTCCTGATACAGGTCGCCGAGCGTGGCGTTCGGGGTGGTGTACAGGTAACACACCTTATAGATGACGCGCTCATATTCCCGTATCACGGACAGAAACTCTTGTTCTACGTTTTCCATTGTGTTTATTCTATTTCGAACCGCTTTTGGTCTGTTTGTCGCAGCGGGCGGCGGAAAATCACACGTGCGATGTTTTTATTGGTTTATCTTTTTGCATGGGTAGTTTTCCGGTTTTGTTATACGACGCGTTTCTCTATCTGTTTATAGACATAGCAACAGAGCAGGACGGGGAGGATGGCGGACAATATATAGACACACATCGCAGACAGATGGGAGGAAGAACAGAATGGCACTCCAAATACGGGGTACAGCACGATGTGGAATACGTTGTACAAAAGGCTGGAGAAGAGCAGGCTGTATCCCGCCAGTTGCCAGAAGCCGCTATGCCTGGTTACTTTCCATGTCGCAATCCCGCCGATGCAGAAGCATAAGGGATAAACAAACAGCTGGCCTATTACATAAAACAGGCTGATGCCATAATTCAATGCTTCTATGCAGGCGGTCGCTATGCCACACAGTAACATCAGAACTTCGAACGAGAAAAAGTTTTTTCCTTTCAGCTTCATGACCTTACTTATATTGATAATTTGATGGTAAAGTTACAAAAAAATCTGTTTTTTGGAGTTATCAGGAGTTAATTCCTTTGATTCCTAACGAAGGGATGTCGCTTTTACTCTTTTTTTAAAGGATATTCATTAAGGGAAACCGGCAGTTTATTCAGAAAAAAACGAAAGTTTCATTAGGGAAAACAGTTTGTTTCATTAGGGGGAAACAGTTTGTTTCATCAGGGGGAAACAGTTTGTTTCATTAGGGGAAACAGTTTGTTTCATTAGGGGAAACAGTTTGTTTCATTAGGGGGAAACAGTTTGTTTCATGGTATGAACTAATTAGTTACGTGCTATCCGGCAGGCGGTGCGGGCATATGCTGTGTGGCTCCCGTTGCAGGTGCGTGATAGATACTTGTAATGATTTTTATCTATCACGCGTATCTGTCACGCTTTAACTCATTTGTAGTCAGCGTCGTAAGTGCCATTCCGTGATAGCATGATAGATGTTTTTGATTTTTAAACTTATGGGAGGAAGAAAAAGAGGGAATCGGATAACTTCCGATAGTGCCTTTAAATGCAGACGTATTTAGAACATTGCAATTCATCCTTGAGTATGAGTATCGGTCAAGTTCCCCGCAAGAAACTTCCGCATCTTCTCCACCGGCATACCGCGTCGGCGGGCATAATCTTCCAACTGGTCCTCACCGATTTTGCCGATGGCGAAATAGCGCGCTTCGGGGTGTGCGAACATCAGTCCGCATACCGAGGCGTGCGGGTGCATGGCGCCGTTTTCGGTGAGTGTGATGCCTATCTGCTTCATGTCCAGCAGTCCGTTCAGCAGGAAGTTGACGGACTGGTCGGGTAGGGAAGGGTAGCCCACTGCGGGGCGGATGCCTTGGAACCTCTCCATCAGCAGCTCCGGAATGGAGAGCGACTCATCCGGAGCATATCCCCAAGCCACCTTGCGCACGTATTCGTGCATCTTCTCCGTGGCGGCTTCGGCAATCCGGTCTGCCAGGGTCTGTACGAGCAGATGCCGGTAGGGGTCGTCTTCGTAGCCTTTTTCATCCTCTGTGCCGATGGAAGCGGCAAAAAGCCCGATGGTGTCTGCCACTCCGGACGAAAGGGGGCGAATGAAGTCGCTCAGGCAGAGGAATGGGCTGCCGTCCGCGTGGGGCGTCTGTTGGCGGAGCAGGGGGAACGTAGTGTCGTCAATCAGGAGATTGTCGCCGTCTGCATTGGCGCGGCACAGCCGGTAGATGCACCGTGCCGTCAACGTCTCGTCCAGCCGGTCGAGCATCCTGTTTGCTTCTTTGAACAGTTGCATCGCCTCGGCGGCTTTGGCACGTTCTTCTTGCGGGAAAGAGGCAAGCCACAGGGCACGGCAAGAGTCGCAACCGTGAATGCCGGCGATTGCCGCAAACTTAGGCTGGAAACCCCAGGCATGGAAAAAGTAAATCCAATTGATGTAGGGGCTTACTTCGTGGATGGTATACTGAATGAGGGGCAATTTTAGATTTATGATTTATAATTTATGATTTATGATGTTCGGATTTATGACGTTCAGATTTATGATTCATAACATTATGGCGTCTGATTTCAAGACTCAGGATTTAGATACGGCTCGCAAATCGTGAATTATAAAATCTGAGCGTCATAAATCCGAACGTCATAAATCATAAATCTTAAGCTCTTCTCCACGGTACGTATCGTCTACCGTGTCGCCGTCGTAGATAAGATGCCCGTTGGCAAAGGTCTTTTCCACTTTCCAGTGGAACGTGTGCCCTTCCAGAGGGCTCCAGCCGCATTTGCTCAGAATCTTATCGGTGGTGACTGTCCAGGGCGAACCGGGGCGTACCAGTACCAGATCTGCCTGATAGCCTTCGCGGATATAGCCGCGTCCGCAGATACCGTATAGCCGGGCGGGCGCATGGCACATCTTCTGCACCACCGTTTCCAAGGAGAATACCCCTTCGTCCACCAGCTCCAGCATACTGACGAGCGAGAACTGTATCATGGGCATACCGGACATCGCTTTCAGTGCTCCTCCTTCCTTTTCGCCCGGCAGGTGGGGGGCATGATCGGTGGCGATGACATCAATCAGGCCGGAGTTGACTGCAGCCCGTAGCGCTTCCCGGTCTGTTTTCCGCTTGACGGCGGGGTTGCACTTGATGCGTGCGCCCAGACTGCTGTAGTGAGATTGCGTGAAGAGCAGATGTGCCACGCACGCTTCAGCGGTGATATGTTTGTTTTCCAAAGGATCGTTGCTGAACAGCTGCAGTTCTTTGGCGGTGGATACGTGCAGGAGATGCAGGCGTGCACCGGCAATCGTTGCCAGCCGGATGGCCAGCTCGGAAGAGGTGTAGCAGGCGGAAACCGAACGGATGGCTGAGTGGGCGTTGACGGGGACATCGTCCGCCTTGCCATATTTTTTTATGTATTTCTCGGTGTTGGCCTTTATGATGCCTTGGTCTTCACAATGGGCGGCTATCAGCATATCCGTGCCATTGAATATTTTCAGCAGGCTGTTCATCTTGTCTACCAGCATATTGCCCGTGCTGGAGCCCATGAACAGCTTGATGCCGCAGACGCGGTGCCGGTCCAGCTTGTCGAAGTCCGTATAGTTGTCGTTGGTGGCGCCGAAGTAGCATGAGTGGTTGACGATGCACTTCTCGTTCAGCAGGTCGAACTTGGCGTTCAGGGCATCCAGCGTCACGGTCTGTGGGTTGGTGTTGGGCATATCCATGATGGAGGTCACGCCACCGGCGGCGGCTGCGCGGCTTTCCGTCAGGATGTCTGCCTTGTGGGTCAGTCCCGGGTCGCGGAAATGCACGTGGTCGTCGATGATGCCGGGCAGCAGGTAGCAGCCTGTCGCGTCAATCACTTCCTCGCAAGGGGCGGAGAGGGGCTTCCAGTTGGTGAGTACTTCGGCGATGCGTCCGCCTTCGATGACTACCGAACCTTGGACGGACTCTCCTTCGTTGACAATCGTAGCGTTGTGTATCAGCGTTCTTTTCATCTTCTTCAGTCTTTTAAGTTTGGATATTTGTGGAACCAGCTGTTCCATTTCAGCCGGATGACCCCGAACACGGCTTCCCCGAAAATGCTGCTGTTCATCTTGGATGTTCCCAGTTCGCGGTTGATAAAGATGACCGGCACTTCCTTGACATCCGCCCCGCACTTGTAGGCAGTGAACTTCATTTCTATCTGGAAAGCATAGCCTTTGAAGCGGATGCTCTTCAGGTCGATTGTCTGCAACACCCTGCGGCGGTAGCATACGAAGCCTGCGGTGGTGTCGTGGATGGGCAGTCCTGTGACAAACCGCACATATTTCGAGGCGAAGTAGGACATCAGCACCCGTCCCATGGGCCAGTTCACGACGTTCACGCCGCTCACGTAGCGCGAACCGATGGCCACGTCCGCACCCTCTCCGGCACAAGCCTGGTACAGGCGGGGCAGGTCTTGGGGATTGTGGCTGAAATCGGCGTCCATTTCGAAAATGTACTCATAGTCGCGCTGCAACGCCCAGTTGAATCCGGCTATGTAGGCTGTGCCCAGGCCCAGCTTCCCTTTACGCTCCACCATGAACAGGCGGTCGGGAAACTCCTGTTGCAATCTCTTGACGATGGCGGCGGTGCCGTCAGGCGAGCCGTCTTCGATGATAAGTATGTGGAACCCGTGTTCCAGGGCAAAAACGGCACGGATGATATTTTCGATGTTTTCCCGTTCGTTGTAGGTGGGAATGATGACGATGCTGTCTGATTTCTGCATATTCATTGTTAATAAAAATGGGGCAAATGTACACGGTTTTTTCATTTGCAGGAGTTATCGGGAGCTGAAGGGAGTTATCGGGAGTTAGAAGCCGATAGTCTTGTTTATATAAGTCGGTAGTATCGGCCGATAACTCCTAACGGAGCGTAGCGGAGTGATAACTCCCGTTAACTCCCGATAACTCCTGTAAATGAAAGAGCCGGGGCAAATGTAGTGCTTTTCTATTATTTACGGATAATACTAACAGATTATTTATGTATTTTTGCAGGCTGAAATTTACCGTAACGATGATTATTACCGAACTTCAACAGTTATATGCCGCTCATCCTAATGTGGAAGGTATGTGCCGGTTGCTGAAGGACAGTGCTGTCCGTCACCTTTATTGCAGCGGTTTGTGTGCGTCTGCCGCTTCATTGTTCTCTTCCGTATTGGTTCAGCGGGCAGATTGTCCGTTTGTCTTTATCCTTGGCGATTTGGAAGAGGCCGGCTATTTCTACCACGACCTGACACAGATTCTGGGTACTGAACGTGTCCTGTTCTTCCCTTCCTCCTTCCGCCGTGCCATCAAGTACGGGCAGAAGGATGCCGCCAACGAGATTCTCCGTACGGAAGTGCTGAGCCGCCTACAGAAGGGAGAGGACGGGCTTTGCATCGTGACTTATCCGGATGCGCTGGCGGAGAAGGTCGTTTCCCGCAAGGAGCTGGGAGACAAGACCCTGAAACTTCACACGGGTGAGAAGGTGGATATGGACTTTGTCACGGAAGTGCTGCGCAGCTACGACTTCGAGTATGTGGACTATGTGTACGAGCCGGGTCAGTATGCCGTGCGTGGCAGCATCATCGATGTCTTTTCCTTTTCGTCCGAGTATCCTTTCCGTATCGATTTCTTCGGCGATGAAGTGGAGAGCATCCGTACTTTCGAGGTGGAGAGCCAGCTCTCCAAAGAGAGGAAGGCGGATATTGTCATCGTGCCCGATTTGAGTCACGGTTTGGAAAAGGAAGGCAACGGTGGGATGGTCTCTTTCTTGGATTTCCTCCGGCCGGACACATTGCTGGCCATGCGCGACTTTCTCTGGTTGCGCGAGCGCATACAGTCCGTCTACGACGAAGTGTTCACTCCGCAGGCCATTGCCGCCCGCCAAGCCGAAGAGGACGGGGCAATCTCCCTGGAAGGCAAGCTGGTCGACGGAGGAGAGTTCACGCTACGTGCCCTCGATTTCCGCCGCATGGAGTTTGGGGCGAAGCCTACCGGAACTCCGGATGCAACCGTGTCATTCAGTACCACCGCACAGCCCATCTTCCACAAGAACTTCGATTTGGTGGCTGCCAGTTTTCACGATTATCTCTCCCGTGGTTATACCCTCTATATATGTAGTGACAGTCTGAAACAGACCGAGCGCATCCGTGCCATCTTCGAAGACCGGGGGGATGATATCTCCTTTACATCCGTGGAACGCACGTTGCACGAAGGTTTTGCCGACGATGCCTTGCGGCTCTGCATCTTCACCGACCACCAGCTGTTCGACCGTTTCCATAAATATAATCTGAAAAGCGACAAAGCCCGCAGCGGTAAGGTCGCCCTGAGCTTGAAGGAGCTGAACCAGTTTACTCCCGGCGACTACGTGGTGCATACCGACCACGGCGTGGGACGCTTCACGGGATTGGTGCGCATCCCCAACGGAGATACGACGCAGGAGGTGATGCGGCTGGTCTATCAGAACGACGATGTGGTCTTCGTCTCCATCCACTCCCTGCACAAGGTCTCCAAGTACAAAGGAAAAGAGGGCGAGGCACCCCGCCTCAACAAACTGGGCACCGGTGCGTGGGAGAAACTGAAAGACCGCACCAAGACCAAGATTAAGGACATTGCCCGCGACCTGATAAAACTCTATTCGCAACGGCGCGAGGAGAAAGGTTTCCAGTACAGCCCCGACAGTTTTCTGCAGCGGGAGCTGGAAGCCTCTTTCATCTACGAGGATACCCCCGACCAAAGCAAGGCGACCGCCGACGTGAAGGCGGATATGGAGAGCGCCCGCCCGATGGACCGGCTGGTTTGCGGCGATGTAGGTTTTGGCAAGACCGAGGTTGCCGTGCGTGCCGCTTTCAAGGCAGTGACGGACAACAAGCAGGTTGCCGTTCTCGTGCCCACTACCGTTCTTGCCTATCAGCATTTCCAGACATTCAAGGAGCGTCTGAAGAACCTGCCTTGCCGTGTGGAATATTTGAGTCGTGCCCGGACGGCAGCCCAGACCAAAGCCGTTGTCAAAGGGCTGGCGGAGGGTGAGGTGAATATCCTTATCGGTACGCACCGCATTTTGGGGAAAGACGTGAAGTTCAAGGACCTCGGTCTGCTCATCATCGACGAGGAACAGAAATTCGGTGTCTCCGTCAAGGAAAAACTTCGCCAACTCAAAGTGAACGTAGACACTTTGACGATGACCGCCACGCCCATTCCCCGCACCTTGCAGTTCTCCTTGATGGGTGCGCGTGACCTGAGCGTCATCCAGACACCTCCTCCCAACCGCTATCCGGTACAGACCGAGGTGCATACCTTCAACGAGGAGGTTATCGTAGATGCCGTCAACTTCGAGATGAGCCGCAACGGTCAGGTGTTCTTCGTGAACAACCGCATCTCCAACCTTGCCGAACTGAAAGCGTTGATAGAACGAAACATCCCCGACTGCCGTGTCTGTGTCGGGCATGGGCAGATGGAACCTGCCGAACTGGAGAAGATTATCTTCGATTTTGTCAACTATGACTACGATGTGTTGCTTGCCACCACCATCATCGAGAGCGGCATCGACATACCGAACGCCAATACCATCATCATCAACCAGGCACAGAACTTCGGCCTCAGCGACCTGCACCAGATGCGTGGCCGCGTGGGGCGTAGCAACAAGAAGGCGTTCTGTTACCTGCTGGCTCCTCCCTTGTCCTCGCTCACGCCGGAAGCCAAGCGCCGCCTGCAGGCCATCGAGAACTTTTCCGACCTGGGCAGCGGCATCCATATCGCCATGCAAGACCTTGACATCCGTGGTGCGGGTAATATGCTCGGTGCGGAACAGAGCGGTTTCATCGCCGATTTGGGCTACGAGACCTATCAGAAGATACTCTCCGAAGCCGTGCACGAGTTGAAGACCGACGAATTTGCCGACCTCTATGCCGAGGAACTGAAGGGCGACGGTACTATCAGCGGCGAACAGTTTGTAGACGAGTGCCAGGTGGAAAGCGACCTCGAACTGTTGCTGCCTGCCACTTACGTCACCGGTAGCAGCGAGCGTATGCTTCTTTATCGTGAACTGGACAGTCTGACTTTGGACAAGGATGTGGATGCTTTCCGTGCCCGTCTCGAAGACCGTTTCGGTCCCGTCCCACCCGAAACGGAAGAGTTGCTTCGCATCGTTCCCCTGCGCCGTCTTGCAGCGCGTCTCGGCGCTGAGAAGGTATTCCTCAAAGGCGGCCGTATGACGCTGTTCTTCGTCTCCAATCCGGACAGCCCTTACTACCAAAGCCGGGCGTTCGGCAAGGTCATTGCCTATATGATGCAATACACCCGCCGTTGCGACTTGCGCGAGCAGAACAACAAGCGTAGCATGGTGGTGAAGGATGTACGGACGGTAGAAGAGGCAGTCGGCGTGTTGCAGGAGGTTGTGGCGATGCAGGTGGAGGAATGATAACTTTCTGAAATAAAGGTTTGTATATTTGCTCCTTTGGAATATTCTCTATATTTTTGTGTAAATCAAATGTTTGTTGTATGAAATCCTTGAATGAATATATTGAAATAATAAGGAGCTGTAGCGATGTGCTACGTTCTTACTTTGGGGTTACTTCTCTGCGCATTTTCGGTTCTGTTGCCCGTAACGAACAGAAAGAACATAGCGATATGGATGTTTGTGTAGATATGAAGCCGAATCTCTTTTTGCACGTTGAGTTAAAGAGATTTTTGGAGGAACAATTAGGATGTCCGGTCGATGTAGTTCGCATCCATAAGAATATGAATGATTTTCTCAGAAAACAGATTGAAAAAGATGGAATCCTTATCTCCCTATAAGAAAGAAATCGCTTTAGGTATTCTGATGCAGATAGAGCAGGCTATTCTACGCTTGCAAGAAAGAACGGCAAATATACATAGCGTGGATGATTTCCTTTTGACTCCTGTCGGTATGGAGAAGTTGGATGCAAGTTGTATGCTGCTGATAGCGATAGGAGAGAGTTTGAAAGGTTTTGATAAAGTAACAGAAAAAAAACTCTTGATTACATATCCTTCTATCCCTTGGAATAATGTGATGGGAGTCCGGGATATCATAGCGCATCATTATTTCGACATTGATGCAGAAGAAATATTTGATATCGTTCACAATGAGTTATCTTCTCTTTTGGTGGCTATCCGTTATTTTATTCAGGAATTATCTAACTCCGTTATGGTAGTCGGTACTAATGAGGTTTATAAGGACAAATTAAATGCTGTGGAATGGAAGAGGAAATGTGATGAGATAAAAAGAAGGGATAACTATCAGTGTGTTAATTGCCAAAACCAAGCCCTAATTGAACTGGATGGGGTAGATGATTTAAAGAGGTATTTGGGTGAAATAGAATTGAAAAATTTTGAGACAATTCAAAATGTCTTTCAACGAAGAAAAACTATAATTAATATAGGAAAGTCTCGTTTAGAAAAGTGTAAACTGCTACAATATCGTTTCATTGATATATGTAATTTGTATCTTTATGAAATGGAGTATACTCCATGTTTTAGTCTTTATGTCCCTCGTGAGAAACGTATATTAATATCAACTAAGAAAATAGAATCTTTAGAGGAAATTGTAAATAGGTGTTTGGTTGTAGATGTAGCAACTCCTGTATTTTATGGAGGTAAAGATTATAAACCAAAAACTGATAAGACCATAACCTTGCAATTTAACGAATTGGGTGATACTGATAATCGTTATATGCTTTATCATTGTTTTGCTTATTATCCAGGTTCATATCTCGGTCAAGGGATTCTCACCTATAATCAATATTCTATTGTTTTTCCGTTATATTCATTGGATTGTAAAGAATCATTAGATGTACATCATAAAGTATATAGAAAGAAGAATGGGCAGTTCATTGAGCCATGGGAGTATGAAAATAATGATTTAGAAACCCTTTGTCATGGATGTCATTTAAAAAAACATAAACTACCTATTAAGATTGTTGAAGAATAACAACAAGAAGAGTTGATAATTTCCACTTTATCGGCTGAATTTTCGGTAGTGTAAAATAAACTGTGTCACGCATTATTTTCTCTATAAACCTCATCGGTCGGGGAACGGCCAGCGCCAAGGGGCGGGACCACCCGTCCCGACGAGCGTAAAAT